>LUMG01000190.1_pt1 | contig 28846 bp, 39 predicted proteins | sample 729691 | NCBI WGS metagenome assembly LUMG01 (sample SAMN03860269, study PRJNA289734) | marine metagenome | biome: seawater column; feature: ocean; material: water; isolation source: Red Sea water column Station 34 - depth 50m | place: Saudi Arabia: Red Sea | collected 2011-10-15 | depth 50 m
TCATTATTCATAAAATCAATATCTTTTTGATTTTTTAAAAATGGTTTTGTCATATCGGTATCTACTACTCCTGGACAAATACAATTAACTCGAATTTTGTCCTTAGCATATTCTAATGCCCAACATTTTGTAAGTACAATCAAAGCAGCCTTTGATGCAGAATATGCATCTGCATTAAATCCTTGGTATGCTTTTAATCCAGCATCAGATGAAATATTGATTATACAACCTGATGTTTTTTGTAAATAGGGTATTGCTTCTTTTGTAAATCTAAATTGTCCTGTTAAATTTACGTCTATAACTTCATTCCATTCTTCTTCATCAATTTCGTGTAATTGTTTTATTCTTGGAAATATTCCTGCATTATTTACTAAGATATCTAATTTACCAAATTTTTTAATTGTTTGATTTACTACATTTTGAACTTCATTCTTTTTTCTAATGTCACATGTAATTGCAAATGAATTTGGAATTTTTATTTCAGCTTGTTTAATTCTCTCAGAATTTTTTGCTGTAATTACTACTAATGCTCCATTTTCTGATAAAATTTTAGCAATTGCAAATCCAATACCTCTACTTGCACCCGTAACTAAAGCAATTTTACCAGTTAATTTCATCAGTTTTTCAAACCAATTTCGTAATTTATAGATCCATTAATCAAATATAGCTAAAATTATTTCAAAAAATTCATTATAACTAGTAATTATTTTTAAAAAATCTTAAATATTAAAAATTTATACAATAAATAATGTCGAAAGTTGATATTTCTATCGACTAACTTGCGTAGCCCCGCAGAACGAAAAAGGCACTCAGGCGTCAAACGCTTGACCACAAGAGGAAATCTCTAAGTGTTCTGCAGTTATGGGGTTTACGCCTCCATCTTTATCATATCTACTGATACTGAACCATTTACATTTCCATTTGGATTAATTTGGATTGAAATTTCTTGTGAAGAATCAATTACAATTTTTTTATTTCCGTCATATTCCCATGTAAAATATTTTGCAGTTTCTGATTCATGTGCAATTCCTTTAAGCTTAAAATTTTCTATCATCTCAAAATTTTTACCAATTATATTTATTGATAAAATCTCAGGACTACTACCATTAGGAACAAATCTAAAAAAATACGTTCCTGATTCAATCAAAAATTTATCAGAATAGACACCATTGGTATAGAGACTAGGTTCTGCTAAAGTGATATGAAATACGATTTCGTCTGAATTGACTTTTTCATTTGACAAACCTGAAATCCAATTAAATCCAATAAACGCAATAATTGGCAATACCACCAAAATTACAATTTTTTTATTCATAACCAAAATCACTAATTCTCTTATAAAAAATATTTTTACTTCAGCTAACTAAATTTCACGTCATGTTAACCAATTTTTACACTTGAAATTAAGTAATCATTTCAAAATCTAATTTATGACAGGCTTAGAAAACAAATGGTCAAAACAACCAAAAACAGGCATTGCTGATAAAATTAATGACACTATCAAGCCTAAAGGTCCATTAAAACCACGAGTTCAAGATGGTATTAAAAAATTACAATCACAAATTAAAAAATTAGATTCTATGTTAACTAGTTTACAACAACGTGATGCTAAACTATTTCAACGAATTGTTACTGCAACACAAAATCATGATGTTCAAACTAGCAAGGTTTTAGGAAATGAATTGGCTGAAGTTAGAAAAGTTACAAAGATTTTAAGCAGTGCTAGAATTGCTCTAGAACAAATCGAATTAAGATTATCAACATGTAATGATCTTGGTGATACTGTAGTAGCTATGGTTCCAACAATGGGATTAATGAAAAATCTAAAATCATCACTAGGAAAAGTAATGCCTGGTGCTGAACAAGAGATTGGCCAAATGGCTGAAATGCTTGGAGGATTTATGACTGAAAGTTTCTCAGGTGATGCAGCATTTGGTATTGATGAAACTACTAATGCAGAATCTGAGAAAATTTTACAAGAAGCATCTGCAGTTGCTGAAAGTTCAACTAATGAAATGTTCCCATCTGTTCCATCTAGTAGTAAAGAACAAACAAGCTCTAAATTTTTCTAATTTTCTACAGAATCTCTACTTTCTTTAATTTGTCTAACTCTATTGCCTTCTTCACCTACAATAGTATCGATACCTGAAAGTTTATCTCTCAAATTATTGATAATTGTGGCTACCTCATCTGCTTCATTTTCAACTTTCATTCTTTTATCAGCAAGTTGTTGAATTCCTCTATTTTCTTCATCAATGTATTCACTAACTTTTTCCAATTTTTCCTTGAGATTCTTGATATCTACTGATTCTTCTTCAATATCTTTTTCAAGCATAGTTCTTTTATCCTTGAGATTTTTTATCATTAAACCAACATAATCAATAGCTTCTTCTAATTTTGCACGTTTTCCCATTAATTCACCAATTCCTATAGTAGATTCATTATTTGGTGATGTTTCTACTGATTCTTCTTCATTTACATTCTCTTCAGTTCTTTCTTCCATCATTTCTCCTCCTTTCTCTTCTTTGAACTTATCAAACATTTTATGATTTTCTATTGAAATTGAGAATAAAAAGTTACTATGAATCTCAAAGCTGACCTTGTGAATGAATTTTGATCCAATTTTTTAGCCTCAATTATGATACAAATTTTGATAAAATTCTCATTTTTGCCAAAAATAGACGATTTTTTTCAGTGAAACAGGTGTTCCGCTTTGTGTTCCGCTGTAAAGTTTCAAAATGTTCCTCATTAACAACACCATTCTATACTAATGCATGTCAAAACAACAGTATAGGTCCGAAATGGGCATAATGGGTGATATCCTAGACGTAACTGCCAATGGTGGTCGTGAAGGAATCATTGTCTCTGCAATCTCTCGAAAAGCCAACCTATCTCACTATGCAGTATTAGACAAATGTGAGAAATTGGTAGAAGCTGGCTTAGTAGAATCAGTCAAAAATGATAGAAATAGAGTCTTTCAAATAACTGAAAAAGGTCTCGGCTTTTTCCAGGAATTCAAAAGATTTCAAAGTCTAGTTGAGAGCATGAATCTAAGGTATTGATCTCTGTTGACCCTATTAATCGAACCAATCCAGTCGAAAAAATCTCTAGGAGAAGAGGGAATACTTTTTGTAAGGAATGACAGTATCTTTGATACGATGGTCAAAGTACCCCTTTTGGTAGCTAGTATGATAATTGTAGCAGCTTTACTGCCAATCCAATCTTCCTTTAGTTCTCCTAGAGATCTTGATCTAATAATTTATCCAGATGGCTCTACACATATTTCAGCAGAAATTGATGTTGATCCATTCTTAACTGATTATGAAGTAAATCTTTTTGGAAGTACTATTGATAATTTAGTTGTAATAGGTGATGATGGATTCCTATTAGATGTTGATATTATAGATGATACAGCTATAATCCAAACTTTTGGATCATCTGTAATTACTATGGAATATGATATTCATGATTTAGTTTCAAAACAAGGTAGATTGTGGACATTTTCTTTAGATTCCCCATCTGATTTCACATTACTATTACCAAAAAATTCTGCAATTGTTGGAATGACTAATCTTCCATTGAATATGGAAATTATTAATGAACAAAATCAATTAACACTTTCTTCAGGTTCAACTGAGATAGATTATTTTTTTAGTACTAATTCAATTTCAAATCCAAATGAAGAAATAAAAAATGAAGAAGATGATTCTTTGAATACAATTATTGCTGGAATAGTTGGTGGAATTATTGCAATTGCTTTGGTTTCTATTGTAGTAATTGCTAGAAATAGACAAAAAAATATTAAAAAAATAGATGAGCAAATTATTGAAAAGACTGTAACGGTTCAAAAAAATAATATTTTAGATCTTGAAGCAATTTTCAAATTAAAACCTGATTTAAGAGAAGATGATAAGGAATTAGTCAAATTTATTTTTGATAATAACGGTGAAGTTCTTGAAAGTGAATTACGAAAAAAATTCTTACAACCTAGAACTACAATGTGGCGTGCAGTAAAACGATTAGAACGTGAGGGTATTATTGAAATAGAAAAGAAAGATTTACAAAATTTGGTAAAATTACGCAAGAATATGGAGGAAGATAATTGAAAAAATTAGCATTATTTGCAATCATTGTTTTGATTTTTGGTACAGTTTCTCCATCATTAGCTAATCAAGCATATGGACAAAACGATCCAAGTATTCTCTTGCGTATTGCCATACAAGCAGATAAACAAATTGTAAATCAATTAGATAAAAAATATCAAAATGAAATACCAAATAATATCAATATTTTATATGAAAAAGGTCATAGAGCAGTTGAATCATTAGATAAATCATTATCAAATAATGATATTGAAAAAGCTAAACAAGATTTCCTTTTGGCAATGAACTCATTTATGCAAATTTCTAGAATTATTTCACAATCTTCAGAAAAGGTCATTGTAGTCAGTGTATCAGAAAAGTCTAATCAAAACTTGGAATCTAAACTTGATAGATTAGAAAAATATGTAAAAACTTTAGAATCAATTTCTAATAAGCATAAAATCGAACAAAATGGGAATAATTTCACTACAGCATACTCACTAATTCAAGAAATACGTAATCAAATCAATACAAATGAAGATTCTTCTAAAAATATCGATGAATTAAAAGATCTCATAAAATCTATCAAAAACGAAATACGTAATTCTATGGCTGAAAAACAATCTAATTCTATCAAAAATTTCTTTGAGAAATTCCTAGTTCAAATTGATCAAAAATTAATGCAAGCAAAAGATCTAGGTAGAGATGAAATTGAAATTGATAGGGCAAATGAATTAATTCTTGAAATTAGAGAATTACTTTCAAAAAATCAAATTAATGACGCAAAAACAGTCTATTCTGAATTAAAAGTAGTTCTTAAAAATATTGGAATTTCAGTCAAGATAACATAAGCTTCATATACATTTTCTAAAGAGTTCCAACATGGTCTCAAAATCAATTATTGTAGGAGTGGGTATTCCTATGATTGTAGTTGGTGCTTTAATGGCTTGGTTATGGTCTCCAATGGAAGGAGAATTACAAAGTCAAATTGAATTAATCGGTAGTACCATTGGGATTTTAGGCGTAGTGTTCTTTATTTCAGGATTATTTTATACAAAAGAACCGAAAATTGTATAGATTAAACTCATTAAATAAATAATGAAAATAAATTAGTACTATTACTTGAAAGTAAGACTATTTGAAATATTCACATCAGTTGAAGGAGAAGGTATTCTTTATGGAACAAAAACTCTTTTTGTAAGACTAGCAGGATGTCCTTTCACATGTTTTTATTGTGATACAAAAGAATCATTACCACTTGATTCTGGTACAGAATATTCAATTGATGAAGCAACAAAATTAATTGATTCAAATTTACAAAACCAAACTTACAAAGTAAATTTTACTGGTGGAGATCCTCTAATTCAACATCAAGCTGTAGCTGAATTGGCAAAACATATTCAGATGAAAAAAATTCCTACATACTTGGAATCATCATGTTTTGATATAGATCGTTTTAATCATGTTTTACCTTTTATTGATATTGTAAAAATTGAATTCAAAACAAAAGATTCTGATTTTGTAGATTCTGAACATTATGAAAAATTAATCTCTCATACAATGAAATGTCTTGAATCTTCTGTCAATTCTAAAAAAACAACTTTTATCAAAATTGTTGTAAGCTCTAAAACTCAACCAACTGAATTCAAAAAATTAGTTGGAGATATTTTCAAAATTATCTCCAAAGATAACATTCATGGATTTGTAATTCAGCCCACATATGGAATTTCTGAACCTCCCCTTGACTTACTACTCAATTTGTATGATATTGTATTTCCATTTTATATTGATGTAAAGGTGGTTCCTCAATTGCATAAATTCATTGGAGCACCATAGCCTTAGCACCTGCCTAAAAATCAGATTAGGTTCAAATACTAGAAAAAATGGATAAAATTACAAATTGGACGAAGAACGTGTAAAGAAACTTGTAAGAGAACTAATCATTGAAGTAGGAGAGGATCCAACGCGTGAGGGATTAAGAGAAACCCCTAAAAGAATTGCAAGTATGTATAAAGAAATTTTTGGTGGTTATGATTCAGATTCTGAATTATCTGTTCAATTTTCAGAAGATTCAGATGTAGTGATTGCACGAGATATTCAGTTTTATTCAATGTGTGAACATCACATGTTACCATTTTATGGTAAAATTCACATTGCTTATTCTCCTAATGGTAGAGTTTTTGGAATATCAAAATTAGTTAGATTAGTTGAGAAATACTCAAAAAGATTGCAAATTCAAGAACGTGTAACTAAAAATATTGCCGATGAATTGTATGCCCAAGGTGTAAAAGGTGTAGCAGTATTTGCTGATGCTGAACATCTTTGTATGAAAATGCGTGGAGTTAGAAATGACGCTCGTCTTTCTTCATCAGCATTTAGAGGAATTTATGAAAATAAAGAAGAAAAAGAGGGTATTTTGGCACTAATTAGAAAACGCTCATCAGATTCATCTTTTTAAATATCTCAAAAATTAAATAATCAATATTTTTCACCATCAATATGGGAAAAGCAAATCCATATGTCCACATTCCAAAAGAATCATTTCCGCATTGGATCTGGTATGCAGCTGAATGTGTAATTCTTATTGTGGTTGCATTTTTCTCAGCAGTTTCCATAACTAATACATTTGAAGGTTTAACTCCAGAACAACATAATTATACAATTACTGGAATTTTTGCATCCTTCTTTTTGGTTTGGTATGTGATAATTAGACATCTAATTCTAAAAAAGAAAATTCTAAGATAATTTAATTATTTTAGATATTTTGTTTTATCTTTAATTCCTGCTTTTTCAAAAGCAATTTTTCTATTATTACAAGATTCACAAATTCCACAATGGAATTTCTTATTTGCATAACAACTCCAAGTTTTAAAAATTGAATCACCTAAATTCTTTAAACCTGATTTTAACAAATCACTTTTTGATAACCCCTTTCTATACGGTGACCAAATTTCAATATTTTTTCGTAATTTTGAATTTATTCCATCTATTTCTCCTTCATTAAATGCATTTTCTAATTTTTTTGCAAATTTTGGACGACAATCTGGATAATTTGTATCACCAGTATGTGCACCATATACTACTAAAGATGCATTAAGTGTAAAGGCCCATGCAGATGCTATTGAAAGAAATACTGCATTTCTAATTGGGACAACGATTGAATATTCAAATTTTGTAGGAATTTTTCTTTTTTTACTAGTTAAAACATTTGAATTCCCATAAAGATTTTTCATAAAATCTATATCAATAATTTTGTGCTCCTTTAAATGAAGTTTTTTTGCAAAAGATTTAGCAGCCTTAATTTCCATATTTGCTTTTTGACCATATGAAAATGTAATTCCATATAACTCATATTTTGATTTTAATAATGACGCAACACATACTGAATCCACTCCTCCACTAAACACAATAACTGCTTTTTTCATATTTTCTCACTTGATTATTTTTTTTGATGTATTGCACCCTTACTTGGTTTACAAATAATTGTTTGACAATTGATATTTTTTGATTTAAATCCCTTAGACATTGCAGAGCAAATTTTCTTCAAATCAAATGAACTTTTTGAAAATGCTATTACAGATGGACCTGCACCACTAATTGTAACACCAAATGCACCTGCTTTTAGTGCATTTTGCTTCACTTTTTCATATCCTGGAATCATATGTTGTCTTGCAGGTTCTACAATGACATCTTGAATTGAATTTCCAATTAATTCTGAATCTTTCTTCATAAATCCTGCAACTATTGAAGATGCATTTGCTAAATTTTGTACTGAGTCTACTAATTTCACTTTTTCAGGAATAACTCCTCTTGAAACTTTAGTTTTCTTTTTTGGAACACCAATTTTTGGAACAGCAACACACATTCTAAGATTATTTGGTGAATTGATTGAAATAACATTTAATGGATTTGTTTTAACAATAACAAATCCTCCTAAAACTGATGCTGCAACGTTGTCATAATGAATTGAATCTCAATTCCATTTTTAATTTTAAATTTCTTTTTCATATTTTTTACAACTAATCCAGCTGTATTATTTTCTGGGTTCGTAGGAATATTGTCATCTGTAATTATGTTAATTCCTTTTTTTGTTTTTGTTAGTGTAACTTCATCATAAAATGCATCTATAGCTAAACCAAATGTATCAAATCCTGGACCTAAATTAGCCGTAGATGATGGTGCTTTAACTGTAATTTTTGATACCAACTAATCTTCTACCTCCTCACCTAAATTAAGAATTCTGCTTAATGCAGTCTCAAGATTTACAATTCCATCTCCAGTTAGATTAGAAATTGGAATTAATCCTTGTTCATATTCACTAAGATTCAATCCTCGTAGAATACTTGTAGTCAATGAATATGTTTCACCATCTGTATCATTGGATATTGCATTTTCTAATGTATTCATACTCGTTGACCATTGTAAAATATCATTTAATTTAGTATCGATTACATCTGTTTTTGTAATTGCATTTACTGTCGGTAAATTAAGTCGTAATCTGATTGATGTTGCTAGAAGTGCAATTGATACAAAATTTACTGGCGTAGTGATAATTGATCCATCAAAAAGAAAAATACTTGCTTTTTCGTCAGATGTTATTTGATCTATTATGAATCTACCACTAGAACGATATGCAAATAATTCAATTTGTCCTGGAGTGTCAACAATAAGATAATCAGGATTGATATTATTCACATCATTTTGAATTTCATCAATCTTTGATGCAATCAAATCATTTGCCATAACCAATCCTCCATTTGGTCCAAGATTATATTCTTGCATAATTGAAACATAATCTACATAATCTCTAACATCTACATCACAATTGTAGGGCATACTTTCAACACCAGGATCTAAATTTAATATTGCACAAAAAGCCCCATTTCTCGTATAATATTCATATAATTTTGCCACAAGTGATGATTTTCCCGAACCAGCTGTCCCAGTAACAAAAATTGTTTTCAATCTGTGTCGATTTCTTTTCTTTGCTTATATTTCAAACTAGATTTAATCAATAATTTGGAGAATAGTAGCTATACCTGTTACTTTAATCCCAATTATTCTAATTGCTATTCAGTTTGATATTAAACCAGAAGATATTCTCGCAATAGGCGTATTTCCATTTGTTGGTGCAGTTATTGCCATGATGATAAAATTAGTTTTGCAAGGTGTGAAATTTGCATATATCACAAAAAAATATCTTGGCAATACTGATTCATTTCTAAAATTAGTTGGTGTACGAGTAGGTAGTGAATTCATTAAATTTACAACACCTATGTTTATTGGTGCAGAATTTGTTGTGATTTATTACTTAAAGAAAAAAGGAATAGAGCTTTCAAGAGCTACATGGATTGCACTTGTTGATATTGTAACGGAAGTACTTGCAGCAGGTATATTGTCAATGATAGCAGGAGTAATTGCATTATTGAATGGTGCTTATGTTGTTGGAATCGTTATTTTAGCTACTAGTATCTCAATTACCACATTATGGATGGTCATGTTTATGTTATCTTCTAAACATACATTCCAAATTCCAAATGGTTTACAATTACTTATTAAAAAATTAGCAAAACAAAAGGGAACAAAAATTGTTAATCAGGCAAATGACTGGATGGAAGAAACATGTTCAATCATAAGAGAAAATTTCAAAAGACCAGAATCTAAAAAAATCTTTACAATTTCATTCTTAGTTTCAATTGCATCTTGGTCTTTTTACGGAATTTCATTTATGATAATTGCTATTGGAACTGGTTTAATCATAAATCCATTTGAATCAATAATGGCAGTAATGGGTGCAAATGCAATTGGTAATTTACCTATCACCATTGGAGGTTCAGGTTTAGCTGAATTTGGTATTATAGCCTATTTGAATAATCTTAATCCCTTTGATTTTACTATCACTGAAGGGATATTAGGTTGGGATGCAGTAATTGGATGGAGAATTGCAACATATTATGTTCCAATTGCAATTACATGGCTATTATTAGTTAAATTAGCCTTAAGTAAAATTCCAAAAACAGAAAATAAATAGAAACCACTTTATCATTAAACAATTTTTTTTATTTGTGGATTTTAAAAATAAAGTAGTTTTAATCACTGGAGCATCATCAGGAATTGGTAAACAAACGGCAATTGAATTTGCAAAACTTGGTTCAACTATAATTTTAGTTGCACGAAGAAGAAATAAACTTGAAGAAGTAGAACAAGAATTAAAAAAATTTGATGTTACTACATTCATTTGCGAATGTGATATCTCAAAAAAAGAGCAAGTAGAAATTATGTCAAAAGAAGTAATTCAAAAATTTAATTCTGTTGATATTTTAGTAAATAATGCAGGTTTTGCAATTTATGGTTCCGTTTCAGATCTATCAATAGATGAAATAGAATCTCAGATGGAAACAAATTATTTTGGTATGATGTATTGTGTTAAAAAATTTCTACCATTAATGATTCAAAAAAAATCTGGACATATTGTTAATGTTGCATCTGTAGCTGCAAGTTTTGGATTACCTGGAATTGCATCATACTGTGCTTCAAAATTTGCAATGTTGGGTTTTTCAGAAGGTCTTAAACATGAATTAAGTGGTACAGGAGTTGGAATAACTGTAGTTAGTCCTATAATGGTCAAAACTGAATTTTTTGAACATCCATCATTTGAAAAAATGCCAAAATCCTCTCCAACTTCTCTTAATCCTACAACCGTTGCAAAAGCAATTTTAAAAGCTGCAAATTCATCAAGGCTTGAAATTATTGTTCCATCGGTAGTTCGTGGTGCAGTTTGGATGAAACATACGTTTCCATATTTTATTAACCCTATCTTAGGAAAATCTTTCAAAAAACAATTAGATTATACTAAAAATAACTAATTTAATTATTCAATATCTTCTTCGGAGGACTCACTTGATCCACCTTCATCAATTAATTCAATTGATTTTAAATCAAATTGATAAATTGCATTCATTTCGATCTCTTTTTCTTTTTCTAAATATTCTGAAACTTTTTTCTAAAACATATCCTGAAATTCTTAATTCTTTAGGTTTTTTGAATTTAGCATTTTGAATTTCATCAGTTACCCAATCAGGAATATCATCTTTCTTTTTTGCCATTTTAAATTCCACTAATTATCTAGATTTTTATCTTTTTTACTTTTATTCCACCATTCAAGATAATCATCACTTTTATCATCACGTGTTCTTTCTTTTTGATTTAATTTGTATCTGATATCTGAGATTTGTTCTCTTGTAGCATATAATCCACATTTTTTACAAATGAAATTTTTAGTATTTTTGTCCATTTCCATTGGAATATCGACCTCATCGTATAATTTGTAAAGATCTTGTCTATCTCTATCTTCTTCAGGAACTTCTTCTTCGTATTTAGTTAGTATTTTCTTTTTTGCTCTTGCTGTACATTCAGGACAAACAACCAATGAAATTCTGACAAATTTTTTCCATAAAAGCGTTCGCACTACAAGATTGATCGATTTTCTATCTGACACGCGGATTTTTTCATCATCCCTTGCGGTCCGTTCGCCCATCGAAATCCCGCGTGCCAGATGAGAATTTTTTAAAAAATAATCTATTATCTCTTTTCTTCTAAAATCTTAGATGCAATTTTTGCTGAGTTTTCAGCTCCATTTGGAACAAAATTTTTGGAAAAATCTTTCAAATTATCCTCATAATCATCATAATTTTCTTTAATTTTTACAATTGAATCTATCACATGTTTAGTTTTGATAGCTAAAACTCCAAGATTTTTTTCCTGTGCCCATTTGATATTGTTAGTATGTTCATCATATATGGGAATTCCAATAATTGGCTTTGATTTTCCTCCCATAATTTCGCCCATTACAGTATGTGAACCATTAACTACTGCATATTTACATAAATTCAAAACTGTATCCTTCTCTTGTTCAGAAAGAAATCCAATATCAATTTGAATCCAATCAATTTTTTTTTCTAAAGCCTCTGAAATTGAATATTTTTTACCATCTTTTCCAATAACTGAATCTATACCTGGTTCATTTCTTGCATGCGAAATAATTCTTTTTTCATTTTTCATTTCGTTTTGTTTAAATACATTTTCATATCTTTGGCCGGTTCCATCATTTGTAGATTTATTTCCAGTTCTCATCCAATAACCAAAATTATTATTTTCAACTAATTTTTCTAAATCTGTTTTTGCTTTATTTTCAATTTTTTTACCATTTGTAAAATGTCCAACATATTCTACTTTATCCTCAGCTTCCTTTATGAAATTTAAATTATATTCACACATAGTGTATGGAGGTGGTGAATCTGCAACCAAAATTTTTGTTGCTTTATTGATTTGTTTTGCAATAAAAATTAATGATGGATAAAGATATGATCTTGAATTATATAATTTTGGTCTAAATTGATTTGTAACAAACAAGCTTGGAATATTTCTATTATTTGCTAAAATGTTTGATCCCATATCTCCGTCATTAATTACCAAATCAAATTTCTCTTTGTTGTAGAGTTTTCTCTCTTCTCTCAAATAATTAATTATTTGTCTGATTAATGATGGATTATTTGAAATTGGTAATAGAATATTCATTAATGATTTTGAAACACTTGGTCCAAATTTTCCATCAATAGGAGTTGGCATTAAAATTTCATGAATTTGTTCTTTTTTATTTGGAAATTTTTTTAATAATTTTTCAATTACATGATCTTTACTTGAGAAATGAACTTCTAATTCGTCTTTCATTGTTATTGATAATGCATCATTTAATCTCATCATTCGAGAATAATGACCACTTCCCCATGGATAGATAAATTCACCTATTTTGAGCACAATTTCTAATTAAATATGGTGTTTAAATTCTCAATGATCTTCATTTAATGAATCCAAAATATCATGAACATTATTTACTCCTAATTTAACAAAAACTTCTTTTTTTGTATTAAAAGCAAATTCTATATCGGTTTTTGAAACTTTAGGCACATCATTTGATCTAATACTGATCATTTTTTCTAATTTCTTTATACTTCGTTCTAATCCAATTTCTTTTGCTTCTAAAAATAATTGATTGTCTACACCAGTTAGTGGTATTATTGGAATTTTCTTTTTACTAAACACACGATTTAATGCATTATCAATAAAATTTCCAGAAAAAATTAGTGGCGATAAAGATAATGAAATTCTTTTGTTTGAAAAACTTAATAGAATTTCTATTATTGAATTTAAGTAAATTAAATAATTTTTATTTCCATTTGAATTAATTTTTAAATTAAAAAATTCAATTTTAATTTCCTCTTGAACTAATCTTGGAATTATTTGATTAATCATTTTAGCCAAATTCATTAATTCAGATTCTTGTCTATAACATACTATAATTTTTGTATCATATCCTTGCTTAATTGTTTCATAACAAGAAATTGCAGAAATCTCATCAAATACTGCACAAATTACTTGTTGTTCTTGTGATTGATATGGAATTCCACCTTTACCTTTATCTGTAAAAATGCAAATGTATGCATAATTTTTTGTTAAATAAGTATAAAGTAATTTATCAAATTTTTCATCAGTTCCTGGATGAGCTCCTAAATTAGATTTTTTTTCTATAATATTAGATGTTGCAGCTATTTCTACATCTTTTACCAAAAATCCTTTTGATATTCCTTCAACTCTAACCAAAAATTTTTCTCCTTTTAATAATAAATTGCCTCCTATAGTTGTAATTTCTGAAACTATATTTTGAAAATCATTTTTTACTTGTCTTGCAATAGCAATTTTTTCTATACCAAAAAGTAAATTGATAGCTGATGACGCAAAAACAGGATCATTTGCATCAATTAAAATAATATCTCCGTCACGTTTTACAGAATTATATTTTTGGTTTTTAATTTTGAGAATTTTTTTGATATTTTTAATTAGTTGAGGTATTTTATTTTTAGAAAATATACTTGGAAATACTACCACATATGATATTTCATTCATCTTTTCTCTTTTCAATTCTACTTGTTTATAATTTAGCATAAGTTTTTGGGTAATCAATATAAAAGAAATATTTTAAATGAAATTGTGACAAAATTCACACAAGATCAAGTAGATAATCTTAATTCAACAATTAAAACAACTGAAGAAGCTTTACAATGGGTATCTGATAATTTACACCCTAAAGTTGCAAAAGCATCAAGTTTTGGTGCTGAAGATGCTGTTGTAATGGATATAATGTTAAAAATTAATCCAAATTTTCGATTTTTTACTCTTGATACTGGAAGACTTCCACAAGAAACCTATGATATTATGGATATTGTTAGAAAAAAATACAATATTTCAATTGAAGTATTATTTCCTGATACTAAAGAAGTAGAAGAAATGGTAAAAGAAAAGGGCTTGAATCTATTTTATGAAAGTGTAGAAAATAGAAAACTATGTTGTGAAATTCGTAAAGTTCATCCAATGAATAAAATGCTCAATACTTTAGATGGATGGATAACAGGATTAAGAAGAGATCAGACAAAAAATAGAGAAGACGTGAAAATTTTTCAATTAGATCATGGACATGGTGATATTTTGAAAATCAATCCAATTGTTGATTGGACATGGGAACAAATTCAAGAATATATCAAAAAAAATCACTTACCATACAATAGTCTTCTTGACAAAGGCTTTCCAAGTATTGGATGTGAACCTTGTACTAGAGCGATCAAACCTGGTGAAGATATTCGTGCAGGTAGATGGTGGTGGGAACAAGGTGGCAACAAAGAGTGTGGCCTTCATATAGACCATAAATAGAGGCTTAGTATGTCAGAAAATAATTCAATAAAAGCACATGGTGGAGTATTAGTTAATAGAATTACCAAAGTGGATACTACAGGATTATTTTCAATAACTATTTCTGAAGATTTAGCAAATGATGTAGAAAATATTGCTGATGGAATTTTTAGTCCTTTAGAAGGATTCTTGGGACAACAGGACTTTGAAAGTGTCGTCTCTCGTGGAAGACTTGCAAATGATTTAGCCTGGACAATTCCAATTGTACTTGATGTTGATGAAGATACTGCTTCTAAAATGAAAGATGCAGGAGATGTTTTATTAAAAAATCCTGATGATATTGGAATTGCAGTACTACATGTAGATGAAACATTTACTTTTGATAAAGAGAAAACAGCTCAAGGGGTGTATGGAACTACAGATTCATCTCACCCTGGTGTAGCATATACAATGTCAATGAAAGATTTTCTAGTTAGTGGAAAAATTGATTTTATTCAACGACCAAATGATACTGAAATTAGAAATAATAGATTAACACCTATTCAAACTAGAGAATCTTTTGCTAAAGCTGGATGGAAAACAATTTGTGCTTTTCAAACAAGAAACCCGCCACATGTAGCTCATGAAATGTTACAAAAAACATCTATTACAACACGTGATGGTGTTTTTGTAAATCCTGTAATTGGTAAGAAAAAATCTGGTGATTTTGTTGATGAAGTAATTGTAAAATGCTATGAAACAATGATAAAATTATACTATCCTGAAAACAGATGCCAACTTGGTACGCTTCATACACAAATGAAATATGCTGGACCAAAAGAAGCAATACATCATGCAATAATGAGACAAAACTATGGTTGTACTCATATCATTATTGGACGTGATCATGCTGGCGTTGGTAAATTCTATGATCCCATGGCTGCACAAAAAATCTTTGATGATTACCCTGAATTAGAAATTTCTCCAGTATTTTTCCCACCTTTCTTCTATTGTAAGAAATGTTTAACGTATACAACTCCAAAGGCATGTCCGCATGATAATGATGTAAAAGAGCAAATTAGTGGAACTGCACTTCGAGAAATGATTCAAAATGGTCAAGCACCATCTGAATTTATCCTAAGACCTGAAGTTGCACAAGTAATTTTAGATCATCCTAAACCTTTTGTTGATTAGATATTTATTCAAACAAATTTACATTAGCTCATGAAGTATCTGTTTTTAGGAATTGTATTTCTTGGATTTTTAATAACTCCTGTATTTGCTCAAGAACAAGTAAATCCATCACTTATACTTGAAGATCTGGAAATTCCAGGTGAAGATTTCAATACAGTATTACGAAATGCACCTATAATTCCACTTGATAATCTTCATAGTAAAAGTTGGCAAGTAACAATTGATAATAATTTACTTTATGCAAATCCAAATGGAAATGCAGTTTTTCGAATGTACGATAAAGAAAATACTAATGAATTCATTGAAGTAGGAATGGGTCCTGTTCCTGATCATAAATTTTGGGTTGCAGTTCAAACACCTGATGAAGGATATGTTGTAATTCACAGAGATTTAGATAGAGGTTGGTATCCTCAAGCAAAATCTATCATATCATACACAGATAAAGCAGGTTTAACTGTAAATAATGGAGCTAGAATAGTAGTAACAAATTTGGACATTGGAATATTTCAAGTTGAATCATATTCAGTTCATGGAATGGAAGGAAGCACTGATCCTCCTGCAATTAATTCTGGAATAATGCATGTTGAAGTCTTATCAGGAGATCCAGGACAAAACATGTTTGCATTCTTTCCGTTTGTTGTAGCAGCGGGAGTTGGAATTTTAGTTGGAACGTTATATCTGACTAAGAAGCGTTGAGATTTTTATAATATTTACAACTTTTTTTAATTTTACAAACATCACACATTGGTGAAATTGGTTTACAGATATTTTGACCATACATTACAAATGTATCATTGATATCTATCCAAAATTTTTTATCAATTTTTTTCATTAATTCTTGTTCAGTTTCTTCTGGATTTTTTGTTTCAACTAAACCTAATCTGTTTGAAATTCTATGAACATGAATATCTACTGGTATAGCTGGTTTTTCAAATGCATATACTAAAACACAATTAGCAGTTTTTCTTCCAACACCTGGTAATTGTACAAATCCAATTGATTTAATTATTTTTTCTACATCTTTGACTTTAGCATTTGCAAGATCTTCTGGATTCTTATATTTTTTAAATAATGCTTTTACAGCTTTTGTAGTTGTTTCATCTTTAGTTCTAGCTGACAGTATTGTTCCAATTAAAATACTAAATGGACCTGTTTCCGCATTATGTAAATCTCTTAATGCCGTAATTCTTGGTGGTTTTACAGAATTCATGGTATTTGTCATACCAGTTAGTATTTTTTTCATTTTCAATTAGAATTTACGCACAAGTATTATAACTGTAATAATGATAATTTACCGTTGGAACTAACTCAAGAAGAAGAATCTGCACTAAAGGGTGAACAAGGTGAAATTATGCAAATGGCATATAGGATTTTAGTTGCAACTGGTGAAGCAACTGATGCTGAAAAACTAATTCCAATTAAATGGGCACACCTCTCTGGAGTAAATTATAATACAATTGGTGATGCAGGTGAAGAATTTCTCTCAACAATCAGCAAAGAAGCTCGAGTAACTGTAAAAACAACTTTGAACCCAATGGGATTTGATATTGATAATGTATCTAATTATAAACTAGATGAAAATTTTATTTCCAAACAATTGTCAATTAGAAATTCATATGAGACAATGGGTGTGATTCCATCATTTTCTTGTATTCCGTATGAAATTTTTGATATTCCAACAAGTGGTACGCAAGTTGCATTTGCAGAAAGCAATGCAGCAATTCATGCAAATTCTTATGATAATTTGAAGACCAATAAAGAAAGTGCATTTAGTGCATTGGCTAGTGCAATTGTTGGGAAAAGTCCGTATTCATCACTGCGTAAAGAGGATTCACCTAATATCACAATAGAAATGAAAGTAAAAAATCCAAATGAATTATCTTACGGGATGTTAGGTTTCTTTGCTGGAAAAGTAGGTGACACATCTGTAAATATTTCAGGTCTTGGTGAAATGGATCAAAGACAATGTAAAGCAATGTGTGGAGGTATGGGAACTTCTGGTACTTGTGCTAAATTTAATTTTGGTGAAGGAGATCCAAATACTGAAAAAATTGAATTTGATGAAAAAGAAATGAAAAATGTTTTTGATGAACTAAATACTTCTGAAAAAGGTGATTTGATTACATTGGGTAGTCCTCAATTAGGTTTGGATGAAATTTCAGATCTTTCTGCAAAACTAAAGGGTCGTTCATTTGAAAAAAGATGTATGGTTTTCATGCCTAGAACAGTTAAAGAACAGGCACAAAAGATTGGATATATTTCAGAACTAGAACGTGCTGGATGTGAAATTCTTTCTGATTGTTGTACCTGTCTTACTCCTTTGATTTGTAAAGATGATGTAGATGCAGTAACCACTAATAGCATTAAAGGTGCATTTTATCTCAAAAATTCAAATGGTGTGGGAATTAATTTAAAATCACTAAAACAAATAGTTGAAGATGAAACAAGATGAATAAAATTTTAGTTTCAGGAAAAGTTGAGGGAGTTGTTTTAAAATCAAATGATCCAATTAATTTTCTAGGAACTGTTGATAAAAAAACCGGAATAATTAGTGATAAAGAACACTCTCTTTTTGAGAAATCTATTAAAAATTCTATTTTGGTATTTCCATCTGGAATTGGTAGTAGTGTTGGTGCATATACTATCTATTCTATAAAATCAAATAATGCTGCACCTATTGCCATGATCTGTAAAAAAGCTGATCTTACAGTTGCAACTGGATGTGCATTAGCAAATATTCCATTAATTACTATTAGTGAAGAAGAATTTGAATCAATAAAAAATGGAACAAAAATATCTCTTGATACTGAATTAACTACTCCAATTCATTATCTGTAAAATTTGCTTTTTCTAAATCTCCAAAATTAATTTCTTTGATTTGACTTTTGCCAGGTGGTAATGCACGAACAAATTCATCAATGTTTATTTTTCTCGTAATATCCTCAAAAATTTTTAAAAATTCTAATCTAATTTTTTTTGCAGCTTCTGCCATTTCTAATCCATTTGGTTCAATTATTGCATAACAAATAGAATTTTTTTTAATTGGCTCAGGAGGACCACATGTTAAAACATAATCTTCATCTTCTAATCGTATAATTCCAACTGCTAATTTTAGAGTCTCTGATTTGATAAAATTACGTTGTCCTTCAATTGTAAACGAACCTTTAGGCAGAAATTCTCCACTTGGAGCTGATTTTTTCACTTGATCTGGATGTACCCAATAAGCACTTACTCCATAGAGTCCTTCTCTCCATGCTCTACTAAAACAGACTGTTGCAGCAGCTATTTCATTCATAGTTGTATCTGGTGCATTTACTGCATCTTTTAAAATAAAAAATGGAGAACCAAAAATATCTCCATGAAAAATTTTATCATTTTTATCTAAATGTTTTCGAATTACTGCAGAATTTGATGCTGCATCTCTACCTCCAATTGTAAGAAATCCATCAGTTGTCATAAACCATCTATATCTTTCATACCAATTTTTTTTCCTGATTTCTGAAACAACTACCAAATCTCTTTCAGATTGTGTTTGACTTTGAAATTTTTTCAATTTTTTTTCTGTTTTTTCTTTAATTGTTTGAATTGAATTAATTGCACCTGATTGTTTTTTTGCTTGATTAAATAAAACAGATGCAATTGACTGAAGTGGTGAATTTGTATTAATTTTTATTTTTTCATCTTCTATTATGATTATTGTTATTCCTTTTTCTATAACCAATTTTGCATTATTAGTAGCCAAAATTTCTTGTGCTAAATCATCTTTAATTGAGATAATACCTTTTGAAACCATTTCATAAAGTGAATTTGCTACATTTGTAATCTTTTTTGATTTTTCTTTAACTGTTTGAATTGCTTTTTCTTGTTCTGATATTTGAGTTTCTAAATCTTTAATTTTTTTATCTGAACTACTAGTTTGAATTGATTTTCCTTTATCAACTATATTTTTTGTAAATACTGTATCTAATCCTTCAATAAATGTGGAAACATTGGTAATTTTACCTTCTAATTTACCTAATTTTACTGGAAGAACTTCTATCTTTTCATTTTCAACTATTATCGGTTCATGATTTCCTGTTACAATATCTGAAATAATCTTTTTTGTAGTTTCGTAAATTTTTATTATTTCTTCTTTGGTAAGTAGGTTACCAATTTTTTTAGGATCTATATTTGTAATTTCAAATACAGATTCCACATACTTTTTTGGTAATCCTAAAGTCCTTCCAAACCACTTTGCAGCAATTAAATCTGTATTTTTCAAATCATCAAAATTTGATTCTGTTAAATTGAAAATATCTAGATTATTTTCTGGAGGTTGTGCATATTCTAATCCCACACTAAGTTTTCTATGTCTAACTTCAATTGAATGCTGTAAAGCTAAAATTTTCATTTCATTATTACAAAGTAAAATATTTCCATCTCCGAAGAATTCTCCAACTAAAACAAACTCTTTCCCAAAACCTTCAAAAGTAAAATATGCAATTCTTTCTGCACCAATTTGTTCAATTTTTTTCAATTTTAATCGAAGTAAATCACTTCTTAATCTCTTTAGTAATCTATTAGGTTCCATTTGATCAATTTTGACTTTTGTTAACCAAACTCCAGATGTAGATATCATCATAAACAGATCGCTTTTCTCCGTATGGTGAAGTTTGAATAAAATACTGTCTTTTGTAATTCCGTAAATATTGCTGATATAGTATCCTTGAACTTGTTCTGAAATTTGATTTACTAAATATCTTAATTCAATTCCAGCTAATGCCATAATTATCGTATTTACTGTCTAAAATTATACCCTTCCTATGTTGTGCTCAATTTTTTACCAAAGATATTAAACATGGTTTGCTTGATTTACGCTAGAAATTTACTTTGGCCAAATTTAAAAAGAAAAAATCAGCACCTACGCCTGGAAAAGATGAGTCAAAACCAAAAGTTGAAGATAATTCTGAAGTTCCTGAAATAGAAAAATCTGAACCTGTAGAAAATAATTCAAACGAACCATCTAAAGATCCACCAATAAGTGCTGCAGAAAAAAGTGAAAAAGATAAAAAATTATCCAAGTTATTTTGGATGCGTATAGCTTTAGGTATAATTGCAGGTATTGCAACTACTTTTATTTTTGAAGATATTGAAGGAGAAGAAAGAAGATGGGCTTCAATTGGATTTATGATAATTGTCTTTTTTGGTTCAATAATTGTTGCCAAAGGAATGAAAATGCAATTACCATCATCAGATAGAAAAAAGATTGTTACACAAGGTATAGGTAGTTACGTATTCTTGTATTTGTTCACATGGATTGTAAGTTATACTTTAACACATCTTGGAGATGCCTCTACAGGAATTAATTTATAAAAAAATTAAACAAGTAGGAAAATAGCTTATGTGGAATTTTAAAACACCTGGAATACCAGACGAACATTTTGAACGTGCTGAAAAAGTTCCAATTACTAAAGAAGAGGTAAGAACAATTCAGATTAGTAAAGCAAGACTCAAACCTGGTCAAATTGTTTATGATATTGGTTGTGGTAGTGGTTCAATTTCAGTTGAAGCTGCAATTCAAATTGAATCTAGTGGTAAAGTTTTGGCAATTGATTATGATGAAAATGCTGTAGAATTAACAAAAACTAATTTAAAAAAATTCAACCTTCCAAATGTTTCTGTAATCTTTGGTAATGCTAAAGAAAAAATATCTGATCTAGAAATGGCAGATGTTATTTTTATTGGTGGAACAGGCGGTGATACTGGTGAAATAGTCAAACTGTCTGAAAATAAAATAAAATCTGGAGGTAGAATTGTTATAGGAATTATCTTAATTGAAACATTATATTCAGTTTTACAAATTCTTGATAGTCTAAAGTTTGAAGATATTGATATAACTCAAGTTACCATTTCTAAGAGTAGAAAAACTAGTACTGGTACTATGATGCTAGCTAGAAACCCTGTAACTATAATATCTGCTACAAAACTGTAATCTAGACTTTTAATTGGGGATAAAGGCAACAATATCATGCCTGGATTGATTGGAATAGGTGTAGGTCCTGGAGACGTTGAGCTCTTAACTGTCAAAGCAGTAAAAGCAATTCAAAATGCGGATATAATCATGTGTCCGGCTTCAAATGAAAATCGACCTAGCATTGCATTATCAGTTGTTTCATCAATAATAGATAAATCCAAAAATCAAGAAATTATTAAATTAATTTTCCCAATGACTAAAGACAAAGATATTCTAGAAGAATCATGGAAAAGAAATGCCAAAATAATGGCTGAAACTGTTTTGAAAGGAAAAAATGTTGTTTACCTAACAGTAGGTGATCCATATCTGTATAGTACATGGATTTACATGCATAGAGATTTGAAAGAAAAATATCCTGACATGAACATTAGTGTAATTCCAGGAATTGTTTCCATATTTTCATTTGCATCAAAAGTTGGTGTTAGTGTTGCTGAAGGAGCTGAAAAAGTTGCAATCATTCCATCATGTTATGATTTATCCAGTGTAAAAGAAATTGCAAGACATTCAGAATCAATGATATTTCTAAAAGATGGTAGATATTTCGATCAAGTAATTGATGTTTTAAAAGAATCTGGTTTTCCAAGTGACTCACTTTTTGCAATTGGTCAAGATTTGGGAACAGAAAATGAAATTATTAGAACTATGAAATTAGGTGAAGTAAACGATGATACATTAACTACAAAATATTTTTCAATTCTGGTGGTAAAACGTGTCTGACGTATTTTTTGTTGGTTGTGGTCCTGGTGATCCTGACCTAATTACAATTAAAGCAAAAAAATTAATTCAAAAAGCTGATGTTGTAGTTTATTCTGGTTCGTTAATTCCTGAACCTATTATAAAATTGTGCAAAAAAGGTAAACTCTATGATGCTGCAAAATTAGTTAGAGAAGAAATTTTTGATTTACTTTACAAAAATGCAAAAAAAGACAAACTAGTTGTTAGACTTCATGATGGTGATCCTGCAATTTACGGTGCAATTAGAGAACAGATTGATAATTTAGAAAAAAAAGGAATTAAATCCACTGTTGTGCCTGGCGTAACATCATTTTTAGCCTCAGCTGCTGCACTTGGTACTCAATTAACATTACCTGGTGTAACTCAAACAATGATTATTACAAGAGCAGAAGCAAGAACAAAAGTTCCTAAAAGAGAACAAATTTCTGAATTAGCAAAACATCAAGCAACTTTGATTTTTTATCTTAGTGTACATCTGTTAAATAAAATTTCAAAGGAAGCTATTGAAGGTGGATACAAAAAAACTACACCAGTTGCAGTAGTTTATAGAGCAAGTAGAAAAGATCAAAAAATAATTATTGGAAATCTTTCAGATATTGCAAGCAAAGTTAAAGCTGAAAAAATTACAATGACTGCAATTGTAATCATTGGTGATGTCATTAAACCAAAATCATATGAGTATTCAAAACTTTATGATAAAACATTTACTCATGGTTTTAGAAAAGCTAAAACTAAGTAGATAAATAATTTATTTTATTTTTAATTCCAATTTTATTTAACTTATTTTTAAATTGAATTTTATTTCCTGATGTAAAAATTTTTAATGAATTTCGTTTTGATTGTTTATTTTTAGTTTTTGTAAAAATTTTTTTTGCAACTAAATTTCCTGGATCAATAAATTGTACTTTAGGAAATTCTTTTTCAAATAGTTTTTTTAGAAACAATAAATGTGTACTTGATAATGTTATTGTATCAACTTTTTTTGTAATTATGTACTTCTCTAAACTTTTTTTAATTATTTTTTTACAATAATTTTCATTATTGAGAAATTTTCCTGTTTCAACTAAATCTACAAGATTAGATCCATTAATTTTAAAAATTTTATATGAATCAGGAAAATTGTTTTCTTTTACATAATTTACAAGTCCTTTACTTTTAACTGAAGATTTTGTTGCAAGAATTCCTATCTTTTTTGATTTTGTTTTTTGTTTTGCTAATTTTAAAGGAGGCTTAACATCAATAATTTTTCCTTTTTGTAGATTTAACATTAGACTTGGTGTATTTGATGCAACAACAATAATGTCAGGCGTAAACTTTTCTTCTAACATACTAATTGTTTTTTTGATAATTGAGGCCATTTGTGCCTGAGATTTTGTACCATATGGATAATTTTTCTGATCTGCAAAATATACAATATCTGCCTTCATGATTTTTTGTATTTCTTTAATTATCGATAATGAGCCTAATCCTGAATCAAAAACAGCGATTTTTGCCAATAAACTGTTTTGATTTATCAACCATTATAGTTTGTTAGCTAAATTTACTCAAAAGCTGATCTAAATTTACACTGTTGATTAAGACTAAATTTCTAAATTCATTATCATGCCAAACTTCGACAGTACATGGGCTCGACAAGAGACCCAAAGTGTAACTGGCAAACTACGCGATGCAGTAAAGCCTCAAGGTGCATTAAAACCACGTATTCAAACAGCAGTTAACAAACTACAAGTCCAAATATCAAAAATGGACTCAATGTTAGGAAAATTGCAAGAAAGAGATGCGCAACTCTTTCAACGAGTCGTGACTGCAATGCAGCAACATGATACTAGCACAAGTAGAGTTTTGTCTAACGAATTAGCTGAAATTCGTAAAGTTACAAAGATGCTCGGCAACGCAAGAATGTCTTTAGAACAAGTTCAACTAAGACTGACAACTATTCATGATCTTGGTGATGCTATGGTAGCAATTGGACCAGCTATGTCTACAATGAAGGGATTGAAGTCATCGCTAGGAAGATTCATGCCAGAAGCTGATTCAGAATTGAATAGTATGACCCAGACACTTAATGGACTTATGATGGATTCACTTGCAGGAGACTCATTCAATATGGAGTCTGATGTTTCAAATGAAGAAACAGATAAGATTCTTCAAGAAGCATCTGCAGTAGCTGAGCAACAGATAGGAGATAAATTCCCATCTGTACCATCTTCAACAGGACTTTCGTCACAAACCTCTTCTACTTCTTCCTTTGAGTAGATAGTGTGTTAGACGATTGTTACTATTTTTATTTATAATTTAAAAAACCAATCTTGTATAGAATTTTCAAAATTAGGACAATCGTGGTATAATATTGATAATTCATTAATTTCAATCAAGATTAGTTTTTTTACAACTATGTTTGATTCAAGATATGGCAATGCCTGAAGGCTATGATGGATTAAGAACAGGCGATGAATCTGAAAGAACAGATGATCCCAATGAATACAAGCGTACTTGTATTGATTTTATTGAAGATATCTCTCATGATTATGAAGCATGGGTTGATTATTACAAATTACCAGAAGATGAAGATAAACGAAGACGTGCAGGAATCAAGGCAACAATTTCTAGAACTAATGAGTGGTTAGCAAAAGTTGCACAATCAATCAAAGCAGTAGATGTAATTATGAATGATGGAATCCAAAAAATGGCTGAATCTACAGCTGGTAAACCTTTGGAAATTGGAGTTTTTGTAAATAAAAAATCTGGTTATACTGAAACAAAACCAGGAATAATTGATGTTGTTGTTAAAGGGCATCCTAGAAAAAATAGAAAACTAAAACTTGGTTATCATTTCAAAGATGACAGATTTAGAATTGAATCCACATGTGGTGCATATCTAGAAGAAACTAATTTGCCTACTGAAGGATTTGATGAGATGGAAATTCATCTTAAACTACATGCAGAAAATGCAAAATCGCGAGATGTAATTTCATTTACTGTAACTATTGGTGAATTTGAAGACGATGTTGAAATTGATAAACGTGGAATTTCAACTGTAGTACATTTAGTTTAGTTTTTTTATTTGAATTAAATATAATCAGCAAACAAATACAATCCAATCAAAGTCATACCAATTGCTGCAAAACCTAATTTTACAAGAAAGACTTTGGATTTGCTTAATTGTGGGATAATTTTTTCTGCTTTCATTTTATATCAATTAGAACTCTTTTTGTTCCTCTGTTTATAGTAATGTAAGCTTGTTTTGGTTTAGGAATAGCATCTTCAGTTTTTTCTAAATATCTTGTTTTGGTTCCTCTAGATGATGAGATAATTGTTTTTCTTCTTCTGAATAGAATTTTCTCTTTTCTTTCTTCTTGAAAGTTTTTGAATTCAGTTCCTGCCCAATTAGAATTAATTATTTCATCGGTAATTTTTTTGCCTGTACCTCTTTTTGTAATTAATAATAAACTCAAAATATTTCTCCTATCACATTGACCAATAAGTCATTATGACTAGATTTAATATCTATTGCACGTAGCATTTGTGAAATGAAAATTTTACCTTCTTGAGAGTTCTTTCTAATAATATCTACTGTTTTTTCTTCTTTTGCTTCAGGAATTACTACCATTAATCGATATTTGTCTGCAAAATGAGGAACAAATACTTCCATTCCTTTATGTGTATGAATTTCAGCTGCAGTTTTTGCACCTCTTCCTCTAACTTTAATTACAGTTAGTCCTCCAACACCAATTTCTTTTAATCCTTCACTGATTTTCATTACATCATTTTCTGCTAGAATGATTTCAAGTTTTAACATGTTAATTTTATTTTGTTAGAGTAAATAATTATTTAGAAACTGTATATCTTTTGATTATCATTGACAATCAAATTGGAAAACTGTTAAATGCAAAAACTTGATTCCATTTTAATTATGATAGATACCGGTGATACCGCATGGATGTTAATTGCAGGTTGTTTAGTATTGTTAATGATTCCTGCACTTGGTTTGTTTGAATCCGGTTTATTGAGAAAAAAGAATGCAGTTTCAATTTTTATGCAAATCTTTTTCGGAATGTCATTACTTAGTGTAATGTGGTTTGTATTTGGATTTAGTCTTTCATTTGGTCCTTCTACAACTGGTGTTATAGGAAATCTTGATTGGTCGTTTTTGAAAGGAATACCTTGGGATGCTCCATTAGAACAATATGCACCAACAATTCCTGGTGTACTCTTTGTTAAATTCCAATTAATGTTTGCATGTATTACTCCATTATTATTAACAGGAACAATTGCTGAAAGAATGAAATTCAGTTCTTTCATCATTTTCATCTCTGCATGGTCAATACTCATCTACTACCCAATCGTTAACATGGTCTGGGGTGGTGGATGGTTAGCACAACTTGGTGTTGTTGACTTTGCAGGTGGTATTGTTATTCACACTACTGTAGGAATGGCTGCACTCGCCGCTGCTTTGGTACTTGGTAAAAGACGAGGATTTGGAGCAGCAATCAACATTCCACACAGTATTCCTCTTGCTGTTTTAGGTTCTTCATTACTATGGTTAGGTTGGTTTGGATTTAATGCAGGTAGTGCATTAGCCTCAGGTGGTGTAGCCGGAAATACTGTAATTGTTACTCACTTAGCATCTTCAGTATCTGCATTAATTTGGGCAGGTTTGTCATGGATGCGAACTGGTAAACCATCAATTGTTGCAACCATTAATGGTGCAATTGCTGGACTTGCTGGAATTACTCCTGCATCTGGATTCATTAGTGTAGAACACTCATTTGTTCTTGCTATCGCAATTGGTGTTCTATCATATGGTGGTGTTGTATTAATTAGAGATAAATTAAAAATTGATGATGCACTTGATGTAAGTTCTGTTCACGGAATTGCAGGAATTGTTGGTGCACTTGGTATTGGTATATTTGCAAGTACTATGATTAATCCATCTGGTGTTGATGGATTACTTTATGGTAATTATGATCAAATTTGGATTCAAGGTGTTGGTATCGCAGTAGCTGCTGTAATGGGCTTTGGTGGTACATGGGTTTTGTTACAACTAATTAAACATCTAATTGGAATTCGTGTTGAACCCGAAGAAGAAGACATTGGTTTAGATATTAGTGAACATGCTGAAGCAGCTTATTCTGAAGAAGAAGAGTTTAAGCTATCTCCAGATGATTATATGCAAACATCAAAGAAAAAAGACAAGTAATTTTTGATGTTTTATGGACGATGAAAAAGAATACGAAGAGAGACCTGAATGGGAATGGCTGAAGAAGTAATAATAAAACCAAATTATGAAAAGCTTTGTTCAAAAATATTAAATTCAGATGAGCATATTCGTTTTACTGCATTTGTAAATGATAAATCTAAAATTTTATACAGTGAACAAAAAGATAATCTAGATTCTCTTTTACAAGATCATGAAGTTGGGATGTCAATTCATTATACTTTAGAGAGATGGAGAAAGGCACAAAATTTTACATTTCGTTTAGGAAAAGAAAGATTGACTTTCACTGAATATGATAATGTTACATTAGTTACAATTCCATTTAAAGGAACATTGTTGCTAGTTAGTACTGAACCCAGAATTAATTATGATCCAATAATAGAAAAAATTAATTCTATCTTAACTGATTGGGAGAAAATTTAGCGTGGAAAATGGTACTATTAGTTACACTCAACTATTGAGAGAGGATTTAGGAATTTTTCGTGTTACTCCTGATGATGGAGTTCCTGATTTTAAGGCTGGTCAATTTTTAACTCTAGGATTGCCTTTAGATAGTAAAATTGTTAATCGAGCCTATTCTATCACATCCTCACCTCAAAACAAAAATTTCTTTGAATTTGTAATTAGATGGGTTAGACGTCCTCTTCCAGGCAGATTGACTAGTTTATTATTTAACGCCAAAGAAGGTGATAAAATCAGTTGGGCAAAACCAGCAGGTAATCTGACTATTAATGATACATTACCAAATGGTGAAAAAGACACAAGAAGAATTGTCTGCATTGGTGGTGGAACTGGATTGGCACCATTTGTCAGTTTTGCACAGCATCTTCATGATACAAATGACAAAAGAGAGATCGTCATTTTGCATGGTGCAAGTTATGT
>LUMG01000041.1_pt1 | contig 28398 bp, 27 predicted proteins | sample 729691 | NCBI WGS metagenome assembly LUMG01 (sample SAMN03860269, study PRJNA289734) | marine metagenome | biome: seawater column; feature: ocean; material: water; isolation source: Red Sea water column Station 34 - depth 50m | place: Saudi Arabia: Red Sea | collected 2011-10-15 | depth 50 m
GTAATAGAAAGCCCTTGATTGATAATGAAAAGTATCAGTCTATGTATCAGAAGTCTATAGAGAGTCCTGATGAATTTTGGTCTGAACAGGCTGAAGAATTTTTAAGCTGGAATAATAAATGGGATAAAGTTTCTGATGTAGATTTTTCCCAGGGCAAAATTGCATGGTTCGAGGGCGCAACTCTCAACGTATCTTATAACTGTCTAGATCGCCATCTTCCAGAACGTGCAGATCAAGTCGCAATCATTTGGGAAGGAGACGACCCTGACTCTAGTGAATCCTACACTTATCAAGAGCTTTATGAAATGGTTTGCAAATTTGCAAACGGCATGAAGACTTTAGGTGTTGAGAAGGGTGATAGAATTTGCCTTTACATGCCAATGATTGTTGAGGCCACTGTGGCAATGCTTGCATGTGCAAGGCTTGGAGCAATTCACTCAGTTGTCTTTGGTGGGTTTTCTCCAGATGCATTAAGAGATAGAATCCTTGATAGCGAATGTAAACTAGTTATCACTGCAGATGAGGGGGTTCGTGGAGGTAAATCTATACCTTTAAAGGCTAATGTTGATAAGGCCGTAATAGAGTGTGACTGTGTTGAAAATATTGTAGTTGTTCAAAGGACCGGAAATGAGATTGGATGGTCTGATAGAGATGTTTGGTATCATGAGCTAGTTAAGGACGCTTCGCCAAGTTTTCCTTGCGAGATGTTTGATGCTGAGACGCCTCTATTTATCCTTTACACTTCCGGTTCAACTGGGAAACCTAAAGGGGTTCTTCATACATCAGGTGGCTACTTGTTGTATGCAGCGATGACACATAAATATACTTTTGATTATCAAGAAGGTGATATTTACTGGTGTACGGCAGATGTGGGCTGGGTTACTGGCCACTCCTATATTGTTTATGGACCACTTGCCAATGGCGCAACCTCACTGATGTTTGAAGGGGTTCCAAACTATCCCGATGCATCAAGATTTTGGCAGGTAGTTGATAAGCACAAAGTGAATATTTTTTATACAGCGCCTACCGCTATAAGGGCTTTGATGGGAGCAGGAAATGAGCTTGTTCAAAACACCTCTAGATCAAGCTTAAAGATTTTGGGAACTGTTGGTGAGCCTATCAATCCAGAGGCTTGGGAGTGGTACTATAAGATTGTTGGTGAGGAGCGATGTCCGGTAGTTGATACCTGGTGGCAAACTGAAACAGGAGGTCATATGATTACTCCTATGCCTTTTGCTACAGCTCTTAAACCTGGCTCAGCCACTCAACCTTTTTTTGGAGTTGAGCCGCAAGTTTTAACTGAGGGTGGAGAAGTGCTTGAGGGCGAGGCCTCAGGTGTTCTGGTTCTAGCTAGATCTTGGCCTGGACAAATGAGAACTCTCTATAACAATCATGAACGCTTCATGGAGGCATACTTTTCAACATTTCCTGGAAAATATTTTGCTGGTGATGGCGTAAGACGAGATGCTGACGGTTATTATTGGATTACAGGAAGAGTGGACGATGTGCTCAACATTTCTGGTCACAGACTCGGAACGGCTGAAATAGAATCAGCGCTCGTGCTTCATAGTGATGTAAGCGAGGCTGCAGTCGTTGGCATGCCTCATGAAATAAAGGGCCAAGGTATCTATGCATATGTTTCTCTGATGAGTGGAGTCGAGGGAACTGAGGACTTGAAAAGAGACCTTGTTGCACTAGTCAGAAAAGAAATTGGCCCTATTGCAACTGTCGACAAGATTCAATTTGCTCAAGGTTTGCCTAAGACAAGATCGGGAAAAATTATGAGGCGCATTCTACGGAAGATTGCAGAAGACGATTATGCTGAGTTGGGGGATACATCGACACTAGCAGAGCCTGGCGTTGTAGAGGATTTAATTTCTAATAGAATCCAATAGAAACAATATTTTAATTAAGTAAAACAATGAACGCACTTCTTTATTTCGCCGTCCTTTTGGCTTGGGGTTCGTCTTGGTTTGCAATTAGTTTTCAATTGGGAGAAGTTGCTCCACAAGTTTCGATTGTGTGGCGTTTTTTATTGGCATCATTCCTTCTTTTTGCTTGGTGTCATATAAAGGGGTTGAGGCTCACTTTTCCTTGGCAGGATCATGCAAGTTGGGTGATGCTAGGCATTTTTCTATTTTGTGTTAACTATATCTGTGCCTATTTTGGCACCTTTTATCTTGCTTCAGGTTTAGTTTGTCTTATTTTTTCAACGCTCACTTTATTTACCGTTTTTAATGGCTTTATTTTTTTTAAAATACCGATTAGATTTCCAATATTGATTGGAGCAGTAGTCGGTATTTTGGGCCTCTCAATTATTTTCTCAAATGAAATTAGTAATACAGAGTGGTCATTAAACTCTGGAGTAGTGAAAGGCTTTATTTGGATGCTGATGGCAACCTTTTTTGCTTCGATTGGAATGCTCTTATCTGGTCAATTTCAAGCCCGTAAAATGCCTTTGGTTCAGAGTAATGCTTTTAGTATGCTTTATGGCTCAATTATTCTTATTGTCTATATCAGTCTGAGTGATGTTAGTTTTAGCTTCGATACGAGCCATAGCTATGTTCTATCACTGATTTATCTTTCAGTTGTAGCATCAGCGATTGGCTTTGGAGTCTATCTAAAGCTTGTTGGAAATATTGGTGCAGACAAGGCCTCCTATGTCAATATTTTTACACCAACTATTGCTCTACTTTTATCAACGCTATTTGAAAATTATCAGTGGAGTTTGATCGGTTTAATGGGGGTATTATTAATCATAGTAGGGAATGTAATCGTTCTCTATGCAAAGCCAGTCAATTAGTTAATTTGAAATTAAATGGAGCAAATGATGGATGTAAAAACTGCTTTATCAAAACGAAAATCTACTAGAGCCTTTTTAAATAAAGAGGTCTCAATTGAAACAATCAACAAAATTATTGAGCAATCCAAAACAGCTCCATCTGGAGTAAACACTCAGCCATGGGAGATTGCTGTTTTAACTGGCGAGAGTAAAGATAAACTCTGTAACAAGTTTGAGATGGCTTTTCGCAGTGGCCAAAAAGGGTCAATGGATTACAAATATTATCCTGTCGAGTGGAAGGGTGAATATAAAGCAAGAAGAAAGGAGTGTGGTTTATTGCTCTATTCAACGTTAGATATAAAAAGAGAGGATAAGGAAAAACAAATCAATCAGTGGGCCTTAAATTATCAGGCCTTTAATGCCCCCGTTATCCTCCTTTTTTTTATTGATAAAACTATGGAAAAAGGCTCGTTTATGGATTATGGCATGTTTCTTCAATCCATCATGCTATCAGCGGTTGAATATGGTTTGGCAACCTGTCCTCAAGCAGCCTTAGGAGAGTATCCCGATATTGTGCGTCAAGAGCTCCCAGAGTATAAAGATAAGCTTGTGCTATGTGGTCTGGCGTTAGGATATGAAGATAAAAATCATATCGTTAATTCATACAGAACAACTAGGGAGAGTCTAAATAAATTCGTAAATTATTACTCTTAAAGAAAATTTAAAGCTGCTCTTCTAGCAGCTCTAGTTCAAATTGACTTAACTCGAGCTCAATTAGAGTATTTGCTAATTCATCTCTTAAAGATTTAATCTCTTTTTCATTGGCTGAATTTATTGAGTCACTTTGAATTAATTTCGTTTCAATTTCATCATGCTTTTGCTGAATTGAAAATATTTGGTCTTCAAGAACCTTGACTTTGCTAGATGAAAGGATGAGTTTTTTACTGGTCCTCTTTAATTCATCAAGAGTGCTTATTAATTGACTATCGAGCTCCTCAAGTTGCGACTCAAGGTTAGAAATATCCGATTTATATTCATCAATTTCATTTGAGTTGTCAACAGTGATAATAATGGGTTCGGGTTTTTCAGCATTAAATTGAGAATAGGAATAACCGATAAAGAAAACTAGAACAATAGAAATTAAATAGAAGACAATTTTTTGGTTCATTTTTCTCTATTTCCAAAAGTTTATAGCGCTATTCCCCAATCCATTTTGCTGCATCTTTTGCGTAGTAAGTGAGTATAGCATCAGCCCCTGCTCTCTTAAAACATAAAAGGGTTTCAAGAACGGTAGATTTCTCATCAATCCATTTATTCTGGCTGGCAGCTTTCAACATAGCATACTCACCGCTGACGTGGTAAGCAAACGTTGGAACGCCAAAAACCTGTTTTACATTTGAGACAATATCAAGGTAGGGTAGCCCAGGTTTTATCATGACCATATCAGCACCTTCACTAATATCAAGCTCTACTTCACGAATCGCCTCATTTGAATTGCCTGGATCCATTTGATAAGTTTTTTTATCAGATTTTCCAAGGTTTGAAGAGGAGCCGACGGCCTCCCTAAATGGGCCATAGAATGAAGAAGCATACTTTGCAGCATAAGAGAGTATGTTTGTATGAATAAATCCTGATTCCTCCAAGGCATTTCTAATTGCACCAATTCTTCCATCCATCATGTCAGATGGAGCAACAATATCTGCACCTGCCTCAGCATGTGAGAGGGACTGCTTAATAAGGACGTTAACGGTTTCATCATTCAGTACATATCCATTAGAATCAATTAAACCATCCTGACCATGACTGGTATAAGGATCAAGAGCAACATCGGTGATAACTGCAAGCTCTGGAAAGCTTCTTTTAAGAGACTTAACCGCTCTTTGGATTAGGCCATCTGGATTGAAGGACTCTTCAGCTTCCTCGGTTTTCTTATCCGAACCGATGACTGGAAACAATGCTATTGCCTGTATTTTTAAATCAATAATTTCTTTTGCTTCGACCAGTAATTGATCAATGCTAACCCTTTCGATTCCTGGCATAGATTCAATTTTTTCTCTTTTATTTTCACCTTCGATTATAAATAAAGGGTAAATTAAATCATTAGCACTCAGAGAGCTTTCTCGAACTAAAGAACGATTAAATTTTTGTTTTCTCAATCTTCTTGGTCGATGAGTTAAAATGGACATTTTGATTCCTAAAGTAACATTAACCAAATTATACAATAATGAAGCAATCATCCGACACACTTACTAGTTTATCAAGCGTTAACAAGGCATTTATAGAGCCTTTCCCGAACTCAACAAAAGTTTATGCTAAAGGTTCTAGGGACGATATTTTGGTTCCGATGAGACGAATAGAGCTCACTGATACGATAGGTGACCTTGCTGAAAAAAATGATCCAGTACATGTTTATGATACTTCAGGGCCTTATACAGATCCTAATAAAACAATAAGCTATAGAAAAGGGATTGACTCAATCAGAGGTAATTGGATTGAGGAGAGAGGGGATACTGAGATACTGGATGGTGTAAGCTCTAAGTTTTCAAATGAAAGACTTAACAATAAAGAACTTGATGAGCTGAGGTTTGAGCATTTGAGGGCGCCAAGAAAGGCCAAAAAAGATAAAAATGTGACTCAGATGCATTATGCAAGAAAAGGCATTATTACGCCTGAGATGGAATATATCGCTATAAGAGAGAATTGTCTCTGGCAGGAATACCAAGATCAAATCGGACAGCATCAAGGTGAAAGCTTTGGCGCCGCCACTCCAAAAATTATCACGCCAGAATTTGTTCGAGACGAGGTCGCTAGGGGCCGTGCAGTAATTCCAAGCAATATTAATCATCCAGAGACTGAGCCAATGATTATTGGAAGGAACTTTTTGGTGAAGATTAATGGAAATATTGGTAATTCAGCACTCGGCTCTTCGATAGACGAAGAGGTAGGGAAAATGGTCTGGGGGGTTCGCTGGGGTGCTGATACAATTATGGATCTTTCCACAGGTAAAAATATTCATGAGACTAGAGAGTGGATTATTCGTAACTCTCCAGTCCCAGTTGGAACTGTTCCAATCTATCAAGCACTTGAAAAAGTTAAAGGTATAGCTGAAGATTTGACCTGGGAGATTTTCAGGGATACCCTTATTGAGCAAGCCGAGCAGGGCGTTGACTACTTTACGATTCATGCTGGCGTTAGACTCAAGTACGTTCCACTGACCATGGATAGGGTAACCGGAATAGTATCTAGAGGTGGCTCGATAATGGCTAAGTGGTGTCTTGCACATCACACTGAGAGTTTTCTTTATACTCATTTTGAAGACATTTGTGAAATTATGAAGGCTTACGATGTCACATTCTCGCTCGGAGATGGCCTAAGACCTGGCTCAATTGCTGATGCGAATGATGCAGCTCAGTATGGAGAGCTTGAAACCTTGGGCGAGCTGACAAAAATTGCCTGGAAGCACGATGTTCAAACCTTTATTGAGGGGCCTGGGCACGTTCCAATGCACATGATTAAGGATAACATGGAGAAGCAGCTTAAAGAGTGTGGTGAAGCGCCTTTCTACACTTTAGGGCCGCTTACGACTGACATTGCACCAGGATATGATCACATTACCTCTGCAATCGGAGCAGCGCAAATTGGATGGTACGGCTGCGCTATGCTGTGTTATGTAACTCCAAAGGAGCATCTTGGTCTTCCAAACCAGGATGATGTTAAAACTGGAATTATTTCATACAAAATTGCAGCCCATGCAGCTGACCTGGCAAAAGGACATCCTGGAGCACAGATTAGGGACAACGCACTCTCAAAAGCAAGATTTGAATTCAGATGGGAGGATCAATTTAACCTAGCACTTGACCCTGATACTGCAAGAAGTTTTCATGATGAGACGCTTCCAAAACAAGCAGCTAAAACAGCCCACTTTTGCTCAATGTGTGGTCCTAAGTTCTGCTCAATGAAAATTTCTCAAGATATAAAAGGTTTGGATAATGATGCCATTGATAAGATCCAAGAGATCCAAATAGAGATGGACAAAAAGTCTGAAGAGTTTCTTAAAAATGATAGCGAGATTTATCTTAAGCAGGGCGCTTAAATAGATTTTGCTTAAGCTTTGATGTAGGGCTTAATTGCTCTCAAGACATTCTTTACCGCACCTTGATTATCTTCAAAGACTTTTCTTGCGTTAGCGCCAAGCATGCTTCTTCTTGCTTCATTAGACATCAGTTCAGTAATGGTCATCATTAGCTCATCAGCATTCGCCACTTGAATGGCTGCATCATTTTCTAAAAGCTGTTTAGAGATCTCCTCAAAGTTATAAACACTTGGTCCAAAAATAATAGGCCTTGACAATGAGGCAGCTTCAAGCATATTTTGACATCCGTTTTCTGTAAGACTACCTCCTATAAAAGCAATATCACAGATAGAGTAATACGCCATCATCTCACCCATAGAGTCTCCAATAAGAACTTCTATATCTTGACCGCATTTTTCACCTTGCGATTTTCTTTTTACTTTGAGACCAGCATTTATAGCAATATTAGTAGCCTCCTCAAATCTCTCTGGGTGCCTTGGAACAATGAGAAGAAGTGAGTTGAATTGACTCTTATACTTGAGATAACTCTCAATAATCAATTGCTCTTCACCAGCCCTAGTGCTTGCAAAAACAACTACACTTCTTTTATCAGTTATTTCTTTCAAGGATTTGATTAAATCGACATCTATTGAATCATTCATATCAAATTTAAGACTCCCAGTAGTCATTAAATTTTCTTTATCAGCGCCTAACTTGATTAAGCGTTCAGATGAAAATGTGTTTTGAGAGCAGATTAAGGTGAGCTTTTTGAGAGAATCGCTGACTAATTTTTGTGAAAATTTTTGATAGTTATGAAATGATTTTTCTGATAATCGAGCATTGACAAGAGCAGTAGGAATATTTTTTCTGTGTAATAGAGAGATTAAGTTAGGCCAAATTTCGGTCTCCATCAGAATGCAAATCTGCGGTTTGATATTATTGATAAAAGATCTCATTATTAACGCAGAATCGAAAGGAAAAAAACAATGAGAAACTTTGTCTTTGTAGTGGTTTTTTGCGGCTAATGAGCCAGTTATAGTTGTCGTAGAGATAACAATTTTATGTGTTGGATATTTATCTAGAAACTCATCAACCAAAGGCTTAGAAGCGTTAAACTCTCCAACAGAAACGCAATGAATCCATATGATTTTGCCTGATATTTTTTGTACGAGTCCGAGCTGATTTTTTAGCTTAACTTTCCATGATGGGTCATGCGAATCTTTAAGAAGTATCTTTAAAAGAGCAAATGGAATACTAAGCCAAATAATCAAAGAGTATAGGAATCTATTCATTCAGTGATGCGATTAGATAATTTTTTTTGAATATTCATATAGTTAAATACTTCGATTATCTTCTAAAGGGCTTATGAAAGGCAAAAAAGGTATAATACTCCGCTGATATTATAGCTTTATCGTATAACTTTCATCACATCTATTTTTCTTGGAATGTTTCGTTATTATGATTTTGTCTAGAATTTTTTTACATTTTTATCAATTATGAAATTTGTCGATTCTGCGAGTGTAGTTGTTGAGGCCGGTAAAGGTGGTGCAGGATGCCTTAGTTTTCGTCGAGAAAAATATATACCTGACGGTGGCCCTGATGGAGGAGATGGTGGCGACGGTGGAAGTGTATATTTTAGAGGTCAGGAGGGCCTTAATACCCTAAGTGAGTTTAGATACAATCGACTCTTCAGGGCCAAGAATGGTCAGCCTGGAATGGGAAGAGATCGAAGAGGGAAGTCTGCAGATGACTTGTATGTTGAGGTTCCTTTAGGCACAAAGATTATTGACCTTTCAACAGACGAGGTGATTGGAGAAATAACCCTTCATGATCAAAGCTTGCTTGTTGCTAAGGGTGGTTTTCACGGTCTCGGGAACGCGAGATTTAAATCCTCAGTGAACCGCGCTCCAAGACAAACTTCTCCTGGCACTCCAGGTGAATCAAGAGAGCTTGCCTTGGAATTAAATATTATGGCTGATGTGGGGCTTTTGGGTATGCCAAATGCTGGAAAATCAAGCCTCATAAGACAAATCTCTGGGGCAAGACCTAAAGTTGCTGACTATCCATTCACAACGCTTTACCCAAGCTTAGGGGTTGTAAAGGCAGGGAGTAACCATTTCGTGATGGCAGATATTCCAGGTCTATTAGAAAAAGCAAGTGAAGGGGTCGGCCTTGGTTTTGAGTTTTTAAAACATCTTTCGAGAGCTAGAGCTCTTTTGCATGTGATTGATATTCTTCCAGCAGATGGCTCTGACCCTGTCTCTAATTATTTAACTATTGAGTCTGAATTAAAAAAGTTTGATGACGAGCTTTACAAAAAACCTAGATATGTTGCTATCAATAAAATCGACTTAATTGATGATAAAGAAAGAGATAAAACAATTAAAGATTTTCTTAAAAAGATTAAATATAAAGGAAATGCGTTTAACATATCTGCATTGAATGGAATGGGCTGTAAAACGCTAATTTTCGGCTTATATGACTTGATAGAGAAAAAAAATGAAGAATAAGTGCTGGGTTGTAAAAATTGGATCAGCTCTCTTAACGAATAACGGAAAGGGAATTGACAAAGGCTTGATTTCGAAATGGGTGGAGCAGATTGTTGAGCTGCAATCTCATCAGATAGATGTTGTACTGGTTTCAAGTGGATCGATTGTTGAAGGCATGAAGCGTTTGGGCTGGAAAGATAAACCCAGCGATATACATAAGCTTCAAGCGGCAGCAGCTGTAGGTCAAATGGGGCTAGTACAGGCCTATGAGTATTTATTTGCAAAGCATCAAGTTCAGACTGCCCAGGTGCTCTTAACTCGAGATAATCTATTAAATTCCAAGCATTATGATAATATTTCAGCAACCCTAACTAACCTCTTAGAGTTTGGAATTGTTCCAGTAATCAACGAAAATGATACGGTTGCTACAGAGGAGATTAAGTTTGGTGATAATGACACCTTGGCAGCGTTGGTCGCAAACTTTTTAGGTGCTGATAAACTCATCATACTAACTGATCAGCACGGCGTATTTGATGATGATCCAAGAAAGAATATTGAAGCCAAATTGATTGAGAAAATACATTTCAATGAAGAGAAATTGGAAAAGGTTGCTGGAAAAACTGGAGGTGCTCTAGGCTCTGGCGGAATGTACTCAAAGGTAATGGCAGCAAAACAAGCTGCAAAGTCAAATACGATCTCTCACATTGCTTGGGGTAGGGAAAAAGAGGTATTAACTAGGATTTATCAGGGTGAATATATAGGGACATTAATTCATTGCTAGCATATATTGGTTTAGGTTCAAATTTGCAGAATCCGAGGGCGCAAATTAAAAATGCTCTTAATTCTCTTCATCATACTGATGGAATAGAGGTTGTAGATGTTTCAAGTCTTTATGAGTCAAAACCACTCCTTGATATGCCTGGTCCAAATTACATCAATGCAGTTTGTAAAATCGATACCTCACTCAGTGCAATAGATTTATTAGATATTTGTCAGAGTATTGAGGACAATCAGAAAAGAATTAGAGAGGTAAAATGGGGTTCAAGAACCATTGATTTGGATATACTGCTCTATGAACAACAAGTAATTTCAAGTGATCGATTGTCTATCCCTCACCCTGAAATGATTGATCGAGCCTTTGTGATGGTTCCTTTGTGTGAAATTGACAAAGAAATAAATGTACCCCTTTTGGGGCCAGTTAAATCATTAATGGAAAGAATTAACAAGCTGGATGTAAAAAAAATATGAAGCATTCTGAGTTAAGTTTATTTAAAGAAAAGAGTCAAAAAATTACCTGCCTAACTGCCTATGATGCTTCGATGGCTAAAATTCTTGATCAGGCAGGGATTGACTCTATTTTGATTGGCGATTCTTTGGGTATGGTTGTTCAGGGAGGGGAAAATACACGTTCAGTATCAATGAACGATATGATTTATCACACCTCCATCGTTTCAGGTGCATGCAGCAATGCACTGATCATTGCTGACATGCCTTTCAATAGTTACAACAACCCCAAGGATGCCCTCAATAATGCTAAAGCTTTGATTAATGCCGGAGCTAGGATGGTTAAGCTTGAGGGTGGCAGTGAGCATACTGAAGTTATCAAAACACTAATTTCAAATAACATCAATGTTTTTGGGCATTTAGGACTTCAGCCTCAGTTAGTCGTTAGTTCAGATGATTATAGAGTTCAAGGAAGAGATGAAGATTCTGCTAAGACTATTATTAGTAATGCTATTCTGCTCGAGTCTCTAGGGGTCAGCGCCTTGGTGCTTGAGTGTATTCCTAGTGACCTGGCAAAAACAGTAAGCGAAAAATTAAAGATACCTACTGTTGGTATAGGTGCCGGTAGTGATTGCGACGGGCAAGTACTTGTGAGTTATGATATGTTAGGGATTACCAAAGGAAAACAACCGAGGTTTGTTCGAAATTTTCTCAATAACCAAAACTCAATTTCTGATGCAGTGGAGACATTTATTGCGGAGGTTAAAGAAGGGAATTTTCCCTCTCAAAGTGAGAGTTATTAATGAAGATTTTTGAAAAGAAGAAAGATCTTGAACTCTTTTTAGATACTTTAAGAGAAAAAGGTAACGACATTGCTTTTGTTCCAACTATGGGCGGTCTTCATGATGGACATCTTTCATTGGTAGATAAAGCAAAAGAGCTTGCCCAAATCGTTGTTGTCAGTATCTTTGTTAATCCAACTCAGTTTGCCAGAGGAGAAGATTTTGATGACTATCCAAATACCTTTGAGGCGGATAAATTGCTTTTGGAATCTAAAAATGTTGATGTACTGTTTCTTCCTTCGAAAGAAGAGATTTATCCCCATGGAACAAAATCTGATTATCAGGTAGGGGCTATTGGTCAAATACTCTGCGGCGCTTTTAGACCGACTCATTTTGATGGTGTTGCTCAGGTAGTTAAACGTTTTTTTGAAATTGTTGAGCCCAACTTCGCAGTCTTTGGTGAAAAGGATTATCAGCAGCTCCAAATAATTAAATCATTAGTTAAGAACCTGAATCTAAGTATTAATATTCAATCAATGCCTACCCAAAGAGAGCAAGATGGATTAGCAATGAGCACCAGAAATCAATATTTGAGTGACAGTAATAGAGAAATTGCACCGCTCTTTTATTCGGCATTGAAAGATGCTAAGAATGAAATTCTTGAGGGAAAGACTATATCTGATGCGATAAAAGATACTAAAAATAAGCTAAGCAAAAGTTTTGAAGTTGAATATTTAGAAGTACTAGATGCGAATAACCTTACACAAATCGAGACTAAAACCTCAGAAATTATTATAATATCTGCAATCAGGTTTGGTGGAACTCGCCTTATCGATAACCTTATATTTCGGAGAAAGAATGTTTAGTATTACTGAAGAAGCAGAAATCTATGTAGCAGATTTATTTGAACAGCAGGATGAAAAAGATTTGGGTCTAAAGGTGGATGTTGAAAAGGCTGGAACCCCGGTTGCAACAGTAACGTTTAACTTTTGCATCAAAAGCGATCTTCCAGACAGCTATCAAGAGTTTCCATATGTAGGATTTAGTGCTTTTATTGATGAATCCAATAACCAATATTTGAGTGATTCCCATGTCGCATTAAAGGTTGACGGAACCAATAAGAAATTAACGATTACTGCTCCCAACGCTAAAGGAGAGGCGCCAAAAGATGACGCCCCTTTAGAAGAGAAAGTCCTTTTTACTATTGTCACTGAAGTTAACCCTAGCTTGGCTTCTCATGGTGGATTTGTTGATCTTGTTGAGATTACTAAGAAGAATGAAGTTGTTCTCAATTTTGGAGGCGGGTGTCAGGGCTGTAGCTCAGTCAACTTGACACTCAAGGATGGAGTTGAAAAGCAACTCAAAGCGCTGTACCCTGAAATATCTGCTGTTCTTGATGCAACTGATCACTCCTATAAAGAAAACGCTTACATGTAGCTCCCTAGCAGTCTGATGCTAGATTAATTAAAGGGGGAAGAGTGGAAAATATAAGAGTTTATTCTCATCCTGCGTGTCTCTCAAAAGATAATGGCGAAGGCCACCCTGAAAGAAAAGAGCGTCTAGAATCCATACTTGATTCAATTCAAAGTATGGACGATATTTCTATTGATTTAAATGAAGCGCCAATAGCTCAATACTCAGATATCAATTTAGTTCATCCTCAGTCTTACCTTGAGGAGATGTTTTCTATGATTCCTGATGATGGTCTTGTAGGTGTTGAAAAGGAACCCTATGCAGATACACTGCTTTGTCCAAACTCTAAGGAGGCGATTCTTAGAGCTTGCGGCTCTGGAATAAGCGCCTCAAAAGACTTAATGGATGGAAAATCTAAGAGGATTTTTTGTGCAGTAAGGCCGCCCGGGCACCATGCTGAAACAAATAGAGTGAATGGTTTTTGCTTTATCAATAATGCCGCAGTAGCTGCCCGATTTTTGCAGTCTCAATACGACATTAATAGAGTTGCAATTATTGACTTTGACGTCCACCACGGCAATGGAACTCAAGAGATTTTTTATAATGATGATTCAGTTCTTTACGGTTCAATTCATCAGCATCCATTGTTTCCTGGGACTGGATTAGAGTCGGAAACCGGCGTAGGAAATATTTTTAATGCTCCGATTAGTGCTGGAACATCAAGTGAGGATTTTCTAAGAATCTTTAATGAAAGGATTCTAGTCAATGTCGATCTTTTTATGCCCGAAGTAATTATTATCTCAGCAGGCTTTGATGCTCATCAAAGAGACCCTTTGGCCGCCATCAATTTAAACTCTGATGACTACTTTACGATGACCCATGACATCGTTGAAATTGCAAATCGTCATAGCAAGGGAAGAGTCATTTCCTTTTTGGAGGGGGGTTATGATCTTTTAGCTCTAGCAGAGTCAATTCAATCTCACTTCAAAGGTCTCAGTATCTAATCATGATGAATGAGTTTGAACTTATCCAGAACTACTTCAACTGGGAGCACAACGAGCCAAGTATAGAGCTTGCAGTAGGCGATGATGCAGCTTTATTTAATCTTCTTCCTGGACATCAGCTGGTCACATCTACTGATACTCTAGTTGAGGGTGTTCACTTTTTTAAAGATGCATCACCTAGTGATATTGCCTATAAATCATTAGCAGTCAATTTAAGCGATATAGCGGCTATGGGCGCTAGTGCAAAATGTTTTACACTCTCGCTAACCATTCCTAAGCTGGATCATGAATGGTTAGAGAAGTTTTCATCCTCACTTAAAGAGTCTTCTAGATTATTTAATGTGCATTTAATTGGAGGAGATACAACAAAAGGGCCGCTCAATATTACTATAACTATGATGGGCTCGATTGAAATTGACAGCGCTATTAAAAGGTCTGGGGCAAAAGATGGGGATGATATTTATGTTAGTGGAGATCTTGGAACTGCGGCATTATGTCTAAAAAAAATTATTGATGGAGAGTCTCCCAATCTGAATGAATTGGAAAAGCTTCATAGGCCTGTTCCTCAATTAGAGTTAGGTTCAGCGCTAAAGCATGTTGCAAGTTCTTGTATTGATATTTCTGACGGACTTGAGCAGGATTTGTCTCATATCTTAAAAGCTTCTGATGTGGGCGCATCAATTGATGTTCTTAAATTGCCTTTAGATGAGTCGGTTACTGAATATGTAAAAAACACAAGTGATTGGTCATTGCCTCTGTGCGGCGGAGACGATTATGAGCTTTGTTTTACAGCAAATAAATCAAACAGAGATCAAATAAGATTGCTTTCAGAAAACCTTAAAACTAAAGTCACAAAGATTGGAGAAATCAATAGCTCAAAGGAGTTAAAGATAAATGGTTACGATGGACATAGTTCATCTTACCAGCACTTCTGATAATTCAAGATTTTGAGTATTTAATCAGAAAGGTTTAGATTTCTTTTCTTTCTTCTACAGTCTTGCAGTCGATACACTGATCTGCAGTTGGTCGAGCTTCCAGACGATTCAGCGCAATTTCAATGCCACAGGTCTTGCAGTAGCCGTAATCACCCATATCAATTAAGTGAAGCGTTTTGTCTATCTTGTTGATCAGTTTTCTCTCACGATCCCTTGTTCTTAATTCTAGAGCAAACTCTTCTTCAATAGTCGCCCTGTCATTAATATCAGCGACTGGAGTCGAGTCTTCCTGGATATGGTGAATAGTCGATTCTGCCTCAGAAACTAATTGCTCTCTCCAAACATTTAACTTGTGTATAAAGTGTTTTAGCTGACCAGATGACATGAACTCCTCACCTTTTTTAGGAATGTAGGCAGGAATTTCATCAAAGTTTGGATCTGTCATTAGAGTTAGTTTATTAAAAAAATGTAGTTTTTACCAAAAATTGCCTAAAATAGCAATGATTTTTGTCATTTAATCATACAATGAAATTTGAGAATTATAAAGGAGCTAAATGAGTGCACTAATTGACTTGGCTGATAACAGCGCAGTTTATGATGTAGCAAAAGTTTCAGCGCTCTCGATTGCCACCCAGCTATCAAAGAGGTTTCAGAATCAAATCTATTTGAAGCGGGAGGATGATCAGGTTATTCACTCCTTCAAGCTTCGGGGAGCTTATCAAAAAATGAGCTCAATGAGTGATGAGCAGAAAAGCAAAGGCGTCATCGCGTCATCAGCTGGAAACCATGCTCAGGGAGTTGCCCTCGGTGCAAGCAAACTCAATATAAAGGCAATCATCGTCATGCCCACAAGCACTCCTGAAATCAAAGTTCAGGCTGTAGAGCAGCTGGGTGCTGAGGTCGTTTTGCACGGCGACGTTTATGACGATGCTTTTCATCATGCTAAAAAGTTAGAGTCTGAGCAAGATCTTTGCTTTATAAGCCCTTATGATGATTTTGAGGTGATAGCAGGCCAAGCAACCGTTGCCAAAGAGGTATTATCTCAGCTCGAGGAAATTGACTATGTGTTTGCTCCAGTTGGCGGAGGCGGTTTAATTTCTGGAATGGCGAGTTACATCAAGCATTATGCACCCCACATCAAAGTTATTGGGGTTGAGCCGGTCGACTCACCTACCCTTTACAAAGCTTTAGAGGCTAATGAGAGAGTCGTTCTTGATGATGTTGGAAGGTTTGCTGATGGCGTTGCAGTTAAGCAAATTGGCGCGCTTCCCTTTGAAATAGCCAAAGATTCTGTCGATGACGTTGTTTTGGTCAGTAATGATGAAATGTGTGCTGCGATTAAAGATATTTATGAGGACGTTCGTTCTGTATCCGAGCCCGCTGGAGCTCTATCAACTGCGGGAGTTAAAAAATACATCTTGGAGCATGGGCTTAAAGATAAAAATATTGTCTCAGTAGTATCTGGAGCAAATGTCAACTTTGATAGGCTCAGATATATTGCAGAAAGGGCCGACCTGGGAGAGCTCAATGAGGCCATAGTTGCGGTAACGATCCCGGAAGAGCCAGGGAGTTTTCTCAGGTTTTGTGAGATGCTTGATAATTCCTCAATCACTGAGTTTAACTATCGCTATGCTGCTAGGAAGGATGCGCACATTTTTGTTGGCATCAAGCTAACCAGTGGCGAGAGTGAAAAGCAAGCTCTAATATCAAGGCTCAGTAAGTCCTTTGAGGTAATGGATATGAGCGATAATTCGATGGCCAAAACGCACATCAGGTATATGGTCGGTGGTCATGCCAACGCGGAAAACGAAGTCATCTACCGGTTTGAATTTCCAGAGAGGCCAGGGGCACTATTAAATTTTCTAAAAAAAGTCAAAACAAAATGGAATATTTCCCTGTTCCATTACCGTAATCATGGTGCTGATTTTGGTAGGGTTTTAATTGGCCTTCAGGTGGACGATGTATCAGACCTAGAGTCTAGGTTTGATGAAATTGGTTATTATTACCAAAACGAAACTGACAACAAAGCCTATCAGTACTTCCTTTAAAAAAATCACCCAAAGAGAGATTGAGTCAGTTTTTCTATTGGAAGCTGAGAGTTCAGAAAATCCTTGGACGAAAAACCAGCTCTCTGCAAGCGTTTCTAATCCAAATAATCTTTGCTATGCTCTTTTAGTCAATTCAAAAATCGTTGGATATATCGTTGCAATGTTAGCAGTTGATAGTGCTGATATTCTTAATGTAGCCGTTCACAAAGACTTCAAGAGAAATGGTTACGGGTCAAGCTTAATTTCTCATTTATCAGAGGAGCTTTATTGTAGAAATATTAAAACCATTTTTCTAGAGGTTAGAAGAGGAAATCTTGCAGCTATATCATTATATTTAAGTCTTGGTTTTGAGGAGATTTCTTTAAGAAAAAATTACTATTCGAAAAACTCAAATGGATTATCAATAAAAGAAGACGGTATAATAATGCGTCTAGAAATATCAACTTAAATTAATTTAAAAATGACCTATAAAAACATTACTGTGCCCAGTGAAGGCAAACCAATCACAATTGAAAACAACGCACTCAAAGTTCCAAATAACCCAATTATTACTTACATAGAGGGCGATGGCATTGGTATCGATATTACTCCTGTCATGCTAGATGTCGTTAATACTGCAGTTAAAAAAGCTTACGGCGGCGAGAGAGAAATACATTGGATGGAAATTTATGCCGGTGAGAAAGCCGACAGTATTTATGGAGAATACTTGCCAGAAGAGACAGTTGAGGCAATTAAAGAGTTTTCGGTTTCTATTAAGGGTCCATTAACGACTCCTGTGGGCGGTGGAATGAGGTCACTTAATGTTGCTATCAGGCAGATTCTTGATCTTTATGTTTGCCAAAGACCTGTTCAGTATTTCGATGGCACTCCTTCACCTGTAAGGCACCCCGAGAAAGTTGATATGGTGATCTTCAGAGAGAATTCAGAAGACATCTATGCGGGCATAGAGTTCCCTAAAGGTTCAAAAGAAGTAGAAAAAGTCATTGACTTTCTTCAGAATGAGATGGGAGCAACAAAGATTCGATTTCCTGAGACTTCAGGAATTGGCATTAAGCCTGTTTCGACTGAGGGTACAACCAGACTTGTAAGAGCAGCAATTCAGTACGCAATTGATAATGATAAGCCTTCTGTTACTCTTGTTCACAAGGGCAATATTATGAAGTTTACTGAGGGTCTATTTAGAGATACAGGTTACCAATTGGCTAAAGATGAATTTGGCGCAAAGGAGATAGATGGCGGTCCATGGTGCAGCTTTACAAATCCAAAAACTGGCAAAGAGATTGTGATTAATGACTCAATCGCTGACGCCTTCTTGCAGCAAATTTTACTTCGACCATCAGAGTACTCAGTAATTGCAACCTTGAACCTCAACGGAGACTATGTTTCTGATGCTTTGGCTGCTCAAGTAGGCGGTATTGGTATCGCCCCTGGAGCTAACCTTTCTGATAGTGTTGGTGTATTTGAGGCAACTCACGGTACTGCTCCTGGATACGCCGGCAAAGACAAGGTTAACCCATCCTCACTGATACTCTCTGCCGAAATGATGCTGAGACATATGGGTTGGACGGAGGCTGCTGACCTAATCGTTAATGCCATGTCAAAAACTATCAAAAATAAGACGGTGACTTATGACCTTGAAAGGTTAATAGATGACGCCACTTTGCTCTCTTGCAGTGAGTTTGGAAAGGCATTGGAAGATTCAATAAATTGAGTCAAAAACGATAAAGATATTTAGAGGCTATAAAAGCAAAGATTTGATTGACTCAAAATTCATAGCTCGTTATAATCTCTCGCTATTCCCTGATAGCTCAGTTGGTAGAGCAACGGACTGTTAATCCGTTTGTCCCTGGTTCGAGCCCAGGTCAGGGAGCCATTTTCCTCATTAAAGACATCTTCGGATGTCTTTTTTGTAAGTATAGATTTCAATGATGATTACTTATCAAGCACTTGCAAAGTTCGCCTCGAGATTCATGTCCAAATCGAGAGTCATGAAGATTGGATTTAATCTTTCTCCTATGTATCGAAGAACTTCTGCGAAGGTCATTTTTATTTCAGATGATTTCTCAAATATTAAAATCAAACTGCCATTCAGCTATAAGAATGCGAACTACGTGAATACTATATTTGGTGGCAGTATGTTCTCATCAGTAGACCCATTCCCAATGACGCAGCTGATGAACTTGATTGGGGATGACTATGTTGTCTGGGATAAGGCTGCCGAAATATTTTTTAGAAGGCCTGCAAGGGAAGATCTTTATGCTGAATTTACCTATACCCCTGAAGAGCTAGAGGAGATAAAGCAAAAAGCAAAGGATAGTAATGAATTTGAAATTACTAAAACCACTCATTTAACCAATAAAGATAAAAGTATCGTCTATTGTGAGGTTCGCAAAAAAGTCTACATTGCTAACAAAGCCTTTTTCAAAGAAAAGCGCTCAAAGAAAAAAGATTAAGGGATTTTCTCTAATTATCTAATAGATATAACAAATGGTTGGTGATCTGAAGCGTCAGTCTCCTCATTAACCATCATGCTATCAATATTGTTTTTAAGATTAGAGCTGATAAATGCAAAGTCTCTGCAATGAGCTCCTTCAGGCCACTGTTTCTTGTCAAAGATTCCACAGGTAGGCGCATGCTCAGCTTCTGGATTTAAATAACTCCAAACGTCAATGAGAACCTCCTGTTCTTGACTTTCATTTGTAAGAAGATCATATTCTTTGGATTCCAGTTCAAAGTTGAAGTCCCCGCAAATAATAAATTTACTAGACCTTTCAAGTTTGGCATAAGGCCCAGGCTCCTGAATTGTTGCAGGATGAATCGATAATTTTTCGATATCATTTTTAATATCAAGAATGCGCTTTACTTGTTCGAAGCGTTGATTTTGAGATCCATACTCTAAATGAGTAGTCATGACGCAGATTGGAAATAACTGAGTTTTTACTGTTACCTCTGAGACCTGTCTTGGCATATGTCTAAAACTACTATCAGTTGGCTGAGGAAGAGAGTGATTAAAACTAGATAAAACGGGTAACTTTGAAAGTATGATGTTTCCAAACTGTTCTCTTTCAGACTCGCCAGATCTTAAAACATCATACGCAGGCCCAAAAAATGGTGTGTAACCCTGAAATAATTTAGATAGTTGCTTGAGTTGATCGGGCTGGGTTCCATCCTTGAGTTTGCAATTTCGGGATACTTCCTGAAGACAAATAACATCAGGGGTTGACATATTAAAGATAGTATCTGCAATTCTTTCGAGAGAGATAATTCCATCGACACCCTCTCCATTTTGTATATTCCAACTGAGGACTTGAATCATTTGATTCCAGCTTGCATGAATGACTGAACGAACTGTTTTTGAAATATCAAGAAAGCAATGAGAAGGGGTGCAACTGACATTAGGGTGGCTGCTGATAAGATTGACCATTCAACACCAGACTCTGGTGCAGCAAAAATACCAAGGCCCACAGTTAGTGGCCTTGTTTCAACTGAATTTGAGATGATCAGTGGCCACAAAAAGTTATTCCAGTGATGGCTGACAGAAACTAGAGAAAATGCAATATAAGTAGGCGTTGCGAGAGGAACATAAACCTTCCATAATATACCCATAGTGCTACACCCCTCAAGTTCCGCCGCATCCTCTAATTCTTTTGGAATCGATTTAAATGCTTGACGCAATAGGAAGATACAAAACGCACTAGCTATGTAAGGTAGCCCCATGCCAGAAATTGTATCCACTAAGCTTAATTTTGACAGTGTAACATAGTTTTGAACGATTAATATTTCAGGCGTTATCATTAATTGAACTAAAACTAGAGCAAAAGCAACATTGGCACCTGTAAACTTAAAGCGAACAAAGGCATACGCTGCTAATGTTGAAATTAAGAGCTGTCCAGGCAAAATGAATGAAACCAGCAAAAAAGTGTTTAGACTGAATCTGGCAAATGGAGCCTGACTCCATGCCTCTCTAAAATTATCAAGTGTTAGTGGTGAAAAAATATCGAAATGCATCGCATCACTACTAGAGTGAAATGCAGCCCAAAAAGCGTACAGCAACGGGAGAATCCAAAATCCAGCTAGGATATATGCGCCTATGAGCTCAACACTTGTTTGTATTCGGTTTCTATATGTCATCGGTAATGAGTTCGTCTATCTAAAAAGAAAAATTGTGCTAATGCAGTTAGTGCAAGTAGAGCCAATAAAAATATGGTTAAAGCGGATGCATAAGAGATGTCTAAAAATGAGAAAGCGGTCTCATAGATATAATAAAGGATTAGATTGCTGGCATTATCAGGCCCGCCTTTCGTTAATACGAATAAATGATCAACAAGCTTAAACGAATTAAGAAAAGCATTAATCAAAACGAATAATGTTGTTGGAAGGAGCAAAGGGAACTGGATGCGCCAAAAATAATTCCAACGAGAGGAGCCCTCTAGCTTTGATGCTTCCTCAAGTTCAGGCGAGATAGTTTGCAGTCCTGCTAAATAAAAGACCATAAATAACCCGGCCTCCTTCCAGACAGTCATCACTATGATGGATGGAAGAACAGTTGATGGATCTCCTAACCAATTATTACCTTCAAAACCAAAGATTTCGAGTACTTTATCTATCAGCCCAATGTCTGGTGCGTAGAAAAATAGCCAAATATTGGCAACAGCAATCATCGGCAGCATGGTTGGTGTAAAGTAAGCCATTCTGAGTAACCCTCTTCCTGGAATCGCTTTATTGACAATCAGAGCCATAATAATTGCTATACCAATAGAGGTTGGAATAGTTCCAACTGCAAGCCACATATTGTTTACGAAAACTTTCCAAAATATGGGGTCACTAAACATGCTTTCATAGGCCTCAACTCCAGAGAATCTTCTTGGCCTTAAAACTGACTTATTGGTATATAAACTTTGAAAAAAAGTTGTTATCCGAATTAACGGTAAGGTTTTAAAATACGCTCAGCAGCGGCTTGCGCCTCTGAAAGAGCTTCTTTTGGAGTTTTACTTCCAACAAGTGCGGCTTGGATTGCATCATTCAATCCTTTTTTAACACGACTTGTTTGGTAAGTTGAAAACTCAGCTGTAGCATACGCTAATTGATCACGAGCAACTGCCGCTGGTGGGAATTCTGCTACATAAGACGATAAAGAATCAGTCTCATATGCAGCCGGACTAACTCCCATGTATCCAGTAGCTATTGACCAATTTGCTGCCTGTTGAGGTGAAGTCATAAACTTAATTAGCTTCATAGAAGCTTCACGCTCTTCTGCAGTAGTATCCTTAAAGATGTAGAAGTTACCGCCACCTGTAGGCGTTCCACGACGTTTTCCAGCTGGAAGCATTGCAACTCCAAAATCAAAGTTAGCATTGTTCTTAACAGTAGTTAAGTTTCCAGTAGAGTGCCACATCATTGCAGTTTTGCCTTCTAGGAAGTTTTGACGAAGCGTACCCCACTCAATTGTGCCTTCAGGCATAATCTTGTGCTCAGAGCCCATAGCTTTCCATACTTCTAAAGCTTCAACTACATCAGGATGATCAAAGTTAGTCTGATCACCACTTGTCATTAGTGTTTGACCGTTTTGCATAGCCAGTGCACCAAACATCCAGTATGGGTAACCTGTTGATGGAATCATAAGTCCCCACTGCGAGCCGTCATCTTTAGTTAACGCTTTAGCTGCAGCAATAAGTCCACCCCAAGTTGCTGGAGGTGTCTCTGGGTCTAGGCCAGCTTCACGATAGGCATCTTTGTTATAGTACATAACAATAGTTGAGCGCTGGAAAGGGATACCCCAAGTTTTACCAGCTGCAATTCCATTTTCCATTAGTGATGGATAAAAAGAATTCAACCATGCTCTTTCTTCAGCTGTTGAAACAACATCATCAAAAGGAACAATTGCATCAAGTTCACGAAGTTCATGAACGTCAATTGAGAACATCACTGATAACTGAGCAGGCTTTCCACTCTCAAGAGCTGCAAGAGCTTTAATTCTTGTGTCATCATAGTTACCAGAGTAAATCGCATTAACTTGAATGTCAGGGTTTTCTGCCATAAAGTCTGCAACTATCGAATCAACGGCTTGTGTTAGTTTGCCGCCGACAGCGATAGGGTAGTACATTGTTAATTCCGTTTTTGCAATAGCAGCACTTGAAATCATTGATATACCAAGTGCAACAGTTAAGCAATAGGAAATTTTGGTAAACATTTTTTTCATTTCTTTCTCCTATTTAATCGTAGTGTTAAACATTTGTTATTGATAAGCGCTCCTACGACTTTAAGCGCTGATCATTTTTATCAAACAAATACATATCATCTAAGTTCCAGCTAACGCATAGCTCGTCTCCTAGTTGAATTTTTGGCTGCCTAGGCTCACGAAGAAAAAAGTCTTTTTCCTGATGAGTCAGCTTAAATACAGTTTCACCTCCGAAGTAGTCAATACTTTTAACAGTAGCTGGTAGGCCTTTTTTTGAAAACATTAGATGTTCAGGCCTTACACCAATATTTTTAATACTGCTTGACTCAAGAGCAGATTTTATTTTTGAGTCTAAAGTTGAGGTATCGATATCATTTAAATTAAGGACATTCATTGGGGGCAATCCAATGAATTGAGCACTAAAGACACTATTGGGTGAATTGTAAATTTCTTCTGGGGCGCCTACTTGGACAATTTCACCCAATCTTAGAAGAATAATTTGGTCTGCCATAGACATGGCTTCAACCTGGTCGTGAGTTACATAAACCACAGTTAATCCTAGTCTCTTTTGGAGGTCACGTATTTCATCACGCATCTCTGCGCGTAGTTTTGAGTCTAGGTTTGATAAGGGTTCATCCATCAGGCAGACTGTTTGGTCAGAGACAATCGAGCGAGCTAAAGCTACCCTTTGTCGCTGGCCACCAGAGAGGTTGGCAGGTTTTCGGTCTAGTAGTTCAGTTAGGCCAACAACTCTAGCTGCTTCTGCTACCTTTTTTTCCCTTTCTTCAGCTGGGACTTTGCGAACTTTGAGGCCAAATTGAATATTTTCTTTTACGTTTAAATGAGGAAATAGAGCGTAAGACTGAAATACCATTGATACGCCCCTTTTAGATGCTTCAATTTCAGTTACATCTGATCCTCCAATATTAATCGTGCCATGACTCACCTGTTCAAGTCCTGACAACATTTTAAGAATAGTCGATTTACCGCATCCAGACGGACCAAGAAGAACTGTGAATGATTTTTCAGGAACAGTGAAAGAGACGTCTTTTACTGCATCAATATCACCATAACTTCTGGAAAGATTTTTTACTTCAATTGCACTCACACCAACTCCTTATCACAAACTATAAATTCCGCTTCTGAATCAGTAATAATTTCAGAAATTTCAGAAGGTGGGTTCTGATCACAAAAGACTTTTGTCACTTCTTGTATTTGACCTCCACGAACATGTGCAACTCGACCAAATTTCTCATGGTCTAGTACAAGAAGACTTTCACGGCAGTTATCTAGAATGACTCTTCTAATTTGTACTTCTTCATCAGAGAAGTCGAGTAATGCTCCATCCAAATCTACTCCAGCAACACCAAAGATTCCAAAGTCGGTCTTGTATGATTTAAAGAAGTTTTCTACTGGGCCTCCTACCATATCAAAGTCGCCACTTCTTATTCTTCCACCAGAGCAATAAACATCAAAACTTGAATTGGTGCTAGCTGTTTGAGCAATAATGAGATTGTTTGTATAAATTTTTAAATTTTTGTGTTTTAACAATGATCTGACTACCATTTCTGGAGTTGTGCCAATGCCAAGGGATATAGAACTTCCATTAGGGATTAGATTGGCTACCTCTTTAGCGACAGATCTTTTGGCTACTCGATTAAGAACTTGTCTTGTTCCATAAGCCAAATTTCCGTCAGTAGACAATGGCTCGACTCCACCATGCCTTCTCCTTGCTTGGCCATAATCGCAAAGAGCATTAATGTCTCTTCTGACAGTCTGGGTTGTTACACCAAACCTCTCGGCAAGGCTCTCAACAGTAATAAACTCCTCTTGACGCAAAAGGTCAGAAATCTCTGCTTGTCTAGCAGTTAAATCCATTCAGAACTCCAAATTGTTCATTTGAACTGTAAGTCTAACATAAAATTAATAAAATGAACAATAAATTTTAATCATTTGAATATTTTTCTATATTTGAGCGTCAAAATAGTTCATATTATGATAAAATAAACACATAAATGTTCATATGAAAATTAACTTGTTCGTTTTGGTGTTTTCACTAAAACAGATCATTTAATTGTTATTTCTGAGGAGTGTAAATGAAAAATCTTTCAATAATGTCTTCATCTCAGCTGCAAGATATTAAGTATGTTCTTACAGATATTGACGACACTTTGACCTCAGATGGAAAGTTAAAGAGTAATGCTTACGAGGCGATGGAGAGTCTATCAAATCATGGATACAAAGTTATTCCAGTGACTGGTCGCTGTGCAGGATGGTGTGACCACATTGCCAGAATGTGGCCAGTAGAGGGAGTCGTTGGTGAAAATGGTGCTTTCTTTTTTAGTTATGATCATGACAACAAGAAAATGAGTAATTTATATAGCCAGACTGAAGATGAAAGAAGAGAAAACTTTACACTGCTTAATCAGATTAAAAATACAATTCTTGAATCTGTCCCCGGAACTGCTGAAGCATCGGACCAAGAATATCGCATTACTGACTTAGCGATTGATTTTGCTGAAGATGTACCTAAACTATCTAAAAGCAAAGTTGACGAGATTGTTGGTATTGCTGAGCAAAATGGAGCAATTGCAAAAATAAGCTCAATACACGTTAATTGTTGGATTGGTAGTCACACTAAACTTACTACCAGTGTTCAAATTTTAAAAGAAAACTTTGGATTGAATGATTCTGAAATCCAGAATAGAGTTGTTTTTATTGGGGACTCTCCTAATGACTCAACGATGTTTGGTTTTTTTAATAATTCAGTAGGTGTTGCAAATGTTTTAGACATGATTGACAGTATAGAAAACCCACCAAAATATATTACTAAAAACTATTCAGGTGAGGGATTTGTTGAGCTCACTGATTTTTTGATTAATAAAAAATAAATGACAGTCAATTCAGAGAAAATTTATGATGTTTTTGTTGCTGGAGGCGGTATTAATGGCATCGGAGTAGCTAGAGATGCAGCAGGAAGAGGGTACTCAGTTTGTTTATGCGAAATGAATGATTTTGCTTCAGGAACATCTTCAAACTCTACAAAGCTCATCCATGGAGGTCTCCGATACCTGGAGCATTATAAATTTCGTTTAGTTCAAGAGTCATTAAAGGAGCGTGAAGTGCTCCTTAAAATGGCGCCTCATATCATTTGGCCGATGAGATTTATCCTGCCTCATTCAAAAAGTCTGAGGCCTGCATGGCTTTTGAGGTTAGGTTTATTTCTTTATGATCATTTAGGTTTTAGAAAAATTCTGCCGGGAACTAGTTATGTAGAACTTAACAAGAGTGAACTTGGTAGTCCGCTGAAGAATACTTTTAAATTTGGTTACGAATACTCTGATTGCTGGGTGGATGATTCAAGGCTAGTAATTTTGAATGCTGTTGATGCGTCTTCTAAAGGCGCCAATATACAAAATTATTGTAAAGTAACGAACGTTAGTAAATCAGATGGCATATGGTCTATAACAACTACTGATTCAATTGATGGCAAGCAGAATTTATATAAAGCAAAGTGCTTTATTAACGCTTCAGGGCCATGGATTGATGACGTTTTACAAAGTTCTTTTAAAAAGAAAGATTCCAAAAATGTTCGACTTGTAAGAGGAAGTCACATCGTTGTCAATAAGCTCTTTGATCATGATAGATCTTACATCTGTCAAAACGATGATAATCGAATTTTCTTTATGATTCCTTATGAAGATAAATTTACTTTGATTGGTACCACAGATATTGATCATGGACAATCAGCTGGAAAGGTTGAAATCAGTGAAGAAGAAAAACTTTATATATGCAAATCAGCCAATGAGTATTTAAATTCAGATATTGGTCTTAATGATATTGTTTGGAGTTATTCAGGTGTAAGGCCATTATATGACGATGGCGCTAGCAAAGCTCAAGAAGCTACCAGGGACTACGTAATCAAAGCTGAACAGCATGAATCATCTCTTCTGATTAATATTTTTGGAGGAAAGATTACAACCTATCGTCGTCTTTCTGAGGCTATTCTCAAGCATATAGAGGCCTTCCTTGGGGCTAAACAAGGCCCTTGGACGAGCGATTCTACTCTTCCTGGAGGAGATATTGCTGTTGATGGACAGATAGAATTACAAAATAAGATTCAAGCTAAATACCCATTTTTGACGAAAGATATTGTCAAGCGTTTAGTACGTTCATATGGCACCATTTCCTTTGATATTCTCGGAAACGCAGAAAATTTAGAATCTCTTGGTGAGGATTTTGGTTCTGGTCTTTATGAAAATGAGGTTAATTATTTAATTCAGAAAGAATGGTGTAGAACTTCTGATGACATATTATTCAGAAGATCTAAACTTGGATTAACCTTTTCTAAAACTGAAATTAAACGTTTAGATGAATACATTGAGGGCTTTTTTAAGTCCAGTGAGCATTCAAAAAATACTCAGCTAAATAGCAAAACGGCTGAAACAGTATGACGCTCTTAATTGAACTCTTAGGGTCAATAGCGCTTCTTTTATGGGGGCTAAGAATGGTTCGTACAGGTGTAATGCGCTCATATGGTACCAATCTAAAGAGATTTGCTCGTCGTTCTGAAGGTAAAGCTTTCCCTGCATTTTTATCTGGACTCATTGTCGCAGCGCTCTTGCAGAGTAGTACGGCAGCTGTTTTAATTTCAGCATCCTTTGCAGGCCAAGGCCTGATTGGAGTAAGCACAGCATTTATCACCATGTTGGGTGCTGATATTGGTACCTCTGTTGCAGTTCTTATTGCCTCACAGAAATTTACAACTTTGGCTCCATTTTTGATTGCTTTAGGAATTTTTGGCTTTATTGCCTCAAAAGAGAACAAACGTCAAAATGTTTTCAGAGCAATTAGTGGTATAGGCCTAATTCTTTTTGCACTAATATTAATTTCTAGTAAAGCGGGTGAGTTAGCAGAGTTAAGAGAGTTCAAATCTCTGCTTGAAGTGTTTAATAATCAGCCAGTATTCTTCTTATTATTGGCTTTAGTTTTGACCTATTTGTCCTATTCGAGTTTGGCCATTGTTTTGCTTTCAGTTAGCTTTTTAGCTTCAGGTGTTATTGGATTAAATGAGGGCTTATATCTTGTATTGGGTGCTAACCTTGGAAGCGGCATGTTGCCACTTATTTCCAGTTGGAATTCATCTGAATCGGAGAAAAATCCCATAATAGCTAACTTACTAGTTAGATCTATGTCCATTATTCTCTTTTATCCTTTCGTTTCAGTATTCTCTAGTTTCTCCATAGGCTTTATATCTGCCGAATTAATTCCTGCAATTTACCATCTCTCATTGAATGTATTTGTGGCAATGATTGGTTTAATATTTTCTAAGCAGCTTTTAGCTCTATCTGTGAGTTTATTTTCTGAAAATAACATTGAAAACCAATTGAATAAGCACAATATTCTTGAATCTGATGACTTTGCAATGCCAGCTGTTTCTCTTGCTAACGCAAAGAGAGAGGCTTTAAGGA
>LUMG01000045.1_pt1 | contig 28214 bp, 32 predicted proteins | sample 729691 | NCBI WGS metagenome assembly LUMG01 (sample SAMN03860269, study PRJNA289734) | marine metagenome | biome: seawater column; feature: ocean; material: water; isolation source: Red Sea water column Station 34 - depth 50m | place: Saudi Arabia: Red Sea | collected 2011-10-15 | depth 50 m
CTGATTGAAATAAACCAAAAGCCATGAACCAAATAATAAGTTTTTGACTCCAACAGCACCTGAGCCCAATGTGTATAAGTGTAAGGTATTATTTGAAATGTTCTTACTCATAAAATTTACCCAGGAAATTAATTATATTTATTTACAATGATTAAATACTTCTTAAGTTTCAAGAATTCTTTCGTTTTTTGAGTTATTTAATTCATTTCGAATTTTTGAATGCATTTCTTCTGTTATAGGATACTTCCATATAATAATTATTGCAGTTACAAAAAAGAAAGAGGGAAGAGTAGAGAATAAAAGCTTAAGCCCTAACAATTGAGTCGGACCGTTGTTAACATCTGTTCCCGTATTAAAACTAATCCAAGATAATGCTGTTAATGCCAACCATGTTCCTACAGAGCCAGCTAATTTTGAAGTTAATGACCACGATGAGAAAAATAGGCCAGATCTATTTTCTCCGCTTTTTAATGTATCTAGATCAATAACATCTGCCTTCATTGAATTTGGTAATGCCGCAAAACCCCCAGCAGCAAAACCCGTAGTAATGGTAATAGGTAACATCCACCAAAAATCTCCTTCACCCAAAAGAAGATAAAAAGGATGCGCAAATGCAATCATTGCAAAACTACACATATATGCCTTATGCTTTCCGATTTGCTTTGATAACCAAACCCAAAATGGAACGGCAACAATATTTGTAAGATAAAAAAATGTAAGCATAAATATAGCCATTTCTTCTGCCTTAAGAACATAAGTTATAAAGAATAAATACAGTGGAATTGTTATGGAAAAAGCTATACCTCCAAACATAAAAGCCATTATTAATCTCTTAAATGGAGAGTTTTCTAACATAATTTTGAAACCCTTGATCGGAGAGATGTTTGATTTGATGTAATCTTTAGACTCAGGAACTTTTGATACAGTTAAAAATACGCATATGGGCATAATAATTACACTAGCAATCCCAACGATATACAAAACATTTGTGCTACCACCAAGACCAAAAAAAACGAGAGCAATTGTTGGAATTAGTTGAGCACTTAGACTTCCAACTACTCCAGAAATAGATCTCCATCCAGTAATTCTTGATCTCTCATTATAGTCCGGCGATAACTCTGCACCCCAAGCATAGTAAGGTATAATGAGCATGGTTGTTGCTATTGAAAGAAGAAACATCCATAAAAAAAGATGAAGAGCTCCAGCTCCTTCAGGAGGAATAAATAACATATAAATGCTTACCATTAGTAAAGGAGTAGCCATTGCTATCCACGGTCTTCTTCTTCCCCATTTAGTATTAGTTCGGTCGTTTATATAACCAACTATTGGGTCAGTAAAAACATCAAAAATACGTACCGCTAAAATGATATTTGCTGCTAAGGCTAAAGGAACACCCATTTCGCCAGTGTAAAATTTAGGAATAAAAACAAGGATAGGAAAAAGGGCAATATTTATAGGCATTTCTGCCAAGCTGTAATAAAACAAAGTTGATTTTTTTAATTTCAATTTTCCCCCAAGGTCATGAATAAAATTTTACTTAATCTTTATCGAGCATAGTGTCGTGATTCCACCAAGCCAAATCAGAAAATGCCCTAATATCTATTTCATGAGTCCAAGTTGATCTGTGTTGTTGTGCAATATGATAATATGTATCTGCAATTTTTTCCGGAAGTATTAAACCATCATTTTCCATACCTTTTACTTCACGCATCTTTTGATACAATTCAGGTCCAAGTAATTTACCTAATGTATCTGGAGCATCTACAGCACCATCAATTACCACATGTGCAACATGAATACCTTGAGAAGCAAATTCAGCATTGAGAGATTGGCAGAGCATTCTTCTGGCACCCATTGCGGCTGAATGTGAATGTTGAGTTTTATTCCCTCTCATAGCCGCTGTGGCTGATGTTACTATTATATTGCCTTTTTTTCTTTCAACCATTAATGGGCATAAAACTTTAGCAACTCTAAACAAACCAAAACTTGCCATTCTCCATCCTAATTCGAATTCTTTGTGGGTTGTTTGATCAAGTAACTTCATCCCAGTCTGAGCACCTAAATTGTAAATTAGTACCTCAATTGGACCTATATCTTGTTCTATAGAGACAATTAAATCTTCCAATACATTATCATCAACAGCATTAAGAAGGCATCCTGAAGCTTTACCACCATTTTTTTCGATATTACCTATTAAGCGATCAAGACCTTCTTTATCACTCCTTCTACATAAGTATGAATGATATCCTTCTTTCGCAAATTTTGCAGCAACAGTACCTCCAATACCTGCTCCTGCACCAAGAACTAGACACACAGGTTCCATTTTTTCTCCTTATTTGGTTGGGGCTGACTCTTTTTGATATTTATAATACCCTTCAACAGGAATCATTACATGTGCCCATATAGTTTTTGGAAACATCACATAAGGAGCACCATTTGTAAAATCAGCATTCATATTATCTAAACTAGATGGATCCTTTGGCATAAGCATTAGATGTGGGCCAGACTCAATCCATTGACCTGGCGTACTATCATTTTTATTTAATACTCCAGCCTTAGAATTATCTTCACCTACATCACCATGAAGCATCCACATCCAACCATCATTATCAAGTTGAGGTGTTTTACCTTCCATATATGCCATCATCCATTTAATTGCTTCTTTGTCAGAACATGCTGGCATAGCTTCATGAACATCTTTCCATCCTTCTTTTGGAAAAGGCCTCGGATTACCTGCTTGACATGTCCAACCATTAGTTCCTTCCCTCAGTACTTTTCCATCTCCACCTATAATTGTTGCAAAATCACCAATAAATGAAGGAGCTGCGCTTGAGTAAGCTTTAATTTGCCATTCGGCAGAAGCATTATTTCCAGCAGCATAAATATTTGTTGCTGAAAAAGAAAATAAAACTAAAAAATATAAAACAATAAATCTTTTCATAATTTCTGACCTCTTTTAAAATATCTTAAAATATTTTAAGTAAATAAATAACTTAAACAATTAAATTATGAAAATAGATCAATTTATATTATCTAATTAGTTATTAAATCTTCTTTTTTATTAACAAAAAAGCGATAAACAATAATCAAACCAATATTAAATAATGCATGAAAAGCAAGTATTTGAGTAGCTAATAGCTCAATTGATATAATTCCAGAATAAATTATAGATAGAACTATTACAGATCTGATACTTTCACATGTGATAGTGTTAACCTTATTTGATAAGGCTAGAGAAATTATCATAGATGATACAAATAGAGACACCCCAAAGAGAATGGTTTCGATATAACTTTGGCTTTTCAAAGTAAAGAAAACTACAAGTGTCATAAATGGAATAAAAATTAATTGTGTCCAAGCAAACTTCATAAAATTAGGTGATATATCAGGGTTATATTTATCGGTTTGATCATATTGCTCATAAGGAAATTCTATTTCTACATCTTTTGGGCGCCAAGTTGTCCTTGAAAACCAAACTTTTATTTTATCTCTCCATTTTTTTGTACGATAAGAGTCTTTTGCCATATTGGTAAATACTTCAATATTTGCCCAGAGAGGATTCCAGCTTCTTAAAGCTTTTACAGTTCCATAGACTGGTTTTAAATCATCCCTCTCCTCACAATATGTTCCAAAAAATCTATCCCACAAGATAAAGACGCCACCATAATTTTTATCAACATATTCCGGATTTTTGGCATGGTGTATTCTGTGATTACTTGGGGTAATAAAATATTTTTCATACCATCCTAATTTACCGATATGTTCTGTATGAACCCAAAACTGATAAATTAAATTTAGACCACCTACAGCTACAAATACTGGTGAAGGTATTCCAACAAGAAGAATTGGTAGAAAAAAAATCCATTTCCATAAAAACCCTGAGCTGGTTTGTCTTAAAGCTGTTGAAAGATTGAATTCTTCTCCATGATGATGCACAACATGAGTTGCCCAGAGAAACTTATATTCGTGATGAAATCTATGCATCCAATAGTATAAAAAATCATATAAAACGAATGCAAAAATCCATGTAAGAGGAGAGCCAATTGGTAATTGGAAAAGATTCATATTTGTTGCAACATATGAAAATGTAAGCCCTTGGAAGCCAAGGTTTAATATCGTTGGAAATCTGCTAATTAAACCAATATTTATGCTTGTGATGGTATCATTTAATCTATAGTTATTTTTACCTTTTAAATAGCCGTAAACTAATTCAATACAAATCATCAGAAAGAAAATAGGAATAGCTAAAAATATGAGAAATGATTTATCCATGATTTTTTTTTAATTTGTTATTTTTTATATAATATTTGTTAAATTGTAAATAAATGGAGGAATTTTGGCTATAACACTACCAGATGCAAATGATGAAAAATGTCTAATTCTTTTTGAAAAAGTGAAAAAGGAGTTATTTTCCTATTCTGAGAGCATAAATATTAAAAATGTTGATCAAAAGTTTTTTAAAGAAATTGTTATTCCTATAGCTCTATATCTAATTGGATTAGACAAGACATCAAAACCTGTATTGATTGGTCTTACTGGTGGACAAGGGTCAGGTAAAACCACACTATCTGATTTTGTTCAATTAACATTAAAGAAAGGTTTTAACAAAAAAACCACGGGATTCTCCATTGATGATATATATAAATCCCCAAGAGATAGAAAGTTACTTGGAGAAAAAATTCATCCTATGTGTGGGGTTAGAGGTGTACCAGGTACGCATGATGTTGATCTAGGCTTAAAAACAATAGAATCCTTAAATAATGCTTCTAATGAGACCATTACATCCATTCCAGTATTTTCTAAACCTCTAGATAAGCATCTACCAGAGAGTGAGTGGGTGCAGTTCAAAGGAAAACCTGATTTTATATTTTTTGATGGATGGTTTTGCGGAGCCAAACCGCTACCTGAAGAAAATTGGTTACCCCCAGTGAATAAATTAGAAGAAAAAGAAGATCCAGATGGAGTCTGGTCAAAATGGTACAACAAAGAGCTATCAGGAGACTACCAGAAATTGTTTAATAGTTTTGATATATTGCTAATGATTAAGGTACCAAACATGGAGCATATATTTGAAAGTCGATGGATTCAAGAAAAGACACTTGAAAAAAACATTACTGACCCTGAAATGAAAAAGAAAATTATGACAAAAGAGGAAATTATTCATTTTGTTATGCATTATGAAAGACTTACAAGATATGTATTAGAAGAAATTCCTAAATTTGCTGATATAGTATTGCATAGAGACAAAAAATTTAATTTCGAAAGAAAATAAGGAGAGTTATGAAAGAAACAAATTTACCTAAAATTATAAGAGCGAATAAAAATGATAAAAACAAAATTAAAGGTGTTTTAAAGCTTGGTTTTTCATCTGATCCACTAATAAGGTGGGTATTTCCTGATCCAAATATTTATTTAGAGTCTTTTGATGTATGGATGGAGGAGTTTTCAAAAATATCTTTTGCTAATGATGTGGTTTTTGCCGAAGAAAACTTTAATGGAGCTTCATTATGGCATCCTCCAGGTTTTGAATTTGATGAGTCTTGTTTATATCCAACATTAGAGTGGATGACAGAGGAAAGAATTGAATTCGTAAGTCAATTTTTTGATGAATTTTCAAACTATCACCCAGATGATGCATGGTATTTAGCTTTTATCGGCGTTGATCCATCAAAACAAGGTTTAGGTGTTGGATCTTTTATATTAAAGGAAGCCCTTAAACATATTGATGAACTGGGCGAAAGAGCATATTTAGAATCTTCTAATCCTAGAAATATGTCGCTTTATGAAAGGCATGGTTTTGAGAGTATGGGAAAAGTTCAGATAGGTGATTCACCTCCTGCACATCCAATGATTAGAGAGCCACGGAAATAAAGTTGTTGTTGAGTATTTAAATACATTCTGTAATATTGATATGATTTTTAGGTTTAAGGGAGATACATATGTCAAATATATTAATTGTTGGTGCCACGAGAGGAATTGGGCTTGAATTAACAAAGCAATATGCCGAAGAAGGAAATTCTGTGATTGCATGTGCTAGAGATAAATCCAACGCATCTTTACTTGATGAACTTGCTTCAGGATCAGAGAATATATCTATCGAAGAACTTGATATTGCAAATCCTTCATCGATTGAATCTGCAGCCAATAATATAGGAGATAACCCTATAGATACTGTAATTATAGTTGCAGGTGATGTTGGGGGAGACCCGATGGAACAACAATCACTTGATAATATAGATATAGCTCAATGGCATAAAACCCTAGATACAAATACAATTGGACCACTTTTAGTGGCCAGAGCATTCAAAAATAATCTGACTGCATCAGGTAATGGAAATCTAATGATACTTTCTAGTCAATTAGGCGCATCAACCTGGCCAATGGGAGGAATGTATATTTATTCTAGCACGAAAGCAGCTGTAGGTAAGGTTGGTAAAATTTTATCCCTTGATTGGGCTGAGGATCCTATCACTGTATCAATTATGCACAAAGAAGACTCTGGTAATTTTTATAAATGGAATGGTGATATCCACCCTTGGTAGGTTATTGATATCTGGTTTACGGTATTGATTTGATATTAACAATTATTCCTTCGTTTGGATTAATATCGCCTTGAATAACATTATCATAAGTGCTTAAAAAATTATCCAATCCTGAAACTTCTTTTATGTTCATCCAGCTTTTGCTTTGTTCAGCTCTAGTGTCCATAAAAGACGACGTTTTCTGATTATAGCCTTCTGTGCCCCAGTCGCTTATTCTCTTTTGAATATGGTCTGGTGCAAAAAAGAATTCAGTTCTTTCTCTATTCATGAGTTGTCCCATTGTGTCATCAGCTGTCGTTTCATTATCCCAATGAGTCATACCTACTGTAATACATTTAATCATTTTGTTTCCTAGTGAACTATGAAGCTTTCCCAGTATTTCCCTATTTCCAGCCATATCTACCATTACAGCGGGGCTATCAATATTTATGTTATCAAGCTCATCATATGTAATAACATGATCATATGAGTTTAAGTCTTTTACAAAGTCTAAGTTTCTTTTTGATGTTAGCCCAACAACCTCAGGCCTCCCTTTTTCCCTATGCAAACCTTGCGCAAGTCCAATTGCTGTTTTACTGGATGCGCTCACTATTATAATTTGTTCAGCCCCCAAATAATCTTCATATTGGAGATAATCACATAAACAAAAAGATGTTATATGTAGAGGAAATAAAAGAGCTCTTAAGTTGTCATTGTCTTTATTGTAACTATCTTCATTATTTAATCTTATATAGTTGTTATAAACTGGGGGTAAATCTTTACGGTGATCTTGACCATCTATAAAAGTTTTCTGAGAAACTTTAATGGGTTTCATAACTAAAATATTAGATGCTGGAAAATAACCAAAAAGTCTTTCTCCAGTTTTTAACTCTTCATTATTTGAGTGCTTTATTTTAGCAAAACCCCACATTGGGATGCATCCCCAGATATTTTCAGGATCTTTTGTGCTCGGGAAAAACTTCCAATAACCCATCATTTCGCCAGCAACACCATATGTCACATTATTAGATGTAAAAGCAAAACTCTCAATTTCGACTATTATTTCACCTTCATTTAAGTCATCTAAATTAAAATCAGTTGTAACTATTCTTCTTTCAGTTAAGTTTATCTTCGATGTTTGCAGCTCTTCTTTTATAAGACTCATATCTCACCTTTTTAGTTATTATTATTTAAAATCGTTAAACATTGGTCATACATTGCCTTCTTTATTTCACTTTTCTTCATACCTTGTCCATTTAATCTTGTCCAAAAAGCAAAAGATAATATAGCATCAACTAATTCTTGAGATTGTTTATCTAATTTTTTTAATTCTGGAATAGCTTTTTCAGTTTCATCTCTAAAAAATTTTTGCCAATTACGATATCTTTTTAATAAGAATTTGTATTTCCATGACATAAATATGGTCATCATCATTATATCATAAGTGGACGCTTTTGATGATATTCCTGATCAACTGCATTAATTAAATTTTCCATATCATCAAACTGTCTAAATACAGTTCTTATGCCGATGCCAGACTCATCTGAAACCTCTTGCGCAGTAGGGTTAAAATTACCTGATTGAAATAATTTTATTACAGCATCAATTATTAGTTTTTGACTTTTTGTGCTTCTTAAATTTCTGCCATCTAGTTTATTCATTGAATTAATTAGATATATTTTGACATAATTTATGTCAATAGTTAGTGTTTATATTAGGATTATATATTATTGAAAAACAGAGATAAAATAACGATAATTGGCGTCCCAGCATCGCCCTATACAAGAAAAATGCTAGCTGTTCTTAGGTTTAAAAATATAGATTATTCAGTTATTTGGGGTAACCCAAATCAAATATTGGACTCAATGGGCTTAAAGGTTCCTAAACCAACTTTATTGCCAGTTATGATTTTAAATATAAATGAAAACGATCAAGCAGTTTGTGACTCAACGCCAATAATAAGAGAATTAGATGCAATATATAAACAAAGAAATATTATTCCCGAAAATAAAGCGTTAGCTTTTTTAAATTCAATTCTTGAGGATTTTGGAGATGAATGGGTAACTAAATATATGTTTCATTATAGATGGCACTTTAAAGATGATATCGAGAATGCTGGAAATATTTTACCTCTCTTACATTCGGTAAATATTGATAAAAAATCCCATAAAGATTTCAAAAAATATATATCTGAATTACAGATAAGCAGATTATGGGTAGTTGGTTCAAATAAAAAAACCGCTCCAATTATAGAAAGAAGTTATAAAAGATTTTTATCATTATTAGATAACCATTTTGAGAGCTTACCTTTTTTATTAGGTGATAGACCCTCATCTTCAGATTTTGCTTTTTATGGGCAGATGACACAGTTACTCGGATTTGACCCTACATCAAGATCATTGGCTTTAGATTTATCACCAAGATCTTTAGCATGGGTTGATATCATGGAAGATTTATCTGGTTTAGATATTAAGTCTAAAAATTTTGTTGCGATTGAAAAATTACCTAAAACCTTATTTTCAATTTTTGAAGAAATTAGTCGTGGTTATGTACCTGCAATGATTGCAAATTCAAAGGCTTATAACAACGGTGAGGAGATCTGGAAAACAAATATTGATGATGAAATATGGGAGCAGAAAACATTTCCTTATCAAGTGAAATGTTTGGATTGGATTAGAGATGAATTTACTAATTTAGAAGAAGATGACAAGACTAAAGTTCTTAATTTTTTAACTGAAACGGGTTGTGAAAAATTACTGAGGGATAAGGAGTAAATATGAAAATATTGAGAACACCTGACAAAAGTTTTGATGTGATAACTGACTTTCCTTATGAACCACATTATACCAATATTAAGACTAAAGATGGCAGTGAATTAAGAATACATCACATAGATGAAGGGCCTAAAGATGGACCTATTCTATTGGCAATGCATGGTCAACCTGTTTGGTGTTATCTCTACTCAAGAATGATACCTTTCTTAAAAAAATCTGGAATAAGAGTCATCGCACCTGATTTACCAGGTTATGGAAAGTCTGATAAGCCGGCTTCTAGATCTGATTACAGTTATCAAAATCAAGTCGATTGGATGGTGGACTGGTTAAATGCTAATGATTTTCAAGATATAACTTTCTTTGGACAAGATTGGGGTGGATTAATCGGGTTGAGAGTAGTTGCGAGGGAACCGCATAGGTTCTCAAGGGTTTCAATGGGTAATACCGGACTTCCCTATAATCCAGATGCACCGGAAGAGGTTATTGAAGAAATAAAAGCCTTCAGAGAGAGCGATATAAAACTTCACCCATTATCTATGGCTAAACAAGTGAGAGAAATGGATAATGGTAAAACACATCCTGGATTAAAATTTATGTATTGGCAGAAATTTTGTTGGGATACTGAGGATCTTCCCATTGGTTTCATACAATCTATGCAAATGGAAAAGAGATCACTAATTTCAACAATTTTAAATTATATATTTATCTTATTAGGAAAATATAGTGCTTCTCCTTTTAAGTCATATATAGCAAAAGCATATGAGGCACCGTTTCCAGATCCAAGTTACAAAATGGGCCCTAGAGCAATGCCAAGTCAAGTACCTATAATACCTGATCAATCTCTTGAGGAACAAAGGAAAGCAAGGGAATTTTTTAGGGAATGGGATAAACCATTTCTCAGTGTTTTTGCTGGCGATGATCCTGTAACAAATGGAATCGAGCAAGATGTTTTAAATATGTGTCCAAATGCAAAAAGTGCACCCCATATAGGAGGGGGTCATTTTTTTCAATGGACAAGATCTCAAAAGCTTTCAGAGATTCTGGTAGATTTTATAAAGGAAGAATAAATGAAAAATTTCGTAATCATTATTTTTATTTGTATAATTTTGGGAAGTGTTGGTTGGCATTACCGAGCAAATATTATTTTTGAAATATATCCTCTTATCCTTGAAGCACGAGGGTCTGGAGAAAAGTCGGAATTATCTGTAAAAGAAATTAATGGAGATGAGATTATGGAAGTTAAAAATGCATTAGTACCAAATGATGAACAAATGAAAGGGTTTATGGAAGGTGACATTGATACACCTATATATATGGTTAATTTACTGAAATTTAAAGATAAAGCAGAATATGAAGATGGTAGGGAAACTAACTTGACCGGTGAAGAGGCTTACTCAATTTATGGGCTAGAAGTACAAGAGCATCTTAAAAAAGTTGATGCGAAACTAATTTTTTCGGGAAAAGTTGAACGATTGATGTTGGGCGAAGTAGGGGAGCTTTGGGATGTAATTGCAATTGCTAAATACCCCAGTCGAAAAGCTATGATGGAAATGATTATGGATGCGGATTACCAAGAAAGTGAAAAACACCGTGCCGCAGGGTTAAAAGGACAACTTAATATTGAAACTAAAACAGGAGAATTTGATTGGTAAATTTTCTTAATAAGATATTTCCTGAAAATGTGAATAATAACTATTCAGGAAATCGAATAGCCCTGTGGGCGTTTATAATATTTCTTGCTCTTATGACTTGGCGCTCAGTAATACATATGTTTTTTGAACCTTTTGGAATGCATGATATTGCAAATATTGTTGTTTTGACCGGTGACCCTGATCCAATGCCATTAATTTATCGTTTTTTCTCTATTTGGGGATTTGCCCAATTGATTTTCTGTTTTGCATGCTGGATAGCAATTATTAAATATCGTTCATTTATACCATTAATGTATTTATTTTGGATTTTTGAGTGGGGGGTAAGAGTCATTTATTATCCATTTTTTGGAAGAGGTGGTGATGTGATTAATGATTATAATACAGCAGGTACGCCTGGTTTTTATATGGCTCCATACATTCTGATCTTATTAATAATATTTTTTGTTTTATCTTTAAGGAGAGCAAATTGAAAATAATTAAGTATATAATTCTTATATTAGCAATATTTCTATTTAGTTTATTTATTTTATCTAGAGTTCCTGCAATTCAGGATAGAGTGGTAACAAATGTTATAAAAAATGCCCTTTCAAATCCAGTTTCTCTTCCAGATGATGGACTTAGTGCTTTAGTTTGTGGCACCAGATCTCCCATACCTTCACCTGGAAGAGCTGAAACTTGTATTATCATTAAGGCAGGTCAAAACTTGTATGTGGTTGATGTTGGTGATGGCAGTATTAATAATTTGAGAAATTGGAGAGTAGATCTAAGTCCGGTTAAGGCCGTTCTTTTTACGCATCTTCATTCTGATCATATATCTGATCTTGCTGATTTGCACTTAAACACATGGGTTAATAATCCTACTAAAACTGAAAAATTAAAAGTCTATGGACCTGAAGGAGTTGAAGATGTTGTTAATGGTTTTGAAGACGCATATAGATTAGATTACCAATTTAGAAATGAGCATCACGGTGATAAGGTAGCCCCCATTAATTTGGCTGGATACGACACTTTTACCATTGATTTATCAAATCCAATTATAATTGATGATAATGGTTTGAAAGTAACTGCTTTTAGAGTAATTCATGATCCGATTGAACCAGCTTTAGGTTTTCGCTTTGATTATAAAGGAAGGTCGATTGTAATAAGTGGGGATACAATATCTACTGAAAATACAATTAAGAATTCTATAAATGCTGATGTTTTATTTCATGAGGCACAAGCTAACCATATTGTGAAAATTTTGGAAAATGAAAATAAAAAAGTTGGCAATAATTTAGCTGCAAAAATTATGGCTGATATAGTGACTTATCATACAACGCCTATTGAGGCCGCTGAAATTGCAAATCAGGCAAATGTGAAGCATTTGGTTTTTTATCATCTTACTCCTGCACCAAGAAATGCCTTGATGGAGAGAATGTTTGTTAGAGGTGTGAATGATATAAGAAAGGATTGGACATTATCTGAAGATGGAACATTAATAATTTTACCGCCTAATTCTGAAAAGATTGAAATCACAAAAATAAATTAAACATGATTTTTTTACTAATTAAAATAATAGTGACTGCCGGTCTTATAGTCCTTATTAGTGAAATCGCCAAAGTTAATGATAAGCTAGGTGGCTTAATAGCAGCAATGCCTATAATGACATTACTTGTTATTTTATGGATGTATTATGAAGGAAATTCTGATGAAAAAATTTCATCACATGTGTCTTACACATTACTTTATATTGTTCCAACTATACCAATGTTTATAGTTTTTCCTTTTGTCATCTCAAAATTTGGTTTTTATATAGCTTTTTTAATAAGTATTTTAGTAACAGTGATTTCTGTAACAATTCTAAATTTTTTAATAAAAATTTAATTTTATAACGATTTTTGAAAACCTATTATAAATTTAGCTTCGTTCTTCATCTGTAAACCACTTTTATCTTGGTCAATGGGTATAATATACTCGATTGCTAACCTATCAGAGTGTTTCCCAGGTAAAAAATTTGTTATGAAATTAAAACCTATTCCGATATTTAAAATTTCACCACCATAATTACTTGGATTTGCTGTTTGAACAGGGGCCATTATATTTTTATCTTTACCGTCTATTGTATCAATATCTAAATAATTTAACCTTAATGAATATGAAATATTGTCATTAAATGAACCTTGAAACCAAAGGTTATATTCAAATTCATCGCCAAAATTCCAGTTTTCTTCTTCAATACTTTTTCTAAATAAAACTTGGTTACCTAAAACAAAATTATTTATTTTAGTAACATTTGTAACTCCAGTTAATAATCTTAAAGCTTTATCACTTGGTTGCATACCGTATGGCAAAGTAATTGAGGTATTTGTGTTCATTGGCGTTAAAACCATTCCTTTTTTTGTATTTTCACCAATACTTTTCTCTAATCCACCTATTAAATGCCATCTTGAGCTTTCATTTTCATGAAGATTAAATAATGCTGATAATGATATTTTTGATAAATCTGATGATGAGGTTTCGAAAGATCCTAAATAGTTTCTATTCATCATTCCTCTATATGTATCCAATTCCATTTCCTTGTCATTGAACATTGCCATGCCCATTAGAGTTATTTTGTCAGATGGCGCATACATCGCCCCAAGCATAATCATTCTCATAGTCATTTTTCTTGGAATTACACTTAGATTTTTAGGCATTTTCATTGATGACATTTCCATCATAGGCATGTCGTTCATAGAAGACATTTTGAAAGAAGGATTAGGCTGATTTAAAATCTCAATATCTGAAATATTTTTGCCATCCAAAGTATTTTTTTTCATTTCCATATTCGATAACCTGAGAGATATCATCCATTCTCCTTTTTTATGGAAATGATCAGCCATTAAGCCTATTGGGCCATGTCCAATAGCAGTCGACTTTGCCGATATATTGATTGAAAATAATAGAATTGATAATAAAAGTAATAATCTAACCATTGAATTCTCCCTGCAGTGAATGGAAAATAAGTCTTATTGGAGAAAGTACAATGTTTAAATTAGGATAAATTGTCGCGCATTGTTCGGAAACAATTTCTAATTTCATTTATAAAAATTTCAGGTTGTTCAAATGCTGCAAAATGACCGCCTTTTTCTAATTCATTCCAATAAACAATATTTGAGTAGACTTGTTCAGCCCAGGCTTTTGGAGTACGAGAAATTTCTTTTGGAAAAATACTACAACCAATTGGTAGAGTAAGTTTTTCGTTAGGATTTCCTCCAAATGATCCAAAGCTCTCCCAATAAAGACGTGCTGAGGACGCTCCACTTTTTGTTAACCAGTAAAACATAATATTATCGATTAACTCTTCTTTTGTGAGAATGTTTTCTGGATGCCCATCGCAATCAGTCCATTCATAAAATTTTTCTATGATCCAGGCTGCCTGACCAATTGGGGAGTCTACAAGGCTATATCCTAAAGTTTGTGGCCTTGTACTTTGCTGTTTAGAATAACCAGATCCCCATTCTTGATAATAATTTAAACCTTCAAATGCAATTTTATCTCTTTCACTCGGGTTTTCTAGAGCTTCCTTTGTTGGGGGTGCAAACGGCATATTAACATGTAGACCTAGGCAATTACCTTTATTTTGTCTTCCGATAGCAATTGTTATGGCTGAACCCCAATCTCCCCCTTGAGCAAAGTAATTTTTATAACCAATTTTATTCATTAGCTGATCCCAAATTTCAGCAATTTTTTCGACACCTGTCCCATTCATAGATGGTTTGCCAGAGAATCCATACCCTGGAAGAGTAGGGCAAACAACATGGAATGCATCTTCCCTCTGCCCCCCATGATTAAGGGGGTCAACAAGAGGTCTAATTATTTTATGAAATTCAACGATAGAACCAGGCCATCCATGACTCATGATTAATGGTATCGCATCTTCAATTTCACTTTTAACATGTATAAAATGAATATCGAGTTCATCGATTGTTGTAATGTATTGGTCAAAAGAATTGTAAAAGTTTTCTCTTTCTTTCCAGTCGTAGTCTTTAATCCAATAATCGCCTATTTCCTTCATATAGGATAAAGGCGTTCCTTGGTTCCAATCGTTTACAGTTTCTTTTTCTGGCCAACGAGTAGATTCAATTCTTGCTCTCAAATCATTTATATCATCAATAGAAACATCAATTTTGAAAGGTTTTATATCTGACATAATCTTTATTATTCTCACTTAATATTTAAACTATGACAAAAATTATGCTTAAATAAAATACTTTTTGAGAGGGGAATATTATGAGTGAACAGGTAGCAGATAGAATTGCACTACAAGATGTTATGCTTAGATATGCGGCAGGCGTTGATGAGCGTGACTTTGATCTTTATGCTTCATGCTTTATCGAAGATGTTGAGATTTTAGATTTTGGAGAAGAACCTATAAACGGAAGAGATAATTGGGTTGAATATGTAAAGGGCGCTCTTTCAAATTATGGCCCCACTCAGCACATGCTTGGGCCTCAGCTTGCTTCAATTAATGGTGATGATGCTCACTGCAGAACAGATGTTCAAGCTTTGCATTATCTGAAAGATCCTGAGGGTGAAATACTAACGCTTTGGGCAACATATGAAACAGATATGAAAAGAGTTGATGGCGATTGGAAAATATACCGTCATAGACTAGTTTCTAGAGGAATTCGCCAGCAATAATGTTTCTGAACACAAAAATACCTCCACCAATAATTGCTATATTGTTTGCTGTTATGATTTTCTATTTTTCAGATAGTTTTGCATATGTTGATATACCTTTTAAAATATACATCTCATTATCTTTTGTATTATTAGGTTTTTTTATAACCTTTTCTTCTGCCAGAAATTTTAAAAAGAAGGAGACTACTGTTAACCCAATTAAGCCTGAAGAAGCATCTCAATTGGTAACTGATGGCTTTTTCAAGATCACGCGTAACCCTATGTATTTAGGTATGCTGTTATTTTTATTAGGTTTATCAATTTATAATGGATTAATTGTTGGCTTGGTGTTTTTACCTTTATTTGTTGGATATATTACTTTTTTTCAAATTATTCCTGAAGAAAATGCTATGATTAAGATTTTTGGTGAGGATTATAAAGCATATATGAAAAAAGTTAGGCGATGGATTTAAAGTATGGCTGAGATAGTTCACTTAAAAGCAGATATAGCTGAAGAAGATATTTTGAGTGTTATTGATCGTGATGCAGCAGTTATCCTAGATGATGTTATAAATACTGATTTGTTAAACAAAATTAAAGGTGAGTTAGATCCCTACTTAAATAATTACATTAAGGGAAAGACTGAGTTTACTGGCTTTGAGACTAAAAGAGTAGGTGGGTTATTAGCTAGATCATTAGGCTGTCAAAATTTAGCTCTTCATCCCCTTATAAATAACTTGGCTTGCAATTTTCTTGAGCCTTATGGAGATGGTTATCAACTTCATTTTACTTCTGCTGTCAGTATTGGTCCTGGAGAAACTAAACAAATACTTCATAGAGATAGAGGTATCTGGGGTGGATATATTCCAAGAAAAATTGAAACACATTTTAGCACAATATGGGCTTTAACTGATTTCACTAAAGAAAATGGAGCGACACAAGTAGTTCCTGGTTCACATAAATGGGAAAAAGATAGAACACCAAATGAGGATGAGATAGCGTATGCTGAAATGTCTCAAGGATCAGTTTTGCTTTATACTGGAACTGTATTACATGGAGGTGGAAAAAACTCTACAGATAATGAGATTAGGACTGGAGTTTTTATGCATTATGCTTTGAACTGGTTAAGACAAGAGGAAAACCAGTATTTATCCCACCCACCTGAGGTTGCTAAGAATTTTTCACCTGAATTAAGATCTCTCATAGGATATTCAAAAGGTGGATATGTGCTTGGTTTTTATACTGATCCTGATGATATGGAAGGTACAATGGATTCAGTAAGTCCTGAAAAAATTTTTGGAGAAGAGAAAGATAATTTTTCATCACTACCTTCACAGAACGATTTAGTTAAAGACACTTCTTAGTATTTTTTATTTATGAAAAAATTAGATAATAAAGTAGCAATAATTACGGGTGGAGCTGGAGGAATAGGAAAAGCAACGGCAATAGAATTTTTGAATGAAGGTTCTGATGTATTACTTTTTGATCTAAATGAAAGTGATTTAAAAGATTTATGCCAAGAGATTGGATCAAATCACCTGAGCTATTATGCAGGTGATGTTACTTCCTTTGAAGATAATTTAAAAGCAGTAGAAATAGCTCAAGAAAAATTTGGTGGTTTAGATATTTTTGTTGCTAATGCTGGTATTGAAGGTGATGTAGAAAGTATAGAAAGCTATAATATAGAAAAGTTTGATCAGGTGATGGCTGTAAATGTAAAAGGACCTTTCTTAGGTTTAAAGGCATCTATTCCAGTATTGTCTGATAGAGGAGGGGGAAGCTTTATAATAACCTCTAGTATTGCAGGTTTATCGGGTGCAGCACAAATAGGTGCATATGCAACTAGTAAGCATGCTGTGATTGGTTTGATGAAATCTGCTGCAAAAGAATGTGCCGAACATAACATAAGAGTAAATACAGTTAATCCATCACCTGTTGAAACAAGAATGATGAGAAGTCTAGAAGAAGGATTGATGCCAGGAGAGTCACATCAAGCAAAGGATCTGATGCTATCCAATATACCTCTTGGAAGATATGGTAAGCCTGAAGATGTAGCAAAAGTAATGCTTTTTCTTGCAAGTGATGATAGTTCTTTTGTTACAGGTTCAGTGTATTCTGTTGATGGAGGAAGTACAGCTTAAGGTTTAAAAGGACCCATCGCAATGTATTTATCAATAGTATTATGATAATGGCGCAGTCGTACCTCTTGATAATTAGCATAAGTCAGAGCTTTTTTCTTTGATGCTCTCATTCCAGCTTCGACCTCAGGTATATTTGACATATCTTGATCAAATATTAAACCTATTCCAGTTAGTTCTTCTGCATCATCCCAATTTTGATCTTCATTAAGATAATGTATAGGAATTGGTTCATATTTTTCTTGTTTTTCAGGATCCGCATGATTTCTTTGTAAAAAGATTGCTTCCATTATACAAGAATCCACTTTTGTCCCATTTGGCCTGAATCGATAAATAAGATTTCTTGGAAATCCTCCCCAAGGAGAAAAGTTAGGAAATACATTATAAACTATAGCATCTAGCATTTCTGCATCAGATTTATCTGAATAATCATGACCATCTGCCTCATGAAAGCTATCTCTCATAGCTTGAGCAGCAACCTTTCTCGCTTCAGATCCTTCAGGAACAAGAATTTTATCCTCGTTAAATACTCTACCTGTCCCATAAAATATGGTATCCAAAATTTCTTGCTCATCTACCTCTGGGCAATTCGGGCTAGGTTTACCTACAAGGGAGATATTCCTATTCATATGATCACCATATATGTCATATCTTGCATTTTCATCAGCCTGAAAAGGCATAATTTCTGGATGAATTTTTGTTGCATGGAATGACTCCATAAATGCTTCTTGTACTGTCTTCCAATTACCAGGAACTACCTTTGAGACATGAATGACTTTTTTGCAGTTTCCTAAATTCCATCTTTTATGATGTTCAGGAAGGGGGGCTAGGTAGTCTTCAAGAGATTGAGCATTATCATCCATGTTAATAAAAACAAAACCTTCCCATAGCTCTACTCTTACTTCAGGTAAGTTCCATTCTTCTGCTTTAACATGAGGAAAGTCCCATTCAGCTGGGGTATGTTTTAAGCTTCCATCTAGGTTCCAACAAAATCCATGAAAAGGACATTCAAGATCTTTACTAAATGAACGTTCGGTTTTTAATTTACGCCCTCTATGAAGACAGGAATTATAGTATCCTTTAATAGTGTTTTCATCAGTTCTAACTATTAAGAAAGAGTAATCAAGAATATCATAAACTAGACTGTCTCCTATTTCTGGAATATCTTCCACTCGACAAGCGAATTGCCAAACTCTAGTCCACATACAATCAGCTTCTTTTTGGAAGAACTCTTCGGAGGTATATCTATCCATTGCGATATCTTCTGAGCCAAGAAATTCAAAATTCTCTTCCATAATAAAATCTGGAACTTTCTTGGAGTCTTGTTCTAAATACTCAGTGTAACTTGTGTCTGGAGTTCTTGCTACACCATCTTTATCTTTAATTGCTTCACTCATGATTATCCCCTAAAGTGATTAATTTCGGATATTATATTAACAAAAAAACAATTAAAATATAAATATTTTCAGTTATTATAATTTTGAAGGAATTTTTTGCAAATTTTAGGGGAAAGTTATGAGCATGAATGATGATAAAGTAGCGATAAGAGAGCTTTTAGATCGATATTGTGACGGCGTTAATCAGAGAGATTCGGGCATTTGGGGCAGTACATGGTCAGAAAATGCAGTATGGGAAATTCCTCATTTAGATATCAAAAATGAAGGAAAAGAAAATATTGTTAATATTTGGAATGAGGCCATGAAAGGATATCCATTTGTACATATGATCGCCCAGCCTGGCTTTATTGATATTGATGGCGATAAGGCTTCTATGAGAAGCTACACAATTGAGACAGCAGTTTTACCTGATGGGACTGAATTAAGACCTTGTGGTCAATATGATGATGAATGCATTAAAGAAAATGGTGAATGGAAATTTTCTAAGAGATCATTTAGCAATCTTTATGGAGAATAATTATAATGAATAAAATTATACCTACACCAAGAGATAAGCATCCTGATCCTAAGTTAAGAGGTGATAGAATTTCAGGTGAAAGATATTACTCAAAAGAGTTTATGCAAAAAGAATGGGATCATATGTGGACTAAAGTTTGGCAAATTGCAGGTATTGCGTCTGAGATTCCAGAACCAGATGATTTTTTTGTTTATAAAATTGGATTAGAGGAAGTTTTAGTGGTTAGGCAAAAAGATAATTCTATAAAAGCTTTTTATAATGTTTGCCCTCACAGAGGAAATATACTTGTGCATGTTGAAAATGGTACATTAGACACTTTCAAATGTACCTATCACGGTTGGGAGTACGATACTGAAGGAATTTTAAGGAATTTACAAGACCCTGAGGATTTTGATGATGGCAACCCTTGTGGAAAAATTAAGTTAAAAGAAATTCATTGCGAAGTTGCGCTTGGTTTTGTTTGGATTACTCTTGCTGAAAACCCTCAGAAATTTGAAGAAGCTCTTAATCCTTTAATTAGTCATATGAGCCCTTATCAACCTGAAAAATATATAAGAGTTTTAAATCTTACTTGTGAAGTTGATTGTAATTGGAAAATAATTCACGATAATTTTAATGAATCATATCATTTACCAACATTACACCCTGAGCTTTCTGTTCATATTGAAAATGATTATAAATTTTCGCAGTTTGATATGTATGATAATGGACATAATAGAATGTTAATGCCTGGTCACAAACCTGCTTTAGGAGATCAATCTCCAAACGAAGTTAATTTTCCTTTAGATGCTGCATTAGAGGCATGGGATTTAAATCCTGAAGATTTTAAAGGTAAGGCTCAAGAAACAAGATTAGCTATTCAAAAACAAAAAAGGAAATTGGCCAAAGATAGGGGTTTTTGGCATTATGAATTTTTAACTGATGAACAATTAACGGATTATTATTTTTATAATTGTTTTCCTAATTATGATATTACGATGACACCAGATGGAATTCAGTTTCAAAGACCTCAACCTCATCCAACTGATCCAGAAAAGTGTCTTTTTGAACATTGGTGGCTTGTTCCGGATATGGAGCAATTATCAGCTTCAGCGACTTTTATGGGTTCAGATACCACTGAAAATACTGCTGGTGAGAATATGACAGAAACACCTCTTGGACCAAGACCATTAAGACCTGCTGAGCATGAGTGGGTAGTGTATCCAGAAGGCTCTATGGGTTATGTTACCGATCAAGATATCAGTATGGCAATAGGTCAACAAAAGGGTGTTAAATCAAAAGGTTTTGATGATGCAATTTTAACTAACCAAGAAAGAAGAGTTAGAAGATATCATGAAGTATTAAATGATTATATTGAAGGCAGAAGGTAAGAATAAGTTAATAATTTATTCAATTTAAAATAGAAGAATTATTTTTAACTAATACATTTCAATTATATTTCCAGGAGTAACAGTGTAGAAATTAATATTCGTTTGATTGGTAATTTTATTCAATCTTTCCCTTGGTTCTAATACTGGTTCATCAGTTAATATGAATGTTCCCCAGTGCATTCCAATGCTTTTCTTGGCATCGAGATCTTTAGCTATGTTCAAGGCTTCCTCTGGATTAACATGTGAATAACTCATAAACCATTGTGGATCATATGCACCTATTGGGATCATCGCAAAATCGACAGCACCAAGTCTATTTCTTATTTCAATGAAATCATCTGAATAACCTGTATCTCCAGCATGAAAAATATTTTTATCTTCATTTTTAATAAACCAACTTCCCCATAAACTCTTATTTCTGTCTCTAAGACCTCTTGCTGACCAATGCTGTGCAGGTGTGAATATAAACTTTGTATTGTCGAATATTATTTCTTCCCACCATAAGAACTCAAATCCGTTATTTAGATTATAATTTTTTAGTAATTTTAAATCACCTTTAGGAACAAGAATTTTAACATTAGGAAATTTCTTTTGTATTTTTCTTAAGCTATTTATATCCAAATGATCATAGTGATTATGACTGATTGTAATAACATCTACTTCAGGTAAATCTTTTATTTTAATTACAGGTTTAATTAACCTTTTTGGTCCAGCAAAATTTAATGGAGATGCTCTTTCAGAAAAAATAGGATCAGTAAGGATGGTAAGGTCACCATTGTTAATTAAAAAAGTTGAATGACCAATCCACAAAGCATAATGTTCACGATCTTTTAAAGAATTGAGATTTATATTTTCATTAGTTTTTATAAATTCTTTTTTGGGTTCTTCCCGACTCCAGCTCCATTTTAGAACTTCACTGAGACTTTTTTCATTTTTCATTCCATCAGAATTAGAGAATCTTTCTTCAGCAAAAGAAATTGAGGTTGAAAAATAAATTAAACAAAAAATTAATAGTAATCTCATGCAAATTATATAGTCTTAATTGATTATGTTTTCAAATAAAGATTAGAGATCTAGAATAATGATTGCGAAGGAGGGAACTATGGAAAAAATTTACGATATTATTATTTGGGGAGCTAGTGGTTTTACTGGAAGATTAGCTGTAGATTATATTTATAAAAATCAAGGCAATAGTAATTTGACATGGGCTGTAGCAGGTAGAAATGAATCAAAGATTTCAGAAGTTCTTGATGGAAAAGATATCCCAATTCTCATAGCGGATAGTCATGATAAAGAATCTTTAGTTGATCTGGTTAAACAAACAAAAGTAATTCTAACAACTGTTGGTCCATACGCGAGATATGGATCTGAATTAGTAGAAGCATGTGCCGAAAATGGAACTCATTATTGTGATCTAACTGGAGAAGTGCATTGGATGAGACATATGATTTCAAAATACCAAAATACTGCAAAAGAAAGTGGAGCGAAAATTGTTCATACTTGTGGTTTTGATAGCATTCCATCAGATATTGGAGTTTATTTTCTTCAAAAAAACATGCGCGAATTGCATGGTGTAAATGCCAAACAAATAAAATACAGAACAAGAGGATTTTCAGGTGGGGCTAGCGGAGGAACCGTCGATAGTCTTATGTCAATGATGGAGCAAGCCAAAAAAGACTCCTCCATTCTTAAAATAATTGCAAATCCATATGCATTGAATGATAAGCATAAGGGGTTAGATGGCCCTGATAAAATGTCACCATATTTTGATGATGATTTTGATGCTTGGGTTGGGCCATTTATTATGGCAGGAATCAATACAAGAGTAGTTAGAAGAACAAATGAATTACTGGATAATATATATGGTGATGACTTTGAATATAATGAAGGTAGCATTACCGGAAAAGGGCCAAAAGGCCTAATTGGGGCGACTACTTCTGGGATGGTGACAGGTGGAATGGCAGGAATGGCAGCATTTTCTCCAACAAGAAGTATTTTAAAGAGCTTTTTACCTAAGCCAGGTGAAGGACCTTCAGAAGAAACTATGGAAAATGGTTACTTTGAAATTGAATTACTTGGCATTCACCCAACTGATAGATCAAAAGATATGAGGGTATGGATACATGGCGACAAAGACCCAGGATATAAATCGACAGCTAAGATGATCTCAGAGAGCGCTCTCTCCCTTGCTCAAGATGAGTTAAGTGTTGGTGGTGGTTTTTGGACTCCTGCCTCAGCAATGGGTGATAATCTTATTGATCGACTGCCAAATGCTGGAGTAACTTTCAAAGTAATGGATAATTAGAAGGAGAATTGGAATGATAAAAGTTATTATGCCTATGAGAAGAAGGGAAGGCATGACAATCGATGAATTTCGAGAGTATTATGAAACAAAACATAGAATAATTGGTGAGAAATATCTTACAGGTTATGCCACAAAATATATAAGGCGTTTTACTAATCCTTTACCTGATCGTTCAGGTAAAATATATGATCCAGATTTCGATGTATTGATGGAAATATGGTATCCGGATATGGAAACATTCGAAAAATGTGCAGAAAACCTCCAAAAGCCTGAGATTAAAAAAGAAATAAACGATGATGAAGAAAAAATTTTCGATTTATCACTAATGAGGACCTACATCGTAGAGGAACATGAGTCCAAGATGTAAGGTTTTGGTTTGAAAAATTTTTAAGAATCAATAAAAATAAAAATATGGATAAATCAGAACGCTTATTGAGATCAGAAAGAGCAAGAAAAAGAAGAAGTAATATTAAATCAATTATCAGTAAACGAACTCAAAATTTATATTCTCATCTTCATAGATTAAGAATCAAAAGACAAAAAATAAGAATTAAGACAACTTAATAAATTCAATTAGAAATTGTTTTATAAAAAGTTATCCACAAAAAATAAAAAAAAAACATCGCATATGTTTTAAATTTCTTATTAGATAATAATCATTCTCAGTTTTAAAAATAATAAGGAGGGTAATATGACTGAATATCAAATTTTAAATATGTTTTGGATGCAAGCTATAAGCAATGCAATGTTTCAATTGGGTGTCTTTGTTCTTTTGTGGGCAGCATTAAGAGGTTCATTAAGAATTTACGATCAAGGTGCTAATGTATTTACAAAAATTATTAGTTCATTATTTGGGCTTGGTGTCGTCTATAGCGGATTACAAATTTCTGGGTTCTTTGCTATTAATTGGAGAAGTACCTCATATTCTTTAGGGCAATTGGAAAGCTTATCTCCTCACGCTCAAAGGTTTGCAGATTTTTTACCAATTTCCGAACCTCCTGAATTTTCTTTAATTCCTTGGGATCCGATAATGGGTGCTTGGTGGATAGTGGTTGTTATTGCTCTTCTAGCACCAATTTGGATAAAGAAATAAAAATAATAAAAAGTTCTATAAATTTATACATTACTTAAGAAAGGAGAAAAAAATGGAAGAATTTCAAATATGGCAAATATGGAGCTCAAACAGAATAGGTTCTAGTTTGACTGGTATAGGGGCAATACTCAGTGTTTGGCTTTCAATGAGAATTGCTTTGAATACAAGAAATAATCCTGAAACAAATTTGTTAACCAAAATTATTTCTAGTGCATTCGGATTAGTTGTATTAGCTTTTTGCTGGATAAACTTTACAACTATAGCAAATACTTGGATAGCTGCTGCACGTAGTTTAAGTGAATTAAAAGCAAATGGTACCGAAGTTTCAAGTACTGCTGATGGTTATATTGCTTATGTTGGAACTACCGAAGCTGTAACTATGCCTTTACCATTAGGTATTGCTTTCATAGTAGTATCAGGGTTAATTATTTTAGGTCAAATTTGGTTACCTAAACAAAATTAATCTTATAAGGATATATATTAAAAAGCGCCTTTTTTAAGGCGCTTTTTTTTATTTGGGTTGTTTTCCGTTAAGGTAATCATGAAGTGTCTCATGAAAATACCTCACCCTTGTTTCTTGAGCTGCAAGATAGGGTTCTTGATATCCCTTTGACCTTACGCCTCTTCTTAAACCATCAGTAAGCTGCCAATCCTGATAGACGACATGATCCCATAAGTCTTCAACTCCTTTTCCTCCATCATAGTCTCTATGATCTAATTCAACTTCCTGAAGTTTAACGGGGTTAACTTTCGTACGGCTCACAAATTCCTGAACATCATCTTCATCTCTTTTACCTATACCTGCAGATGTTGAGGTAAATTCCTGATTCGAGTCTCTTCCTGTTTTACCTATACCTTTTGCAGAACCTCCTATTGGGTAACCCATATCCCATAGATCAAAAAAACATTTCTCAGGGTCTGTTGGATGTGGAAACCAATTTAAAAGAATACAACCATCAGCCTGTACCCCCATTGCAATGTTAGGAAAAATAAATTGGAAAGGGCTTTCAGTTAATTCTTCATCAGATAGGTTTTCATAATGATGATAACCCTTTTCTTTATATAATTTTCGTTTTGCTTTTTTTAGATCTATCCATCCTTGCTGCGATAATGTTTCGTAATCAGGATATTGACTCACATCTATCCCCCAATCTTCAAGTATCATTTTAAATGGATGATCCTCATCTTCATTTACTCTATCTCTTAATGATGGGCGGCCCATTTGAATTATTCTTGCATGACCCTTTGGAAACATTTCATACCTTGAAGTAAAATGGTCTTGATCAATAACAGAGGGTACTTGAGGATGTACAAATCGAGTATGATATGACTCATTGAAATTATCACAGAAGAATTTCCAGTTAACATCTAACTCTACTCTTACCCACTGCGCTCTTATTTGATCTTTGAAATTATGGTTTTTATATATTTCTGGTATCGGATCTAAGTAATCCATAAGATCAGGAGCCTCATCGCTCATAGTGTAAAAAATAAAACCATCCCAAGTATCAACTCTAACTTCTATAAGTTTTCTTTTGCCTATTGGACTTCCTTGTGGATAATCATCTTCATCAGGAACGCTTATTACATCCCCATTTAACCCAAATTGCCAATCATGATATGGACAGCGAAAAGAGTCTTGTGAACTATCACATTCAACTAGTCTTTGACCTCTATGCGCACAACTATTATAGAAACCCTTTATAGAACCATCTTTTTGCCTAACAATAATAACGGATTCTTTAACTAAATCATGAACAATATAATCGCCGGGTTCTTCAATTTGTACTTCTCTACCAGCGATCAACCATACCTTGGTCCACATATGGTTCCATTCTTTATCCATGAAATCTTTGCAAAAATAACGATCATTAGTTATTGAGTCACCTCTTAACTCATTTGGATTTTTACCATCTATTACGGATGGATGTTTTATTATTTTGTCCATTTTTTCCCCTAAAAAAATTAACTTTTTAATCTAATAAAATTTTTACAAATTAAAATACATAATTTTAAAATTTATCATAGATATATCTATCTATAAAATTATGAAATTGTTGAACCCTATTTTCTTGCCCTGATAGGTATGCTCCTTTGAATCCCCTAGAATGAAACCCTAATTGTTGTGCGCTTGACCTATCAAGATCTTGATCAGCGACATCACTTAATGTTTCTTCACCAAACACAACAACATGTTTATCAACCTCTTTCCATTCAACCATATCCTCTGGACTAGCAACCAACATTGTAGGGTTGGTTTCAGGGTTTTCTGAATCATTTGCTCTCAAAGCCATTTGCCAATGATCATATATCGATTTATTTGGATCGGTAGGATGAGGTTCAGTTCTTTGAAGAGTACAAACCTCAGCTGTAAATGTAATTGATGTACCTGGGAATATATTAAAATGAAAGGCATCGGTTAACCAAGCATCTGGCATTCTTTCAAAGTGATCAAAACCTCTTTTTGAACCGATCTTTCTTTTTTGCTTTTGCAGAGCTTCTCTTACTAAATGAGCCTTACCTTCAAAATCATCGGGGTTTAAATTCCAGTTTAATAAATCACCTTCAAGTTTCTCATTCATTTCGAAAGTTCCTTTATCTCTTAATGAAGGTAAGCAGCCTTTCATTTTCATTAAATTATGACCAGTTTCAAAAAGTTCAAAATCCGTATTCTTATAATCATCATCAAAGTAATCGATTATTTGAGGATGCGTCATTGGTAAATGATAAGACTCATTAAAATTATCTCTTAATGCTTTCCAGTTAAAAGGTACTTCACTAACTTTATAGTAGACTCTTTTCATACCGTTTAAGTTATGCATATCAAAGTATTCTTTTACTTCTCCTAAAAAATCAAATAATGGAGCACAGTCTTCATCCATATTATACCAAATAAAACCGCCATACATTTCACAAGGAATTTCAGTTAGGTTAATTTTCCCACATGGATTTCCTTGAGGAAAATCTTCCGCATCCTGAGCATAAACGAGAATACCCGCATTATTAAATTTCCAACCATGATATGTGCATGTAAAGGTAGGAGAAGATCCATTATCATTATGAACTAATCTATTTCCTCTGTGAGGGCAGACATTATGGAATGCTTTTATAGAATTATCTTCTTGTCTGACCATTAAAATAGATTCTCGGCCTATTTCATGAGTAATATAATCTCCTGACTCGGGAATTTCATTGCTCCATCCGCCAATATTCCATACTCTTGCCCAGACTTTATCCATCTCTTTTTCCATAAAACTATGAGATGTATATCTATCTCCAGTAATTTTTACTTCTTCATCATAGATCACATTAGCCGAACCGCTAACGCTTTTCTCTCTCTCTTTTTTTAAATCAATATCCATAAATACCTTTTTATTTATTAATCATGTAAAATTGAAAATGTTCTTTTTTGAAAAAACCATTTATTTTCTCTTTTTGTAAATTCATCTAAATATTGCCCGTGAATTTGTGATTTTTTACCGTTAATATCTGTACTAACTTCGATTGTATATGTTGTTCCTGAGGCAGTATTTCCTTCGATATTTAAAGAACCTAGTAGTGCAGTGAAAACTATATATTCATAATTTTCCATTGCTTCTTCCCATTTTTTTACTATTTCTTTTCTTCCTTCAACTTTTTCTAGCCCTGGAAAATTGGGAACGCTCCAAATAGCATCTTCTGCCCATGTAGAACTCCAATCTTTAGAATTTTTTCTAGTTACCGCATCTCCATAAACCATAACTAATTCATGAATTTCGAGTTTATCTTCAACTGGGCCATTAAAGGGCATTTTCTAACCTCAAATT
>LUMG01000078.1_pt1 | contig 27709 bp, 29 predicted proteins | sample 729691 | NCBI WGS metagenome assembly LUMG01 (sample SAMN03860269, study PRJNA289734) | marine metagenome | biome: seawater column; feature: ocean; material: water; isolation source: Red Sea water column Station 34 - depth 50m | place: Saudi Arabia: Red Sea | collected 2011-10-15 | depth 50 m
ACCAAATCACGAGGCTCAAACTGAAACAGTCGGTGATTCTTGCAGTACTCATAATGAGACTCCAAAACCACAACAGGCATCTGCTGAATTAGAACAACCTAAACCACAAACAGGTAAAGTGGTTACAATCACTGCACCAGCCGCTGAAAAAATCAAAGAATTCATGGCTGAGGAAGATGGTAACCCACAATATCTAAGAATTTACGTTCAAGGTGGCGGTTGTTCAGGTCTATCATACGGAATGGGCTTTGAAAAAGAAGCTGAGGAAGATGATAACGTAATTGAAGAAAATGGTGTCAAAGTACTAGTCGATAGTATGAGCATTGATCATTTGAACGGTGCAAACGTTGACTATATCGAAAGCCTAATGGGTTCTGGTTTTAAAATCAACAATCCAAATGTAACAAAATCTTGTTCATGTGGCTCTTCATTCAGTACAGAATAGACAATTTTTCTTTTCTCTATATTTTTCATTTAATTTATTCAAATCGTTTATAAATCTCAAGAAATATCTCTGAATATTGAATATTAAGGAGATGATAAATAATTGCCATATACCGGTATTGTCAAGTATCACGTTAAACTGTCATTCGAAGTTGATGGACTTGTTGAACGAGCAGATATAATCGGTGCAATATTCGGACAAACTGAGGGTCTCTTGGGACCTGAAATGAATCTGAATGAACTGCAACGAGTATCTAAAGTCGGTCGAATTGAAGTAAACACATTCAGTACTGAAAATACAACTAAAGGTGACGCATTGTTGCCTATGAGCACTGATATTGATACCTGCTCATTAATTTCCGCAGCAATTGAAAGCATAGACAAAGTTGGTCCATTTGATAGTTCATTCAGATTAGATGATATCGAAGATGTTAGAGCAAACAAAAAACAAGACATCTTACAACGTGCCAAAGAAATCAAACAAAAATGGTCCACAAATTCAGTTAGTGAAGGACAGGAAATGCTTGAAGAAGTTCATGAAAATAATTCTGAAAAAATTACAACATACGGTCCAAAAAAACTCCATTGTAGTACTGGAATACATGATTCTAAATGGGTAATCCTTGTAGAAGGACGTGCAGACATAATCAATCTTTTGAGAGCAGGTTATGACAATGCATTAGCCTTCGAAGGTGGAAGAATTGATGAATCAATCAAAGAACTTTGTGATCAAAAAGAAAAGGTAGTAGCATTCACTGATGGTGATAGAGCTGGTGGATTCATTCTAAAAGAATTGAAATCTGTTGTACATGTTGATGTTGAATTACGTGCTGATACTGGAATTGAAGTTGAAGAATTAACTCCAAAAAGAGTTGATGAAATTTTAAGTCCTGTGAAAAAACAGATGGAAGAAGAATTATCTGCACCTGAAATTAAAAATGTCGATGATGGTCCTCTTGCAGAATTATGCAAGAACAAATTCTCAGAATTAAATGAATCTCTAGAAGCAATTGCACTTGATTCAAATGAAACTGAAGTCTTTAGAGTTGCAATTCCTGAATTAGTTGGAAAAATCGCTGGTCAGTCTGGAATAAAATATCTTATACTGGATGGAATAATTACTCAAAGATTAGTTGATGCTGCAAAAACTGCTGGCGTTGAAAACGTAATTGGTCACAGAACTGCAAAATTATCTGATTCTAATGGTGTTTCATTAAAAACATTTAGAGAACTTGGTATAGCATCTAATTAATGACTGATCTAAAAACGCAACACCTTCTAACTTTAGCACATATTTTATCTAAAGGTGGAAAACATAATTTTGTTAATATTACTACCACATCTCTTGGAAAAGAAATAGGCAAATCTCAGCAATCTGCATCTTTACATCTAAAAGAATTAGAGTCAGGTGGATTCATTGAAAGGATTCAATCTGGCCGAAAACAATCAATAAAAATTACTCATAAAGGATTTGTAGAGTTATCTACACTTCACAATCTTCTGTCAAAATTAATCTCAAAATCTTCTAACTCTCTTACTTTTACTGGTACTATTACTTCTGGAATGGGTGAAGGAGCGTATTACATGTCAATGAAGGGTTATACAAAACAATTCAAATCAAAATTGGGTTATATCCCATATCCTGGAACACTAAATGTACAGATAAAAGAAAAAAAATTCTCAGAAGCTATCTCGCAGTTATCCAATTATGAAGGAGTAAAAATCAATCCATTTTCAGATGGAAAGCGAACATTTGGATGGGTAAAATGTTTCAAATCAAAAATAAATAACAAAGTTGACTGCGAATTAATCTTACTGGAAAGAACTCATCATGATACAACAATTGTTGAATTTATCTCAAAAAATAACATTCGAAAGGCATTGAAAATTTCTGAAAAATCTAACGTTAAAGTTAAAATTTCAATTTTAGATAATTTTTCTTAGAGTCCGTGAATATCTTTACCATATTCTTTTTCAATTGCTGAACTTGAAGTTTCAGGTCTTGGGGATTCTAATCTGGCCACTCTTACATCCAAGTCTATCTTCTTACATCCTTCTGTGATGAATTTTTCCTGATGAGTTTGATCGTAACCTAAAGCAATTATTTGTGGCTTTACCAAATCTACTGTCTTGAAAATATCTTCTTCATCACCAATAATACACAAATCAACCATGTTTAACGACGAAACTAACTCTTGTCTTAGTTGAGCATTATGCAATGGTTGACGTTTTTTCATTTTTACTGCTGTTTTATCTGTCGCTACAACTACCACTAAAACATCTCCTAGTTTTTTTGCGGCATTTAGTGTGTTAATATGACCTGGATGAATTATATCAAAAACTCCTCCTGCTAATACAATTTTTGATGACGAATTTTGTATTTCTGAGAGTGTTTTCATACCATTTTCATTCATGATATGTCCAATTTCAACTCATCGTTATCACATTTTTGGGTCAAAACCTTTTGCAATACGTAATGCATCCACTAGACCGTCTGCATACCCTATGCTTAGCACCGCATATTCTTTTTTACCTTCTTTAAGAAAATTCTCTGCATCATCAATGTACAATTTTGCATTTATCAAAACATCATCAAATTCTTTAAGATTTTCATAATGTGGTTTGATTTCTTCTAATGCCTCTCTTACCATTGGAACATACTTCTCAATCATTTGTTCGGAAATACTCTTGACATCTGCTGAATTATCTGTTGGTTCATCCAAACATTCTGTGACGGTTTTAACTGCATCAGATTCTGTAAAATGTAATCTTCCAGGTATGATTATACTGTGTGGGGCTTCTCCAAACTCGCTTTTAATCAGATTTGAAATGTTTCCTGAAATTATTTTTTGATTATTTTTTCCTATTCTTGATGCAACAATTGCAAAAGTTTCTTCTGAAATAACTTTCCTATTTTGTGTTTTTTCGGTATCTAATAATAATGATAAAGCATCTTTTGGATTCAAGAAAAATGATTTATCTTCATTATATTCAAGTAAAATGACTGAATGTGTCTTACCCAATAAATTCTCAAAAATTGTATTGTATGGAGTAATCATTGATTTTGGATCATTCATGATGGTCAATACTTTTCCAACTTTGTAATAGTGCAACCCTACTTCTCCAATCAATGACGAAACAATTGAAGAAGAATGAATCGTTTTTGTTTCTATGCTGTCCCTAATCGCTCGTGTTTTCAGTTCTAGATGTGTTGTTGCAATGTATGGGTCCCCGTATGAAATTAACACCGTTTCTCTATTTTTGGCATTTTCCAGAATTTCATTTCCATCTTCAACCAACCATCTTTTTGCAGTCTTAAACTCTCCACCTGAAATATCTTCTAATTGTTTTTTTTCAGTTTCTGAAATAGGACTGGTAAAAGATTCTAAATATACAATCTCTGCATTTTTAATTACTTCTAATGTACTATTTGATAATTCTGAAATACCTGAAATACCTAATCCGATAAACCACAGCATTATTTCCTTCTGTCGTGCAGTCTTTTTAAATTATGTAGTGATTTTTTCAGAATCTCTATTCCCTTAACAAACTCTGTAATCGAAACTTTTTCATCAATTGTATGAGCTTCATGAGGATCTCCTGGACCGTATGTAATAACTGGAATTTTTAGTTGATTTCCAATAACATTCATGTCTCCCGTACCTGTTTTCCTAATCAACATTGGTCTCTTCTTTTCTACATCCAAAATTGATAATGTCAATGCTCTGACTAATGGCGAATTATGTGCAGCTTCAAATGGTTCTGTTTCGTCTATCACTGAATACAAAACCTCGATTTCTCTCTTTGTTGACATTTCATTAATTATTTTAGTTATTTTTTCCTCAATATCATTACAATTCATATCGACTGGGATTCTAATGTCTATGGTTGCAACACATTCTTTTGGTGTAACGTTGTGACTAGTACCTCCACGGATTTCAGTAAGTGTTGCTGTAAGCATCATTCCTTTACTCTTGTCTTCCTGACCTTTCTCTAACTCATTTTTTAGTTCTATTGCAACTGATGAAATTTCCTCTATTGCATTTTTTGCTAACCATGGAGCACTTGCATGTGCACTATCCTTCACATTTACTCTTAGATTAATCGCTAATCGACCTTTGTATGCAATTGTAACTTTTTGAATACTGCTTGGTTCTCCAAAAACTGCATAGTCGACATCAGGTGTATTTTTCACTAAATTTTTTATTCCTGTAGCATTGCCTTCCTCATCTACTGCCCCGACAAATGTTACAGTTCCCTCATTTTCTCCTATACTTGCAGCTGCAAACAACATTGCAATTAATGGTGCTTTTGCATCTGAAGCTCCTCGACCATGTAACATGTCACCTTCTATTCTTACCTTAATTTTTCCTGGCACGACATCCATATGCCCACATAACATTATCTTTGGTTCTCCTGAACCTTTTGTTGCAATCAAATTTCCAACTTCATCTTGATGGATGTCTCTGAATCCTAAATCATCACATCTGTCTGCAAGAAAATCTGCTAATGCTTTTTCACTTAATGATGGAGTGTAAATTCTTAATGCTTTTTCTAAAGTCTTTATTGCATATCTGGAAGTCTCTAAATGTTCGTCCATCATGCAAACCCCTTGACATGTTCTAACATTAGTTTTGGAATATCTACGCCTGTAACTCTGACAACATTCCTAAATTCGGTAGTATTGTTTATTTCATGTACAACCATTCCTTTCTCATTATCTTCCATTAGATCAATACCTACGATATCTCCAAACACTGCATCTTTTGCCTTGATGCATATGTCTTCTAATTCATTTGTAATTTCACATGTTTCTGCTGAACCACCTAGGTGTGTATTTGTTTTCCAATTTCCATCTCCTGAATTTCTGTATATTCCCGCTGCAACATTATCTCCTATGACAATTACACGAATATCTCGTGGTGGGCGTTGCACAAACTCTTCAAGAAAATGTATATGGTGAATTGGATACATTGCTTCTCTTCCTTCTATTATTCCTTCAGCTGCATCCATGTCATTTAGTTTGGAAACCATTCTTCCCCAACTACCTACTGTTGGTTTAATAATTTTTGGAAATCCATGTTTTTCTAATGCCTCTAGTGCAGAATCTTTTGAAAATGCAACTGTTGCATCTGGTGTTGGAACTCCTGCCTTTTGTAATAACATGTGTGTGAATAATTTATTTCCTGCAAAAATTCCTGTATTCAAACAATTTACTACTTTGGCGCCCTGACCTTCAAGAGCTGCAGTTGAATGCAAATTCCTGTAATAGCTAACACATCTTTGTAGTATTGGTCCATCCAAACAATTTTTTGCATTCAAATCCAAAAACAGTTTTTTACAATCTACCATGTCTATTGTTATATCATTTTTCTTTGCAGATTCGATTAGTAGTTTTTCTTCAAGACGGATAGTATCGTAAAGGATTGAAATCTTGCTGGTCACTGTCCCCAATCCTCTCCGACTGTTTGAGCTGGTTTTAACTCAAAACCTTCGGATGCTTTGCTAAGTTCGTAACTTGCTCCGCATTCTGGACAGGTGACAATTTCGCCTTCTACGGCATCGTCAGGAATCTCTATGTTTGCATCACATTCGGGACAATTTGTCATTTTTATCTATTTTTCTCCTTTTTTTTCATCCTTAATTATTTTCCGTTCAAGGCGATCTTCTAATGGAATTTCTAATACATCTCCCATTCTAAGATTTTTTAGCCCCGCTGCAACACTCTTGGCAGTTTCAGGATCCTTGCTTATTCCTAATAATGACATTAGGTAACTTGCACCTGTTTTACCTGCCAATTCTCCAAATACTATCTTTCTTCTATTGCCAACTACTCTAGGTGGTATTGGTTCATAGGCTGCTGGATTATTGAGTATTGCAGCTAAATGTGTTCCTGCCTTGTGTTTATAGGCCGATGATCCCACAATTGGTTTTGAGTCATATGGCTGAATTGTCGTGTATTGCTCTATGAGTCTTGAAAGATCTGCCAACATGTCTAATCTAAAGTCATTTGGAGATTTGAAAAGATATGTCAAAGCTACTGCAACTTCAGCTAATGCTGGTATTCCTGTTCTCTCTCCAATACCATCGATTGTTGTATGAATTTGATCAACTCCTGCATCACATGCTGAAAATGCATTTGCTAATGCAAATCCAATATCATTATGCACATGAACATCAAGTGATGTTTTAATTTCACTACGAACTTTCTTAACAAAATTATACATTCCAATTGGTCTCATTATTCCAACAGTGTCTGGTAAACTAATTCTATCTACTCCTGCTTCTTCAATTGCTCTGCATAACTTTAACAAAAATTCTGGTTCTGCTCTACTTCCATCTTCTACTGTAAATCTAATTTTTAATCCATGATCTTTTGCATAAGTCACTGTATCTACTGCACGTTCTAATGCCTCTTCTCTTGTAATTCTCAATTTATCTTTCAGATGAATATCTGATATGCCTAGATATGCTGCTACCCATTTTGCGTCACATGACAATGATGTATCGATATCTTGTCGTAATGCTCTTCCATGTGAAACAATATCTGCTCTTAATCCTTGTTGGATTATTGTTTTTGTAGCTTCTTTATGATCAGGTGACACTACTGGTGAAATTTCAATTTGGTCTACTCCGAAATAATCTAACATCCATGCTATCTGAATTCGTTGTTTGTTTGTGAATGAGACTCCTGGATGTTGTTCACCTTCTCGTAGTGTTGAATCTAATATTCGAATTTTTTTTGGAGTCTTTTCATATGCGTTATACATGTCTGCATAGTGATTCGGATCAGTCATTACTAATTTCGTTGCAATAAATCATTAATATAAACATAATCGTACTAGCATCGCAGATATTCACCTATTTATGATCTAATTTAGTATGTTTTTAAAATATTGTATCGATTTTCGTCTATCTGATAGTTCTTAAAATAATTACGGTGTTTGTATCAATAACGCCTGGTATTTTTCTTAATTCATCAATTGCCGCATTGATTTCTGTAATACTTGGTGCTTTAATTATAACACTAATGTCATACTGTCCTGTAATTTCATAAACTGTTTTGACTGCATTTAATTTTGTTAATCGTGATGATACTTTTGATGTGTCTGTAGTTGAATCCACAGATATCAAAACAATTGCACTTGTAGAATTCATTTCGCCCATTTCAATGGTAAATCTCTCAATGACTTTACTATCGACTAAATTCTTTACTCTTCTACGAACTGCAGATTCTGAAAGTTTCAACTTTTTTCCAATTTCTACAAATGATTCTCTAGAATCATTTTTCAAATAATCTAAAATCTTCTCATCTATCTTATCCTTGAGCATTTTTTCTTTTCTCCTCATTAGTGAATAACTCGTCTAGTATTTCTAAAGATTTTGTTACATCTGCCTCGGTTATTACTAGTGGAGGGAGTAATCTTAGAATATTTCTTCCTGAATATAGCAAGAGCAAGCCTTTCTCAATACCTTCCATTAGTATATCTCTGACTTCGAATTTTAATTCTACTCCAATCATTAGTCCTTTACCCCGAATCTCTCTTATCACTGGATGTTTTTCTTTTAATTTATCTAATCCCTGTCTGAATAATTTTCCCATATTTGCGGAATTTTCTACAAGCTTATCTTGTGTCAAAGCTTGCATTGTTGCAACACCGGCTGCACATGATAATGGGTTTCCTCCAAATGTTGATGAATGTTCTCCTTTTGAAATGCAATCTAGAATTTCTGGTTTAACTAATGTTGCACCCATTGGAACTCCTCCTGCTATCCCTTTTGCCAAACATAGTATGTCCGGTGGTGTATCCCAATGTTCATGTGCCCACATTTTCCCAGTACGGCCTAATCCTGCCTGAATTTCATCATAAATCAATAAAATTCCTTTTTCATCACATAACTTTCTAACATCTTGTAAAAATCCATCAGGAGCTACATGAATTCCACTTTCTCCTTGTATTGGTTCTAAGATTACGAATGCGGTTTGATCATTTACTGTTTCACGAAGTTTTTCAATATTTCCAAATGGTGAAAATGATACTTTCTCTATAAGAGGTTTGAAAGACTTTCTGTACTTTGGATTAAATGTAATTGATAGTGCGCCCATAGATTTTCCATGGTATGAGCCATTCATGGCTACCATCTCCGTTTTACCTGTAAACTTTCGTGCAAATTTCATTGCAGCTTCAATTGCTTCTGCACCACTATTGTTTAGATGAACTTGTGACAAATTCTTTGGAGCTACTTTGAAAAGATTTTCTAAAAATTCTTCTCGTGTTTTATTATACAATGAACTATGAACTGTAATGATTTTTTCTAATTGTGCTTTCAATGCATTTGTCACTCTTTCGTTTTGATGACCAAGTAATGCTACGCCATATCCTCCCATACAATCGATGTATTCTTTATTGTTTGTATCCCAAACATGTGCACCAATTCCTCTATCAACAGTTACAGGAAATCTTTGGTATAGATTACCAAGGAATTTGTCTTCACTCATTTTGAAATCACCGTGCATTTGTTGTGTTCTATTGCTGATGAGATTGGATTTTCTCTTTGTCCATTTGCAATTAGTGCTTCTGAAACTCCCATTTCCAGTGCTTCAGTTGCAGCAAGTATTTTTTTCTCCATACCAAATCCAATTTTTGGCATTATTTCTTTTGCCTCCTCAAGGGATAATTTTTCTACCAACTTATCTTCCATGAGTAATCCATCTACATTTGTAATAAATAACACCTTATCAGAATTCACATGCCCTGCAACATTTGCTGCGGCTCTATCTCCATCTACATTAAGAAATTCTGATTCTTCGCTAATTGCTATTGGAGAGATTACTGGTGTGTAGCCTTTATCCATGATTGTTCTAATTAGTTCTGAATTTACATTTGAAATCTTGCCTGTATATCCGCCATCAATCACCTGTTTTCTTCCTTTTTCATTCATAATCATCAGTTTCTTTTTTCGATTTGCTTCTATTGTTTTTCCATCCATACCTGAAAGACCTACAGCGTTTATTCCGTTTTTTTGTAGCATTTGAACAATGGCTTTGTTTATTCTTCCTGACATTACCATTGTAAAAATCTCTGAAGTTTCTTTATCTGTATATCGACTTTTTATTCCGCTTGGTGATACAACAAATTTTGGTTCTTTACCTAATTGCTCTGTAACTTTAGTTACTTCTTTACCTCCTCCGTGAACCAATATCACCCCTTCTTGTTCTACAACTTTTTTGATATCAGCTATTGTTGATGGATGTAAATTATCGACAACACTGCCGCCAATTTTTATTGTAATCATCTATTATACAGGTGTTAGAGGGGAATACATAATTCCTTCGAACTCATCAAATCCTGCCATGACATTCATGTTCTGAATTGCAGAGCCAGCTGCACCCTTCATCAAGTTGTCTGATGCAGATAATGCAATTAACCTATTATTTTCTCTATCTAGGTCAAATCCAATATCACAGAAGTTTGAACCAACCAAAAACTTTGGGTCTGGGAATTTATGTAGACCTTCTTTGTCTCTAATTAATCTGATAAATCGTTCTTCACTATATTCTGATCTATAAATTTTCCAAAGTTCTTTTTCATCAACATCTTTCTTAAGGAATGTGTGGTTTGTACATAGAATTCCTCTTACAACATCTACTGCATGTGGGCTCATTGATACCTTGATCTTTTTACCAGCTGTTTGACTTAGTTCTTGTTCAATTTCACCAGTGTGTCTATGTTTTGCTGGTTTGTATGGTCGTATGACTCCGGCACGCATTGCATGTGATGTTCCTGCACCTGCACCTGCGCCAGATGAACCAATCTTTGAATCAACGATAATGTGATCAGTATCAATCAAATCATTTTTGATTAATGGATTTAATGCAAGCATTGATGTTACTGCCATGCAACCTGGGCAAGAAACTAATTGTGATTTTTTGATTTCTTCTCTGTGTAATTCTGGAACGCCAAATGTTGATTTTTCTAAATAATCTGGATGTGGGTGTTCCCATCCATACCATTTTCCATAATCTTCTGGATTATGTAAACGATAATCTGCACTCAAATCAATAATTTTCATTCCTCTGTCATACAATGCTTTGACAATATCAGTTGCTGTTCCATGTGGCACTGCTGTGAAAACTAGGTCACAATTATCACTCATTTTTTCATAATCTAATTCTGAAAATTTCAAATCAGTAAAGCCTCTGAGACTAGGTTGTGCCCTGTGCAAAAATTTTCCTACATGTTGCCTTGATGTTACCATTGAAACCTCAACTTTAGGATGGCTGAGTAATAGTCTGAGGACTTCGCCTCCTACATAACCGGATGCACCGACAATACCTACTTTCATAATCTTTGCCTAACGAAGCATAATTTAACAGTACTTGATATTATCATTTAATATTACGAACTGCATAGTCGATCATCTCTTTTGGAATGTTTTTTTCTGAGACTTTGACTAATCCCTTAAACTCTACTGTATTGTTTACTTCGTGAACAACTAAGCCTCTCTCTTTATCTTCCATCAAGTCAATTCCTAATATTCCACCGCCTACTGCCTTTGATGTTTTTTCACACAAATCTTCAATCTCTTTTGTTATTTCACAAAGCTCTGGGTCTGCTCCTAATGCTATGTTTGTTTTAAAACCACCCGATGATTTTCTATACATTGCAGATACAGCTTGATCTCCGACTGTAATTACCCGTATGTCTCGTGGTGGACGGTCAATCATTTCTTGTAAATAATAAATTCTATCTTGTGGTCCATCAGTAACTTGCCTATTTTCAATTACAGCTTCGGCTGTATCTTTATCTTTGACTGGCATGACACTTCTTCCCCAACTTCCAATTATTGGCTTTATTACAAGAGGATATCCTATATTTTCAAAATTTTCTAATGCTGTCTCTGCTGAAAAAGAAAAGTAAGTTTTTGGGGTAGGAATATTATTTTTCTTTAACAACATGGATGTGATCATTTTATTTCCACATGTGTTAGCAACATCAAATTTGTTGATTACTGGAATGTCCATGAACTCTAGACAGGCTGTAAAATGTAATCCGCGGTAATAACTTACACAACGTTCCAAAACAACATCGCCAAAATCATAATTCTCTGGTTTGCTATCTGTATCAAAACTTGTAATCTTTGCATCAATCATTGATGTTTCATAACCTAGCTCTTCTGCTTTTTTCTGCAGTAGCTTTTCCTCAGTTCTTAATCTATCAAATACTATGCAAATTTTCTGCAATTACTCTCCCCAATCTTCGCCTACTGTTTCAGCTTCTTTTAACTCAATATCAGAACCTTCTTTCTTTGAGATTTCATAGTCTGCACCACAATCTCCACAAGAAACTATTTCGCCTACAGCGGCATCCTCTGGGATATTCATATTTGCGTCACATTCTGGACAATTCATATTTTTTTTTGCTCCAATCTCTAGAATTTATTAGCTTCTGTTGACTGCATTCCCCACAATTCGACAAAGCCTTTGGCTAATTTCTGATCAAATGTGGAATCTTTTCCATAAGTGGCTATGTCGTGACTGTAAAGTGAATATTTTGATTCTCTTCCGACTACTCTGACATTTCCTTTGTGAAGTTTTAGCTTAACAGTGCCGGTAACACGTTTTTGTGCTTGTTCGATAAACTGATCTAATTCTTGTCTTAATGGGTCATCCCACAGACCTGAATAAACCATCCATGCCCATTCGTCATCAACTAATGTCTTGAATTTTGTTTCATGTTTTGTATGTACCATCTTTTCAAGATCTGAATGTGCTTCTATTAGACAAATTGCTGCTGGTGTCTCATACACTTCTCGTGATTTTATTCCAACCACTCTGTCTTCAATATGATCAACAATTCCAACGCCATGGTTTCCTGCTTTTTTATTGATATATTCAATTAATTTTACAGGTGGTAATTTTTTACCATCAACTTCTGTTGGTACTCCTTTAACAAATTTGATTTTTAAATAAGCAGGTTTTTCAGGCAAATTTTTTGTTTTAATCCAAATAAATGCATCATCTGGAGGTTCATTAAATGGATTTTCTAACACTCCTCCTTCAATTGCCCTTCCCCACAAATTTTGATCAATACTGAATTTTTTTGCAACAGTATCAATCTCTATTCCATGTTTATTTGCAAATTTTAATTCTGTTTCACGATCCAAATTCATATCTCGAATAGGTGCAATTATTGGAAGGTTTGAACCTGACCTTAATGTATTATCAAAACGTACTTGATCATTACCTTTTCCAGAACAACCATGTGCCAAAGATGAAACTTTTTCTTTTTTTGCAATTTCAAGTACTTTGTGTGCAATTAATGGTCTTGCAAGTGCAGTTGCAAGACAATATTTTTTTTGGTAAAGTGCGTTAGCTTTGATTGCTGGAAAAATATAATCGGTAACAAATTCTTTCTTTGCATCAATGTTGTAATGTTTTTTTACTCCAAGTTTTTTTGCCTTCCTTGCAATTTTGTTGTTATCGTCTCCTTGACCTACGTCAACTGTTACTGTAATTACATCCATATCATGCATGTCTTGCATGTATTTGACAACTACTGATGTGTCAAGTCCGCCAGAGAACGCAAGTATTGATTTTTGTTTCATAATGCAACTGTTTGAATGTATGTGGGCATTTATCTTTTATGATAAACAATTTTTGGGCTCATTATTATGATCTAAAAATGAATAGCTAGAGCTAAAATTCGATGGCTATTTAACTTTCAGACATAACGCTGTTTTATGAAAATTTCACATTTAGCTGGTATCTCAATTGCTGTGATTGCACTTGTCGCAGTCATAGGTTTAACTCAGTCTGCAGTTGATGATTCTCAGAATAAAATCCGTGTTGCATTTTTCCCAAGTATTGTTCATGCTGTTCCGATTGTTGGAATGGAAAATCAAACCTTTGCAGAAACTCTTAATGATGACTTGAATATTGAAGTGAAAATATTTGATAGTGGACCTCAGGTGATTGAATCAATTTTCTCAAATTCTGTTGATCTTGCTTATGTTGGACCAGGTCCAGTAATCAATGGTTTTCTGAAATCTGACGGAAAGGATTTGAAAATTCTTGCCAGTGCTGCAAATGGTGGTGCTAGTTTTATTATACAAAAAAATTCTGGTTTGGAGTCAATTGAAAATTATTCTGGAAAAAGAGTTGCAGCACCACAAATTAGTAACACTCAGGATGTCTCTCTCCGACATTATCTTGCACAAAATGGTCTAACACCAGCTGAAAAAGGAGGAGATGTTTTTGTTTTGAATATAGCAAATCCTGATATCTACACACTTTTTGCTAAAGGTGATATTGATGGTGCATGGGTTCCTGAACCTTGGGCTACTATGTTAGTTGAAGAATTAGATGGAGTTCGTTTATTTGATGAAAATGAAATTTGGCCAGAAAATAAATTTTCATCAGTATTGTTAATCGGAAGATCTGATTACATTGAAAAAAATCCTGAAGTAATTAAAAAATGGATTAACGCAAATGAGAAAACAGTTCAATGGATTAATAATAATCCGGATGAATCAAAAAAACTCTATAATCAATTCATGAAAGGACATATGGGAAAAACATTACCAGAAAAAATTGTTCAAGATTCATTTTCTAATATAATTATAACATCTAAACCTGTAGAAAACTCAATTCACATTTTTGCTGAGCGTGCAGATGCTCTTGGATATCTTGGACGTGATGGTTACACGTTAGACGGAATTTTCTATCATGAAAATATATCAGTGACATCAAATGAGGAAAATCACAATGGGTAAGATAGAAGCTAAAAACATTGTAAAATATTTCCAACATGATGGAAAACCTCTCAAAGCAATTGGAGGAGTAAATCTCACTGTTGCTGATGGAGAGTTTGTATGTATAGTGGGACCTTCTGGATGTGGAAAATCAACTTTTCTTAGAATATTAGCTGGATTAGAAAAACCAGATGATGGCGAAATATTACTTGATGGAAAAAAACTCTATAATCAATTCATGAAAGGACATATGGGAAAAACATTCCCAGAAAAAATTGTCAAAGCTGTGGAAGATAATGTAGAATATGGTTTGAAGGTTGCAGGCATACCTGAAAAGGAACGTCACGATATATCAAAAAGATATCTTGACATGATGCAATTATCTCAATTTGCAAATTCATACACGTATCAATTATCAACTGGCATGAAACAACGTGTAGCTATTGCTCGTGCACTTGTGATGGATCCTGATGTATTGCTAATGGATGAACCATTTGCTGCACTTGATTCTCAAACTCGAGACTTACTTTTAGTTGAAATGCAGATGATTTGGCAGAAAACAAAAAAGACAATCATTTTTGTTACACATAATGTGCCTGAAGCAGCTGTACTTGGCTCAAGAGTTGCTGTATTCAGCCATAGACCTTCAGTTGTAAAGAAATCACTTGATATTGATTACAAACGACCTCGTGTTGCAGAGGATGAAAACTTGGGACAATTTGAAAAACAAATTCTTTCTGCATTAAGGCATCAGGGGCCAAAATAGGTGTTAATTCAATGAAAGCAAATCTCTTAGGTAAAAAAATTGCATTTTATGTATTAATCATAGTTGTTTGGCAAGGAATTGATTCTGCAGATATTTGGCCTGATAACATATTTCCTTCACCAATAGAAGTTGGAGAAGATCTATTGTTTGGGCTATCTGACGGAAGTCTGCTTTATGGAATTGGAACTAGCATGTGGCGTTTGATAATTGGTTTAGCAATTGCAATTGGAGGTGGAATGTTGCTTGGAATCTTCATGGCTCGTGTTGAAACTGTTAACCAAACAATTGGTTCCCTTGTACTTGGATTACAATCAATTCCTTCTGTAGCATGGGTACCGCTTGCGATTCTTTGGTTTGGTTTAACTGATTCGGGAATAATTTTTGTTACTGCAATTGGTGCAATATTTGCAGTTACTATCAACACATACACTGGAGTGAAAAATATTGATCCATCATTCATTGAAGCAGCAAGAAACATGGGTGCTAAAGGCAGTCAATTGGTCACAACAATTCTCATACCTGCTGCATTTCCGTACATGATTACAGGATTCAAACAAGGATGGGCATTTGCATGGAGAGGCGTAATTGGTGCAGAACTACTCTTCTCATTTTTAGGTCTTGGATTTTTGTTAAACGTTGGAAGACAACTAAATGATGTATCTCAAGTTATCGCAATGATGTTGGTAATTATGGGAATTGGAATTTTGATTGATGGCTTTGTCTTTAAAAAATTAGAGGACAAAGTTATGACTAAATGGGGACTTCGTTAGGCTTTTCTGATTTCATTCTAGTTGAAATTATGAATGCTGAAAGTGCAACTATGATTGCAAAAACCATGACTGCTGTATAGTTTGTATAATATGCAATACTACCTGCAATTACTGGACCAATTACTGTAGAAATTGCTAATGTAGAACTAAAAATTGCAGTTGACGTTGATCTTGGATTATTTTCCATCAAATGGAAATTTCCTCCAATGAACAAAAATGCCCATGAACATCCAACTATTGCCATAAATGGCCACGCCATCCACCACTCTGTAATTAATGCCAGTCCCACAAATACTATGACTGTCATTCCTATTCCAATCTTGAATTTTGTTATATTTTGAATCTGAATTCTTTTTGACATCAGATTCATGACAAGAAATGCAGTTAGTGTATTTGCTACGTATACCATTGAAACTTGATACAATTCTGCTCCAAAGTATTCCATTAACATAATTGGTAAAACAGTCCACGCTGCAGCTGCTCCAACATGACGAATTAATAATGATGAAAAAAGAAATTTGTTCTTCACAATAATCTTTTTGATAATTCCCTTTTCCACAATCTTCTCTGTTTGTATCTTAGGAAGCTTCAATGAAATGATGAATCCTATAATGAAAAAACAACTACTTACCACAAAAATCAATTTTTCATCGTTTGCAAATCCTGCTGCAACTATGCCTGCAAGCCATCCTAACGCATGGAATGATATTACTGATGCAACTTTGGATTTTCCTTTTCCTGCTTCATATGCGTATGCCAGCATTGGAGGAATCATAATTCCTGATGCTATTCCTGCACCCAATCTTGCTATGATTAAGTATGTGGTGTTATCTGCAAAATAATGTAAACCAAATGTAATTGCACATAAAATAAAACCGGCTCTAATGAAAAGTAGTCGTTTTGCTTTTCTGTCTGACATGCGACCAAAATATGTTTCAGTTAAAATTTGTGCAAATGCAAACGATGCAACAACTATTCCTATTTCAAAAACAGACTTTGCAACTGTGCTTGCAATAATTGGCATAAACACAAATGTAATTGCTATTCCAGAATGTTGGAAAAAGGTAGTACCTCTAACTAGATTATTTAGATTATCTCTTTGTAACACAAATTTCTTATTTTGTTACCTAATTTGAAAGAAGAGGTAAAATCCATTATTTCATTTCAATTTAGCTGTAATTTGCTTTAACATTCTAGCTGATGCTCCCCAAATCAAATGATCTTCAAATGTGAATGTGTACATTTCTTGAATTGAGTTGTGTTTTGGATCTGAATCATTTGCAAGAGTTTCTAAAAATGATTTCAAAGGAATTTCTAGAAATTCATCAACTTCTGAATTTGGTGTTAAATCTCCAATTTTATTTAGTATGCAAACAAACGGCAAAATTGTAAATCCTGAATTTAATGTTGTAACAGGTTCTAATTGGCCCAGAATTTTCTCACGTTCAACAATAATGCCCGTTTCTTCTCTGGTTTCTCTAATTGCGGTATCTAGCAAGTCATTATCTTCATTAGATATTTTCCCCCCTGGGAATGCTATTTCTCCTCCATGGTGATTCATTGTTATTGGTTTTTTTATCATTAGAATTTTTGGTGAATCATCAAAAATTATTATTAAAACTGATGCTAATTTTGTTTCATAATTATTTTCTAAAACTGGAGAAATTTTAGATGTTAACGATTCTCTAATTTTTTCTAAACTCACATTTTTGTGTAAAACAAATTACTAAATGAGTTTGTCTTTCTTGAAATTATCACGATTCCAACAATTGTTACTGCTAAGACTATCATGACCATCTGACCAAATTCTGGCACAACATAACTACCAAAAATCTCTATTTTTTCAGTACCTTTCTTGAATGGAATTGTAATTGTCAATCCCTTCTCAAATCCAAATTCATCAGTTATGTACAATGTTTCTGTTTCATCACCAAACAAACCTGGTTCCGAATGAATTTGTGCTATGAATTCTCCATTATCAAATGGTCTTACAAGAAAATCATTAATTTTCAAAGATAATTCTCCATCGTCAGTTGAATCCATGTTAATGACTAATGATGCCTTTTTTGGCATTGCTGTGATATCTAAAACTTCGCCTCCTTGAATTTCATAATAAATTAGAGTTGTCAAATCAATCTCATCAGGTACAACTGCTGTTCCGTCATTTTCCATAAATCCTGAAATTTTTACATTTCCTTGAAATGCTTCTGGCACTTCAAAGTAAAGATGCCAATTTCCCATTTCATCTATACTTTGTAATGTTTCAACTGATTCTGTAAATCTGATTTTAGGATCTTTTGAACTTGCACCTTTGGCCATCTTCTCTCCATCTAAAATCACTTCATATTTTTCATTAATGGAATTTGTAGGAAATTCAAAACTTCCTACAACTGGAAGCTGGAATCCATTTGATGAATACATGTTCAATTCCGTGCCATCATCAGTAAATTCTGCATCTTTGAACCATGCATTAGCAGTATATCTGAAGGTAAATGTTTCATCGTTTTGCTTTACAGTTAATGGCATAATTGAATCATCTCCAAATGCAAAACAACTGTAGTAATCCACATCTTCTGAAATATGTGGTGAAGCAAGCATTTTGAAATCAAAAACTTCTCCTGGTTTCATTTTATGAAATATTTCTGATGACGAAACATCCAATATGTTGTCATCTTTATCTTTAATCAATGCATAAATTCGAAATTTTTCAAATGTTTCTTCTCCGCCATTTCTAATTTTTCCAACAATACTTCCATCCTCTTGTATATCTAAAGAATCGTAAAGTACGTAACCTCCAATATATCGATTCACAGTTTCTTCATATGTAATCAATGGTTCTTCTAAAATTGGTGATGGGCCGGTGACTTCAGGAAATTGTAATTTCAATGGAAGCATTTTGTCAGGTTCAATTGCAGCTAACTTGTGTGTCTGTTCAAATCTCTGATTACCATCCATAACAGATAGTGTAATGGTTGGCTGTATTGTGAAATATTCTTTATTTTTTACTCCAGCAAATACTGTGTATATGCCATTTTCATCATAAAACCCTACAAACTCATGACTTGGAATGTATACCTCTCCATACATTCCTGCATCTGCTAATCCTGGATAAAATACTGAAAATAATGCTAATGCTACTATTGTAAATGCAAATTTTCTCATATACCAAATCTGTGAAATTTAGATAAAAACCTAATCAGTTAATTCACTAAACATAGAGAAGTTTTAATCAAGTGTTTCGTCATTTCCCATATGACTATCAGATATGAGATTAATCCTCCAAAGATATCTGATCCTCCCTCACGAATTCAGTTACTAGATGAGAGAATTGAACAAATTAGCAAATTTTGTGATGGAATTCATGTAACTGATTCTGTTTTAGGAATTGAAAGAATTTCTCCATTAATTATAGGTGCAGAAATTAAACAAAAACATCCAAAACTGAATGTTACTATTAGTTTGCGGGTAATTGATAAAACAATTTCAGAGATTACGGATATTGTTGATTCTGCCATAAATGCCAACATTGATGGAATTTTAATTCTGATGGGAGATCCATCTCCTGAAAATGATTACAAATCTGGAGTTATTCCGAGCTTTGCAGTAAAACAACTAATTCAAAATGGTTTTAATGAAAAAATCAATCTCTTTCTATCCCTTCCAAGCAACCCAAATTTTGAAAAAATTTCTAAAAAAGTGGAATCTAAACCAAATGGGTTTGTAACTCAAGTAGTTCATGATATTACTCAAGTAAAAAGACTACATGATCATCTAAACCCAAAAAACTTTGAAATTATTCCTTGCTTGTTGTTTCCTTCCCAAAAAAATTCACGCTCTGCACAATTTCTTAACCTTGATTGGTCAAACTATGAAGATAATTTCTCATCTTTTGTTCTTGAAATTGAGAGTATTACTGGTGATGTTTTACTAACATCTCCAAATGATTTTAAAGGAGCGTTAGACTTCTTAACACGATTACAAAATTGAGTGAAGAAACATTTGCTACTGCATTGGAAAATAGAATTCTTCTTTTTGATGGAGCAATGGGAACTGAAATTCAAAGATATGATCCAAAATCTGAAGATTTTCCAGATGGTAAAGATGGATTTAACGATGGATTGTCCATCACTAAACCAGACTGGATAAAAGAAATTCATAGAAAGTATCTTACCGCTGGTGCAGACTGTATTGAAACTAACACCTTTGGTTCAAACAAAATTAAATTAGATGAATATGGGTTTGGTTCACAAACTGTTGAGATAAATCAAAAAAGTGCTGAAATTGCAAGAAGTGTTTGTAATGAATTTACAGACCGACAGAGATTTGTTATTGGCTCTATGGGTCCTACTGGTTATTTGCCTAGTTCAAATGATGCTGATCTTGGTCAGATGCCTTTGTCTGAAATTAGAGATGCATTTGAGTTACAAGCTGAGGGATTAATCAAAGGAACTGCAGATGCTTTACTTATTGAAACTAGTCAGGATATACTTGAAGTAAAATTGGCAGTTGAGGCATCTCACATTGCTATGGAAAAAACTGGAAAAAAAGTGACATTGATTTCAAATGTTACTTTAGACCAATATGGAAAAATGTTACTTGGAACCAATGTGCAATCTGCATACACCACAATTTCTGAAATGGGAATTGATGTCTTTGGTTTGAATTGTTCAACTGGTCCAATTGAGATGGAGCCAAGTGTTCAGTGGCTAAATGACCAAAAGCACAAACCGCTGTTGGTAGTTCCAAATGCTGGTATGCCTGAAAATGAAGGCGGTCATGCAGTATACAAAATGACCCCAGAAAAAATGGCTACTGCCCTTGATTCATTCATCAAGGAATATCCTCAAATCAACATTATTGGTGGTTGCTGTGGAACAAATCCTGAGCATATTGAGCAATTAAGAAAAGTTATCGACCAGCAAAAGAAAGATTGATGAGATAAGTATTTACAAAAATTTCATTCATAATCCTATATGTTAAAGGCTAGAGTAAGCTCTGCAATAAAATCAGTTGATTTGAAACAAGAGGTAGGCCCTCTCATAATTGGTGAGCGACTTAACACTCAGGGTTCTAAAAAAGCAAAAGAGCTGGTTTTGAGTGATGATTTTGATGGATTAGTTGATTTAGCAAGAAACCAGGTTGAAGATGGAGCCCATTGTATTGATGTATGTGTTGCAACTACCGAACGTTCAGATGAAAAAGAGTTTATTCTAAAACTTGTAAAAAGCCTAAGTCTTGAAATCGACGCTCCTCTTGTTATTGATTCCACGGATCCTCAAGTTATTGAATCTGCAATTGAGCAAATTCCTGGTAAACCAATCATAAATTCTATCAATCTGGAAGGTGATGGAAGTAGATACAAAGCATTAGCTCCATTGATGGCAAAATATGGCATCCCTGCAATTGCATTATGCATTGGTCCTGATGGCATGGCAAAAACTCCTGAACAAAAAGTTACTACTGCTGAGTTATTGTATAAATCTGGAAAAAAATATGGTCTACGTCCAGAACAATTCATCTTTGATGTTCTAACATTCACACTGGCTACTGGTGAAGAGGAATTTCGTGATGCAGGTAAACACACTTTGGAAGGAATCAAGCTTGTCAAAGAAAGATTTCCGACATCATTTACCACTCTTGGATTAAGTAACATTAGCTTCGGTCTTGTTCCACAAGCCAGACGTGTATTAAATTCAGTATTTTTGTATCATGCTGTACAAAATGGTCTTGACAGCGCAATTGTAAATGCACGTGAAATCACTCCTTATACTGAAATTGATGAAAAAGAAAAGAAGATAGTTGAAGATTTGATTTTCAATAAACATCCAAATGCCTTATCTGATTTAATCACCCACTTTGAAAATGTCAGCCAAGATTCATCATCAAAGACCAAGAAGGTTGATGTTGATCCAACATGGGCTGCAGGTAAACGTGCAAATTTCCGAATCATCAATCGTCTTAAAGATGGAATTGAAAATGATGTCGTATCTGCAATTGCTGAAAAATTAGAACAGCAAAACCTAGTACAAGACAATGATGGTATTTTATCAATTAACGCTGAAAAAGAGGTTACACATCAAGGTGCCATTCAAACACTGAATGATGATTTACTTCCTGCCATGAAGATTGTTGGTGACAAGTTTGGTGCAGGAGAATTAATTCTCCCATTTGTACTAAAATCTGCAGAATGCATGAAAGCTGCTGTTAAGGAATTAGAAAAATATCTACTAAAAGAAGAGGGTACCAGTAAAGGTATTCTAGTTTTAGGAACTGTATATGGTGACGTTCACGATATTGGAAAAAATTTGGTAAAAACAATCTTTGAAAATAATGGGTATACTGTTCATGATTTAGGAAAACAGGTACCTTTACAAAAATTTGTAGAAAAAATCAATGAAGTCAAACCTGACGCTGTTGGGTTATCTGCACTACTTGTATCGACATCAAAACAAATGCAATTTTTTGTTGAACATGCAAGAAAAACTGATGTCAATATTCCAATATTATGTGGCGGTGCTGCTATAAACAGCAATTACATTAATCGAATTGCAAAACAAGATGGAATCTATGAACCTGGAATGTTTTACTGTGGTACCATGTTCGATGGTCTTAAAACAATGGATAAACTAGTTTCTGAAGAAAAAGATGAATTTGTAAATAATTGGAAAGATAAATTATCAAACTGGAAAGAAAGCAAAGTTCAACAAGTTGAATCCGAGAATCTTCCTCATAGTGGCATCAAACCTGTTTCTCCCCCTACACCGCCAAAACTAAATGAAGTAATTAGATTAAAACCTGAAGATTTTGATCTTAACGAAATTTGGAATCATCTTAATAAAAAATCCCTCTTCAAACTCTCATGGGGAATTAGAGGAAACTCCACTGATACAATTGATGATCCTGAAAAACTTCTTGACGAATGGAAAAAACGTGTAATTGACGATAATCTCTTTGAACCACAAGCTGTTTACGGATATTTCTCATGCCATAATCGTGATGACAAATTAGTTGTTGATGGACCTGATGGGCAAGACATAGTTTTTGATTTTCCTCGTTCATCAAAAACTAAGCATTTGTGTTTAACTGATTATTTTGGTGAGAATGATGTTGTTGCATTTCAATCTGTAACTGTTGGTACAAAAGCAGCTGACTTGATTGAAAAATGGGATAAAGAAGACAAGTACACCGATTCATATTATCTACATGGTCTTGCAGTTGAAACAGCTGAAGCGATGGCAGAATGGATAAATAAAAAAATTAAGGATGAGCTTGAATTATCTGATAAAGGTGGTCTTAGATACAGTTGGGGATATCCAAGCTGCCCTGACACAACTCAACAACATCTTGTATGGAAACTAATTCATGGAGAAGAATCTGGCATGACTCTAACAGAATCTGGACAAATCATACCTGAACAATCAACTGCAGCAATAGTCATTCACCATCCTGAAGCAGAATACTTTGTTTTATAGAGCAAAATCACGCTTGATTTAAAAAGAGGAAAATTTGTTCGAAACTTTATGGCAACTAGAAAGACATCTGGAAGAAAAATCAGATTGATCAAGAAGACAAAACAAGCATCTGCTGTCCCAGCATGGGTTATTCTAAAGACTAAGCGTTCAGTTAGAACAAATCCTAAGGCTAGAGCATGGCGTAGAACTGATGTGGAGGTTGGATAGTTGTCCCAAGAACTTGAACGTGTTTATACAATTCCATTAGGAAAAGTACTTCTTTCTCAAAGTCAACATCGTGCAGTTAGAGCAATCAACATGATCCGTGAATTTGCTCGAAAGCATATGAAAACTCAAGAAATTAAGATTGATGAAGAAGTTGCTCATTTGATTTGGTCAAAAGGTGTTAGAAGCCCTCCACGTAAAATTCGTGTCAGAATGACAAAAACTGACGATGGCTACATTTTAGTTACTAATTATGAAGAAGGTGCAGAATCTGATGAAAAAGATTCTAAGAAATCTCCTGAAATTGAGCAAAAAGTTGAACCACAAACAGATGATGCTGATGCAATCGAAGTAACAGAAGAAACTCTCAAAGAAGCAAAACCAAAAGAAGAACCTAAAGAAGAAAAGCCAAAAGCTAAAGAATCAAAACCTAAAGAAGAAAAGCCAAAAGCTAAAGAATCAAAACCTAAAGAAGAAAAGCCAAAAGTTAAAACTAGTTTCTGGTTCGTCCCAGTCTAATGTTTTATCTTTTGAAATGACTCCTAATGGGTCATATTTATCAAAGCGTGTTTCGCCTGCAATTGCACTTAGCAAAACAACATTTGTGCTGCCTGATGTTGACATGTCTACTTGAGACTTTTCTTGATCAAAAATGCCTCCTAGTATGTTTGAAATTGAATTAATTACTCCAACTGGAATTTTTTCTGCGCCATAGACATACAACATTGAACGTTTGATGCTGTTTGGTGGTGCATCCTCGTATAGCATCTTGATTGAATCTTTTACTGAATCTTCAATATTTTCTGTACTACGTGATGTTGACATGATGTTTGTATCGTCTGTTAATGATGATGATCTAATTGATGTTGTAAGACATTTGATTGCATTATTTGTTACATCATAGCATTTTTCTGCAGTAAAGTCTGGGTTGCTGTCCAATATTGCATCATTATCAATAATTATTGTTGAATCTGAATTCATTCTCAATCTCTTCAATGATATTCCAGATTGGAAAATTTTGTTTTTCTCAAATTTAAAAGGCATTATTGCAAATGATAGGACATTTTTGTTTTGTTCTTTACAGATTGATGATACTACTGGGGCTAATGCAGCACCTGATTTTCCTGCAAGATTTGCCATGATTATGACTGTTTCATATGTGCTCATATGTTCGGCAATTTTATCACTTTGTTCCATAGCACAACCTCTAATCAATTGAACAGATGGATTGATGATTGATTTTGTAGAAATGTGAACAGAATTGTGTTCTGAAACGTCTTTCTTATCGTGACTAATTTTTAATGAATCTGCGCCTAGAATATCTCTCATCTCTGAGGCTAATTTTATGCCTGCTCCTCCTAGTCCTATTACTAGTACTGGCTCTTTAACTTCAAAAGTCATGTACAGTATCGCAATTTCTGATAAAAAACTCTTTACTTAGTTTTGATTATAATTCCGATCTAAAATTTTTGAGTCCTTTACCTGATTATCTTGCCAATCAGGCTATGAACTGTAGCATCCGTAATTTCCACTGTTTTGATATCGCCGATTCTTGGCTCTTCATTGACAAAAATTGGTTTGTATGCAAAGTTTCTACCTCTCTTCTGATTCTCAAACTCCTCATCAAAAACTGCTTCCCCCTTCCAGCCAATCCATTTTTCATTATTCTCTTTTGAAATTTTACAGATTAATTCATAAGCCAACTTGCTTCTTCTCTTCATCTCTGTCATGTCAATTTGTGGCATTTCTGCAGCATCTGTTCCTGGTCTTGGACTGTATCTTGATAAGTTGCCTATGTCTGGTCTTGTTTCTTCTAATAGTTGCATTGTCATCTGAAAATCTTCTTCTGTTTCAGTTGGAAATCCAACTATGATATCTGTTGAAATAGTAAATTTGCCAAACTTATCTCTGAATTGTTGTGCAACATCTCTGAAAGTTTTTGCTGTATGTCCTCTTTTCATGTCATTTAGAACTTTGTCACTTCCGCTTTGAACTGGCACATGTAAAAATTTGAAAACTTTACTACTTTCAAATGATTTTAGTAACCCTTCGCGAATTCTTGGCATATACATTGGATTCATCATTCCTACTCTCATGAAAAATTTTTCTGGAATCTGTGATACTGTATCTACTAATTCTGGTAAATCTGAATTAATATCAAAACCATAACATCCGTTATCTGTTGATGTTAACCATACTTCACAACATCCCTCTGCTAATTCTGTCTTAACTTGTCTTACAATATCTCCTACTCTGTAACTTTGTAAGTCTCCTTTCGATATTTTTGTCTGACAAAATGTACATTCGCTCATACATCCGCTTGCTATCTCCACAATTCCTACTGCTGGATTCAGACGAATTTTTGGTAATCCCACTTTAGATACATCTGAATCCTCCAATGCAACGGTTTTTCTCCCATCAAGTGTGGATTGAATAACTTGTAGTGTTTTGCCAATTGAGTTTGGACCTAGCAAACTTGCATTTTCTGCAAATTTCTCCACCTTGCTTTTTTCTGCTTTTGGTAAACACCCTGCAACGACAAGAGGTTTTGAACTTGAATCCATGATTTTGCGAATCATTTTATCTGCTGTAGCATCCTTTACTGAACAAGTAACAATGACATTAAGATCTGAATCTTCTGAATTTTCCGCTAAAGTATGTCCTCCATTAACAATTAATCCTGAAATCATTTCAGAGTCTGAATAACTTGCAGAGCAGCCATAAGCTTCTACCCAAATTTTTGCCATCTTAACCTAACAAAGCACTGACTTCTTTATTTGTCATCAATTTTTTAGAGACGACTAATTCTCTAATTGTCTTTCCTGTTTTGAGTGATTCTTTGAACAAGTCTGCAGACTTTAGATAACCAATTTTTGGTGTTAGTAGTGTAACAATTACTGGACTATTTTCAATATTTTCTCTAAGTTTTGTTTGATTTGCAGTTAATCCATCAATTAGGTTTGCAGAAAATATTGGCAAAAAGTTTGTCAGCATGTCTGTTGAATCTAAAACAGCCTTCAACATACCTGGCAACATTACATTAAGTTCAAACTGTCCTGCTTGTGCTGCAAATGAAACTGTGGTATCATTTCCCATTACGCTAAAACAAATCATGTTCATACATTCTGCTAAAGATGGATTTACTTTTCCAGGCATTATTGATGAACCTGCGTGAACTGCTGGTATTCCGAGTTCTGATAGTCCTGCAATTGGTCCTGATGCCATCAATCTAACATCATTTGATACTTTACCTAATTCTATTGCAAAATTTTTCAATGCAGATGATGCGTTTGCAACAGGAAATTTACTTTGTAATGCATATTGCATGTCTTTTTGTGGTTTAAGTGATAATTTTGATACTTTACTTAACTCTGTAATTACAACTTTTCTATATCCTCTTGGTGTGTTTGCACCTGAACCTACAGCTGTACCGCCTAATGCAATTTGTTCTAATTCTTTTTGTGATTCGACAATTTGATTTCTAGCATTTGTTAATGAAGTTGCATATGCTGCAAACTCACTTCCAAGTGTTACTGGTAATGCATCCATCAAATGAGTACGTCCAAGTTTTTTAAATTTAGAAAATTGTTTTGCTTTTTTATTAATTGATTTTATTAATTTATCAATCACAGGAATCATTTCTTTGAATGAAAACAGTATTGCCATATGCATTGCAGTAGGATATGTGTCATTACTTGATTGTGACATGTTTACATGATCATTTGGATGAAGAAATTCATACTGTCCTTGTTTCTTACCTAAGCCTTTCAATGCAACATTTGTAATAACTTCATTAGTGTTCATGTTGAATGCTGTTCCTGCACCTGAGTTTACCATATCTACCAAAAATTGATCAATGTGTTTTCCTGAAAGAACTTTATCACAGGCTTTGACTATGGCGGTTCCTTGTTTTCTGTTAATTGCCTTGGTCTTCATATTTGCAACTGCTGCAGAGCGTTTTATCATAACAAATGACTTTATCAAATTTCGATGAGATGGTCTTCCTGTAACATTGTATTGTTTGATTGCACGTCCTGTAAATGGACCATAATATGCATCAGCAGGAATTTTTACTGGTCCCAGTGAATCTTTATCTGATCGATACTTCACAACTGATGTAAAACTTGCATGAATAAAAATTGAATTTTTGATACAATCGATCTGTAATATTGTCATATTTTGAAATAATATTCTAAATTCTTAGATCTTAAAACAAATAGTAGATAAGTCAAAAAACTGCATGTTTTATATAATCTAGTTCAAGCATCGAATAGCATGAATAGACGTTATAGTACTAT
>LUMG01000068.1_pt1 | contig 27527 bp, 26 predicted proteins | sample 729691 | NCBI WGS metagenome assembly LUMG01 (sample SAMN03860269, study PRJNA289734) | marine metagenome | biome: seawater column; feature: ocean; material: water; isolation source: Red Sea water column Station 34 - depth 50m | place: Saudi Arabia: Red Sea | collected 2011-10-15 | depth 50 m
GAATAATACTTCTGACTTCTCTCCTAATTGAACCCTTTCCACTATGTGAGATAGCCTATCTAGATTTATATTGGCTCCTGAATTTATAGCAACAAGATTTTTATTTTTAAGCCCTCTACTGCGGACATATTTTTTTAGACCTGCTAAAGATAGAGCACCTGCTGGCTCAACCAGTGACCTAGTTTCTTCAAATATATCTTTAACAGCGGCACATATTTCATCAACTGAGACTGTTACGACATCATCTACCCACTCTCTGATGATTGAATAAGGAATCTTTCCCACTTGCTTCACCGCAACTCCATCTACAAATAAGCCAACTTCATCTAGAGTTACTCTTCTATTTGCATCTAAGGCTGCTCTTAAACAAGCCGCATCTTCTGGTTCTACTCCTATAACTCTTATTTTAGGATTTTTCTCTTTGATATAAGCACCAATGCCAGCCAATAAGCCTCCTCCTCCGACTGGAACAAATACAGAGTCTATATTCTTTAGGTTGCTCTCTAGAATCTCTTTTCCGATAGTGCCCTGACCTGCTATTACTAATGGATCATCGTATGGATGTATAAAAGTTAATTGGTCTTTCTTAGCTAAGTTTTTTGCATATTGATATGCTTCATCAAATGAATCACCCTCTAATACTATCTTTGCTCCTAATCTTCTAACTGAATTTACTTTTATTTCAGGAGCAAGCTCTCTTGCAAGTCCTTTAGTAGGTTAAGTAAATTCGCTTGAACAGAGACATCTAATGCAGAAGTGGGCTCATCACAAAAGATAAAATCAGGACGATAACTCAATGCGCGGGCTATACCAATTCTTTGTCTTTCTCCGCCGGAAAATGCATGAGGTAACTTTTCTGCATCTTTACTTGGTAAACCAACCAAAGCCATGAGGTCTTGAGCTAGTGATTTAGCCTTGCCCGGACTAATCATTTTGTGAACTCGCAGACCATAAGTAATATTTTCGCCAGCCGTCATCCTTGGATTAAGAGATGAATAAGGGTCTTGAAAAATACACTGCATAGATAAGCAATGTGCCCTCTTTTCAGCGGCATCAACTAGTTCCTTAAGGTTTTTTCCTCGATAAATAACGCTTCCATCCGTTATTTCTTCTAATCCCAATATCATGCGTCCAATAGTTGTTTTTCCAGAGCCCGACTCTCCAACAATTCCTACAGTTTCTCCACGGTCCACATTGAAACTGACGCCTTTGACAGCAGTAAATAACTGTTTTGATTTCAACAGACTTGAGGGGGTAACGAATATTTTCGAAAGATTGCGTACTTCCAGTAAAGGTTTATTACTTGATTCTTGGATTGTTTGTTTTTCTTGCAAATAGTTAAGACCGGTGGAGGATTCGTCGAAGCTATTTTCTTCATTCAAAGGGAAGCGATGAAGGCGTTTATCTATTAGAGGTACTGATGCCATAAGGGATTTAGTGTAGTCTTGTTCTGGTTTCTGAAGGACGTTATTTGTTGCATTTTGTTCCACATGTTTACCATGTCGAAGAACGTAGACATAATCACATGTTTCAGAGATTACTCCTATATCGTGAGTTATTAAAATAATTGCAATGCGTTCCTCTTTGCTGAGCTTTATTAGAGTTTGAAGTACTGATTTTTGAACTGTAACATCAAGTGCAGTTGTTGGTTCATCAGCAATAATAAGTTTTGGCTTTGCAGCAATTGCAATTGCAAATACAATTCGCTGGCAAAGTCCACCAGACAATTGATGGGGATATTTTTGAAGCCGGTCTTTGGCAAAGCTGACATCTGCTCTTTCTAATAATTGAATGGCATATTCTTGGGCCGACTGGCCTTTCATATCTGTGTTAGCTTCTATAGCTTCTATAACTTGTTCACCAATCGTTAGAACTGGGTTAAGTGCAGTCATCGGGTTTTGGTATATATACCCAATTTGGTTGCCACGTAAAGATTCGAATTGTGCTTCACTTAATCCAATGAGTGAATTACCTAGAAATCTAATTTCACCACTAACAAGCCTTGCTGGAGAGTCGAGTAGACCCAAGACAGCCTTGCCAATAGTTGATTTACCTGCCCCACTCTCGCCGACGATACCTGTTATTTGACCCTCACTTAATTTAAGAAATATCTGATCGAGAGCCTTAAGCTCATCTCTTCCTTGAGACCCATTAGGATAAGTAACATTTAAATTATTAATCTCTAGGAGAGGTGGATTATTCATCATTGATCCTTAGATTTTAAGTATGGGTTATTGTATTCACGGATTCGGTCAGCAACTACATTAATACATAGAACTAATGAAACTAAAACGAGCCCTGGAATAATACTAATCCACCATTTTCCAGACAATATGTAGTCATTCCCATTGGCAATCAGGAGACCTAAAGATGGTTCGGTAATTGGGACGCCTACACCCAAAAATGAGAGAGTCGCTTCAGCTCCAATAGCACCTGATAGAGCCATCGGCACCATAACTAATACTGGCGCAATACTATTAGGAAGTAGAAAGCGAACCATAATTCTCCAATTAGGAATACCTGATATTCTTGCAGCATCGATATATTCCTTTTGCATCTCTGAAAGAGCTTGAGACCTTGTAAGTCTTGCTTTGCTAGCCCAAACACCAATGATTAGGGCATAAATAATCTTATCTACTCCAGTTCCAAATATGGCTAACATCATGAGGGCCAGTAAAATTCCTGGGAAGCTCACTTTCAAATCAACAGCACGCATAATAATAGTTTCTACCCAGCCTCCTTTAACTGCAGCCAAAAGTCCCAGTATTACTCCAATTGTTGTTCCAATAGCTACAGCTACAAATGCAACGAATAAGCTCAATCTTAATCCGTACATCACTGCAGATAATATATCGCGTCCTAAGGCGTCTGTACCAAGCCATGCAGTTGTCCCGTTTCCAAGTTTAGATAATGGTGGTAACAATCCATCCATAATGTCTAGAACCATCAAATCATAGGGGTTTTGTGGTGCAATCCAAGGAGCCAATAGCGCAATAAGAAGAAAAAATGAAAATCCAATTAGACCAGCAATAGCGATATAGTGACCTGAGAAAATAGGCTTTACTTTGTTAAATAATGAATTAATTAAATATATTAGTATTTTCATTTTAATTATTTCTGGTGGCGAATTCGAGGATCGAGAAATGCATACAGGACGTCTACAATAAAGTTAATAAAAACAAACATCAAAGTTATAAGTATTAGATAGGCCACTACTACAGGGCGGTCGACCATGTGAATAGAGTCAAGCAATAGTTTGCCAATACCAGGCCATGCAAAGACAGTTTCAGTGACGGTTGAGAAAGCAATCAAGCCTCCTATTTCTAATCCTGTAATGGTAACAATCGGTATCAAAATATTACGCAGAAGGTGCCGTCTAATAATACGATTTCTTGATATTCCTTTGGCGCGGGCAAAGGTCATGTATTCTTGGTACAAGATTTCTTGAGTTCCAGATCTAGCAAGTCTAGACTGCATACAAATTTTATAAATAGCAAGATTGATTGCAGGTAAAGCCATGTGCTTTAAGCCGTCAACAGATAATAATGACCATTCAATGCCAAATAATAGGTTAGTGTCTCCCCTTCCAGAGGCAGGAAGCCATTGAAAAAATACTGCAAACACAAGAATTAAAAGTATGGCTTGCCAAAAGTTAGGCGTAGAGTAACCTATAGTAGTAAAAAAACTTATAATGCGAGTGCCTCTAGAATTACCCTTAATGCCAGAATAAATACCTAATGGAATGCCGATACAAAGACCAATTATCATTGCCAAAAGGGCGACTTCTAGGGTTGCCGGCAGTCGCTCAACAATGAGGTCTAGAACAGGTCGATTATAAACAAATGATATACCAAAATCACCTTTAACTATGTCACCAGCAAAGCTAAGGTATTGTTCATGAACAGGCTTATCAAGACCTAGTTCAATAGCTAACTCAATCTTGTCTTGCTCAGTCCAATCTTCATCAGAAAGCATTTCAACAGGGTCGCCGACAACATACATCCCAAAAAAAACAATGAGCGACATGATGACTGCTAATATACCGCTTTGCCAAAAACGTTTAAGAATGTATTTAATCATGGGTACATTAACTCTAAATTGATCCTTTCTAAGGATAATTGAAATTTTCTATAATTAAATCATAGAAAAAGTAGTTCACAAAAAACCCCTCACATAAGTCTAGCAGATTGCTTATGCGAGAGGTTATTTAGTGTGCTTTTAAAGCCCTCTAATTTTTAGTTGCCATATCAGCAAATGTACGCTCATCAGGACGTCCACTCACACTGATGTCACTTTTGTGAGCCCAGATGCTGTGCTGGTAGTATAGAGGTATTCCTGGTAAATCCCTAACAGCTATTCGCATGGCCTCCTGATTATATTCAAAAGCCTTTGCTTCATCAGTTTCTACAGCCCATGCTCTCATAGCGGCATCATAGTCTGGATCAGTATAGTTAGAGTAGTTACTGCCGCCTAGATTTAGTGCCTTATCTCTAGTACCAAATGCATAAGAAATCATTTGTGAAGGGCCTTGAGGATGCCCCCATCCATACATAAACACACCCAACTCACGATTTGAACGGGCCTTCCTAAATACACTCCAAGGTTCAGCTACCAGTGTAACTTCAATACCGAGGCGAGTCCAATATTGAGCAATAGCTTGACCAACTCGTTTACCATTTTGATATTTATCAGTTGGCATTCTAAGGTCGATAGAAATACTATCCGAGTAACCCGCTTCAGCTAACAATTGTCTTGCCAAGTCAGGATTGTACTCCATTTCGGGCATTGATGAATCTGCACCATCTTGGTAGCTTGGAGCAAACTGACTAGCAACAGTTGCATTACCACCCATCAACTTATCTACAATTGCTTCTCTATCAATCGCTAGTGATAGCGCCTGTCGCACTCTTATATCTTTTAGTGGGTTGGATCCATCGGCAGCAGTCACACCTGGCGCAGCATCGCTTCCTACATCCAAAATCAAGAAAATAGTACGCCAAGAAGGTTCAGACGAGAAGCTATAGTCAGAGTTACCTTCTAAAGCCAGTAAATCTTCACCAGTAGGATTCTCAATCAAATCAAAGTCTCCGGCAAGCAGTCCAGCCATTCGTGCACCAGAATTTGCTACTGAACGAATTTCAACTCGCTCCCAGTTACCAGGTGTGCCCCAGTATTGGTCGTTACGTACCAAGACGGCATCGCCGGTATTCTCGAAAGATTCGTATTTGTACTTACCTGTTCCGTTTGCATACTTGCCGCTGTGAAACTCTTCCTTAGTTGGGTAGCGGGTAATTCCACAGTCACCAGTATTATCATACTTCAGAGTAGGTCCAAGGTCAGCATCACCGCTGTCTAAGATAGACAATGATTTAAGTTTCTGAATGAGTATTGGGTACAAGCCTACAGTTTTGAAGGCCACGGTATAGTCATCAATTGCTACCACATCAGCTACCGGGCCAAGTGCACTTGTAAGCATGTTTTTCTTGCCATCAACTCTATACATCATTCGGCATGCACTATAAATAACGTCTTCAGCAGTGAAATCAGCGCCATTATGGAACTTGACACCTTGTCTAAGGTTAACTACAAATGTTGTATCATCTACCCATTCGTAAGAAGTTGCCAATAACTTGTCGTTAGTTCGAGAAACAAGCGCTTCATATAGATGCTCATTTAATGAAGCGGTTGCTGACGCGCTACTTTTAAATGGATCTATAGTTTTCGGTGCGACCGAATAAGCCATTCGCAATGTGTCTGCAGATACAGAACCCATCATGCTGGCTAAGAGCCCAACAAAACAGACCGTTTTAAAGTTAATATAGTTCATAGTATTTTCTCCTTTTTGATTCTCAATAATGATATTTATTGTTTTTTTGAATACACTGACAATAATAGTGCTATCCATAAAAATTAACAATGTTATTAATTCAAACTTTATAACTATAAGTTATCGTTATAGTTTTAATTGTTTGATTTCGTTTTTATATACTCTTTTATTCTTATAAGAGCATTACCGCAATCATCTTGCATCTTTTCAAACTGATCACTCTTCTCTCTATTTTCTTCATTCATATACAAATCTCTTCGAATTTCTACTTGAAGGATATGCTGATCAATCTCAGGCCAGCCATAACGAAGAATTATCTCTCCTCCAACAAATCTTCCATTAATTGTTACATCATATCCAAGATCACTAAAGCAGTCAGCAACACATTCTGAATATTCTTTACTGCAGCTTTCTCCATTTCTTGTGCCAATGTCAATCTGAGGTCTTTCTTTACGTCCACGTTTTTTTCCATCAAACTGAGTCATTGAATGACAATCAAGAACATAGGCGCAACCATGATTTTGATACAATTGATGAATTTCAAAATTCAATTTTTGATGGTATGGTATGAAGCATGAAGCAAGTCTATGTTTCAATTCATCATGATTAAGTTTTCTAGAATATATGTCATATATTTCTTTAGTTTTAGACCAGAATAAGGTTGTACCGGTTTCAACACCTGCAGGATGAACTCTACCATACCATTCTGTACTTTTTTCCAGCATGCTAGTATCTATATTATGTTGATTTCGGTTTACATCGATGTAGGTCCTGGGAAAGTTGGCATGAATAGAAATAAGATCTAGCTCTAAAGACTTAGAATAAAGCTCATCGACGTATTTATCTCCGGGAAAATCAAGTACCTCGAAGGTCAATTCAGGATTTGTGTCAAAATCATCAGGATAGTTGCTTCCGCTATGAGGAAAGCTTAAGATTAATGGTGTTTTTTGAAACTGTCCACTCAAATTATTCTTTTTTACGGTTACGCTTGGAATAGTCTTACCATTAACTAATATTGATGACATAAGAAACAACTTTTATTAAATATTAATATAGACTATCCCATTTTTTGTTAGTACTGCAACCTTATTAAATCTAATTTATACTATATAAGAAATAGTTATAGCAATTTAGTAAAACTAATAATAGCCTGCTTATGGGTGATCAAATTACAAAAATCAATCGTTTTAAATATGTTGAGGCATTTTCTGAGGTTATTTCATGTGGAAGTGTTTCAGCAGCAGCAAAAAAACTAGGTGTATCTCAGCCTGCAGTTAGCCAACTTATTAAAAAACTAGAAAAAGCTGTTGGTGCGCCATTATTTATAAGAAGAAATGGATTAATTTTCCCAACTGATAGAGCTTCAAGCTTAAGAGATGATGTAGAACAGCTTTTAATGCAATTAGATAAGATTCAGATGCAACTTAACTTTAGTAGTTCAAATAACTTGACTCTCAATCCATTGAGATTTTCTGCTAGCCTCTCAGTCATTAATGAGATTTTGCCTAGAGTTTTATCACAGATACATCATTCAAAACCGGACATGTTGTTTTACGTTAATTCATTGCCAATTGCCAATATGAGCAAAGCTATTAGAAGAGGTAATGTGGACTTTACATTGAGCACTAGAAAGATAAATCATGCAAGCATTATTAGCAAGAAACTGCTGTCTGCACGAGAAGTGTGTGTTATGCCAATTGACCACAAATTGTCAAAAAAAGATAGTTTATCTGTCCAAGATTTAAATAATGAGAAAATGATTATGAGCTCTAAGACAGATCCATCTTATGATGAACATAGGTCTTTATTGTACAAAAATAAAATTCGCTATCAGAAGTTGCTTGAGTCGCCTTTTGCAACTTTATCCCTTGCAATGATTCCAGAGTTTAATGCACTTTCTATAAACAATATCTTGATTGCTGAGTTAGTATGTCAACATAATAAGAATTTAACTTGGCGATATATAGATGAGTTTAAACATCTAACAAGTTTTTATCTTTCAATGCCACCATGGCTTTTTCAATCAGCTACAGAATCGCTTTTTTTAGAAGGTTTTCATAAAGCTTTAAATGAAACAACAAAAAAACTTGATATTGAAATTATTTATTAGTTTTTAGTTTAAGAAAATTTGCCATCCATTCTCCAGCAATTGAGCCCTGACTAGGTTTTTCAAGAGACTGGAGTGCGCTATCGAATAAAGGACCGATTCGATCTTTCCTTCTAATAATTAGGTCTCTGCATAGAGCCTCTGTAAACTCTGGATGTTGTTGAATTGTAAGAATATGGTCTTCAATTAAGAATCCACTAATATTACAAAAGTCGTTGCTAAGAAATCGGGTTGCATTGTTTGGTAATTTTGTTACCTGATCTTGGTGCATAGCATATAAATTGATTTTTTGTAAACTCGGCTTTAACCATTTTGATTTACTTTCAATATTTACTGATGTTATTCCTGCACCCCAACCCTCCTTATGACGTTTAACTTCACCACCTAAAGCGTGAGCGATTGCTTGGTGACCATAACAAATGCCTATTAGTGGAGTATGACTTAAATTGATTTTTTGGATGAGTTCAAATAAAGCATCTTGCCATTGAAAATTATCAAATACTGAATATTTTCCTCCTGTAATAAGATAGGCATCAAATTCAGTTGCTTTGTTTGGCATTATTTCGTCAAGACAGTGAACTGTATACCATTTTGCATTAGGTAAAAAAGGTTGCAGAAGATTAAGAAAACGAGTTGGTGATGAAGGATATGTATTTTTTGGAGGACTTGATGAGGATCCAATATGAAGGATGCAAATATTCATTTTTTTTTATTTAAATAACAATGAAGACTAATCGAGAACAGCTCTAAACACAATATTATTAATAGTTATTAATACTGCATTAGATTAAGTTATAGATATTTTTTAATGACCTATTTTGATTTTTTATTATTACAGTGAAGCTTTTAAAAAGAGTATCGGATAATTGTTTAATATTACCAACGCCTTTTCATTCTTACTCTTAGAATATCTGATACCCAACTCAGGAAGAGTCCAATGATAGCAGCAGAGCCTAACCATAAAAATGGAATGCTTCCATTAGAGCCAAAGATTACAGTGGCAAAATTACTAGCAAGCCAAAGAGACCAATAGTTGCAAAAACGCCAAGAAAAAACCAACTCAGACATAAACTTATTAGCCAAGAAACCATCCAGGACATAAAAAATACTTCCCACTGAAGAGTGGTGAATGTAACGACTAAAGCTAAAGCAAGGCTTGATAGACCCATGGTCATTATTGGAATAACAGTTCTTATATATGCCCTGTTAAGATAAGGCATTTGGTTTGTTGCAAGAAAAAGAAGAACTGAGCCAACCATTGAAGAGAGCCAAGCAACAAAGCTCATCACAAACGGCGAGGGAACTGATGCAAGACTTTGGGCTTCATAAAGATTTTCTAGTTCAATCTGAATTGGCATTTCTGAACTAGGAGCTATATTCTGAAACTTTGCCAATCGAAGATTGGATATAAAAGCGGAAAGACCCAGCTGAAAGGTTGAAGGAAGCTGGCTTGCAATTTGGGTTTCTGATATTGTCAGATGGTCAGAGTTAATGATTTTAATATTTAAACTCTCTTGAGTTAAAGCTAGATCTGAAAAGTCTTCTGGAAAAATTATTACTGAGGAGATTTGACCATTAGATAATGCAGTTTCAGCACCTTCAGAATCTTTAAATAGTTTTACTCTAAAGGGTAAAGATCTTGATATAGCTTTAATTGCCTGGGTTGACGTTATAGGAAAAGATGTGCTTGAATCTAGATTAACTATTCCTAGTCTAAAGTTTGATGAAATCTTTTCTGGATCGTTGGGCGCTGTAAGATTAAATATTGAAAAAATTAATGCAATGAGAGTAGGAACAATGATGGCTGCTCTAAAAAGATTGCTCCGACGAAAGTCATGTATTGAGGAGGGCATTAATTTCAATCAAATAAGTTAAACAATACACAAACACAACTAGTTAGTCAAACGCTATTAACCGTTTTCTAGAATCATTTGGGCGGCCTTTTCTGCAATCATCATGGTCGGCGCATTTGTATTGCCTGAAACAAGTTCTGGCATGATTGATGCATCAACGACTCGCAGGTTTTTGACACCATGCACTCTTAACTGATCATCAACAACGCTGTCTTTGTCATGACCCATCTTGCAAGTGCCAACTGGATGGTAAATACTCTGACTATGATTTCTTGCAACCTCTAATAATTCTTCATCAGAATTATATGAACTTCCAGGGACAAACTCATCCTGAATAAAATCTTTAATTGAGTTTGCTTGTGCAATTTTTCTAGCGACTTTGATAGACTCTACAGCAACCTCTCTGTCAGATTCTGTAGACAGGTAGTTTGGAATAATTGTAGGAAGGTCCTTCGGGTTTGATGAATTAATTGTGACCTCTCCTCTGCTTTCAGGTCTGAGAGTGCAAACTGACATAGTAAAAGCTGAGAATGGATGGACTCCATCTCCAGGTTTATCTGCACTAAGTGGCTGCATATGAAATTGTATATTGGGCCTTGAGCCATCCAAGGCTGTATTAGTGAAAGCAAAAACTTGACTCGCACTCAAAGTTAGAGGGCCAGTTCTAAAGAGGATATATTGTATTCCAATAAGGGCCTTTTTCCACCAAGTATTCAGTTCATCATTGAGCGTTCTGGTGTTGGTTTTATAGACTAATCTGATTTGAAGATGATCCTGAAGATTTTTTCCAACTGCGGGATTATCATGAATCGTATTTATACCCAGCTTATCTAAAAGTTCTGAATCACCTATTCCTGAAAGCTGCAATATTTGTGGCGAGCTAATTGCACCTGCAGATAATATAACCTCTTTATTGGCTATGATATTTAGATTAGGCTTTCCTTTATCTTGAATGCATTCAACACCAATTGCTTGAGAGTTTTCAAACATGACTTTACTAATATGTGTATTTGTCATGATTGTTAAATTTTTTCTGGCTCTAACTTTGCGATTCAGAAATGATCGGTAAGAGCTCCTTCTAAAACCTTTGTGCGTAGTTTGCTGAAAGTAGCCAACACCCTCTTGTTTTTCTCCATTACAATCTTTATTGAAAGGAATACCAATCTCCTCTGAGGCCTCAATAAAAAGGTCTGCTATTTTTCTTCTTAGTCTCAGATTAGAAACTTTAAGCTCACCATCAACACCATGGTACTTATTCTCTCCATTCTCTTGGCATTCAAATTTTTTAAACAACGGGAGTACATCTTTATAGGACCAGCCTTTATTTCCAAGTTTTTCCCAGTTATCGTAGTCGTGCTTGTCACCACGAATATAAAGAAGCCCATTAAGTGCGCTGGAGCCTCCAAGAACTTTACCTCTTGGCCAGTCAATTCTTCTATTATTTAATCCTTTATCCTTCTCAAGTTGATACATCCAATCGAATTTTGGATTGTTCATTGTTTTGAAATAACCTACAGGCACATGCAGCCAGGGATTATTATCTCTTCGACCAGCCTCAATCAAGAGAACAGTATTCTCAGGGTTTGATGAGAGTCTATTGGCTAATAAGCATCCTGCAGAGCCAGCTCCTACGATAATGAAATCAAATTTTTTATGATGGTCCATCTATAAAATTTTTATATACAAATAAATAGAATATAAGTTAATTTTTCTTTATTCCAGAAATGAAAATATCGGGTTTCAATTATAGGATAAACTTTAGCCAATCTATTTAATATTAAAAAAGATATATATTTTTAAAAATAGATTGAAACATATATATCAATTGATGTATACTGGGAGGTAGCTAAAGTCATAATTTTATTGTGCCTTTAACTATTCATGTTTAAAAATTAGGAGATTTTTATGTTTAAAAATAAAGTTGGCTTATTGGCCGCTGCAATGGTGGCGTTTAGTTCAAGCGCTATTGCTGATGGTCATGTCCATTTAAAGATTCAATCTGTATTGAATTCTACAGGTAGTGAAGTTGGCTATGTTAGAGACTTTGCTGAGGATGTTGCTGCTCTAACTGATGGCAGAGTAACGATTGAGGTTCTTCCAGGTGGTTCTGTTGTTCCTAACTCTGATCTAATTGATGCGGTTGACGCAGGTTTGATCGACGGTGGTTTCGCATGGACTCACTACTGGTCAGGTAAGCATCCAGCTGCAATGTTGTTTGGTTCACCGATCGCTGGTGCTGGACTTGGAATTGATAACATCGCATGGCTTTCATGGTTCCATAGTGCTGGTGGTAAAGAGCTCTATGACAGATTATGGGATGAGATGGACTTGAATGTTCATGGTTTGATGCTTCAACCGGTTGGACCTGAGGCCCTAGGTTGGTTTAAAGAGCCTATTAACAGTATGGATGACTTCCGTAAGCTGAGATTCCGTGCTCCTCCAGGAATCCCAGGACAAACTTACAAGGATATTGGTGTTGCAGCTGTAGCTATGGGTGGTGGAGATATTCTTCCAGCACTTGAAAAAGGCGTAATTGATGCTGCAGAGTGGTGCTGCCCTGAGCCAGACAGAGACTTTGGTTTCCAAAAGGTTCTTAAGTATTACTACCTACAAGGACTTCACCAGAACGTTGTAAACGCTGATATGTATATTAACGGTGACAGATGGAATGAGATTTCTCCACGTGACCAGCACGCTATACATGTTGCTGCAAGAGCGTCAAGACTTGACTCAATGTCAAACCGTATCTACAACAACGGTATTGCGATGGCAGACTTGCTTGAGCAAGGTGTTCAGTTAATGGATACTCCTGAAGACTACTTCGTTGAGTTTATGGCTGCTGCAAACGCAACTCTTCAAAAGAATGCTGACGAGAATGCATTCTTCGCAGAGGTTTGGGCTTCACAGAGAGATTTCGCTGAGAAAGCGGTTCCTTTCTGGTCAGGCGCTCAATCTTCAAACGCTAAGCTTGGTTTAGCATTTGCTGCAACTTTGAAGTAAAGATACAGCAAGAGACTTGTAAACTAAGTTGCCAATAGTGAACACTGTTGGCAACTTTTTTTTATCACAAGCCGGCTTTGTCTAACTCCAGGTTCTCCTTTATCCTGGGGTTAGAAAAAGCCTTAAAGATATAGGGTTATAATTTTTTAAAGCACTATAGTTTTGTTACAATAACGTAATGTTTATTTGGATTATAAATAGGTAAAGCACATGTCAGAAGAAGAAGATATTGGTCAATTAGACATTACCGATGAGATGATCGCAGAGGGCAGGTCATACACAGGAGTCATGCCCGATGATATGCCAAAACTAATGGCGAGAACTATTCTAAGTATTGACTGGTTCAGTCTAAGGGTTGGCCAGATAGCCTGTTGGCTTACAGTCCCCGTATTTTTATCCATGTTTATTGAGGTTACTGGAAGACATTTCTTTGCTTCTCCAACGGTGTGGGCATATGACATTAGCAGAATGGGGGCGGGCGCTATGTTCATGCTTGGTGCTGCATATGCACTTTCAAAAGGTGTCCATATCAGGGCAGACTTTATGTACCGAAACTGGTCAGTTAAGACACAGGCAACAATAGACTTAACTCTCTATTTATTATTTTATTTTCCTGGTATAGCTGGCGCTGCTTGGGCATGTTACAAATATGCTTATAAGTCATGGTCTCAAATGGAGAGAGGCATGGATACTGCTTGGATGCCTCTAATGTATCCAATCAAATTTGTTTTATTTATTGGTTTAGTTTTTTTATTGATTCAAGGCATTTCTGAGACGCTTAAGTGCGTGTATGCTGTCAAGAATAGGAGATGGCCATGAGTCCTGAAATGTTAGGCGTTGTATTAATTTTAACAATGCTTTTTGCCATATTTATCGGCTTTCCAATTTCATTTACTCTAATTTTCCTAGGTGTTTTCTTTGGTTACCTAGGGTTTGGAGATCTTGTTTTTTACTTAATGACCTTCCAGTTTTCTGGAAGTATGCTTGAACAAACTCTAGCGGCAATTCCGCTATTTACCTTTATGGGGATACTCATGGAGAAGGCAAACCTTATGGAGAGATTGTTCACATCTGTACAGATGGCTCTTGCCAGAACAAAGGGTTCTTTATTTGTAGCGGTTCTTTTTGTTGCAACGATATTTGGTGCAGCAACAGGTATTGTTGGTGCATCGGTGACGATTTTAGGAATCATGTCTGCCAAAACAATGAATAGGTCGAATTACGATGTTCGTTTGGCTGCTGGCTCAATTACTGCTGGAGGTACTCTTGGTATTTTGATTCCGCCAAGCATTATGTTGGTCGTTATGGGTCCAATTCTTAATGTTCCAGTAACCGATTTATTTGCCGCTGCAATTGTCCCTGGACTTATGTTGGCTGCCCTATATACTGGCTATACACTTATAAGATGTCACTTGAATCCATCACTCGGTCCTGTTGTGCCAGAGGATATGATTCCAGAATCTATGAGTGAAGTATGGAGGGAGTTCTTTAAAGGACTTGTTCCACCTGTTCTTTTGGTAGGCTCTTCCTTGGGTAGTATTTTAGCAGGTTGGGCTACTGCAACTGAAGGTGCTGCAATGGGTGCTGTAGGCGCCATACTTTTAACTTTGGCTTATCGAAAGTTAACTTTTGAATCTTTTAAAAGCTCACTTTTAAAAACTCTTGAAATTACTACTTTAATCATGGTGCTGGTCTGTGCTTCAAACTTCTTTGGTGCAGTGTTTTCAAGATTAGGAACCCCAACCATGATTACTGAAGCGTTGATGTTGCTTGATCTTCCACCAACAGCAATATTGCTAATCATTATGGCGTTGATTTTCCTTCTGGCTTGGCCATTAGAGTGGGTTCCAATTGTGCTCATTATTATTCCAATTGTTCTGCCACTAATCGAGCAGTTAGGGTTTAATCTGACTTGGTTTGGAATTCTTGTTGCTGTTAATCTTCAGACTGCCTGGCTTTCACCTCCTGTTGCACTCTCTGCTTACTTCCTCAAAGGGGTTGTCCCCGAATGGGATCTTTCAGACATCTATAAAGGGATGATGCAGTTTATGGTGATTCAGGTCATTGGGTTGGCGCTAATCATTATATTCCCACAAATTGTAATGTGGTTGCCAACATATCTATATGGCTAAGACAGAGTAATACCGATTTTTATTTAAGAGTGATATTATTGAGCTTGGAAAAAGCTAAATTGCTTCTCCAAAGGTACTGTTTTGCGAGTGGATATAGTCAATATCGCTTGTGTGCACATACGAAGTTCTGAGCTCAATAGTTACATTGTTATAGGTTTGACCAATTCTATTGATTTTTAGGATCGGAGCGTTGACTGGAATATTTAAGAGCTTAGATATTTTTTCGTCAGCAGAAATTGCCTTAAGCTTCTCAGAGCAGTTTGTAATAAAAATATTATATTTATTCTGATATAGGTTATAGATTGTATTCGCACGGCCTTTAAAAATTTCTTCGGTAAGACCAGGAAATTTCTCTTGCGGAATTATAATCTTATCAACAATGTAAAACTTTTTATTAAGTCCAAGCTTGTTGTGTATTTGGAAAACTGGGCTTCCAGCAGCAATTCCTAATTCAGCTGCCTGAGATTTGGTTGCCTTCTTTGATTCAAAGGAAATAAATTCGACATTAGGACTTTGTTTTTCATTACTGCCGTTGAGTGCAAAATGAAAATACTCAAAAAGAAAACTATTATTATCATGTTGGAATACAAAAGTACCTAAACCTTGTTTTCTAATAAGAAAGCCCTCTTTTTCAAGCATACCAACTGCTTTGCGAATGGTTCCAATTGAAACATTGAAAAGCTCAACCAAGGTCTTTTCATTGGGTATGAGTTGTCCAGGCCTTAGCTCATCTCGATAAAGACAATTAAATAACTCATTTCTAATCTGAAGCCAAAGAGGAGTCTTACTTTCTCTATCAATTTCAAATTTCAGATCAGTAATACTCATAATTCAAAAGTTTTTATTAAAAAGAAGGTTTTAAAATAACCTTGGCCGAGGCCATTGTACCATTATGTAAACTTTGAAAAGCTAAATTAGTTTCAGAGAGAGGCATCTCTTCAATCCACGACAAATCACCAAAATTTCCATTTTCAATTAACTCCAGTGCCGACCTAAAATCTTCCATACTATAGGTATAGCATCCAATGAGTTTAATTTCCTGAAGAGTTATTTTACGAATATCTATTGTGCTACTCCAGCTTAAGAGTCCAACATTGACAACTGTGCCACCAGCTCTCACAGAGGAGATAGATAGAGCGTTAGTTTTCTCACTGCCTACACAGTCGATCACAACATCATAGGCATCTTCACTAACAGACTGATTGATGGGGTTGACTGGGTTGACACCGACATGTTCTTTAACGCACTGATGACGAGCTTCATTCGTCTCTAGAACCGTCATCTTAGAGCCATAAGACTTAAGCAGAAGAGCAGCAAGTAATCCTATAGCGCCTGCACCAATAACTAATACATTGCAATCGTTGATAGGTTTGAATGACCCCTCTTTTGCTAAGTTAATCGCATGAACAACTGTTGCTGCAGGCTCTGTCATTGCAACATGATTCGAGTTCATCGAATTGGGTGCGTGCACTAAACATTGGCTTGGAATTGTCATATATTGCGCAAAAGCGCCTTGCCTACTCATACCAATCATATCTCTATCACTGCACAAGTTGTCTCTGCCTTGAAGGCAGTATTCACACTTACCGCAGGTAATCAGTGGATTGCCTGTAACCTTTTGACCTTTATGAGCACCTTCAACAATTTCCCCGCAAAATTCATGACCAAGAATAAGTCCTGGATTTCTTCTTGGATCTTTACCATGAAAAGCGTGCATATCAGATCCACAAATGCCAACTGACTCAATTCTCAACAAAACATCGTCATCTCGATCCAGTTGAGTTGACTTGTACTCAGGAAAAAAAGTCATTTCGTTTGGTGCGGTATAAACCACTGCCTCCATTTTTTCTATCATGCCGCTGAAAACCCTCCATCTAAAAATACTGTTTGACCGGTGACATAGGAATTTGCTTCACTACAAAGGAAGACACTAATTCCAAATACATCTTTCTCTTCACCATTTCTACCCATCATTGTTTTGTTAGCTAATTCCTTTAATTTATCAGGATTTTGAAACAATGATTCCGTTAAATTAGTTCGAAAAAAACCAGGTGCTATCGCATTAACAAGAATACCATCTTTCGAATAAGCCTGAGCTAAGGCACGTGTCAGCTGCATAATTCCGCCCTTACTTGCACCATAGGGAATGCTGTTATCAAAGGCTCTGAGTGACTGAAGTGAGGCAATATTGATAATTCTTCCCCAGTTATTCTTTTTCATTGAGTCTGCAACAAGCTGACTTAAATAAAAGGGAGCAGTTAGATTGATATCAATTGTTTTTTGCCAATCTGTGAGTGTAAGATCCTCAGCAGAAGTTCTCAGATTAATTCCTGCAGCGTTAACCAGAATGTCTATTCTTTGAGACTTTTCAAGAACTTCAGAGACAATTTTTTCAAGAGCTTCACTAGAGGTAACATCAACTTGAACAAAACTTCCGTTTGAGCCTTGCTGCTTTATTTCTTGAAGCGTTTCATCTGCATTATTACGACTACTAGCAATCCACACAAATGCGCCTGCTTTAGCAAGCGCAAGTGCCATCATTTTTCCTAATCCGCTAGTTCCGCCAGTTATCAGAGCAACTTTATTCTCTAGAGAAAAGTCTGATAAGTTCATTTGATTACTCTAATACAGGCGCACCCAGATCAAAGGTTTCTTCAGGAAAGTATTTACTGAGTCTTACATCTGAGGCTCTAGCATGACCCTCCATGCCTTCCAGTCTTGAAATTCTTGAAGAAGCCTGCGCCACTTGACGAGTGGACTCACGATCCATACGTTGCCAAGTTAAAACCTTTAAGAACTTATGAGCTGATAGGCCACCTGAATAGCGTCCTGCAGCTTTAGTCGGAAGAATATGGTTAGGTCCAGATGCTTTATCACCAAAAGTAACCGTTGTCTCTTCACCTAAAAATAAAGAACCATAACAGGTTAAGTTTTCAAGCCACCAGTCCAGATCATTGCACTGAACTTCCAGGTGCTCTGCAGCATATTCATCAGAAACTTTGACTACTTCTTCTCGAGAATCACAGAGAATGACCTCTCCATAATCTCTCCAAGCACAGTGAGCAGCATCTTGAGCAGTTGGTGGAAGCTTATTGATGTAATCTGGAATAAGCTCCATCACCTTCTCAGCCATCTCTTGTGATGTAGTAAAAAGCCATCCTGGTGACTCATGCCCATGTTCCATCTGACCAACCAAGTCAATTGCAACGACATCTGGATCTGCATTCTCATCGGCTATAACGGCAACCTCAGACGGCCCTGCAAAAACATCAATTCCTACTTCACCAAAAAGAGTTCTTTTTGCTTCTGCTACAAATTTATTGCCTGGCCCTACAATGATATCTGCTTTCTTTCCTGTAAACAGACCATAAGCCATACTAGCAATCGCTTGAACGCCGCCCAGTGTCATGACGTGGTCAGCGCCAGCAGTCTTCATCGCATAGAGTACATATGGATGAATGCTCTTTCCTTTATAAGGAGTTGAGCATGCAATAATGCATGGAACGCCAGCAGCTTTTGCGGTTGCGATACTCATGTAAGCTGAAGCGATATGAGCATATCTTCCTGTTGGAACGTAACATCCTGCTACGTTGACGGGAAGAAGTCTTTGACCTGCTTCGACACCATTGTTTTTAGTATGAAACTCTTCAATAGAGTCACGTTGAGCTTTTGCAAACGTGTAAACCTGTTGGCATGCAAAATCAATATCATCTTTTACATCCTGAGGAACATCCGCAGTAATTTCATCAATTTCTGACGCCGATAGAAGGATTTCCCCAGTCCATCCATCAAGTTTTTCTGCATAGTCTCTTACAGCTTGCTCACCATTTTCATTGATGTTTGACAGCATATCATGAACTACTTTCTGTGCCTCTTGCACATTCGATTCTGCTGTTTTATCAGCTTTTTTTAAATATCTCATATTCCTTTAATTTTTAATTAATTTACTTAAGCACTCTCATATAAACGAGTTAATACAAACTCTTGGTGACCCAGTATCTCCGCAGCAGTCATTCTTCCATTGGAAGTATGAATTAGAGACTCAAGAAGCATATCGCCAGCCTGATCTAGGTTAATATCACGGTTTAGCAAGCCTGTCACATCTACATCGACGTGCTCTGACATTGTTCTTACAGTTCTTGGGTTTGCACAAACTTTGATTACTGGCAAAATTGGATTGCCGATAATATTGCCTTGCCCAGTAGGGAAGAGGTGAGCTACATACCCAGATGCAGCACATAACGTTACCATTTCTGCAGCAGCTGAAGAAGAGTCCATGAACCATAGGCCTTTACTTGTAGGCATTTCAGCTTTATCTAAAACACCATCAACCATACATTTCTTACCAATTTTCTGAATATTTCCGAGCGCTTTCTCTTCGATAGTAGTCAAGCCTCCTTCAATGTTTCCTTTGGTAGGTTGAGATTCAGACAGATCATCTGTTTTCCAACGCTCAATCATATCTTGGTAGCGATTAAACATAAACATGAATTGATCAGCAACGGCATCATTAGCACATCTAGCTTTCACTAAGTGCTCGCCGCCAGTTATCTCAGATGTTTCTCCAAACAGTAAGGTATTGTCCTTTTCATAAAGTTTATCAAATGCGTTACCCACTGTTGGGTTTGCTCCAAAGCCCGAAGTAGTATCTGACTCGCCGCACTTGGTTGATACCCAAAGCTCTCCAATGTCGCACTCCTCTCTTTGAAGTCCAGAAGCATAGTGAACCATGTCATAAGCTGCTTTTGATGCATCAGCAATTGTTTGAATATCCCCTTTCTTTTCGATAGAAAAGCCTTGAACCGGCTTTCCAGTCGCTGCAATACCATCAACAATTTTTTGTGTCCAGTCTGGCTCAATTCCTATAACGACTACTGCAGCAACATTTGGATTTGCACCAGTACCAATCATTGTTCTGAAATGAAGATCAAGATCTTCACCAAACTGAAGTCTACCGTATGGGTGAGGAAGGGCAATTGTTCCCTTAATATTGTTACTCACAGCTTCACAGGCAGCATTTGAAATATCATCAACAGGTAGGATAACTACGTAATTGCGAATTCCTACTCTATTATTGTCGCGTCTATATGCGTAGATTTTTTGATCTAAATTTATCATTACCACCTCTTCGTTTTAACGTTATGAACATGTAGATGATCACCAACTGCAATCTTTGAAATTGTTCTTCCAATATCTACCCCATATTTGATGACTGTTGCATCTTCATCAAGATCCTTGATAGCAAGTTTGTGACCAATCGGAATGTCTTGGTTAATCTTAATGTCGATTAAAACATCTTGATCCATAATCCATCCCTTGAGAGTATCGTTTGCTTTAAGACCTTCAACCGTAACAACTCCGACGGAATCGCCTTCGTCATGAACTATAAATTGAATCATGCCTTCTCCTTATACATACTTAAAAAACTGTGATTAAACTTAGTGAATAAATTTAATGAGAAATATATTATATCATATATATGAATTCCATTATTTTAGATTGTTGAAAAAAATCACTGATTATGTATATAAAATTTAATTTAATTATCTTTCAATGTAGGAAAATATAGGTTAGCATTCCAGGTGCTTTATTCAGAAAAATTAGATACTTACAGGTTTCATATGAGAATTTTCTTTTGGATTATATTGTTGTCTTTAATCCCTCTAACTGCCTATTCTAAGGTGGGGGATCTTTATTACTGTGAAATGACTCAAGCAATAGAGATTAAAGAGGGAAAACTCATCAATTATATTCCTCAAAAGTTTAAATTCAGGGTTGTAAAAGAAGATTTGATTCAGTTTGGTAGTGATGCTAATTACTTCTCTGGAATTGAGCTAAAGATTGTCGATATTGCAGCTAATGGCGAGCAGTTTTATGGAGAAAATTTTGAATTTTCTTTTGGCAGTTTCTATTTTGCCGAAGTCTTCCGATGGCCCTCAGAAGATGGCGATACTCTGACAGCTACGGCTGTTAGCGCAGAATGCTCCGCGATCGATGATTATTCTGTATAGTTTGTTTTTAAATTTCAATAGAACTAATGATTTCAAAAGTAACAAAAACAACTCGACTAATTCAATTGTTTGGGATAACTAAGGTGCCAATGATTTGGTACTGCAGGCCCAAAGTTATTGAGCATAACGATGAAAAGCTTGAGATTAAGATTCCACTTAAAAGAAGAACGAAGAACCATTTGGGGAGTATGTATTTTGGTGCGCTAGCAGTTGGTGCGGATCTAACAGGTGGATTTCTTGCCATGAATCCGATTCAAGAAAGTGGTAGAAAAATAAACCTAGTATTTAAAGATTTCAAGGCTGATTTTCTCAGAAGGCCTGAGGGGGATGTTCATTTCATATGTAATGATGGACTTGCCGTGAGAGACCTTGTAGAAAAAGTTGCTAAATCAACTGATCGACATAACCTGAAGCTCAATATTGATGCTACAGTTCCTTCTCTTTCAAATGAGATTGTCGCCAGATTTGAACTGACGCTCTCATTAAAAGATAAGACGTAAAGAGGCTATGAGACAAAATTTTTCAAATCACAGCTCAATTCAATCGATAGATAGCCAGGGTTTTCAATCGAGCACAAAAATAAGATTTTTTTTAATACTTTTATTGCTATGCGCTCTATTTTTAATTCTTATTCAGCCTGGCTTATTCAAGTTTTTATTAAATTCCTCTCCTATGCTATGGGAGTGTATGTAATCTTTTAAAGAAATTATAATTCGAAAAAAAATTGTATAAGCAGAATAGCTACAGCGGCAATTATTGATACAACGACAACGGGAGGCATGTTTTTCATTCGATTAATTATAAAGACTCTTTCTTGATATTTCACAAAAATAACATCTTGTTTCAGGAGATTTTCTATATTATTCGTCGACATATATCTGATTGAAATTTATTAAGAATTAATGACCATTAAAACATTTACTAGACCCTTTACCCAGCAAGAGCCAATCAATCAAGAGGCGATTGAAGCAGCAATTGAGGTACTTAAATCTGGAAGACTTCATAGATATAATACAATCGAAAATGAACTTTCTGAGGTATCCCTCCTTGAAGAAGAGTATGCGGCTTACCAAGGAAGTAAATACTGCTTAGCCTGTGCTTCAGGTGGATATGCGATGAGCATCGCATTAAAGGCTGCTGGACTTAAGCCTGGGGAAGGAGTATTGACAAATACCTTTACTCTTGCACCAGTTCCTGGATCCATTTCAAATGCTGGCGGAGTGCCTATATTTGTTGAAATCACTAAGGATTTGGTTTTAGATTTAGATGATCTTTCAAAAAAAGCTTCAGCTAGTGATGCTCGTTTCTTGCTAATATCTCATATGCGAGGCCACCTAGTTAATATGGATAAGTTGATGCAAATCGTCAATGAATTCAATTTAATTTTGATTGAGGATTGCGCTCATACCATGGGAGCTCAATGGAAAAAACAAAAAAGTGGGAATTTTGGACTAGCTGGTTGTTTCAGTACTCAGACCTATAAACATTTGAATTCTGGAGAAGGAGGTCTTTTAACTTCGAATGATGAAGAATTTATGGCTAGAGCCATTATTTACTCGGGCTCATATATGTTATACGAGAGACACAGTGCTGCGCCGAGTTCTGAAGTATTTTCAGATATAAGGCTCCAAACGCCAAATTACTCTGGGCGTATGGATAATCTTAGAGCTTCAATACTAAGGCCTCAATTAAAAAATCTAGAGAATAGCATAAACCGCTGGAATGAGCGTTATCAAACAGTTGAGTCAATGTTAATAAAAATTAGAGGTATTGAAGTACCCCAAAGACTCAGTGAGGAAAGGTATGTGGGTAGTTCCATTCAGTTTAGAATTCCTGGAATTACTAAGTCTGAGGCTGATTTATTTATAAATAAAAACAAAAAGCTAGGTGTTGAGCTTAAATGGTTCGGCAATGATGACCCTAATGGATTCACTAGCAATCATAAGAGTTGGAAGTATGTCAGTCAGCAACAATTAAATAAATCTGACGATATCCTCTCAAGTTTATTTGATTTGAGGTTGCCTTTGACTTTCTCGATCGATGATTGCATACACTTGTCGAAAATTATCATCGAATGCTCAAATGACTTTATTAAAAAATAATCACCAATCTGAATGGTCAATTTTTTTTTAATTTTAGTATGTATTGTCAGTCTTACCACTCTATCAGTTAGGGCAGAAAACGTATACATTGAGAAGATTGGTCCAACTTTAAAAAACCCCTGGGGGATGGACTTTATTGATGATAGTGAGCTTCTTGTTACTGAGAAAAGAGGCCGCATTTATCGCATAAATATTTCAAATGGATCTTACAAAGAGATTGAGAATGTGCCTGAAGTGGTATCGAAAAGGCAGGGCGGTCTTTTAGACATAATCTTCCATGATGGTTTAGTTTTTTACTGTTATTCTAAGACTACCTCAAAAGGGGTTGTTCTCGCAATTGATAGGGCACTAGTTCTAGATGAAAAGTTGGAGCAACGAAAAACAATTTTTGAATCCAACAATCCAAGTCGATCGAGTTATCATTTTGGATGTCGACTTGAAATTAGTAATAGAAAACTATTTGCAACGCTTGGAGAGCGAGGAAATCGTTTGAATGCTCAAGATGCTTCAGTTCATGCGGGCTCAATTATCAGATTAAATTTAGATGGAACTATACCAACTGATAATCCAAAGATAGACGGGTGGGCCCCTGAAAACTATTCAATTGGACATAGAAATCCTCAGGGTTTGAAGCTGAATCCAGAGACTAAAGAGATTTGGTCTCATGAGCATGGACCTAAAGGGGGTGACGAAATAAATATAATTATTGCTGGGGAAAACTATGGATGGCCTAGGGTAAGCCATGGTTTTGAATATGGAACTAATGATAAAGTCAGCGAGTATGAGACTCTTCCAGGTTTTAATGACCCTGAGTGGTTTTGGACTCCATCTATAGCACCATCTGGAATGGATTTTTATCCTACAAAGGCTGATGCAAATATGTTTCCTGAGCTAAATGGTAATCTTTTAGTGGGTTCGCTCAAATTCAAAAGGCTATATTCGATTTCGATCAATGAGAGTGGGTTGCCAGAAAGTGAAAGTATTTTAATAGATTCAACATTGGGCCGGATTCGAGATGTTGCCGTAGCAAAAGATGGGTCCATTCTAATCTTAAATGATGAATCCTCCTTGTCTAGGCCCAAGGGAGGTTTGTACAGAGTTTTTAGAGAGTAAAACTCCTAATACCACCTGACCATACCTATCACTCCAGCAGTTGCATAGAAAAACTGGAGAAAAAGAATACCTCGATGCTTTCCAAGATATGCCCAATATCCAATTGATATAGCTGAAATAAGAAGTAAAAGGAATCCAACAAACTCTACTCCGATATTTAAGGCTACCATCATTGAGTAAATGATTGCTGTAATGACGCCAAACCATTCTAATGCTTTACTTTTCATCATATTAAACCGAAAGTTTTTAAATAATAAATGAATTATAGTGCTAGCTAATTTTTTGAAGTAAAGATATTTTGATAAAAGATTCTTATTGAGAAAATAATTTCTTGATTTGAGTTATCCATAGAAAATACCCACTTTTTTTTTAAATATCCATTACAAGTAATCTTAATTTATATAATTCGTTCAGTTGTTACCAGTACATGGTAATTTAAATATGCCAAGGGGCGCTGCATTGAGAATTAACTCAATCAGGCTTGGCAGTATCAACGGCGCTCATTTTTTTAACTCTAGGGGGTAATCAAATGAGCAACTCTGCGAAAGACAAATTTAACTTCAAATCATCAACTCGAAAAAAAGAAAAGAGTATTAAATGATTTAAAAGTCAGCTTTGAGTTTTTTCCACCAAGAGGTCAATCATCAAGTGAATCTTTAAAGAGAACATACAGAGAGCTTGGCAAAATTAATCCAGAATATTATTCTGTTACTTTTGGAGCTATGGGGTCATCCCAAAGCTCTACTTTTGATACTGTTTCGAATATTTCAAAAGAAACCAATGTTCCTGTAATGCCTCATATATCCTGCATAAGAACAACTCGATCTCAAGTCATTGATTTAGTTGATAAATACATCGAACAAGGTATTAGTCAGATTATGGTGCTTAGAGGGGATATTCCAGAGAGGATGATTAATAATGGGGATTTTAAGTATGCGAGTGATCTAGTTAGATTTGTCAAAGAGAGATATGAAAATATCGATATCTGTGTTGCTGCATATCCTGAAAAACATCCACAATCACAATGCTTAGGTAAGGATATTGATTTTTTTATAGAAAAAGTTTATTCGGGTGCAAGTGAGGCAATCACTCAATATTTTTATAACTCTGATGCATATTTCTTCTTTGTAGATGAGTTACAAAGAAGAAATATTGATATCCCAATAACTCCAGGAATCATGCCAATAACTAGTTTTGATAGGTTAACAAAATTTTCAAAAGTTTGTGGAGCTGAAATCCCTACTTGGATTCTGAATAATCTTAAACTTTATAAAAATGACTCAGAAAGTTTGAGGGAGTTTGGTCAAGATGTAGTCAATGAAATGTGTCTCAAGCTTAAACAAAATGGAGTGAGTAGATTTCACTTCTACAGCATGAATGAGGTTGAGCCAGTTCTAACGCTATCTAAAAATCTCATTTAATCAACAAAATTCTAATCATTAAAACTACAAGAATCTTCCTAAAAAACAATTTGAAATCATAAGATAACCCAAGTATTTCTTAGTATTTAAGAAAAAATTCTTGTCATTAGTTTTTTCATACTATAATGAAGGGAGACCAACAAACGTTTTGTTAGTTGGTTTTTTTTGTTTAGTAATATTGTATCTAGTCTCTAGATACATTCAAAAGGAGAAATATAATGAAAAAAACATTAAGCATTGTTTTGTCATTGCTACTCATGGGTATCTTTTCGCCAACATTAGCCAATACTATTAAATGGTCAATGCCTGGCGATTCATTAACTCTTGATCCGCATGCACAAAACGAAGGTCCAACTCACATGGTTTCTCGTCAAGTCTATGAGGGCTTGGTTACTCCAGGGATTAACATGGAGGTTCTTCCTCAGCTTGCAGAGTCTTGGACAACAACAGCAGACGACACATGGATCTTTAACATCCGTAGAGGTGTGACTTTTCATGATGGATCAGCTTTAACTGCTGGTGACGTTGCTTTCAGTATCAATAGAGCAAAGACAGCTCCATCTGATATGGTTGATTTAATAAAAAGTGTCAAGTCAGCAACAGCACTTGATGATCACACTGTTGAAGTAAAAACTGATGGCCCTAATCCAATTCTTTTGAACCAATTAACTCAGATATTTGTTATGTCTGAAGCTTGGGCAAAAGCAAATGGTTGTGAAGCTTCATACAATTGGGATGCAGGTGAGACTTCTTATTGCGCATCGCACGCGAATGGAACAGGACCATTTGAAATCACTTTTAGAGAGCAGGACGTAAGAACTGTTTTTGAAAAAAATGATAACTGGTGGGGAAATCATTACACTCACAACATAGATAAAATTGAATTACTTCCAATTAAAAACGATGCAACAAGAGTTGCAGCGCTTCTTTCTGGAGAGATCGACTACACTAATGTTGTACCAGTACAAGATATTCAAAGAATCAATTCTTCATCTGGCCATGCTGTAAAAATGACTCCTCAAAATAGAACAATTTTCTTTGGTATGGATCAAGGATCTGCCGAGTTAAATTCATCTAACATTAAAGGTAAAAATCCTTTTGCAGACAGAAGAGTTCGTCTAGCGATGTACCATGCTTTGGACATGGACGCGATTAAGGATAAGGTCATGAGAGGACAAAGTGTTCCGGCAGGTATTATTACTGCTCCTGGCGTTAATGGCCATACAGCGGCACGTGATCAAAGACTGGCCTATGATCCTGAGCTGTCAAAACAACTATTAGCTGAAGCAGGATATCCTGATGGGTTTGAGGTTACTCTAGATTGCCCTAATGATCGTTACATTAATGATGAGGCAATTTGCGTTGCAGCTATTAGTATGTTTGCAAAAATTGGAGTTACAGTAAACCTTGATGCAAAAACTAAGAGCCAGCACTTCTCTGAAGTTAAAGAAGGTGACGCTAATGGTATGACGAGTGACATGTACATGTTGGGTTGGGGTGTTCCAACTTTTGACAGTCACTATGTTTATTCATACCTCTTTGAGAGCTCTGGAAGCTGGAACAAAGTAAATTTCAGCAATGCTAGAGTCGACGAATTAGTTGCTGCAATGGGTGTCGAAACAGACTTGGATAAAAGAAATGCTATGATTGCTGAGGCTTGGGATATTACTCAAGAGGATGTAACATACCTTCCTTTACACCACCAAGTTGTAAATCAGGCATCAAAAAGTAATGTCGATGTTCCAATTAGAATGAACAACGAACCATTATTTAGATTTGCAAAAGTAAACTAAAAAACCCACATTTTTCTGGCCAGTTATCTGGCCAGAAAAATATTTAAAAAGAAGCGCTCCTACTCCAATTTAATTCATGTTTGGCTATTTCCTTAAAAGACTCTTGCAAGCAATCCTTGTAATGATTGTTGTTGCTTTTGTTTCTTTCTCTTTGTTCAACTTTGTTGG
>LUMG01000042.1_pt1 | contig 27287 bp, 19 predicted proteins | sample 729691 | NCBI WGS metagenome assembly LUMG01 (sample SAMN03860269, study PRJNA289734) | marine metagenome | biome: seawater column; feature: ocean; material: water; isolation source: Red Sea water column Station 34 - depth 50m | place: Saudi Arabia: Red Sea | collected 2011-10-15 | depth 50 m
AAAAGCGGTTCGCCTAAATGATCCCAGACGCTTTGGTTGTGCTATTTGGACAAATGATAAACCGGAAGAACACAAGTTGATACGTAACCTTGGTATTGAACCGCTTGAAGAAGCAAATCTCGGAGAATGCCTATTCATCATGAGCAGAAATAGAAAAGCTCCTGTAAAAAACTTTATTATGAATTCAAATATTGTTGTCGGAGTTGGAAACATTTATGCAAGTGAGTCCCTTTTTAGGAGTGGCATCAACCCCATTCGATCTTCTAGCAGAATTAGCAAACAGCGATACAGAAAATTAGGTGAAGAAATAAAGAGGGTCTTAAATGAAGCGATTGAAATGGGTGGCACAACACTCCGAGACTTCACTTATTACAATGAAGTCAGGCAGATTGGTTATTTTAAGCAAAAGCTCTTTGTATACGGTAGATCTGGTGAAGAATGTAAAAAATGCTCAGAGCTTATAAAAGACAGAATCATTGGCGGACGAAACAGCTTCTTTTGTCCGAAGTGCCAAACCTAATTAGTAAAAGTCAATATCGTAGCCCTCAATGATTCCTCTCGGATCAGAGGATGAGCTTACATCTCCGGAGTCCTTCTCCCAAGTGGTCTCTTCTGTGAACGCATCTTTTTCATATCTGATTACATCTGGTAGAAATTGGTGATGAAATCTTTTTGTTGCTGTCATAGTCTCAGCAGTGCCGCCTTCAAAATAATCAAGAATTGAGAGCAGTACCATTGTTATTATTCTTGCGCCTCCTGGAGTTCCAAGAATAGCCAAGCCTTTTTCAGACTCTATAAATGTTGGTGTCATACTCGAAAGCATACGCTTGTTTGGCTGTATAGAATTTTGCTCTCCATGGACAAGCCCATATCGATTTGGAGCAAATGGTTTTGCCGAAAAATCATCCATCTCGTTATTAAGTATTAAGCCAGAACTAGGAAGCATATATCCTGAGCCAAACCATGTGTTTATTGTTTGTGTGACTGCAGCTCGATTGCCGTCCATATCCAAAATTGAGAAATGGGTGGTGTGCGAACCCTCATTCCATGCATACTTTTCATCCAGCTGATCATCTTCATGTATTGGGGTTGCTGCGTTCATATCTATAGACTGAGCCAAAATTGAAGCATGTTCTTTGCTAGTGAGCTTTTTTATAGGAACATCAACAAAATCAGGATCGCCTAAGAAGAATGCTCTATCCCTGTAGGCCCTCCTCATTGATTCAACCACCAAGTGAGTTCTTGTGGAAATATCCATTTCAATGAAATCAAATTCACTGATTATGTTCAAAATAGTTGCGATTGTTGTGCCGCCAGATGATGGTGGTGGAGCAGTTGTGAGTTGTGCGCCCAAGAAATTTACCTTTATTGGTTCTCTCTCAACCACTGAGTAGTTTTTAAAATCATCTGCTAACCAGATTGAACCATCTTGTCTTGCTTCATCAATCATTTTTTGGGTAAAGAAGCTGCTATAAAAACCATCGTGTCCATTTGAAGCAATGATTTCTAGGGTCTTTGCAAGTTCAGGCTGTTTTATGAGTTGTCCAACTTCTGGAAGCTGGTCATTTGGCATAAATACTGCTTTAAACTTTGGGGAAAGCGTTCTTGATTTTTTTGCAACATTCAATGCAGTGATTAACCTTTCATAAGCAGGAAAACCATCACGAGCAAGCCGAATAGCTGGCTCTAGTAGTTTATATAAGGGCATACTGCCATGATTATTTGCAACATGATGAAGGGCTGCCGGTAATCCTGGTATACCAGAAGCCAGTGGTCCATTCAGAGAAGCGGTTCTGAGCACATCACCATTTTCGTCAAGGTACATGTCTCGGTCTGCCATTGAGGGTGCTTTCTCTCTGGCGTCAACGAACACAGATTGACCATCTTCTGCATTATGCAAAAGAAAGAATCCTCCCCCTCCTAAGCCAGAGCTGTATGGCTCGACAACTGAAAGCACTGCACTAACAGTGACAGCAGCATCAAAAGCATTTCCTCCCATTTCAAGAATTTCATAGCCTGCCTTTGTTGCCAATGGATGTGCGGTTGCAATCCCCGCTTTATTAAAACCCTCTGCATGAATGGATTCACCAAAAAAGAATGCCAGATTGATAACTATTAAAAGTTTGAGAATCTTTGCCATTCTTTATTTTTTGTAGACTTCGGAAAGATTTTGGTGAACCACTGGATGAACAAAATCTGATATATCGCCTCCCTCTTGTGCGATTTGTCTAATTAAGGAAGATGATATAAAAGCATTCTGGTCCCCACTGCTGAGAAAAACAGTCTCGATGTCATCAGCAAGCTTTTTGTTCATGCTGGCTAGTTCAAATTCATATTGGCCATCAGCAGGAGATCTAAGCCCTCTTACTATGACTCTTGCATCAATCTTTTTTGCAAAATCAATGGTTAATCCATCATAAGGCTGTACTTCAATATTGCTAAAAGCATTCAAGACTTCATTAACCATGGCAAGCCTTTTTTCATGTTCAAACAAAGGTTTTTTTTCGTCGCTGATAGCAACGCCGACTACCAAAACCTGGAAAATTGTTGAAGCTCTTCTAATGATTTCGAAGTGTCCGTTTGTAATTGGATCAAATGTTCCTGGGTAAAGTGCGATCATTTTAGACTATTTTGGCTTATTAATTTTAGGATCCCATAATATACATTTCCAGCCTTTGAATCCCTAATTAATTGATATTTTGAAGATACTATTTTATCCAGACATTCATTTGACTCGAGATAAATTTTGCTTGCGTCTGAAGCCCAATAATGATCATAAAGCGTGTCTATAATTTTTATTAAATCATATTGACCATAAGGCGGATCTAGGAAAATGATATCAAATGGCTTTTGCGTATTACGCTTTTGAATCATTTCTATTGAATCTTTGCATTTAACCACTACATCGTTGATTCTGTATCGAACAAGTGAATCCTTAAAGGCACTACAGGCCTTTTTTGAGGAATCAATATAAAATGCTGAGTTACTGCCTCTGGAGACACTTTCAACGCTTAAACATCCACTGCCACCGAATAATTCTAAAACGCGTGACCCCTCAATGTTAGCAGAAAGCCAATTAAATAATGTTTCTCGAATACGGTCAGGCGTGGGTTTAACAAGATCATCATTTACAGAAAGAGAAACACCTTTATGCTTACCGCTAATTATTCTAACCTTTCTTACTTTTTTTGATGTCGTCATTTTTTTGCGCAGATTTTGCTTAAATATTACCATAACTAATGATTTATTGAACCTTATAATTTATTGATATATATAGTATTTTTAAAATATTTAACTATATTTTTAGCACTCATGGTCAGAGAGTGCTAATATTTACTGCCTCGAAATTATTTTCGAGTTATTTATGAGTGATTTAGCAATAAAAAATGAAATACAACTTCTTGGCCCGATTGGAAGCATAGAGGCGTATATTAACATCGTCAATCAAGCACCCGTCTTAACAAAAGAAGAAGAGCATGCACTTGCTGTCAAATTCAAAGAGAATAATGACCTTGATGCTGCTAGACAATTGGTTCTCTCTCAATTGCGTTTTGTTGTGCACATAGCAAGAACATACAGCGGATATGGCCTGCCTCTCGCTGACATTATTCAAGAAGGAAATGTTGGCCTAATGAAGGCAGTCAAAAAATTTGATCCTGATAAAGGAGTAAGGCTAGTTACCTATGCTGTCCATTGGATTAGAGCTGAGATACATGAGTTTGTATTTGATAACTGGAAGATTGTTAAGGTTGCAACAACAAAAGCACAGAGAAAACTCTTTTTTAAGCTCAGAAATTCAAAAAAGAAAATAGGTTGGTTAACCAATGACGAGAAAAGCCTAATTGCTAATGACTTAGGTGTAAAAACAAGAGATGTAGAGACCATGGAACAAAGATTGGCTTCCAAGGATGTATTATTTGATCGCCCAGAAGATAACAATGATTCTTACGTCAGTCCTGCTGGTTTCTTGCCAGCGCCAAATAGTGACCCATCTAGACTTGTAGAAAAGGAAAATTGGCTTGAGAGCAATATAGAGCTACTAAGCGAAGCAATGGATAATCTCGATAACAGAAGCAAAGAAGTGTTGAAACTCAGATGGTTAACTGAGGAAAAAGTAACCCTCAAAGAGCTTGCAAAGAAATTTAATGTTTCCCTAGAGAGAGTGAGACAAATCGAAGAACAAGCCATCCTCGATCTACGTGAACAACTCCTCAACCCATAGGCCTGTTAGAAGTTTTGTTCGACGAAAGGGGAGGATCACATCTTCTCAAAAATATGCATTAGAGAATCTTTTACCCAAATATGGCATTCAATATTCAGCAGACCTTGGGATAATACCTGATAGCTTTCTTGGCGATCCTGGAAGTCCTTTGATCATCGATATTGGTTTTGGAAATGGCGAGTTGCTGGTATCTGTGGCAAATGAAAATACACAAACACACTTCGTTGGTATAGAGGTCTATGATGCTGGAATAGGGCATTGCTTAAAATTAATCGATGAAAATAATTTAAAGAATTTAAAGATTATAAGTGGTGATGCGGTCGAAGTACTGAAATTTGGAATAGTGGATGCCTCTATCAGTGAGATTAATTTGCTATTTCCTGACCCATGGCCAAAAAAAAGACATCATAAAAGAAGGATCATCAATGGTGACTTTATTCAGCTTATCTCGAAAAAGCTAATGCCCAATGGCTTGGTTAATATATCTACAGACTGGGAAAATTATGCGGAACAAATTGATGCTCTTTTTTCAGAAAGGCAAGACTTTGAGAAAAAAGGTTTTTCAGAAAGAGTGTTGAGCACAAAATTTGAAGAAAGAGGAGTTGTTTTGGGGCATGAGATTTATGACTTTTGTTTCAAATTAGTCTCTCAATGAACCAAGCTTAATCATTGGTGCCGAAAGTCTGCTTGCCCCTTGTAAATATCGATCAATTGCAAGAGCTGCGCCTCGCCCCTCATTCATAGCCCAAACCACTAAAGACTGTCCTCTTCTTGCATCCCCAGCAGAGAAGACTCCGTCAACATTGGTTGTAAATTTTCCATAGGCTGAATCAATATTTCCGATATCATCTATTGAAACACCAAAGTCATTGAGTATCTTTTGTTCTGGGCCTATAAATCCAAGTGCAAGCAACACTAAGTCTGCGTTCCAAGTTTTTTCAGTACGGGCAATTTCTTTCATTTTCATTTTTCCATTCTTTTCCTGGACCCATTCAATCTCAACTGTCTTGAGGCCAGTCACAAGTCCATCTTTGCTCGTAAACTCTTTGCTCATTAATGAGAAGCGTCTTGGATCAGATCCAAATCTTTTTTCTGACTCTTCATGCCCATAGTCAGTCCTCAAAATGTTTGGCCAGAGTGGCCATGGGTTGTCTAAACCCCTCCTTTTTGGAGGCTTACTCATGATCTCCATATTGACCATGTTTTTGCATCCATGGCGAATTGCAGTAGCAATACAATCTGTACCAGTATCGCCGCCCCCAATTACAATCACATCTTTATCTTTGGCATCGATGTAATTACCATCTGACAATGAGCTATCTAATAAGCTCTTGGTGTTCTGAGTCAGAAAATCCATTGCAAAATGTATATTGCTGGACTCTCTTCCAGGAATAGTCAGGTCTCTTGCTATGGTTGAGCCTGTTGCTATCAAAACAGCATCAAATGCTTTTTTGATCTCATCAGTAGAGATATCAACTCCAATGTTGCAATTAGTCTTGAATTCAATTCCCTGAGACGCCAGTAGTTTCACTCTTCGATTCAACAAACTCTTTGAAAGCTTCATATTAGGAATTCCATAAACAAGAAGACCTCCTATTCTGTCCTCTCTTTCAAAAACTGTGACCGAGTGTCCCGCTTTATTAAGCTGATCTGCTGCGGTGAGTCCTGCTGGTCCTGACCCTACAACTGCAATCTTTTTGCCAGTTGATTCAGCTGGTTGCTGCTCTTTGACCCAGCCCTCTTCAAAAGCCCTGTCAATGATTGAGTTTTCGATGTCTTTAATCGTGACTGCTGGCTCATTAATACCCAAAACACACGCTCCCTCACAAGGTGCTGGGCAAACCCTTCCTGTAAACTCTGGAAAATTATTTGTCTTTGTAAGCCTTTCATATGCCTCTTTCCATTTTCCCTTATAGACTAAATCATTCCATTCTGGAATTAGATTATCGATCGGGCACCCATGCTCTGATTCACAAAATGGTACGCCACAGTTCATGCATCTCGCGCCTTGTTTTTTCAGCTGTTCTTCTTCTGCAGGAGTATAAATTTCGTAATAATCCAATGCCCGATCCACTGGATCACGCCAGGGTGTCTTTCTTCTTGGGTATTCCATAAAGCCTGTTGGTTTGCCCATCTCTATACCCCCTTCCTTTGTGACTTTCTATCATCCACATCAAAGATAGATTCGATTTCTTCATTGTGTTCTGCTCTTTCGTTCATGACACGCTTGTAATCAATTGGCATGACCTTAATAAACTTCTTCAAGCTATTATCCCAGTCATTCATGATTGCCTCAGCCAATGGTGAATCAGTATATTCATGATGTAGCTCGAGTAGCCTGAGTATTTCCGAAATGCTGGTCTCGTCTTCCAGAGTTTCAAGTTCAACCATGCCAGTATTGCACTTGGGCTCAAACTCATCTCTTGGATCAAAGACATAAGCAATTCCTCCAGACATACCAGCTGCGAAGTTGACACCAGTTTCTCCCAAAACCAAAACCCTTCCGCCTGTCATATATTCACAACCATGATCACCAACACCCTCAACAACAGACCATGCTCCGCTATTTCTAACGCCAAATCGTTCAGCCGCTATTCCCCTGAAGAAACCAAAACCTGAGGTGGCGCCATAAAGTGCGACATTACCAATAAGGATATTATCTTCAGATTTAAAGTTGGTGTTCTCTGGAGGTTGAACGATAATTTTACCTCCTGAAAGACTTTTGCCAACATAATCATTGGCATCGCCAAATAAGTTAAAGGTCACTCCTTTTGACAAAAAAGCTCCAAAGCTTTGGCCTGCAGAACCAGAAAAGTTCACTCGAATAGTGTCTTCAGGCAGTCCTTCTTCTCCCCATAGTTTTGCAATTTCGTGGCTCAGCATTGCACCTGTAGCTCTATTGAGGTTTGTTATCTCATGGTCAAACTCAACTCTGTCTTTTTTGTTAAGTGCATCTTTACAATTTTTGATCAGACTGTGGTCTATGACCGAGTCTATATCATGAACCTGATCAATTGTTTTCCTTATCTCAACATCGCTTCTGATTTCTTCAGCACTCACTAAAAGCGGGCTTAAGTCTAGCTGGCTTGATTTCCAATGCTGCTTTACTTTCTCAGTTGATAGAAGGTCTGTCCTTCCCACGAGATCATCAATCGACCTTATACCAAGTCTTGCCATGATCCCTCTTGCCTCTTCAGCAACCAGAAAAAGATAATTGATAACATGCTCTGGTTGTCCTTTGAATTTCTGTCTAAGTATTTTGTTTTGGGTAGCAATTCCAACTGGACATGTATTCAAATGACACTTTCTCATCATAATACAGCCAAGGGAAATCAATGGCGCTGTAGAAAAACCAAACTCCTCAGCACCAAGTAGCGCTGCAATGATTACATCCCTGCCTGTCTTCAGGCCACCATCTGTTTGCAATGTGACTCTGCTTCTTAGATCGTTCATAATCAAAGTTTGATGAACTTCAGCCAGTCCCAGCTCCCATGGCATACCTGCATTCTTAATACTGGTCAAAGGTGATGCGCCTGTCCCGCCCACATCGCCAGAGATTACAATATGGTCAGCATGCGCCTTAGTAACGCCAGCAGCAATTGTTCCTACTCCGCTCTCCGAGACCAACTTAACACTGATGTCAGCAGACGGATTTCCATTTTTTAGGTCAAAAATTAATTGGGCCAAATCTTCAATTGAATAGATGTCATGATGAGGAGGGGGGCTGATTAAGCCCACCCCAGGCGTGGAGTATCTAATTGAAGCAATTTTTTCATCCACTTTCCTTCCTGGCAGCTCTCCTCCTTCACCAGGTTTGGCTCCTTGTGCAATTTTAATCTGAAGCTGCTGTGCGTTCGCAATATAGTTTGCTGTAACACCAAATCTACCTGATGCAATTTGCTTAATTGCTGAAGATTTGGAGTCACCATTCTTCATTGGCTCATATCTTGCGGGATCTTCTCCTCCTTCACCACTGTTACTCTTTCCCCCAATTCTATTCATGGCAATAGCCAAAGTTTCATGTGCCTCTGGGGAAATTGAGCCGAAACTCATAGCCCCAGTGCAAAAGCGTTTTACTATCTCACTTGCTGGCTCAACATCTTCAAGTGGTATGCTCTTATTATTAGGATAATTGAGCTTTAATAGCCCTCTAAGATTTAAAGCATCTTCTGCTTTCTTGTTTGCGAGTTTTGAGAATTTCTCATATGCGCTTTCATCATTTGTTCTCGCAGCCAATTGAAGTGACCAGACTGTTTCTGGATTCCATCCCTTTTTCTCTCCCTCGCTTCTCCAATGGAAATCTCCCGGGTTTGGAAGATCTGTTGAAGGTTTGCTTTTGTCATCTGGCCATCCGAGGCTATGCCTCCTTAAGTCTTCAAGCTGAATTGTATCGAGATCGACTCCTCCGACTTTGCTTACAGTGCCATCAAAACATTTATCAATCACTTCTTTAGAAAGGCCAATTGCCTCAAAAATCTGGGCTCCCTTGTAAGACTGAAGTGTTGAGATACCCATTTTGCCCATGACTTTTAAAATACCCTTTACCACAGCTTGCCGGTAAGCGTCGATTACCTCTTCATATTCATCCAATGGCACCCTATTTTCTGGTCCTCTCTTATAATGAGTATGTTTGATGACATTCTCAGCCTTTGCTTGCATTAGGATTTCATATGCCAAGTATGGATTGATTGCGTCAGCTCCATACCCAAATAAAAGACAGAAGTGATGAACCTCGCGAGCCTCTCCTGTCTCAACGACTATAGCTGCCTTTGATCTCTTGGCAGATTTCACAAGATGGTGGTGAACTGCGCCACAAGCCATCAAGGCGCTGATAGGTGTCCGGCTCTCATCCATCCCTCTATCACTTAACACTATAAACCCGATGCCATTATCTACAGACTCTTCTGCTGCTCTACATATCTCATCGATTTTTTCATTTAACCCAACTTCTTTGGTGTAAGTGATATCAATAACCTTGCTTCTGTGATTCAAATAATTTAGATGCTTTAATGCATACATGGCAGTATTTGTGAGTATCGGGTTCTCAACAAGGATCCTGTTTGCATGTTTTTCACCAGGCTCTAAGAGGTTTCCTTCTGGTCCGATATAGCACTCGAGAGACATTACAATTTTTTCTCTAATTGAGTCTATCGATGGATTGGAAACCTGAGCAAATCGTTGCTTGAAATAGTCATATATAAGTCTGTGATTGTCACTGAGAGAAGCTAAAACAGTGTCATTGCCCATTGAACCAAGCGGATCTCTCAAGTCATGCACCATTGGAAAAAGCATGAATTCCAATGTTTCAGAGGTATATCCGAATGCTCGCATACGCTTGAGAAGCTCTTCTTTTCCATATAGCGGATCATTAGAAAGTTGTTTTATTTTTCTGAATCCAAACCTATTGCCATGAAGCCATTCTCTATAAGGGTTTTCTCGTACTAGAGGATCTTTGACATCAGAGTCGCTAAGCAGCTTGCCCTTATTAAAGTCGATTAGAAATATTTTTCCTGGCTGCAATCTTCCCTTTTTGATTACTTTTTCGTTAGGGATATCTAAAACCCCGACTTCGCTTGCCATGATTACCCTGTTATCTGACGTAACATAATAGCGACTGGGCCTGAGTCCATTTCTATCTAAAATAGCTCCTATTGCGTCGCCATTGGTAAATGAAATTGATGCAGGCCCATCCCATGGTTCCATGAGATTCGATTGAAATTCATAGTAAGCTTTTCTGTCTTTAGAGATCGTCTTCTTTTTCTGCCAAGCCTCTGGCACCATCATCAAAACTGACTCTTCCATTGAGCGTCCTGAAAGGGTTAAAAACTCAAGTACGTTATCAAAATTTCCTGAGTCGGAGCAATTAGGCTCAATAATAGGAAAAAGATCCTCAAGCCTATCTCCAAAAATGCCTGACTCCATATTGCCTTCTCTGGCCTTCATCCAATTGATATTGCCTTGAATAGTATTTATCTCGCCATTATGAGACATAAAGCGATTTGGCATCGCCCTGTCCCAGCTTGGAAACGTATTTGTAGAAAACCTAGAATGGACCATGGCCACATGAGAAGCATAATCGGGTTCAGTTAGGTCACTAAAAAAGTTTCCTACTTGATCACAAGTAAGCATTCCCTTGTAGACGATTGTCTTAGAAGACAAGCTACAAATATAAAACAGGTCTGCCTCATCAAGCTCAGAATTGACACGCAAATGGTTGCTGACTTTTTTCCTTGCGAGATACAGTCTTCTTTCAAAATCTTCCTGGTTGAAAAATGAGCTATTATCTTTCACAAAGACTTGCTCTATTTTAGGCATTGCTTTTAGAGCTGATGGGCCTATATCAGCTTTTTTTATATCAATCGGCAGATCTCTCCACCCAATTATTTCTAGCTCATTTTCACAACAAATTTCTTCAAAAGATTTTTTGCAGAGCTCTCTTTCTTTACCTTCATTAGGTAGAAAAATATTGCCTACTGCATACCTGCCTTCTTCCAAATAAACCCCGAAGCATTCCTTAGAAATGCCTGCAAAAAAAGTGTGTGGCATTCCAGTAAGTATTCCAGCTCCATCGCCGCTGTTGGGCTCCGAACCTCTAGCGCCCCTATGATCCATATTGCATAGAATCGTCAAGGCATCTTTTATGTTTTGATGGCTGGGCTCTTTGTTAATCTGAGCCACAAAGCCAAGGCCACAACTCTCCTTTTCAAATCGGGAGTCGTACAAGCCAATATTTGAGTCTTTTTTCAGCCTCATAACTAATTCTTTTTATTTTTTCTTAACCGTTAACGAACTTGGTTTGTCTGTCCGTCATCATTACCTTTTGGCCCGATGGGTCAAAATTTGCTCAAAATCACTGGGAAATTGAAAATGAATTTTAGCAAATTTGAATTGAAATTTCCTGTGCAACGTTATTATATGGATATTCCAGCCATATCTCCGTCGTTATCTTCGGCAGGCTAACTGCAATATAAAAGGGAAAAAAATGGAAGAGTTTAAATTAATCATAGAGGCAATTGGTGGTTTTCTTTGGAACAACTATACCCTCTATGTCGTTGTTGCCACTGGTATTGTTTTTACAATATGGAGTGGATTTTCACAATATTACGCTTTGACACATGGTTTTAAGGTAATCAAAGGTGATTATGATAAAGATGATGATCCGGGTGCAATCTCACATTTTCAAGCCTTGTCAACTGCACTCTCAGCTACGGTAGGCCTTGGTAACATTGGCGGTGTGGCCTTGGCTATATCGCTCGGTGGCCCAGGGGCGGTGTTTTGGATGTGGGTTGTAGGATTTTTAGGTATGGCTATTAAGTTAAGTGAAGTCTCGCTCTCGATGATACACAGAAATATAGATGAAGCAGACAATCCCAGTGGTGGGCCAATGTGGGTTGTTGAAAGAAATTTTTCTGGGAAAAAGGGGTTTATGAAAATCATCGGAAAGCTTCTTGCTGGGACATTTTGTTTTGCTCTAATAATCAACACAATCACTGCAGGAAATATGTTTCAGGCTTGGAATGTTGCAAATCTGACTCAAGCTTATTTTGGTGTCCCAACTCTAGTTACAGGTGCCATATTGGCCTTGATTGTTGGGTCTGTAATCATAGGCGGTATAAAAAGAATCGGAGCAGTGACATCAAAACTTGTTCCAATAATGCTCATAATTTATGTCATTGCTTGCATATATGTTCTTGCAATTAATTTTACAGCGATTCCAGAAATGCTAAGGCTCATTGTGAGCGCAGCATTTTCTCCAATGGAGTCAAGCAATGCCTTCCTTGGTGGAACCGCTGGAGCAGCCTTTATATTTGGTATGCAGAGAGCGCTTTTTTCAAATGAAGCAGGGCAAGGTTCATCTGCCATTGCTCATTCGGCTGCCAAAACAGATGAGCCAGTTAGAGAGGGTGTTGTAGCAGGCCTAGAGCCTTTTATTGATACCATTGTTGTCTGCACGATGAGTGCGCTGGTAATTTTGGTTACAGGCATTTGGAATCGACCTGCAGAAGTTCAGCTTTCTAATCTTTCAGTAAATCAATCTGGTCAAAATTGGTCCATTGATGGAACAATTGGTGATGCTCCCACGCTCAGTTCTGGCGACAAAGTTTTCATGATTTACTCTGGCTCAAAAAATGCTGAGTCTGGTAATGCTTTAAACAAAGTTTATGGGACAGTGGTTACTGATGGCACACAAACATCTATCAAATGGAATGAAATTACCTCTAATAAACAGCCTGAAACAAATGGCGAAGTTTATCTTGATTATGTAGGCGCCAATTTGACCGCAGCAGCATTTGATAAGGTCTCAGATGGTCTAGGCAAATGGTTGGTGACACTTGCCTCTTGGCTTTTTGCCATATCTACTATGATTTCTTGGAGTTACTATGGTGAGAAGGGTGTTTCCTTTCTGCTTGGCGAAAAAGCAATACTCACATACAAGCTCGCATTTTGTATATTGGCTGTCTTGTCCACCACTGGCTTTATTCAGACTGACAGAGAATTAAATCTGTTTGCCAACCTTGGCACAGGCCTTTGTATCATGGCAAACCTTCCCATACTCTGGCTTTTTGGATATCAAGCAATAAAAGACTATAAAGATTATATTTCTAAACTAAAAGCTGGTGAATTTGGGTAGGAATTAATATGACTAGAAAAGAAGAAATTAAGATAAAACCATTTTGGTACTCTGATATTTGGCTATGGCCTAAACTAATCACTATCATTACTACACTTGATAAAAATGGCACCGTAAATGCTGGTCCATATTCTCATATCATGCAGTATGACGTGATGACAAAAAACCCCCGGATGTTGATAGGATTCAGACAGGATTCACATACATTTGTAAATATTGAACAAACCGGAGAATTTGTTGTGAATTGCCCTAGTGCGAGTCACCTCGATGACATGATGGAAACTGCAAAATTTTATCCTGAAGGAATCAATGAGCTGGAGTTCACAAAGTTTACTCAGATTCCATCAAAGAAAGTTTCCCCTCCAAGCCTTGAGGAATGTCCCCAGATCGCAGAATGCACGGTTGATGAGATCATCAAGCTAGAAAAAAGCTCTGGTATTGTAATTGGAAAAATAGAGGCGATAGTCGTTGATAAAGAATTGGTCGACATGGGGAGAGAGGAGAGAATAAAAACAATGGATCTGCCAATTGGAATGGGTGATGAGGCCAGACAAACTTATTATCACACCACTGCTGAAACATTGATTAAACATGATCTCGGGCAGCCAAAAACGGCCATGCAAGGTGCAGACGCTAAAACGTCTATGGAATGGGATAATGACGCCACTGAAATGCTCATGGGCGTCCCGCCCCCTTTGAGAAAGATGGTCATTGAAAATACCGAAGAGTTTGCGGTAGAAAAAAAAGAAAAGACTGTCACGGGTGAGGTATTCAGGGAGCTAGCTAAATCTGTTGGAATGGATCCGGATGTAATGGAGAGATTTAGAAGTGGTGGCTGAAACCATCAACATCAAAAACAAGGCCTTACTAAAGGATCAGTGTTATATCAACGGAGAATGGATGGGAGCAAACGATGGTTCTTCATCAGAGGTTACCAATCCTGCCAATTCTGAGAGACTTGGATCACTTCCTAATTGTGGAGCAGATGAGACCATTTTAGCCATCACGGCAGCAAATGAAGCACAAAAGATTTGGGCAAAAACAGATGCAAAAGAGCGCTCTTCTGTTCTTAAAAATCTACATCATTTAATGCTTGAGAACCAAATGGACTTGGCAACGATTATCACGCTTGAGGGTGGCAAACCCATATCTGAATCACTTGGTGAAATCGCCTATGCAGCCTCTTTTTTTGAATGGTTTTCAGAAGAGGCTAAAAGAGTTTATGGCGATTTAATACCAGGCCATCAATATGATCGAAGAACATTGGTGATCAAGCAACCAATCGGTGTTGTTGGGTGCATTACACCATGGAACTTCCCTTCAGCAATGTTGGCAAGAAAAATAGCGCCCGCTATTGCAGTTGGCTGTAGTGTAGTAGCAAAGCCAGCGCCTGAAACTCCTTTTTCTGCAACAGCAATGGCATATTTATCTGAGCTCGCAGGAGTTCCTAAAGGAATATTTAATGTGGTCACTGGTGATGCAGAAAAAATTGGCTCGGCTATGACATCTCATAAAGATGTTAAAAAAATCACTTTCACTGGTTCCACTGCTGTCGGTAAGCACTTGCTCAAGGCATCGGCTGATTCTGTTAAGAAGGTTTCTCTAGAGTTGGGTGGGCATGCTCCGTTTATAGTCTTTGGAGATGCAAATCTTGAGGCTGCAGTAGAAGGTGCTGTAATCGCAAAGTATAGAAATAGTGGTCAAACATGTGTTTGCGCAAACAGAATTTATGTTCAATCGAGCATCTATGATGATTTTTCTCAGCGTTTTACTGAAAAAGCCTCTGAATTGGTGGTTGGGAACGGGCTTGATGAGTCCACCCAACAAGGGCCATTAATTAGCGAGAACGCGATTGAAAAAGTTTCTAAACATATAGAGGATGCCAAGAATAGTGGTGCAATTATAACAACTGGTGGCAATCCTCATTCTCTCGGAGGTCTATTTTTCGAGCCGACTGTTTTAACTGGAGTATCTGATGAAATGTTGATCTCAAAAGAGGAAACATTTGGTCCGGTTGCTCCAATCTTTAGTTTTGAGACTGAGCAAGAAGTAATAGAACGAGCAAATAATACTCCTTATGGTTTGGCCGCATATTTTTACACAACTGATCTAGCTAAATCATGGAGGGTCTCGGAACAGCTTGATTATGGAATGGTTGGGTTAAATACCGGAATAATCTCTACAGAAATGGCTCCATTTGGCGGAGTAAAAGAATCAGGAATCGGCCGAGAGGGGTCTAAATATGGCGTGGATGATTATCTAGAGATTAAATATGTATCTCTGGCTGGTATTGAAGAGTAATTGTTTTTAATAAAAACACCTGTATGATTCTCTTCTATCGGTCATATCCCAATGGAAAATAACGCTCCCAAATTAACAGTCGGTCCCGTCTCTAACTCTATTTTATCCATGATGTTGCCCATGGCTTTGGGCATCCTTGTAATGATAGGCAATGGTCTTGTCGATGCTTATTTTATTGGACAGCTAGGATATGCGCAGCTCGCTGCTGTCAGTTATGCGTTTCCCGTGTGGTTTGTTGCAGCAGGCATAGTGATGGGCCTTGGCACAGGAACCTCTTCTGTTTTGTCGAGATTCATCGGTGCCGGTGATACAAAAAGTGTAAAACAAATAGCAACCCACTCTATGGTGCTTGCCGTCGTCGCAGGTGCGGTGGTCACTCTAATTGGGCTTCTTTCTATAGAGTCGCTCTTTGGTCTTCTAGGTGCCAATGAGGAGTCGATGCCTTATGTGAAGTCATATATGACAATTTACTACTGGGGCTCCTTATTTCTTGGAATCCCTTTTATAGGCAATTCTATTTTAAGGGCCAATGGTGATGCCAAAACACCTTCTATGCTGGTTGCCTTCTCTGCAATAGTGAACGCTGTATTGGATCCTTTTTTAATCTTTGGTTGGTATGGTTTTCCAGAAATGGGTGTGGCTGGAGCAGCTCTTGCGAGCGTTATATCAACTGTTGCATTTCTCTTTGCTTCACTCTGGGTACTCATTGTTCGTGACAATTTACTCACCACAATTGGGCATAGCCTTAAATCAATGATTTCATCATGGAAACAAGTGCTTCATGTTGGATTGCCTGCTATTGCAAGCAATTTGATTGCCCCGGTTTCAAGTGCCCTGGTTACAGCGTTGGTCAGCACATATGGTCAAGAGGCTGTTGCTGCTTATGGTTTGGCTGGAAGAATTGAGGCGCTTGTAATTGTTTTACTGATGGCACTCGGTGGTGCCACGGCTCCGTATGTAGGACAAAATTATGGAGCTAAAAAATTTGATCGCTTGGTCAATGGTTTTAAGTTCTCTGCAAGATTCGCATTGTTTTATGCCATATTTTGTATCGTTTTTTTATATTTTGGATCAACCACTATTCTCGGGGTGTTTACTGATAATGAAGATGTGATTAGGTTGGCTATGATTCAGCTGCTGATTTGCCCTTGGGGTTATGGTTTTTTGGGGATCGCTTCAATTTGTAATGGTTCATTTAACGCTTTTGGAAGACCTTTGCCTGCCATGACAATATCAATCTCAAGAACATTGGTGATATATGTTCCACTTGCCTATGCATTGGCACATTATTTGGGTTTTCAAGGTATATTCATCGCACAAGTTCTGGCTAATATTTTTGCAGGCTGTGTAGCTATTGTTTGGTATAGAAGAGTTTTTAGAGAGGTTGCTAACTAGACTAATCTTCGCCTTGGAGTTGCTTAATGATAGACTCATCCTCAAGAGTAGATATATCTTGTGTGATGGCTTCATCTCTTGCAATTGCTCGAAGCAATCTCCTCATAATCTTGCCAGAACGTGTTTTTGGCAAATTATCTGAAAATCGAATTTCATCTGGTTTTGCAATTGCGCCGACTTGTTCAGCCACCCATTCCCTAAGAGCTTCCTGCATTTTTTTTGCGCCTTCTCCACTCGGTCTCTCTCCTTTGGTCACAACAAATGCGAAGATGCTTTCGCCTTTGACCTCATGTGGTCTTCCAACAACAGCTGCTTCTGCAACCATTTCATTTGCGACAAGCGCCGACTCTACCTCCATCGTTCCCAAGCGGTGGCCTGAGACATTGAGCACATCGTCAATTCTGCCCATGATCCAATGGCAACCATCCTCATCTCTGTATGCACTATCGCCAGCAACATAATACCTTCCGTCAAATTTTTCCCAATAAGTATCAATATATCTTTGGTTATCTCCCCATATGGTTCTTAACATTGAGGGCCATGGTTTTTTGATAACCAGATACCCTCCCTGATTTGCCTCGCCTACTGGCTCTCCTAGCTCATCGACGATATCAACATCAATGCCTGGCATTGGAGTTGTACATGACCCAGGTTTTGTCTCTGTGACCCCAGGAAGGGGGCTGATCATGGCTCCGCCTGTCTCCGTTTGCCACCAAGTATCAACAATTGGACAACGCTCTTGACCAATAATTCTGTGGTACCACATCCAAGCTTCAGGGTTTATTGGTTCACCTACTGTTCCAAGTAGACGCAGACTGGACAAGTCATAGCTTTGTGGAATTTCATCTCCGTGTTTCATCAATGCTCTAATTGCTGTCGGCGCAGTATAAAAAATGGTGACAGCATGTTTCTCGCAAATATCCCAAAACCTTCCGACATCTGGAAAAGTGGGAGCACCTTCATAGATAAGAATCGTGGCACCAGCCAGCAATGGTCCATATGCCACATAGGTATGCCCAGTGATCCACCCAACATCTGCTGTGCACCAAAAAACGTCATCATTTTTGATATCAAATACCCAAGAAAATGTTGTTTTTGCGTGCAGTATGTATCCTGCTGTTGAGTGCTGAATTCCTTTCGGCTTACCAGTAGAGCCAGATGTATAGAGAATAAACAATGGGTGTTCGGCATTCAGTGGCTCTGGATCACAATTTGAATCACAATCTGAAACCAGGTCTCCCCACCAAACATCTCTCTTCTCATTGAATTCTATTTTTTCTCCGGTCCTTTGAAAGACCACGACATTTTCTACTTTGTATGATGATTGAGAGACCGCTTCATCTGTTGCTTGCTTCAATGGAATGATATTTCCACCCCTATATGCCCCATCGGCGGTTATCACGATCTTGGATTTAGCATCTTCAATCCTGTCTTTGAGGGCATTTGAGGAAAACCCTCCAAATACAACAGAGTGTATTGCTCCAATTCTTGCGCATGCTTGCATAGCTATCACTGCCTCAGGGCACATAGGCATATAGATGACCACTCTATCCATCGGCTCTACTCCCAGCTTCTTCAATCCGTTAGCAAATTGAGAGGTTTTTGAAAGAAGCTCTTTGTATGTAATGTGCTCAGATTTTCCATCCTCTGTTTCAAAGATGATTGCAGTTTTGTTTGGGTTCTTACTGACATTTACATCCAATGAATTATATGAAGCATTAATCACTCCATCATTGAACCATTCGTAATTAGGAGCCTTAGACTCATCGAGAATATTATTAAAGGGCTGAAACCACTCCAACTGATCTTTCGCAAGGGTGGCCCAATACTGAATATGGTTTTCCTCTGCTTGCTTTTTTAAATTATTGGCTTTTTCTTCATCAATATTGGCTTGATCAATAAAATCTTTCGGTGGTCCAAAACTTCTTGACTCATTTAATATGGACTCTATGAGGTCATCTGCCATGGCAATTATTTAAAAATTTAGTTTTTTGAGCGCTCTAAGGCAGCCTCTTTTGACTGCAGTCGCTCAATAATGGGGCTGGTGTTTGGAATATGGCTCAAAAGAAAACTCATTTGATCAGCTAAAATATTTCTACCTTGCAGAAGGATATATTCTGCATAAGATGGGGCAAATGGGATTGCAAGAAGTCCCATCCTTGCCTCCTCTGGGGTTTTTCCGCCCTTAAGATTATTGCAACGTTTGCAAGCACTTACAACGTTCTGCCATATGTCTTTACCTCCTCTGCTTATTGGTGTCACATGGTCTCTGGTTAGCTCCCTTTTGCTATATTGAGACCCACAATATAAGCATAAATGGTCGTCTCTCTTGAAAAGGGTTTGATTGTTCAATGGCGGTGTAAAACCAGAAAGCTTTTGTTGAAAATGCTTGGAACGACCTCTGGTTGCAATAATGGAGTTAATGTTTATTTGACTCCTCTCACCTGACTTAGCATTGACTCCCCCTCTGATTGTATAGAGATGGTCTCCCAAGGTATACACCACATCGCCAACAGAATAAATTTTTGCTGCTTCCTTAAAGTCTATCCACTCAAGAGGAAGCCCCGTAGAATCAATACGCAGACTCCTGTAAGGAAAGTTCATCAACTTATTCATTAAAAACACTATAAAGGCTTTTTTGTTTAAAAATAATAAATATTTAAACTTTTTTGCTTGGATTTTTTGACAGGAATGATAGTCTTTCCGTCCATCTAAGTTGAATTACGAAAAATAAGCACGTGACAATAAAAATTGCAGTAGTTAACGAGTCTTTAAACAATGAAACACGTGTTGCCCTCGTCCCTGAAATAGCTCAAAAACTTGCCTCTAATAATGTCTCTTTCATAATCGAAAAGAATGCTGGCGAATCTTCAGGGTTTTTGGATTCAGCCTACCCTGAAAATGCATGTAAATTTGTCAGCTCTTCTGAGGATGCTCTGAAGGATGCTGACGTTCTTTTCAAAGTAAATCCTCCAACCTCTGATGAAATTGAAAAAATGAAAAGAGGATCTATGGCTATCTCTTATATGAATCCTTTTCAAAATGATGCCCTTATTAAACAAATGGCATCATCAGGTGTTGATGCTTTTTCTGTTGAGTTGATTCCGAGAATTTCCCGCGCTCAGTCAATGGATGCATTGTCATCGCAAGCCTCAATAGCAGGATACAAAGCAGTGATTTTGGCTGCTAATCATGCAAATAAATTCTTTCCTATGTTGACAACAGCCGCAGGTACAGTTAGGCCAGCACAAACATTAATCGTTGGCGCAGGCGTAGCTGGTCTTCAGGCAATCGCAACCGCAAAAAGATTGGGGTCAAGGGTTATTGCATTTGATGTCAGAAGCAGTACTAAAGAACAAATTGAGTCATTGGGGGCGCAGTTTCTAGATACAGGAATAACTGCAGAAGGCGAAGGCGGCTATGCAAGAGAATTAACAACAGAAGAGCTTGAAACTCAAAAACAAGTCCTTTCAAAAACAATGGGGCAGTCAGATGTTGTGATCACAACTGCTGCGGTTCCAGGCAAACCAGCACCGAAGCTCATTGATAGACAAACAGTGGAATCTATGGCTCCAGGTTCCGTAATAGTTGACCTTGGCGCCATTTCTGGAGGAAACTGCGAGCTCACAAATCCGGATGATGTTGTAGATCATGGTGGTGTAATAATATTGGGCCCAACCAATCTGCCTTCTACAATGCCAAAACATGCAAGTGAACTCTATTCAAGAAATCTTTTGAACTTCCTCTCCCCAGCTATCGCTGAAGAAGGTCTTAATATTGATTGGGATGATGAGGTATTTAAAGGTGCAAACATCACCAGAAATGGTGAAGTAACCTTTAACCAAGGAGCAAATTGATATGGAAACATTTATTGCGATTTACATCTTTATGCTAGCTGCATTCACTGGCTTTGAGGTCATATCTAAGGTTCCTGCAATCTTGCATACACCTCTAATGTCTGGGTCGAACTTCATACATGGTGTTGTGCTTGTAGGAGCAATAATTGCTCTCGGAATGGCTGAAACAAATTTAGAAAAGTCGATAGGGTTTCTTGGGGTACTTTTGGCCTCTGGTAATGCAGTTGGCGGCTATGTTGTAACAGAAAGAATGTTAGAAATGTTCAAATCTAAGAAAGAAAATGAGTAATGTTGAGACCATAATTCAAAGCATATATGTGGTTGCCGCAGTTCTGTTTATTGTCGGGTTAAAAAGAATGAGCTCACCCACAACTGCAAGAACTGGAATTGTTTGGGCAGGCGTTGGCATGCTCATGGCCACTGCAGCAACTTTTTTCTATCCTGGTGTTGAAAACTTTGTTTTGATTGTAAGTGCCATTCTGATTGGTACTGTATTAGCTGGGTATACGGCCAAAAAAGTTGAAATGACTGAAATGCCTGAAATGATTGCCCTATATAATGGAATGGGCGGTGGTGCTGCAGCTGCTATTGCAGCCGTTGAACTCTTCAAAGATCATCACTTGCCGCTTAGTGTCACCACTCTGGCTTTGATTGGAGGAATAATTGGCTCTATTTCATTTACTGGAAGCTTGATAGCTTTTGGAAAACTTCAGGGGATGATTAAAGGAACTTTTAGGTTCAAAGGGCAACACCAAATCAATCTTCTTTTGCTTCTTGGGTCAATCGTATTATCTGGTCTTGTTGTTGCTGGATTTGACTCAAATGCAACTTTAGTAATCGTGGTCTTTGTAATTGCGTTGTTATTGGGTGTTGCTATGACAATGCCAATTGGTGGTGGAGATATGGCTGTTGTCATTTCTTTATACAATGCGCTCACTGGTTTGGCTGTTGGGTTTGAAGGGTATGTTTTGCAAAATTATTCTATGATTATCGCCGGGACTGTTGTTGGTGCTGCAGGAACCGAAGGAGAAATGAAGCCAATAGAGGCTGGTGATGCTGGAATCATGATGGCCTTTGCCCAAAAGGTTATTATCATCCCCGGATATGGAATGGCAGTCGCTCAAGCTCAACAAAAAGTTTGGGAGCTTAGCCAGCTCCTTATTGATAGAGGTGTTGATGTTAAGTTTGCTATTCATCCAGTAGCAGGAAGAATGCCCGGCCACATGAATGTCTTATTGGCTGAAGCTGGCGTGCCTTATGAGTTAATTTTTGATGAAGATGAAATAAACCAGGAATTTAAGAGTTGTGATGTTGCGCTTGTTATAGGCGCAAATGATGTTGTTAACCCTATTGCCAGAACAGATCCTTCAAGTGAAATTTACGGAATGCCGATACTTGATGCTGATTATGCCTCCAATGTAATTGTGGTAAAAAGGGGCCAAGGAACAGGCTTCTCTGGAATTGAAAATGTTCTGTTTTTCCTTGATAACACAAGGATGCTTTATGGTGATGGTCAAGCTGTTGCCACAGATCTTGTGAACTCAATAAAAGAGCTCTAGTAAAAATAATTTTAAGCCTCGTACTCCTATCACACCAGTTGTGTTATTCTCACCATCATGTTTGTTGAATTTGAAATGGAGCGGCTCCAATCACTTTATGAAAATGAAGTGAAATACAACCTCAGTGATAGCGGGAATCACCCATTATCAATGAATGACCTAATGAGCGAAGAGGAGATAAAAAGAATCCTCGAAATGGAAATATACTATGGTTATACCACCGGTGATCCAAGCCTCTTGTCTGCCATTGCGTCTTGGTATCCTGATAAGATTACTTCGAGCAATATCCTTGTTACCAATGGCTCTGCTGAAGCGAATTTTTTAATTGGCTGGACTTTAGTTGAGCCCGATGACGAAGTCATAATGGTACTTCCGAATTACATGCAGCTTCCAGGCTTAGCAAAAAATCTGGGGGCAAAAGTTAAAACAATTCATCTGAAAGAATCTCTCGACTGGCATTTAGATCTTGATGAGCTTGAGTCAATGGTGAATGACAAAACAAAATTAATTTCAATTTGTAATCCAAGCAATCCAACTGGTGCGGTTATGACTGACGAGGAGATGGAGTCAATCGCTGCAATAGCAGAAAAACATGGGGCATATATTCACTCGGATGAGGTATATAGAGGATCAGAGCTTGATGGAAATGAAACAAAAAGTTTTGTTCACTTTTATGATAAATCGATTGTCTCATGTGGTTTATCAAAATCATTCGCGCACCCTGGATTAAGAATTGGATGGCTTGTTGCATCACCTGATGTTATCCAAAACATTTGGACGAGAAAAGATTATACGACTCTCTGTGCTTCTGTGATCTCCCAAGAAATTGGAACAAAAATTATGACTTCGCCTACTAGAGAAAACATTTTAGGGCGATCAAGCAAGATGCTTACTGAGAATCTGGCTTTATTTCAAAATTGGCTCGATAGTCACAATGGGCTTTTCACATTTGTTCCCCCTAAAGCTGGAGGCATGGCCTTTGTTGGTTATAACATGGATATCAATAGCACTGAATTTGTTCATAAACTCAGGGTTGACCAAAGCGTATTGATCGTTCCTGGGGATTGCTACGGCATGGATGGATATCTCAGGTTTGGGATTGGTGCAAACCCAGACTATCTCAGTGAAGGCTTACAATTAGTCAGTGCCTGCATCAAATCATTGGGCTATTGAAGAACACAATTTTAAATATAGCTGTCGACACGCCTGTGTCACAGATTTTTGACTATTATCTTCCCAAAGATTCAGACCAAATACCCAAAATAGGCCAAAGAGTTTTGGTCCCTTTTGGGAGAAGAGAGGTTATCGGTTTTATTCATGGAGTATCAGATGAAAGCTCTTTGCCAAAAAGCAAGATTAAATACTGTAAGTCGATAATCGACGAGGCTCCTTTGATCAACAAAGAGGCTCATGGCCTAATTTCATGGTGTAAAAATTACTACCATTATCCTCTAGGGAAAACCTATGCAACAGCTGTTCCAAAATACCTAAGATCAGGGAAAACTCCGGCCATAGAAAGTATGGTTTTTCAAAAGTCTGGTGTGGAAAGAAAATTAACCACTCACCAAAAAAAAGCTTTTGACAATTGTGTTGAGCTGCTCAAAAAACCTAGTCCTGTTCTTCTTAATGGTGTTACTGGCAGTGGCAAAACCGAGATATATTTGCAGCTGATGAAAAAAGCGCTTGATAAAAAGCAACAAGTTCTTTTTTTGGTCCCTGAGATTGGGTTGACACCACAATTATTTGAAGCAATAAGCTCAAGGTTTGGCAATTGTGTTGGCTTAATCCACTCTTCAACATCAGAGAAATTAAAGGCAGAGGCATGGCTTTCTGCTAGAGAGAACAAGCTTTCTATCATATTAGGCACGCGTTCCTCGATATTTGTTCCTTTTCGTAAACTAGGACTAATAGTCATTGATGAAGAGCATGATGAGTCATATAAACAACAATCTGGCCTAATGTACTCTGCTAGAGATCTTGCTGTATTGAGAGCAAAAAAATTGGGTTGTGGTCTAATTCTAGGGTCTGCAACACCTTCCTATGAGAGCCTATTGAATGCTGAAAATGGGAAATATAATGAAGTCCGACTGGATAAGCGGGTTTTTTCCAACAAACCGCCAGAGAAAAGGCTTGTCAATCTGAATATTAACCCTTCTAGCAAAGGTCTCAGTGCTCCTTTGTTAAACGCTATCTCTCAAACTTTAGAAAATGGCGAACAATCACTCCTCTTTATCAATCGAAGAGGCTACTCACCTATAAGCATGTGTGAGGAATGTGGCAAGATAGATGAGTGCCCGAAGTGTGAAAGCAACTTGGTATTCTACAGGGGCTCATTAAAGCTAAAATGCCATCATTGTTCCCATCAAGAAGAAGTCAAGGAAGCCTGTTCAGTTTGTGAAGGTAAAAAAATAACTATTGGGCATGGAACCGAAAAAATTGAAGAAGAACTAGAGGCCAAATTTCCAAAAGAGATGATCATCAGGATTGATCGAGATACGACTAGAAGCAATAAGAAAAGAGAAGAGGTGTTTGGCCATGCAAAGTCTGGTAAAGCAAAAATTTTAGTTGGGACTCAGATGCTCACAAAAGGGCATGACTTTCCAAATCTATCTCTTGTTGCCTTTGTGAATGTTGATCAAGGCCTTTTTGGGAGTGGTTATAGAAGTAGCGAGCGTTTTGCTCAGCAGTATTACCAGGCATCCGGAAGATGTGGAAGAAGAGATAAAAAGGGGTTGGTGTTGCTCCAAACGCATAATCCAGAAAACGAATCCTTGAAGGCACTTCTTGATGATAGTTATATAGCGTTCTATCAAAAGAATAAGGTGGATAGAAAACGTCTTGGGTGGCCGCCATACACTTATTCAATTTTAATCAGGGCTGAATCACCGAATGAGAGGAATGTATTTATTTTTTTAGATGCTATTGCTGAATTCATAGAAAAATCTCAAGATCAAAAGCTCATCAAAGTTCTTGGCCCCATTCAATCTCCAATTGGAAGAATCCGTGGAAAAAAAAGGGGGCAGTTGATGCTTAAAAGCAAGAATAGAAAAAAATTACACGAGATGGGTGGACGATTGTTAAGCTTTGTAGATACAAAAAGAGTTGGAACAAAAGTAAAATGGTCAATTGATGTAGACCCCACTGATCACTCATGAGGATAGAGGACAAAATAAAAGAGCTAATTGTTACTGCGTTGACCAAGAGTCAAGGCATGAACAATGATGAGATAAACGAGGTTGGTCTCGAGCTTTCTAGAAACAAAAATAACGAGCATGGAGATTTCTCAAGCAATATTGCACTGAAGTTATCGGGAAAGCTGAAGCGCTCTCCAATGGTCGTTGCCGAAGAAATCATCAACTCAATTCATGTTTCCGATGAGCTTGAACGAACAGAGTTTGTAAAACCAGGTTTTATTAATTTCTATCTTTCAGCTGAAAAAAAACATGGCGTTCTTGAAGAAATCACAAGCAAAGGAAAAGCATTTGGGTCATCTTGTGTTTCAGAAAAAAAGAAGATTCTTTTAGAGTTTGTTTCAGCAAATCCAACTGGTCCGCTCCATGTAGGGCATGGCCGCCATGCTGCTTTTGGTGATTCATTGGCGCGTTTGCTCAGAAAGTCTGGGCATGAAGTTTTTACAGAATACTATCTCAATGATGCGGGAAGGCAAATAGACATCCTTTGTGCGAGTGTTATGTTTGAGCTTCTTTTGCTAGAAGGGCAGAAGCTTGGTCAGGTTGATGGTCTTTATAAAGGCTCATACATTAAAGAGATCGCTGGAGGTCTCCGAGAGGAAGGTGTAGCGATCAATAAAAAAATATCGCTCACCAAAGCAAGCGGATCGGATGATGAAATTGTTGATGCTCTCATATTGGAATTTAAGGATGTTGCTGGAGATGAGCTTTTTCAGATGGTTTTAGAGAAGACTGTCCTGCAGATGACAAAACTGCTTAAAGATGATCTTTCAGACTTTAGGGTTAGACAAGATGGTTTTTATTCAGAAAAATCGCTCTTTTCTGAAGGCAGGATTGAAGAGGCTTGCGGGATCATTAAGAAAAATGGAAACGCTTATGAAAGAGATGGTGCGCTGTGGCTCGAATCTACAAAATATGGGGACGACAAGGATCGCGTGGTCATCAGAGAGGATGGAAGGTCTACTTACTTTGCATCTGATATTGCTTACCATCATCACAAGAAGGTTAGAGGCTTTGACCTTTTAATCAATGTTCTAGGCTCTGATCACCATGGTTATGTATCAAGACTTGAGGCGGGTCTTGCTTCAACAGGAAACAAGGTCTCTGACTTAGAGGTAATTCTGATGCAGTTTGTCACCCTTTACAGGGGCAAGAAAAAAATTCAGATGTCTACTCGGTCAGGGAACTTTGTTCCCATGAGAGACCTCTATTCGGAAGTTGGGGTTGATGCCGCAAGGTTTTTTTATGTCAGTAGATCTCATGATCAGCACTTAGACTTTGATCTAGAACTTGCAACAAAACAAAACAACAAAAATCCTGTTTACTACATCCAATATGCCAATGCTCGGATAAAAAGCGTGATCAAAGAAAATGAAAAAAGGGGCTATTTATTTGATGAAGCCCTGGGAAAATCAAATCTTGCGAAGCTTAAACTGTCCATTGAGGAAGATATCATTTCTCTTTTAGGCAAATACCCAGAAACCATCTTAAAAAGCTCTAATAGCAGAGAGGTGAACAAAATAGCAAACTATCTAAAGTCTTTATCACAGCTTTTTCATTCATATTATGGTTCAACAAAGTTTGTATCAGATGAAGATGGGCTTAGAAATGCTAGATTACTTTTATTGAAATGTGTGTCCACAGTAATCGAGGACGGCCTAGATATCTTAGGTGTTTCCGCTCCCACTAAGATGTAGTTTTTTTCTTCTTTTTGTATTCAATATCTAACGATTGAAGCTTTCTGTATAAGTTTGTACGCTCCATATCCACTCTTCTTGATAGCTCGCTTATTTTTCCGCCAACAAGTTCCAGCTGCCTTGTTAAGTAGGCCCTTTCAAAAAGTTTTTTGGCCTCCTTCATGCTCAAGGAAAGAATATTATTCTCTATTAGGATATTTCCACCTGGGCCCTGCAATGTAATGATTTCTTGGATTTCATCCACATTAACTATTTCTTTGTCTCTTCTTGAGAGAAGAGACTGAACAAGGTCCACTAGTTGACGGAGGTTTCCTGGCCATTGATATTTTGAAAGCATATTTTGAGCGGCCAAACTAAACCTCCTATAACCATGTCCATCCTTTTCAACAAAAAACTTAACTGCATCATCAAGTATTTGGGCGATCTCTTTAAG
>LUMG01000131.1_pt1 | contig 26963 bp, 27 predicted proteins | sample 729691 | NCBI WGS metagenome assembly LUMG01 (sample SAMN03860269, study PRJNA289734) | marine metagenome | biome: seawater column; feature: ocean; material: water; isolation source: Red Sea water column Station 34 - depth 50m | place: Saudi Arabia: Red Sea | collected 2011-10-15 | depth 50 m
TGTCATCATTAGTAGTGATGGTGAAATCATTAATCGACACAGAAAGTTAATGCCAACCAACCCAGAGAGGATGGTCTGGGGATTTGGAGACGCCTCAGGCCTTAAGGTCGTTGACACTCCTTGCGGCAAGCTAGGGAGCCTTATTTGCTGGGAAAATTACATGCCTCTGGCGAGATATGCCTTATATGCACAGGGCGTTGAGGTTTATATAGCACCAACCTGGGATCAGGGGGACGCATGGATTTCTTCGATGAAGCACATCGCTAAAGAAGGAGCGTGCTGGGTGATTGGAAGTGGAAGTGCAATCAAAGCGAGCGATATTCCCGACTCTTTTCCAGGAAGAGAGACGCTTTATCCTGACCCTAACGAATGGGTTAATACAGGCGACTCTGTTGTCATTGCACCTGGAGGAGAGCTGGTTGCTGGCCCCATGAACAAGGAGCAAGGTATTTTATATGCCGATATTGATGTTTCAAAAGCATCTAGAGCCCATAGGAAATTGGATGTTGCGGGTCACTATTCTAGGCCTGATATTTTTAAATTGATCGTTAATAAAGAAAACCAGAGCCCAGTTCATTTTAAGAAATAAATCTAATTTAAAAAATCATCAGTTTTTTCAAGCTCAATAAATGAATCAATTACTTAGTCCCTTCAATTTTTCTAGAGGTCCAAGCCTTAAAAATCGCTTTATGCTAGCGCCCTTAACAAATACACAGAGCTTTGAAGACGGGAAACTTTCTGACGAAGAATTTAAATGGCTTACGATGCGTGCTCAGGGAGGCTTTGCCCTGACCATGACCTGCGCATCTCACGTACAAGCAATTGGAAAAGGTTTCCCTGGCCAATTAGGCGTTTTCTCAGATGATCACCTCGATGGCTTAAAGCGTCTCTCTAAAGAAATCAAAGCGAATGATAGTGTTGCTATCTGTCAACTCCACCATGCAGGAATGAGATCGCCTGAAGATCTTATTGGTCAAAGGCCTGTTTGCCCTTCTGATAATGAAGAATTTAAAGCTAGAGCGCTCTCAACTAGCGAAGTTGAGAAACTTAGAGATGATTTCATTGAGGCAGCCATTCGATCGGAAAAAGCAGGGTTTGATGGCGTAGAACTTCACTGCGCTCATGGATACATCTTAGCGCAGTTTTTGAGCCCCGAAATTAATAAGCGTAATGATCAGTATGGGCAAAGTCTGAGTAACCGCTCGAGGCTGCTTTATGAGATTATCGATGGCATCAGAGAGGTATGTCAAAATGAATTCATTATTGGAGTCAGACTTTCACCTGAAAGGTTTGGATTGAAGTTGAATGAGATTACCTCTCTTGCTGAGGAGCTGATGACATCAAACAAGATTGAGTTCTTAGATATGTCTCTATGGGACGTCTTTAAAGAGCCGGAGGAAGAGGAATTCAAAGGCAAAAAACTGATCAGTTATTTCACTGAACTTAAAAGAGGTAATACCAAGCTAGGTGTTGCTGGATCGATAAAAACGCCTGGTGATGCTGAAAAAACTATGGACGAAGGGGTTGACTGGGTTATGCTTGGAAGAGCGGCAATACTCCAGCACAATTTCCCAAAACTTTATGAGGCTGATTCGAGTTTTTCTCCAGTACAAGCTCCTGTGAGCAAAGAACACTTAAGAAACGAAGGGCTTTCAGACAAATTCATTCAGTATGTTGGAAACTGGAAGCTCACCAAAAAGCCCAGCAAAACTTAATCCTTAGAACTTTGTTGTAATTTGAAAGCATTGAAAGGCTTATATTCCCGAAAAAGCAATCTCATTATTCACCACCTTGGCTTCAATAACAGCGCCTGAACTATAATTTCCAGCAAGAATCCTTTGCGACAAAGGATTTTCAATGAGTTGCTGCACAGTTCTTTTGAGCGGCCTGGCTCCAAAAGCTGGATCATATCCACGCTCAACGATTAAATCGATCGCTTCATCCGATAGATTAAGCGAAAGATTAAGGTCATCCAATCTGGAGCGTAATTGATCTAATTGAAGGGCTGCAATGCCTTTAATTTGAGGCTTTCCAAGGTTATCAAAAATAACAATTTCATCAATACGGTTTACAAATTCTGGCCTAAAGTGGTCGCTTACAAGCTGCGTTAATACCTCTTGCATATCTTTACCAGGGTTTTCTTGAATCAGATCAGACCCTAAGTTAGATGTCATGACAATGACAGTATTCTTGAAATCCACTGTTCTTCCTTGACCGTCTGTGAGTCGGCCATCATCTAGAACCTGCAATAGAACGTTAAATACATCTGGATGCGCTTTCTCTATTTCATCCAACAAAACAATGGAGTAAGGTTTTCTTCTGACTGCTTCGGTTAATACGCCGCCCTGCTCAAAACCAACATATCCTGGCGGAGAGCCAATCATTCTGGCCACAGAGTGTTTTTCCATAAATTCGCTCATATCAATGCGAACAATGGCCTGCTCGGTATCAAACAAAAAGTCAGCCAAAGCCTTTGTAAGCTCAGTTTTTCCGACGCCAGTTGGACCCATAAATAGGAAAGATCCGTCAGGCTTTGATGGATCTGATAATCCTGCGCGTGCTCTTCGAACCCCATCTGAGATCACTTCGACAGCTTTTTCTTGTCCAATCAAGCGCTGGTGAATAATGCTTTCCATATTCAAGAGTTTTTCTTTTTCAGCGGCCATCATCTTGTCAACCGGAATGCCAGTCCATCGTGCCACGATATAGGAAATCTCAGTCTCGGTAACCTTGTTTCTAAGAAGCGTCATATCATCAACCTCTTTACTTTCAGAAGCTTGTATCTTTTCCTCCAGCTGGGGAATAATGCCGTACTGAAGTTCACTCATCTTGGCAAGATCATTGTTACGCTGAGCCACTTCAAAACTCGCCTTAGCCTGCTCAAGCTCCTCCTTTATGTTTTGAGCGCCTTGAACTTGTGATTTTTCTTTTTTCCAGACCTCTTCCAGGTCTGCGTAGTCTTTTTCGAGTGTTTTGATGTTTGACTCGAGCTCAGAGAGTCTCTCTTTTGAAGACTTATCTTTTTCTTTTTTAAGAGCCATCCTCTCAATTTTAAGTTGAACTAGTTTTCGATCTAGATTGTCCATTGACTCTGGCTTTGAATCAATTTCCATTCGTATTTGAGATGCGGCTTCATCAATTAAATCAATAGCCTTGTCCGGTAACTGCCTATCAGTAATATATCGTTGAGATAGATTTGTTGCAGCAATAATTGCTGGGTCAGTGATCTCGACTCCGTGATGCACCTCGTATCTCTCTTTTAAACCTCTCAAGATTGCAATTGTGTCTTCCTCAGTCGGCTCATTCACTAAGACCTTCTGGAAACGCCTCTCAAGCGCTGAATCCTTCTCAATGTGTTGACGATACTCATCAAGAGTCGTTGCACCCATACAATGAAGATCACCTCGAGCAAGCGCTGGCTTTAGCATGTTGCCAGCATCAATAGCGCCTTCAGCCTTACCCGCACCCACCATAGTATGAAGCTCGTCAATAAAAAGGATGATTTGCCCCTGCTCGGACTCAATCTCTTTGAGGACTGCCTTGAGCCTCTCTTCAAACTCTCCGCGATATTTAGCTCCGGCCAACAAGGCAGCTAAATCAAGCGATAGTAGACGTTTTCCTTTGAGTCCTTCAGGCACTTCATTGTTAATGATGCGCTGCGCAAGTCCTTCAGCAATGGCTGTCTTACCCACTCCAGGCTCACCAATAAGGACAGGGTTGTTTTTTGTTCTTCTTTGAAGGACCTGAATAGAGCGGCGAATCTCTGCATCTCGGCCGATAACTGGGTCAAGCTTACCGTCAGCGGCCTGCTGGGTTAGATTGATTGTGTACTTTTCAAGAGACTGTCTCTGTGACTCCATATTTTCATTGTCAACGCTCTGGCCTCCTCTGAGTTTTTCTACAGCACTAGTAATTACCTTTTTATCTGCTCCAGAGCTGATTAGAATTTTTGCCACTTCATCGGTTGAATTGAGAGCAGCAAGCAAGAATAATTCTGTCGATAGGTAGGCATCCCCTTTTTGGCCAGCAAGCTTGTCAGTCTGATTGAGCAATCGAGTCAAGCTTTGTGATGTGACTACCTCGCCATTAGGATTCTTAACCGTTGCCATTTTATTGAGCTCTTTAGAAAGAGAGTCTGATAATTTAGACAAATTCACACCGTTCTGACCAAGAATTTGGCTAACGCTTCCTGATTTATCATCCACCATCGCCTTGATTAAGTGTGTCGGCTCAATAACGCTGTGATCACTTCTAACGGCAAGCGTTTGAGCTTCAGATAAATACTGCTTAAACTGATTAGTAAGTTTATTAATATCCATAACTAAATTCTATTATTGTTTATTTTCAATAACATTTATTTATGGGGCTGAGTCAATCTTTTCAAGTAAAGACGAAGAAATGACTATGATTGAAGGTTTTTAACTAAATTTAAACCTCAAGAGTGTTTTAATTCTCAAGATCTTATCAGGAATCAAATGCAAAGTTTGCTTTTATGGGACTCAGTTGCTCTCTTTCTAAAATCATATCTGCTGCTCGAGCAGCGATCATTTGAGTCGGCGCATTGAGATTTCCGGAAATGATTTGAGGCATCACTGAAGCATCAACGACGCGAAGCTTTTCGACCCCTCGAACCTTCATCTGATCGTCAACAACCGCCATATCCCCATTACCCATCGCACAGGAGCAGCAAGGGTGGTAATCGGTCTCTGCTGCAGACTTTATAAACTCAATGATTTGTTTATCAGTCTGAATCTGAGGCCCTGGGGTTAGCTCAATTCCTCTAAACTCATCGAAAGATGGCTGCGAAATAAGCTCTCGAGCTTTTTTGAATCCGTTTACCATTTCAGTTAAGTCCTCTGGATGTTGCAAGTAATTAAACGTCATTAATGGCTTATCGAGTGGGTTTGCAGACCTCAGGGTGACTTGACCCCTGCTGCGAGGTCGGAGCTGATCAACATGAATCGCAAAGGCCTGAAGGATAGAGATTTTGTCTCCATTGTATTCAAACCCTACCGGACCAAAGTGGTACTGAATGTCTGGATATTTTGCTTTTGAACTGCTTCTAATAAGTCCGCCTGCCTCCCAAATATTCGAAGTTGCAATCCCTTTTTTAGTGAAGACCCATTGAATACCAGTTGCTAGTTTTCGATGGGGCTGATTAACCTTGTGGATAGGAAAGCTTTTTTTACATGCATATTGAAGAATGATGCTCGAGTGGTCTTGCAGGTTTTGACCTACACCTGGAAGATCAACATGAACATTGATTCCATGGTCTTTTAGGTGCTTTGAAGGGCCAATTCCCGAGAGCATAAGGAGGTGTGGTGAATTGATTGCACCGCCCGAGAGAATGACCTCTTTGTTAGCCTTTACAGAGCGAATTTTGCCTTTGTGCTGAAATGTGACACCGCAGGCTTAAGATGCGCTATTGCTGCGCTGCACCTTCGCCCATTTTTCCTGGTTGCATCAAACCTTGCGATACCCTCCGGATTGTATCCATTGAGGTCCTCTGAATAACCTTGTCCAGACTGAGGACCAGCCTCTTCAAAGGCATCAAACAAGGGGTTATCAAATGAGCCTTTTGTGACGCCAAGGTTACCGCTACCACCACGCCAGAGGTCTTCACCTCGATCTGACGATTCTCCCGCCTTAAAATAAGGTAAGCACTGATCATAGGACCAGTCCTTCAAACCACATTCAGATTGCCATCGGTCATAGTCTAATGGGTGGCCTCGCATATAGACCATTGAGTTAATAGACGATGACCCGCCAATCACCTTACCTCTTGGTATTGAAATATTTCGATCAAAGAGTTCTGGCTCGTCCTCGCTCCAATAGTTCCAGTTAATCTTTGGGTTTTTGTAGGCCTTGTAAACTCCGGCAGGAATATGGATCATCAAGTTGTAATCCATTGGTCCTGCCTCTAAGACTAAAATTTTATTATTCAAGTCTTCACCAAGCTTATTAGCAAGGACGCAACCCGCTGAGCCGGCTCCAACGATAACGAAATCAAATTGCTTCATAAATCTGGAAACTTAAAACTTTTCAAGCTGTTAGTTTAAATAGAAAAGTATTTAATAAATGAAATATATTAATCAATTTAGAGGACAGGATTCAAATGAACACAATAGGATTCATTTGGCTGTGCGTAGACTATCATTGTAAGCGGCCTAGAGCCAGACGAAGGCAGAAGTAGAAATCATAGCTAGAATCGTCATTAATCCCAATCTTGAATGAGCTATAATTTCTATCTGCAGTGATTAATTAATCTAAATTTATAGTAAAAAACGCTCTAGTAGTTTAGCCCATCGCCTGGAGCTTATAAGGCGTTCTAACTACGCCCATCTCTTCAGCCATTTTTTTAGCAGCATCCGAGTTAAACATCGCCATCATGCCAGCCGGGTCAAACACATCTACGACAACAATAGCGGTATGGTCATCCACCTTTCCGACCTTTGCTTCTCTCGAGAATTGTAATCTCTGCTCTTCTAGAGCATCAAACCCCTTCTTCCATTCATCGAACGTACCATTACCGATTTCAATCATAACCATTGTATTCATCTTTTCTAGGAAAACTTAATTCTCTTCTAGTCTTCTTAATGTAAATACGCCCAGAATAACAAGAACCAGGCTGTTCAGCATCCATAGAGGTGCGACAAGGTTGTCAACGCTATTCTCTAGCTGCTCTGGAGTCAGAACCGCCAAAAACACAAACATAATAGATGAGGCCAGAATTAAGAACCATGATAGCCAATTAGGGAAAAGATTTGTTCGTAAATACCCTATTCCAGTGACCGAGAAACCAAGGTACATGATTGACCAACCTGTCCAAGCTATCACTCCTCCCATGAGTGAGGATTCAGCACTGATTTCAGCGCTATTGATCGCATCAGAAACCAGGCCCATACTAAGACCAACGACCATCATCAGTAAGCCAGCATCCATAAAGGAATTTCGAGTAATATTTCTCGTCATCAAAAATGCCAGCGGAATAGTAACTAAAGTGTAAGCTGCAATTTTTTCAGTATGACTTTTGCTAAGAAGACCTGTTTCACCCAGAAGCATATACACAGCAAGTGAGCCAAGCCCAGCGATTATGAAGAGTATTCCGTTTACTTTTTTTTCTGACATTGTCATTCCCCTTATTTAAATTTAAATGAGTCATTAGTATTGTACAGATTAATATAATCATCAATAAAAACCTTCCTCATAAAACACTTCATTTAAATTTATTTTTCAGATCATTTTTCTATTCTAAGATCTTTTTAATGAAGTCTATTTCTGAATTGTTTAGAAATTTATTCTTATTTTTTTTTCATTATTATGATGTATAATTTGGATGTGAACACTATGTTCATATTTGAACATATATCATTTCAAGTGATATTAAAACAAAAAAAGGAGAAATCATGAAACACTTTTTTAAAAGCGCAATCATTGCAGCATCATTAGTTGCGACTTCATCTTTTGCAGATGTCGTCAAGATTGATGCAGTGACACTTGCACCAAAACCAGTCTACATTAACAAGCCATTCAAGGCATTTGTAGAAGAAGTCAATACAAAATTTGCCGGACAAATTGAAATAAACTGGCGCGGTGGTCCAGAAATTATGCCTCCATTTAAGCAAGCTGAAGGCGTTCGAAACGGATCGGTAGATATGACTTATACTAGCCCGAGTTATTATCAAGGCTTAGTTCCAACTTCAGGCACTATGAACCTGTCGTTCAAGAACTATGAGCAAATTGCAGCAACTGACTATCATGAACGAATGACTGAACTTCATGCTGAAAAAGATCTTATTTTTCTTGGTGAAATTCCTGCAACAGAGCTAAATTTTATGATTTACATGGGTGAAGAGGTCTCAGGACTAGAAGACCTTAAAGGGAAAAGAATTCGTGTATTCCCTACCCTACTGCCACTTGTTAAAGCTCTAGGTGCAGAACCTATCGTGATGGCAATGGGAGATATCTTCACTGCGATGGAGAGAGGAACGATTGATGGATATATGCAAGGACCACTTGCTCAGGCTCAGCAGTTTGAAGGTCTGGTCAAGACAGTGATCTTTCCTGGAGTTTATCGAGCAGGTTTTCCAGTCTTAATTAACAAAGATACATGGGGAATGATGTCTGCTGATCTTCAGCAAGAATTAACAACATTCCTTCGTGACGACTTTGCCCCTAGACAAGACTACATCTGGGGTGATGATATCGCTGCGAACGTCGAACTGATGAAAGGCGCAGGATTTAACATCTTGCAGCTACCAGATAGCGAAGTTGCACGTTATGAGAAAATGGCAATGGATGCCGCATGGGCTGTCACAGCAGAAAATGCTGGCGCGGATGTAGCTGCAGAGCTGCGTTCAATGCTGGATAAATAACAAAAAAAGTACTAAAGTTAGGTGGGAGTCAAATTAAAATTGACCCCACCTATTTTTTTATGGGAGTAAAAACTTGTTCAACTCTTTTGCTAAGTTGAGTCATTTTTTCAGCCGCTTGAACTTGTATTGTGCAATTCTTGGCGCTGTACTCTTATTCTTTACTGCTTCAATCATTTGTATTGAAGTTACTGGTCGTGCATTTGGCGCACCTTCCCGCCTTTGGGTTCTGGAAACTAGTGAGTACTCACTTCTTTACATTTCATTCCTTGGGGCTCCATATTTGCTCGAGAAGAATATGCACGTAGTCATCGATATTGTTTACACCAGCCTGACAAAAAATTTACGACTATTTTTTCAAGGACTCAATTCCATATTAGGCTTTCTAGTCTGCATTATTCTTACCATTGTTGGAGTCATGGTTGTTGTTGAACAATATGATCTTGGCGTCCGTGAAATCACGGTGATGAGGCCATTGAGTTGGTGGCTTACTGCTGCGTTGCCAATAGGAACTGGATTAATGTCAATTCAGTTTATCGAGCAGTTTATACGCACACTAAAAGGCAAAACCCTATAGTCATGGAATGGTACTACACAATCACTATTATTCTAGCTCCACTCTTGGTTTTAATGTTTTTAGGGTTGCCGGTTGCCTTTTCATTTCTAGCGGTCAATATTGTTGGCTCATTTATCTTGATGGGAGGTATACCAGGGGTAAAACAACTCATTCTGAATTCGGTCGACTCAGTATCTAGCTTCGTTCTGATACCCATTGCCCTGTTCATGATTATGGGTGAAGCGATGTTCCGATCCGGTATCGCAATTGATTTAATGGATACGCTTGATAAATGGTTCGGGAAATTGCGTGGTCGTCTAGCCTTGATGGCTGTTGGTGGCGGCGTTCTTTTTTCAACCCTAACAGGCAATTCAATGGGATCCATTGCATTACTTGGCTCATCACTCACACCTGAGATGGAGAAACGAGGCTACAAAAAACCGATGTCGCTTGGCCCAATCCTAGGCTCGTCTGGATTAGCAATCATGATTCCACCCTCGGCTTTGGCGGTAGTGCTTGGTGTCATCGCTGAACTCTCAATCCGAAGAATTTTAATCGGCATAATTATCCCAGGTCTTTTGATGGCACTTCTTTATATCATCTATATTCTTGGGCGCTGTCGACTCCAACCAGATTTAGCTCCTTCTTTCGACGTTCCGAAGGTTTCTGTTTCTGAAAAAATCTCTGCAACCGTAACCAATATACTGCCCCTTGCTTTTGTAATTTTTTCCGTCGTTGGTGTCATTTTCATGGGAATAGCTACTCCAAGCGAAGCTGCTGCGACTGGAGCCTTTTCGGTTCTAATTCTGGCAGCACTAAAGCGAAGATTAACTTTTAAAGTTTTTGGAGAGACCATGTTCTCCAGTGCCAATATTTCAGTCATGGTGCTGCTGATTATTTCTGGCGCTATTACGTTTTCGCAGATCTTAGCGTTTACAGGTGCAACGTACGGAATGATTGATGCAGTAATGTCAATTGATATCTCCAATGAAGCCATAGTTTTCATGATGATTATGGTAGTGATTCTCATGGGTATGGTGATGGGCCCACTGCCCATAATGCTCATTACTTTGCCTATATTCATTCCAATCGTCATTCAATTTGGGTTTGATCCGATTTGGTTTGCAGCGATGTATTTGGTTGCTATTGAGACAGGGGCAACCTCTCCACCATTTGGAGCTGCCCTTTTCGTAATGAAGGGTGTAGCGCCAAAGGATACAACAATGGCTGATATTTACAAAGCTGCCATGCCTTTTGTCATCTGTGACTTTCTAGCTATTCTCTTGTTGTTCTTTATTCCCGAAATTGTGACTTATCCAGTGTATCTAATGTTCAAATGACCAATCTAGTTTTCTGGTCATTTGGATGAACTATAGAGATTAAAAAGGATAAAGATTAGCATTATGAAAAACAAAAAACCTAGCTTCATCATCTTTATGACGGACCAGCAAAGAGCTGATCATTTAGGTTGCTATGGTAATCTTAAAGTAAAAACACCAAATATTGATGCGATTGCTAATCGTGGAACAAGGTTTGATCATTTCTATGTCTCAAACCCGATTTGCCAACCAAACCGAGCAGCTCTTGCAACAGGGCAATTGACGTCTGTCAACGGTTGTAGGCAAAATGGCATTCCACTTAGTTTAGATTCAACAACCTATGCTGATGTTTTAAAATCCAGCGGTTATCGAACTGGCCTTGTGGGTAAAGCTCACTTTCAGAACGTGTCACCCATTGAGTTGAAATCGCCTCAGCCAAGTGGCGAAGGTGAAGAGCTTAATGAGCCCTACAATCTTGCCTCAAAGTCGCAACGTCGAGGCTCAATCTATGAGTGTGAAATTAGAACCAGTTGGAAAAAAAATCCTAAAAAGGAATTACCTCTGCCCTACTATGGTTTTGATTATGTTCAACTATGTATTGGCCATGGTGATCAGGTTGAGGGGCATTATACAGACTGGCTTAACGGCAAATTATCTGGACAAGCAGATCCGCGTGGACGTTCGATGGCACTGGATAAGAGTGCAATTGAAACGCCGCAAGTCTGGAGAACAGCCCTATCAGAAACTCAATACCCAACGCACTTTGTTGGTGAAAAGGCCTGTGAATTTCTAGAAGATCAAGACGATACTCCGTTCGTTCTTGTTGTATCTTTTCCTGATCCCCATCACCCGTTCACTCCACCAGGTCGCTATTTTGATCTCTATGATCCTACAGATATCTCCCTACCTGAAAGCTTTCATCATCCTATCAAAGATAGGAGTGACTTACCGAAACATATTCAAAGAATCTATGAAATTGGAGCAGAAAAACCTGACGAATTCTGGCCATTTCATGCAGATGAAGAGCATACTCGCCAAATGATTGCGCTCAATTATGGTGCAATAACCATGATTGATGATCAGATTGGCGTTGTTATACAGACTCTAAAAAATATTGGTCAATTTGAAAACACGAATATTATCTTTATGTCGGATCATGGCGACTATATGGGAGACCACGGCACGGTTCTTAAGGGTGGTGTTCATAGCCACGGTTTAATTCGTGTGCCGTTAATCTGGTCAGATCCTCAGAGCCACTCAAACAAGATTTCAAAAATTCAAGGAAGTGCGATTGATTTTGCACCAACACTTTTGCACAAAGCAGGTCTAAAAACACCCTATGGGATGCAGGGTCGTAATCTTTTTGCTGGCGATGTTAAAAATCTACCTATATTGATTGAGGATTCTGGATATGCCATGGCATCAGATGATGGTCAAACGGCATACTGCTCAATCGTTCATAATCATTGGCGAATGACTATATTTGAGGGCTCTGAGCTAGGCGAACTCTTTAACCTTGAAGAGGACCCGTATGAATTAACCAACCTTTGGTTTGATTCTGCTGCTTCATCAAAAAAACTTGAAATGATGCACTTACTCATTGACCGGCAAATTGCTCTGCGCAGCAAAAGTCTGGCTCCAACTCATCAAGCCTAGATGTAATATGTTAAATTTAAGAAAATTGATTTTTTTTAGTGTTTATTTTGGTCCTAAATTCTTCTATTTGTTTAGATAAGTTGAAGTATAATTTAATCATGAACACTTTGTTCATATATGAACAACGATACAATTAAACATGAAAAATGAATATATACAATTTAATGAAAGCTACTTTAATAGTGAAAGACTTGCTCATCAATCGCAAGGGAGAGAATTGGATGTTAATGAAGCAGCTCTCGCTAAAGCTTTAATGGAGATATTTGATAAGGGGATTCACGACTTCAATGACGTGGCAAATGCTCTTAAAAGTATGAAAATTATTGCGCCTAGGAGTGGAACAGTAGACTGGACAGTTGAATTGCTTAATGAGGAGCTTAAAGAAACTAATAAGCAGCTGGATTTAGCATACAAGGAAAATGGTTTTGGCGCTTAAAAAAGCTACAAAATTCTTTATGAATCACAGAAACAAATAGAACTTAAATTATGTCAAATACTGCACCTGAATTTCCAAAAATTGAGCCAGATGATGTTCAAATCCCAGAAGGCAAAAGCTTTGAAGAGTGGATTGATAGTCATATTGCGCTTTATGAAACAAGAACTTTAGATTGGAATGCGCTGAAATTTCAAGCCGATTTTGATCCTAAATATAGAAGAGCCCAAATGAGATATATTGGTACAGGCGCATCTGGAGTTAGTTCAGATTCAAATACTGTGACCGCGAATCACTTTACATTCTCGACCATGGTTTTACCGGCGGGTTGTGAGGGCCCACTCCATATCCACTATGACGCAGAAGAGGTGTTTTTTATTCTAAAAGGTAAAAAAATTAGATTATTTTTTGAGCATCATGGTGAAAAGGTTGAAAAAGTTCTATCGGAAAGAGATGTAATCTCAGTCCCACCGGGTATTTATCGCGGCTTGAGAAATGAGGGCATTGAAGAGGCGCTGATGTGCGTCATGATTGGTAACCCAAAGCCCGTGACACCGACTTACCCAGAGAGTCATCCACTCTCTCAAATTAAAAGGCCAAAGAATTAAACAATGAATCAGGAGTTTATATTATGTCAAATGCAGATGCTAATACACTAATCGAAAATAGAGTTAATAGTGGAATATTAGGGCAATGGTACCCTGTTTCAAAGTCTGTTGAAGTGACGAAGGATAAGCCTCACGGCGTAGAAGCCCTAGGAGAGAAGTTTGTGTTATGGAGAGATGAGAGTGGTGAGGTTCAGTGTTTGAGTGATATTTGCCCTCACAGAGGCGTACCTTTATCCAAAGGAAGAATTCATAATGGCAATGTTTCTTGCGCCTATCATGGCGTAATAGTAAGCGGAGATGGAACTGTGGTAAGCGTTCCAGCCATGCAAAATTGCGCACTAGAAGGTCAAAAAACAACCAAATCATTCGAAGTGTATGAAATCTATGATGCTATTTTTGTTTATATTCCTTCTCCAGATAGACCTAAAGCACCACCACTAAAATTGCCTAAAGAATTTGTTTCGCCAAACTGGTCGGGTTTTTTGTGTACTTCAGTTTGGGATACGAATTATCGATATGCTTTCGACAATCTTGCTGACCCAATGCACGGATCATATCTCCATGCAGAGAGTTTTACTCTAGCATATGGATCAAAAGAAGACGTCATGGACGTGACCAAAACCGAGAATGGATTCATTGTGAGCCGAACTGGTCAGACCAGTGAGAACTTTGATTGGACTGAGTTTGAGTTCCATGAAGGAACAATGTTCTGTTTTCTTGATATTCCATACCCAAAAGCTGCTGGTCCAGGAGGGAATATGCGAATAGTTGGCTTTGTAACGCCTGTTAATGAATCCACCTGTAAAGTATTTTTCTGGCGCATGAGAGAAGTCACAGGCATTCAGCTTGAGTCCTGGAGGTTTTTATACAGAGCTGAACTAGAATCTCGGCACTGGAAGGTTTTAGAGCAAGACCGAGAGATTCTAGAGGCCGCTTCGGATGAAGCTCGAACACACGAAAATTTATATCAACATGACATTGGTGTAGGAAATATTCGTTTCGCACTCTTTGAGTTAGCAAAGTCTAATGTCGAAAGTGATCCAGCTTATGGGACTCAATAAGAATGCTCAAAAATCGCTTGATAATTGTCACCGGTGGAGCAAAGGGTCTGGGCGCTGAAATTGCTGAAAACATTTATAATCACGGCGCCAAAGTAATTATCGCTGACAAAGACACTGAAAATGGTAAGCAAACTGCTAAAAGGTTAGATTCTGATTTTTTTTATGTAGATTTAGAGGACCCCTCCTCTATCGAAGAGCTCATTAATAGCGTTTCAAAAAAATACAATGGAAGGCTCGATGGGTTGGTCAATAATGGTGCAATTGCGACTGGGATTGGTGGCATTTCATTTGAAGATATTGATCTAGACACTTGGGATAAAGTTATGCGAGTAAACATTAGAGGAACTTGGCTGATGACTAGAGCGGCTGCACCCCTATTAAGACAATCGGATTCTGGAAGAATTGTTAATATTTCATCTGATACAGCAATCTGGGGGGCTCCAAAGCTTCTATCTTATGTTGCCACAAAAGGAGCAATCATTTCTATGACTCGATCTCTTGCTCGGGAGCTAGGTCAAGACGGTATTGGAATAACTGCGGTGGCACCAGGCATCTTAACGACAGAGTCTACAGAATATGTGCCCGCTGAAAGACACAATCTTTACAGTGAGAATAGAGCAATTAAAGGGCCACAAGAGGCAAGTGAAGTTACCAGCACAATAAGCTTTCTTTTGTCCAAGGGTGCGCTAACTTTAACCGGTCAGCTCTTAACAGTTAACAACGGTTTTGTTTTTTCTTGACGTCATGAGTACTCTAAATCGACAAAATTCAGGACCGATTGAGTATTATGAAAGACAAGGTCAAGGGGACTGTGAAGTGGTCCTCCTTCACGGTATAGGTTCCAACGCTCTGTCTTTTGAGCCTCTGATCGACGAACTCCCAAAAAGCTGGAGATTGATTGCTTGGAATGCTCCAGGTTATGGTAACTCAGAACCTTTAAAAAATGACTGGCCTGTTGCCAAAGATTATGCTGATGCTCTTAAGGATTTTTTACAGAACATCCAATTAAAGTCTCCTATTATTGTTGGTCATTCGCTGGGAGCATTAATAGCCACAAGCTATGCTGCCAGCTACCCAGAACATGTCTCAAAGCTTCTACTAGCCTCTCCAGCTTTAGGTTATAGCCAGTCAAGAAATGAGGCGCTACTCCCGAAAGCCCAAGAACGTATAGATGAGCTTGAATCATTAGGTGTAAATGACTTTGCAAAAGCTCGCTCTACTAGGCTCGTGGCGAATCCAGATAAGTATCCAAAAATAGTCTCAAAAATTACAACAGAAATGATGCGTATCAACGTATCTGGGTATATTCAAGCAGTTAAGATGCTCTCTTCTGGAGAGTTATTAAAAGACGCACTTAAACTAGACTGTCAAGCAGATGTTATCGTTGGCGCGGAAGATGTCATTACGACACCAGAATCATCACTTAAGGCCCATGAAACTCTAAAATCTGTGGTCTTAAGTAACTTCACTGAACTCAAGGGCGTGGGTCACGCAATATACCAGCAGGACCCAAAAAACTTTGCGAAATCTTTAATAGAGACAGCAAAGTCTGACACTTTACTTACTTCTATAGGATGAAACTATGACCAACTTTTCACTTATTGATGGGCTTCGAGGAATCGTAATGCGAGGACCTAGTATCACTGAAAGCGCTTCATTTTTTGAAGAGTTTTGGGGATTAAAAATCTCTCATTCCGAAGAGGACGAAGTTTTTTTTCGAGGAAATGGTTCAGAGCCTATAGCCTACGGACTTGTCAATAATCCGGTTTTTGGAATCGAATATATACACTTTTCAACAAAGGACCGTGACTCTATGGACGCTCTTTATAAAGAGCTTGTCAAAAAAGATTGCACAGTTGTGAGACAGCCAGGAGATTTCGATGATTTTTCAGGTGGTTATGGGTTTGAAATTTTAGATCTTGATGGTCGTCGACTCAGATTTCGAACTGATGCGCTATCACTATCTGAAGAGACTAATTGGGGTTTTCCAGATAAAGTTTCTCATGTCGTCTTAAATACACCTGATATGGAGGGCCTACAAAATTTTTATACCTCTGTTCTAGGTTTTCGTATCTCAGATTATTCAGGAGACCAGATGGTCTTCCTAAGGTGTAATAGTGAGCATCATACTATAGCTCTATCAAGGTCTAGTTATCCAAGCGTCAATCATGTTGCATTTGATTTGTCGTCTATCGATGAGTTTATGCATAGTATTGGAAGAATGAAGCAAGCGGGTCATAATGTGTCATGGGGTCCTGGTCGTCATGGCCCTGGAAATAATCCATTTGCTTATTTTGTTTCTCCCCCAGGTTTTGTAGTTGAGTTTACAACTGAGTTACAAATAATTGATGAGCAAAAGCACAAGCCCAAGATTTGGTCTAGAACTGACCCAGCCTCGATGGATTTATGGATGACTGCGGGCCGCCCAACGACCGCCCAGAGAACGGCCATGCAAGGCAGGCCAGACCCGGGTTTTTCTGACCAAAATCATGCTGAGGAGAGATAATGACTAAATTTGATTACTCCAACAAGGTGGCTGTTGTGACTGGCGGTACATCTGGTATTGGGCTTGCGACCGTCAGAACTCTTCTAGAATCAGGCGCAAAGGTCGCATTTTGTGCGCGCTCAAAAGAAAAATTAGAGAATGTTGAAAGTCGCCTAAAAGATGAATTTGGCGATGATCAGGTTTTGGCTAGAGCGTTAACTGTTCTTGATGAGGACAAAGTAAATGAATTTGCAAAGGATGTTGAATCAATATTTGGTCAGTGCGATTTACTTGTAAATAATGCAGGTCAAGGCAGAGTATCGACATTTAAAACGACGGATGATCAGAGCTGGAGAAATGAGTTTGAATTAAAGATTTTTAGCCAAATCTATCCAATCAGAGCATTTCAGACGATGCTGGAAAATGAAAATGGGTCGGTTGTTGTGGTCAATTCGCTCCTTGCAGTCCAGCCTGAACAGCATATGGTTTGCACCTCGTCGGCAAGGGCTGCTGTGCAAAATTTAGTTAAATCTTTAAGTATAGAGTTTGCACCGAACATTCGATTTAATTCAATCCTGCTCGGACTAATTAAAACCAATCAATGGGAGAGACGATTTGAGGATCGCGAGGATCAATCAATTACTGAGAGTGATTGGTATAAAGATCTTGCTTCAAACAAAGGAATACCGCTTCAAAGATTGGGTAATCCAGAAGAGGTTGCCAGCGCCATAGCTTTCCTTGGATCTTCAGATGCTTCCTATATAACTGGGGCCCAACTCGAAATTTCAGGGGGCTTATCAAAACATGCCTAAACAAAGCTAATAATGATTAAAGACACACCAAAACAAGAAACAGTATCCGATGGCATAGCAAAGTACCTGTCTGAAGTTGGCGTTCGTGTCATGTTTGGTGTTATTTCAATTCATAATATGCCTATTCTGGATGCTATAGCGCGTCAAAATATCATTCGCTTTGTTCCAACTCGAGGAGAAGCAGGCGCTATCAATATGGCGGATGCCTACTCAAGAGTCAGTGGAAATTTAGGGGTTTGTATCACCTCTACAGGAACCGCTGCTGGTAACGCTGCTGGCTCACAATTAGAAGCATTAACTGCTGAATCTAGACTTTTACACATAACGACTCAGATTGATACTAAGTTTTTGGATGGCAACTCTTCAGCAATCCATAGCGTACCTAATCAGCCAGATATGTTGAAATCCATATCCAAGGCTTATTTTTTTATCAATAGCCCCAAAACAGCAATTGAAACCCTCTCAAATGCGATTTCCAGTGCGATTTCTCCTCCGTCTGGTCCTGTTAGCCTCGAAATACCAATTGATATTCAGCTTGGCCAATTAGAACGCCCTGTTCAATCCGAGATGCCTAAAGCAAAAGAGATACCTTCAATAGAGGCTTTGGAGTGGTTACATCGACCCATGGGAGAGCTACAATCGATGAAAACCATAAAGCATCCTTAGGCGCATTCAATATGACTCAGGCCGCGTCGAATATTTACTCAAAGAGTGATTTAATGATTGTTGTTGGATCGAAATTAAGAGGAAACGAAACCTTAAACTACAATATGAAACTCCCTCCTCTTGTTCAGATTGATGCCAACGATTTCAGAGGTATCAGAAACTATAAGCTTCAAAAATTTATTCATGGAGACTCTAAAAAGGTTCTCCAAAAACTCATAGAACTACTCCCTAAAAAACTCAACACCGACAAAGAGTTTCATAGTGATATTCATCGGGCACGCCTTTTGAGCGAATCGCAATTATTAAAAACGCTTGGGCCCTATGAAAATATTGCAAAAACCCTGAACGATATCGTTTTCAATGGATCGCACCCATGGGTCAGAGATGTCACTATAGCCAATTCAACATTTGGTAATCGCTATGTCAGGATCTCTAATTCAAGCCTCGGTGTTCACGCTCTTGGAGGCGGTATTGGCCAAGGAATATCAATGGCAATAGGTGCTGCAATTGCGAATAAGGAAGCTAAAACGATAGCGCTTATAGGTGATGGTGGTGCTATGTTAGGTATCTCTGAAATGATTACGGCGGTGAGTGAAAAAGCAAATCTCGTCTTTATTCTGATGAATGATCAGGCCTATGGAGTTATCGAAAATATTCAGGATGCTAACTATGATGGTCACCGATTCTACTCAAAGCTGGATGCGCCTGATTTTTCACTTTTTTGTCAGTCTATCAACCTGCCACACCAAGTGATTCGAAATGTAGAAAAATTTAGAGATGCGCTAGAAAAAGCACTAGATACTGACGGACCTCAAATGATTGAGGTTGATATGTGCAGTATTGGCGGATTTCAAGAATCATTTTCCGGTCCTCCGGCTGGCGCTGTCAATACCAAGGAGGCCTCATGATTAGGCTTGGGCTTATTGGTTTTGGAAATATTGCAGCTAGTTTACTGGAACTTCTTAGTGAAAATCTGGATAAGGAGTTAGAGCACTTAACTATTTTTTGCAAGCCAGAATACTGCTCTCAAGTAGAACAAAAGCTACAAAATGAATACACAAATATTGCACTAGATTTTTGTATCACTACAAATATCGATGACTTAATCAACAGCAAACCCAATCTAGTGGTTGAGTGTGCTGGACATAACGCAGTCGAAGAGAACGTTATTGATGTATTAAGCTCAGGGATTGACACAGTGGTAATCTCAGTAGGTGCGCTCTCAGATACATCTCTTGCTGAATCTATTAATCAAGCAGCAATTCAAGGTAACGCTAGGCTGATTCTTCCCGCTGGAGCAATAGGCGGAATTGATCTACTGGCTTCACTCAAGAAATTTGGTGACTTAGAGGTTTCCTACAGAGGCATAAAGCCCTCATCTGCATGGGCTGGAACTAGCGCTGCATCAAACATTGATTTAAACGCGATCTCAGAACCAACAACTATTTTTAGTGGAAGCGCTCGTGAGGCAGCTCAAAAGTACCCTAAAAATGCCAATGTAGCTGCGACTATAGCGATGGCTGGAGCTGGCTTTGACAAAACAAAAGCTGAACTGATTGCTGACCCAAATGCCACCGCAAACATTCACGAATACACGGTCAACTGCCCTTTAGCGAGCTACACTATTCGAATAGAAGGAAAGCCTTCAAAAGGGAACGCAAAAACATCCGCCACAACGGTCTATAGTATAATGCGTGAAATCTCAAACTGTATCGGCCCCATAGTCATTTAGAGGTGTAGTCATGATTAAAATGCCAGATGGTAAATTATTTATAGGTGGTGAATGGAAAAATGGCTCTGGTCAAGAAATCGTTTCAATTTTTCCTGTCGATGGGTCAATAAATTGCACTTTCAAAGGAGCCTCTCAAGAAGACGTGTTGGAAGCTATTGAACTAGCTAAAAATGCCCAATCAAAAGACTCATGGCTATCTTTGAAGCCCTACGAAAGGGCTCAATATTTATATTCGATTGCAGATGGTATTGAATCAAATATCGAGAGAATTTCACAAATCCAGACCCGAGACACCGGAAAAACGCTCTCCGAAACATCTGCATTGGCAAGGTCCGCCTCTGGAACCTTTAGATATTACGCTGCGCTCCTAGAGAGTAGTGATGATTCGCTCACCTCTCAGCGAAGTGACTCTCTGACTCTGTCCGTATATGAGCCACTCGGATTGATCTCAGCAATCACTCCATGGAACTCCCCAATTGCTTCAGACGCTCAAAAGGTTGCACCTGCCCTTGCTGCAGGGAACGCTGTACTTTTAAAGCCCTCCTCTTGGTCACCTCTGGTCAGTCTTGAGCTTGCAAAAATCATTGAATCTTCGGGTTTACCGAAGGGACTATTTTCAGTATTACCTGGCGCAGGAAGTGAGGTTGGAAGCTTGTTAGTAGAGCATCCCGATATCAGCAAGGTTACCTTTACAGGGAGCACCTCTACTGGTCGCGAACTAGCGACTCAGGCGGCACAAAAGTTGATGCCTATTTCATTAGAATTGGGCGGCAAGTCTCCAGCTATTGTGTTTGAAGATGCAGATATTGATGTTGCAATTTCAGGGGTTATGTTTGGTATTTTTTCATCCACCGGTCAAAGCTGTATAGCGGGTTCAAGATTATTCATTCACGAAAGTATTTATGATGAGTTTCTTGAGAGACTAGTCAACGAAACAAATAAACTGATAGTGGGTGACCCCTACGAGAAAGATACTCAAGTTTCATCATTGATTCATCATGATCATCGGGATAAAGTTTCAGCCTATGTCGACAGAGCTATAGGCGATGGTGGAAGGATTTTATGTGGCGGAAAGGCTCCTATAGGGGCTGAATTTGAAAAAGGAGCTTATTACCTTCCTACCATTATTGCTGATGTCAAAAGCTCTTCTGAGATCGTTCAGGAGGAGGTTTTTGGCCCAGTCCTCGTCGTCATGCCGTTCAAGGATGAGGGTGACGTTATAGAGCAAGCTAATGACTCGCAATATGGATTGGCATGCGGCATTTGGACTAACAATTTCCCTAAAGCATGGAGGGTCGCTCGTGCGATTAATGCTGGAACAGTCTGGATTAATACTTACAAGCAATTCTCAATCTCCACGCCTTTTGGCGGCGAAAAGAGTAGCGGAATAGGAAGAGAAAAAGGGAGCGACGGTATCAGAGCTTACATGTCACAAAAGTCACTTTACATTGATCTAACAGGCAAGCCTCACCAATGGGCAAATTTATAAAATGAATCATTCAAATCAAGACAATAACGTTAAAAATAGTTACTCAGTGCCACCTGTGGACCGCGCAATCAGGCTACTTCGCTATATTGGAGAAGGGAACAAATGCCGCAACCTGGCTAAAGCATCAAAACAACTCTCTATTAACCGTACAACCCTTATTCGATTGATTCATTCTCTTCTCGATAACGGCATGCTAGAGGAGATCGGGGAGGATGAAGGATACCGACTAGGTATAGAAACAATCACCCTTGCGTCTCAAGCCATTCAATCAAGAAATATTGTTCGTGTGTCATTACAGCCATTACAAGAGCTAGTTAAAAAATCAAACATGTCTGCACACCTAGGTATTCTTGATGACATTGAGGTTGTTTACTTGTCTCGCGAAACCCCTAAAACCCATCTCGTTAGCAATATGCATATAGGTTCAAGGCTGCCTGCATACGCGTCATCTATAGGCAGAGTCATTATTTCTGAGCTCAACGAGACTGAAGTCAAAAATATGTTTAAAAACAAAGAATTGAAAGGTGCTACTGACATTGCTCCAAAGAACATTGAGGAAATTCTGAGTCAACGAAAAATTGATTCTGAGCGCGGCTATGTTTGGAGTTTTGGAATGATTGAAGAAAACATAGGGTCGTGTGCAGCCACCATTTTTAATTATGATGGCATTCCGGTTGGCGGACTCAACGTGAGTGGACCCAAAGATGTCTTTGTGAACGAAACATCGAAAGAGGCAATTATTGTCAAAGAGGCTGTCCTTGAGGCCGCAAGAAAAGCCTCAGAGGCAATGGGTTTTAGATCAAGATAACTCTGCGCCTCAACCTTAAACTCAAAATAGATTAATTCATACAATCAATGGTGTTTTGAATTTTTTTTCAATTCGTATTAGAATATTTTGTATGAAAAAGCTATTAATCGCTCTATTCATATCTCTAGTTTTTGCTTCACCCATTCATGCGGAAGATCCTCTAGTCGCTGACCCAATACTCAAGCACCTCCAGCTAGCAATGGAAGATGACAAACATCTGGAATATTCATTGAAGCGCTGTGCTGGTTTATTTCTAGCTTCTGGAACTGCCCTACACAAGCTTGTAGAAGAAAACCATCCCGATGCTCAGGTATATGTTGACCTTGGAGAAGATCTGATGGAATTCCTAGCCGAGTACCAAATAGCTGTCATCAATGAGAGCGAGCTCACTCAAGACGAATTTAACAAAACCTACAGGAGTAATATTGAGGAGGTGCAGCGCATGAATAAAAGATATCAATCTCGAATGCGCAAAAATTTTTCAACCTCTGGCACGTTAACCGAAGATGATGAACCTCTGGCTAATGATGTCTGGCATTGTCTTGGCTTCCACGAACAATTGTTTCCATCTAATTGACTCTTAGGTTAAGCCTTTACTTCAATGACTTAACCATTACGGTAAGTATAACTGTAACCATTAAGAGCTGGCGCTCCACCAAGATGAGCATAAAGAATCTTTGAGCCATCCGGAAAGAAGCCCTTTTTAACTAAATCAATCATCCCTTGCATCGATTTGCCTTCATAAACCGGGTCAGTAATCATTGCCTCCGTTCGAGCTGCCAGCCTGATAGCCTCATTGGTTTCATTGCTTGGAACTCCGTATGCTGGATATGCGTAGTCAGGATTAATCACAATTTCATCATCACGCACCTCTCGACCCAACTCTACAAGGTTAGCGGTTTGATCCACGATACCTCTTAACTGAGTTCGTAACTGATCCACAGTGCCAGACCCATCGATACCAATGACACGATCAGCCCGATTGTCTGCAGCGAAACCTACAATCATTCCACCCTGTGTTGAGCCTGTAACAACACAAACAATAATATAATCAAATTTGATGCCCATTTGCTTCTCTTGTTCTCTTACCTCTTCAGCAAAACCGACATAACCAAGACCGCCATATTTATGAACCGATGCTCCCGCAGGAATAGCATACGGAATGCCTCCAGAGTCACGAACTGACTGCATAGCATCCTCCCAACTCTTACGAATTCCAATATCAAATCCTTCATCCACCAGACGAGAGTCTGCACCCATCAATCTGGTCATCATGATGTTGCCGACTCGGTCATAGACCGCGTCGTCGTGTGGCACCCAGCTTTCCTGAATGACAACACATTTCATGCCAATTTTAGCCGCCGTTGCAGCAACCATTCGGGTATGGTTTGACTGAACACCGCCAATTGAAACCAAGGTATCAGCGCCCGAGGCAATGGCATCAGGAACTATATATTCTAGCTTGCGAAGCTTATTACCGCCCATTGCCAGGCCCGAGTTGCAATCATCACGCTTAGCGAAAATTTCTACTTTGCCGCCGATAGCTTTTGTCAATCTTGGTAAGTGCTCGATTGGAGTTGGACCGAAGGTTAAAGGGTAACGTTCAAATTTATCTAAATTTAGCATTGGAAATCCGTGAAATAGTTTGTTTTTTCCCGCATAGATTAGCACAAAACCTTCACCATCAAGCGAAATTTGATCTATGATGTATACTAATTTTAAGTAAATTATTGTGATCAATTATGACTCCTGATGAAAGAATTCAAGAACTTGGTTTGATATTGCCAGAACCAATTCAACTTCCCCCCAACTTGGAGATGAAATTTTCTTGGTTACGGGTCAGTGGAAACAGAGTATTTATCTCTGGCCATATCGCGCTGAATGCTGATGGCTCTGTCTCTGAAGTGACTGGTAAAGTTGGGGGAGAGGTTACCATCGAGCAAGGATATGAGGCTGCACGTCAAACAGGTTTGGCTATCTTGAGCAGTCTAAAACGTGAGTTTGGAACGCTCAATAATATCACTGCTTGGCTCAGGGCTTTTGGTATGGTGAATGTCGCACCAGGGTTTGTACAAACTCCGCCTGTCATTAACGGGTTCTCAGACTTGATTATTGACGTTTTTGGACCAGAGATTGGCAATCACTCTCGTTCTGCAGTGGGTATGGCAGAACTTCCTTTTGGGGCACCTGTAGAAATTGAGGCTGAAGTAGAAATTTCTCTCTAACGCCTCTACCATTCAAAGAATAAGCGTAATTTGGACTTTAGTTTAAGATAATATACAATTCATCAGATGGATGAAAAAAAAGGCTTAAAAGATGCATATGCATTAAAGACTCCCGAAGATTCTATAAATTTATATAAAACTTGGGCTTCAACATATGATGATGATTTTGCTAAGCAAAATGACTATCGATCTCCCATTGAAATTGCTAAATTTTTTGCAAAATATTCTAATCCTGAAGATACCCCAATTCTTGATGTTGGAGCAGGAACAGGGCTCATTGGAGAGTGCTTAAATCTAGATTCAAAAGAAATAGATGCGATTGATATTTCTCCTGAAATGCTCAATATTGCTAGATTAAAAAATTGTTATTCAAAAATAATTGAGGCAGACTTAACAAAAACATTATTGATTAATGATCATCATTATGGAGCAATCGTAAGTGCAGGAACTTTTACTCATGGTCATGTAGGCCCAGATGTATTTGATGAGCTCTTGAGAGTTACACGCTCTGGCGGACTTTTTGTCTTCACTGTTCACTATCAATTATTTAATAAAGCTGGCTTTGATAAGAAATTGATAGAAATTCAAAAAATGATTACTAAGCCAGCTTTCCATGAAGTCTATGTTTATGGAAATAATCCAGATAAAGAGCATGGAAGTGATAAAGTCATCATCACAGTGTTTAGAAAAAGATAATTGATTAAACATAAAGAATTATGAATAAAGAAATTTTAAGACCTATCAGTCAAAATGAAATTGAACAGTTTGATCATGATGGCGTCATTTTATTAAAAGAAATGTTTGACTCAGAATGGATTAGCACTCTGAGTCAGGGTCTCGATAAAAACATTGATTTACCTTCGAATCGTTCAAGAATTTGGGACAGAGACGAAGAAGGAAGAACGATGTTTTATGACGCCCAAGCATGGCCTAAAATCAAAGAATACCAAAACTTTATATTTAATTCACCTGCAGCTTCTATCGCTGGAAGATTAATGAAGTCGAGCAGAATTAACTTTTACTTCGATGCAGTTTTTGTTCGCTCCCCAGGATCTCAATTTGCAACGCCTTGGCATCAAGATGAGCCATACTGGTCTGTTGAGGGCTATAACACTTGCACTATTTGGATGCCCTTAGTCCCTGTTAAGCGTGAAAACGCATTAGCTTTTGTACCCGGTTCCCATAGACTTGATTCAACCTTCTACCAGTTTAATTTTGGGAGTTTAAATCCTGACAAAATACCTGATGTCGATGAAACGAATTTTGATGGCATTACAGATATTGAGTTTCCAGATATTGCTGCAGACCCAGAAAAGTATGGAGTAATCAGCTGGGACATGAATCCTGGAGACTGCATAGCATTTAACAGCAGAATTATGCATGGCGGGTCTGGAAAATTGGACGAGGACACTGAATTAAGAGTTTTTACCTCTAAGTGGATTGGTGATGATGTGTACATTAAGTTTCGAGAGTGCGGAATGGACCCAGATCATAGCGAAGTGATGACTAAACAAGGACTTAAGCCTGGAGACCGCCCAGGAACAGAACTATATCCAGAAATTCAATTCTCATAAAAGTAAACCTCTCCATCACATATCAAAGAGCATTTGGTTTTCTACTTGAACTATAATTTATTTATTTTCGAAATCAAAAATGAGTAGACACCCCCATCATTACAAAATTGCAATTGCTTTAGCAATTTCAGCAGGATCTTGGGGAATTTACTGGTTACCTCAGAGAATTTTAGAAGATGGAGGGCTGACAGGAGGTTGGGGGACAATTGCACAGATGGTTATTGGTGTGTTAGTTTTAATTCCAATTTCTATTTGGAGATTATCTCAAGGCAAATCATCAGGCTTAGAATTACCTTTCACTGGGTTATTGATTGGTTCGGGATTTATCTGTTATGCCCTGAGCTTTCTATTAACTGATGTCGTTAGAGCGCTAGTGCTCTTTTATATGGCTCCAATTTGGACCACTATCTTTGAAATATCCTTTTTAAAAAAAAGACCTGGTTTAGAAAGAATATTGTCTCTTCTTTTAGCTTTGGGTGGCTTATGGGTAGTGTTTAGCAAACTAACTATTTTGCCATTACCTGAAAATGCAGGTGATTGGCTTGCTCTTGCTGGTGGCGCAATATTTGCAGCAGGCTTGATACGTTTGGAGGTAGTTAAATACGATGGTGTATTTCCCTTAATTTTTTCATTCTTTTTTTACGGAGCTATATTTAACATTCTTGCTGGTTTCCTGTTAGTAGAATATCTCGGTCCAATGCCATCGACTGAAGCTTTTGTATCAATGGCTTCATTTTTAATCATCATTTCAGTTTTTTATTTCATTCCGACAGGAATAGTTATTCTATGGTCTCCAAGTAAATTGGGCGCTGGATTATGCTCAATACTTTTTCTATCGGAAATAATAGTCGGGGTAATTAGCTCAAGCATTCTCACTGACGAACCATTTGGCTGGCGTGAAATCCTTGGAAGCTCGATGATAGTAATTGGAGGGGTTTTAGCAGTTGTACTTTCTCCTAAAGAGGAAAAAATTAACTCTTCATAATTTAGGTTTACTGTTTGATTTATTTTTGTTATTATGTTTTCATGCCATCTTATAAAGTACATTTTGTTTTTGAATGCTATCCAGACACTCACTGGGGTGAAGAAACTGAGGAAGAGGTTATTATTGAGGGTGAAAGAAGTTACGCGGATGGAGATGCATGCTTTGATTGTGAAGGAGAAGAA
>LUMG01000063.1_pt1 | contig 26330 bp, 35 predicted proteins | sample 729691 | NCBI WGS metagenome assembly LUMG01 (sample SAMN03860269, study PRJNA289734) | marine metagenome | biome: seawater column; feature: ocean; material: water; isolation source: Red Sea water column Station 34 - depth 50m | place: Saudi Arabia: Red Sea | collected 2011-10-15 | depth 50 m
TCCTCCAAGTGCAAGTTTATAGAAATTATTAGCCATTTTTTCTTCCTTTGTTATTTTATGCTTTGTAGATTGTGGTCTTTTATATCTTGTATGAGAGAAGCTAAGCCACGCAATGTAAAAGAATCCAACTGCTTGTAAAGCAATTATAGGCACAAATATTGGATTATTAGAAAATATTGCAATGAAAATTCCTAGTATTCCATATACAGCAAAGAACATTTCGAGTAAAGTGGTCTTTGAGAATGGTAGATTGTATGCTTTGTCTCTCCAGTCATCATCATTTTTAACGATTCCATATTTTGGAGTTCTAAGAAATTCATTCTTTTTTCCAAATACACCATCAAAAACTGCTACTGTGTTATTTACAGACATTCCAATGGAGTAAACAAGAAGATATGGTAATGCTTTCGCTTTCGCTTTCCAATCATTTTTGTACATTTTATGAATTACAAGAAGATATGCACCAGGTCCCATAGCAAGATATGTTGCAAGTGTTAATGCAGGCAAAAAGCTAACAATGTAAAGATTTACTTCAGATGCAAGAAGTATTGGTAGAGTAATAAATTGTATTAGCATTAATGGGAAGACAATATGTCTAGTAAGCTGAATAAAGGCTTGAAGTTTTGTATCAAAAGCAATTTTTCTTTTAACTAGAATATCTCCAAGTAGTTTTACCGCACATTGTATGGATCCTTTAGCCCAACGGAATTGTTGTCTTTTTGCACCATTCATTTGTACTGGAAGTTCAGCATCAACTACGATGTCAGGTAAAAATAGACATTTCCAACCCTTCATTTGAGCCCTATAACTAAGATCTAAATCTTCAACAAGAGTAGCAGTATGCCAACCACCTGCATCATCGATACACTCCTTTCTCCAGATACCAGCAGTACCATTAAAATTCATAAAAAGTTTAGAATTACTCTTTGCTTTTTGTTCTACCAAAAAATGAAAATCAAGATTTAATGCTTGAGCTTGAGTAAGGGCAGAATAATTTTCATTGATATGTCCCCATCTACATTGAACAAGACCGATGTTTGATTTTGCAAAATGTGGCATTGCTTTTTTCAAATACCAATTTGGAGGAATGAAATCAGCATCAAAAATTGCAACAAATTCACTATCAGTAGATTTCATTGCATGTTTTAAGGCACCAGCTTTGTATCCATTTCTTGTTCCTCGACGAACATGTTCAATATCAAATCCTAAACTTTGGTATTTTTTTACAGTGTTTGACATTGTTTCAACAGTATCATCATCAGAATCATCTAAGACCATAATACGCATTTTATCTTTAGGATAATCTTGTTGACATACAGCATCAACTAATCTTGTTGCAACATACTTTTCATTATAAATGGGAAGTTGGATTGTGATTGTTGGTTCACCTACCTCGATGACAGAGTTTTTGTCTTTTCTATGACTGGATAAAAATGCCAAATAGTAAAAGTTACAGGTGTAACCAATAATCAAAATTGCACAAAATATGAAGATTTGAAATACAAACTGAGTAAATGGATTACCTTCCAATATCTATCAATTTAGAATTTGTTCGGTGGTATATATCTGAAATCAAGAAAATTACTTTTGTTCAAAGATTTTGATGGCTTTTGGAGGACAAACACCCTCACATGCAAGACAAAATATGCAATCTGGTTCTTTTGACATTAATGGTTTCTTATCTGAAGCAGCATTTCCAGGGAATTCTGCAAATTCATAAACACCAACAGGACATGCATCAATACATGCACCATCAGCTACACAAATATCAAAATCAACTGACACAAATTCGCCCCATACACCCATAATTGCATTTTCAGTTCCTACTCGTCCCCAAGTTTTAATCTCATGACCAGTCTCAGCTTCAAATGATGGAGATTGTTTCATTTTAGATTTGTAATCAACATCAATTGGACCAGGTTTTGCACCATCTAATACTTCAACAGATGATTCATCAAGTTCTTCAATTTCTTCTTCAGCTGCAGCTTTTGGTTTTGGTTTTGCATTAAGAACAATCATTGCTAATGGTGTTAATTCTTCTAAACGTTTGATTGATTCTTTTTCAGAAATTTTTTCGGTTTTCATTAATGCGGCACGGAATTTTTCTTCAAGTATAGTATTACGTAGAATAGTATCAGTTACCATTTTTGCAAAGTGATCAGCCTTTTTTCTATAATCTTTTAGCCAATGTGGATCACCAAATTTGTCTATAGGCCAAATCTGATAAATTATATCAACAACGTCACCAGTTACAATTTCAACTGTAACATTCAAATCAACTTTTTCATAACCTTTTGCAAATTGGTCAGACATGTTTTCTTCTGACCAGTGATATGTTGCAAATATTCTATCTGCATAAATTTCCATTTCAAATGCTTTTTTCAATCCATCATGAATTGATTTGATTTCTAGTGGATCATCTAATTTGAAAGGTAAACGATAAAGTCCCAGTTTAAATCCATGCAATGGATATACGCCTCTTTTTGCAGTTTGAGATTCCATTGTGTAAACTCGATCTTTGAGTAACAGAGACATTTATCTTAATTCTAGTTCAATTCTTTAAAAACGTTATCGAATAATTATGAAAAATTTTCTCAGAAATGGGACAACTATTCACGAATAAGGCACTATCATTTTTAAATACGATATAACGTGAAGAGACTGCTTGAAACTAAACAAAGTCGCAATAGTAAGTAAATTCGGATCAAAGATTTCCGAAGATGCAGCAGAGATGATTTCAAAGAAATTAATTGCAAAAAAGATCAAAGTCTATACTATTGCACCAGTCAGTGTATCTGGAGCAGAAAAAGTTGAATCACTTGAAGAGTTATCCAAAATTAAATTAGATTTAGCAGTAACGCTAGGTGGAGACGGGACAACATTAAGAGCATTTAGAAATCTTCGAAATGAAACTCCAATTTTAACAATTAATGTTGGAGGAAATCGTGGAATACTTTCAGAAATAACACTGGATGATTTTGATGATGCGGTCACAGCAATTGGAAAAGATGAGATTTGGTTAGATAAAAGAACAAGAGTCGTAGCATCATGTAATGGAGAAGAATTTGCACCTGCATTAAACGAGATTTATGTAAATCGTAAGAATCTAACAAAAACTGCAGAGTTTGAAATTAAATTTCAAAACGATACAGTAAAACAAAAAATGGATGGAGTGATAATTTCAACACCAAGCGGATCTACAGGACATTCTTTTTCAATTGGAGGTCCATTATTGCATGAAAGTTTAGATGTGTTGATAATAACACCAGTTGCCCCAGTACACAGATTACCATCAATTGTAGTACCAGATGAAAAAATTGAGATAAATTGTTCACATGACTGTAACATAGTGATGGATGCACAAATGATAAAATCATCAGAGTTTGATCAGAAAATTACAATTAAGAAATTTAAAAAACAAGCAGTTTTTGTTAGGTTAAAGAAAAAAGGTCTAAGACAAATGAATAAACTTGGTTTTTAGAATTTTAGATGCTACAGCATTTTATGCTGGAATACCGTTTGTTTCTAACGATTCCTTTATGACAACTAGTATTGTTTATGAAGAAATACAACACATTAAGACAAAACAAGGTGCACTTGAAATGTTACAGCAAACAAATAGACTTCAAATCAGAGACCCAAATGAAAAAAATATCAATATTGTTAAAGACATATCAATAAAAACAGGAGATAACTCAACAATTTCTAAACAAGATGTATCAATTATCGCATTAGCATTAGAAAATAATTGTGAATTGATTACAGACGATTTTGCAGTTACAAATGTTGCAAAACAGCTAAAAATCAAAACTTCCTCATTGATGACTCAAGGGATTAAGACTGTTGGAAAATGGATCAGTTATTGTTCAGTCTGTGGAAAAGAATTTTCAAAAGAAAAAGAATGCCCCATATGTGGAAGCAAATTAAATAGAAAATTAATTAAAAAATCAGTTTAAGATTCATGTAATGTTTTTTGTCCAGATTTCTTAAAATTTTTGTTCTTGTTTTGTAACATTTTTTTAATTTTTTTTGCTTTCGCTTCACCTAATCCCGGAGTTTTTGCTAGTTCAGTAACGGGTGCACACATGACTTCAAGAGGAGTTCCAAATTTTTCTAATAAACGAATAGCTGATTTTTCTGCCACGCCAGGAAGACTACATAAAACAGAAAGTTGTTGTTTTTCAATGTTATTTGATTTTTTAATTTTTTTAAGAAAGGGTCCCTTTGTGAATTCCTTCCGTGTAGAAAGAGATACTAAAAGTTTGGCAGTATGTGTTGCACTCGGAGTAGGAATTATTGGAATTTTAAATTCTAATGCAACAGTCGATAATGCGCCATAAAATATCAAAGGATTATCAGTTAATTCTTCAATTTCATCAACATTTCCCTCCACCAATAAAATTGGATGTTGATAGTGTTCAGTTAATCTACTACATTGATCAAATAACCGACCATCAAATATGGAAGAAAGTAAATCAGCAATAGTTTTTCTTTCAACAACAGTTTCAGGCGCTACAATATAGTCGCCTATTGGAAGTGTTTTAATTTCAGTTTTTACGCCGATTGCAGACAAGAGTTTTGGAATTCCACTCTTTTTTTCTCTTTCATCAACTATAATTCTTAATTCTTCTATCTTCACAATTATGTAATGTAGCCTGTGTTAAAATTTGTTAAGGTGTTACGATGAAGGTTTTTCGTCACTAGGTGGATTTGGGTTTTTCAACATTTCTTGGATTTTTTGTTCTTGTTCTTGAAGACTTGTTTTAAGTCGTTCTTCTTGTTTTGATAAAACAGTAGATTTTGTTTTGGATAATTCTTTTTTTTCTTCCAATTCATCTATCAAAGATTTTTTATCAGATTTAATTAGAATTGAACCTGCATATTTGAAAACTTGATCACCGTCAGCTGCTTTTTTTAATTCTTCTAATGCTCTATCAGATTCTGCATTTTCCATCTCAACTTGTTGTTTTTGCATCAATATCGATTGTAAGTTTTGTTGAGATTGTTGCATTTTTGCAATTTGTTCTTGTAACCATGGAGGCATTTGTTGTCCTGCTGACATGATTTAGAATTTATTATTCTTCTATTATACCTTTACAGAGTTTATGGTATCATGTGATGCCTGTAACAAGCGTAATGTGGAATTTAGATTTGCGCGCAAATGAGGTAAATGATTTGATTCTAATTCAATTATGATTTCTTTATCAAGAGAGATTTTTGTTTTTGTAGGATTTTCAGGATAAAACTCGTTATCAGTGTTTATTGATTGATAAATTGAAGAATTTTCTTTATCTGAAGAGAATCGAATTTTGGCACTAAAGCTTAACGTCATATGCAGTACCAGCAATTTTTAGTCCGCATTTTTTACAAGCCCAAATTCCAACTACTTCACGTACTATTGGACCTCCACATTCAGGACATTTTCGTTTACTCTTCATCAAATGATGAACTTGTGTGAATTGTTTACGAATTTTAATTCCATATCGAGGTCCAAGTCCCTTTAACGTAGTTTGTTTTTTTGCCATTCTAATTATCACTCTATTTTGATTGTTTTATAATCTCTCGTATTTTTTTGCCTGCGTTTATTGACATTTCAGAACATTTGATTAGTTCTTCTTGAGTAAATCCGTCTGAACCACCTTTTTGTAATGCAACTACATTACCGTCAGAATTTGTCGTAATTGTTATTCGTGCATCCATTATAGCCCATTCATCAATTGTTGGATCAACTAAGATGAAATTTCCTATTTTAGCCATTGTTACAGATACAGGTAAAGTTGTAACAGGAGGTTCTGTGAATTGTTCTTCAATCTTTACTGGAGCATCATCTTGCATTTCATATTTAGGAATTTTACAGGAATTGATTGCAGCAGTTGATGCATAAGAACATGCATCAAACAAATTACCATCATGATCAGTTACAGCATTATCACAAAATATTCCAATTACAGATTTGTCTTTTTCTAAAACTAATTGCTTCATGTCTAACATTCCACTTTCTCGTATACCTCTATCAGTAACTCTTGCCAATTCAACAACATCAGGTTGTGGAGGACCAGTTTCGGCAGATGGATGAGCTATTGGCAAAATCTCTGCAGTACAAATCAACATTCCTTTATCACCAGTGTCAGGGAACGGACGTTCAGGTTGAACTTTAACACCTGCAACAACTTCAGTATCACCTAATCTTGCACGTGCTGAACCTTCAGCCTTTGGAATTACTCCAATGTCTATAGTTAATTCACGTGATTCATCAAATTGACGACCATCAACACGTTTTCCCTCTTTAAGTAAATCAAGAATTTGATTTTTCTTCAATTGATCAATAATTAGACCGTCGCTCATTGTTTCTCACCACTTGAAAAGAATTTGTCTTGTAAAGCTTTTTTCTGTATTTCATATACTTGATTACAGCCATCAATTCCAATTTCAATACATTGCTTATACTCTTCAGGAGTCAATACACCATCTAATTGTAATAAAGTAATCTTTTTCAGATTTGGCATGTAACCAATTGGAAGATCAGCTTGACCTGCTTGGTCTTCTTCATTATTTACATCTAGTATAACAGCATCAGCGGCTTTTCCTGCTGCACATCCAGCAACTAAATCACGCATAGGAATTCCAGCATCAGCCAATGCAACAGATGCACCAGTTAAGGCAGCACATCTTGTACCACCATCTGCTTGTAATACTTCCATGAAAACATCAACTGCAGTTCTAGGAAATTCTTTTAACATTACTGCAGGTTCTAATGCTTCTTTGATGACTTTACTAATTTCAACTTCTCTTCTTGAAGGTGCAGGATTTTTTCTTTCACCAACAGAGAATGGAGCCATGTGGTATCTGCAACGTAAAATTCCTGTGTCAGTATCAGACATGTGTTTTGGATGTACATCTCTAGGACCGTAGACACCTACGAGAATTTTATTATCGCCAAATTCAATATATGCAGAACCGTTAGCATTTTTTAAAACACCTGCTTTGATGGTAACTTTTCGGGTTTCGTTGACCTTTCTTCCGTCACAACGAATTCCGTTTTCATCTAATAATACAATATCTGTGTCTCTTCCACCCATTTTTATTCACTTTTTGATTCCAACATTTCATTTACTTGATCAGTTAAATTTGCAACATGTGCTTGTTCTTCGATCAATTCAATTGCCTGTATCGCCTTTAATAATCCATTTGGATCTTCAGATGAGACAACAAGTAATCCATTTTGACCAATAGTAACTTGACTGTTAGTTGATGATTCAATGAGTTGTATCATTGAACCACGTTTACCAATTAATCTAGGAACTTTATTTGGAGAAATTTTTACTAATTCACCTGAATCAATCTTACCCAATTCACGTCCACTGATTGTTATGAGTGGATCACGAGTCATATCAGCATTTACAATTCTTGCAGCAATAAGATCACCTTTAGATAATTTTGCATTCATATCATCTGCACTAGAAGAATAATCTCTGCCAAATACATCACTAGCTGGAAGCATTCCAACATAACAAGAATTAATGTCTGCAGTCCAAGACAAGGAAGAATGTGATACAATTTTTCCAATCACTAAGTCATCATCTTTTGGAACATATCCACCAGTAAGAGGAATTACTCTAACACTTCCATCATGGACATCAGATAAGCCAACAATTGTTGAAACAATATTATCACCGACTTGGATAGTATTCTGTTCTGCTCTGTAAGGACCAGATGTGATTACTTCACCAGGAATTACATGTCGTTTTTTATCATTACTCATTTTTGTACCTCAACATTAGCAGTACCTTTTGTAATTGCGCCTAGTCTATCTATCACGTTTGGTCTTGCGGCAGCGGGTATTTCAAGTATTGCTTTTAATGAGCCATTTGGTTGCCAATCTTCTTTTTTTAGACTTCCAGTGGATTTTAGTACAGTGTAAGATTGAGCCACATACTGTGCTGGAACAGATATTTCAAGAGTTAGATTTTCAGTCTTCAATGGAATTATAGGTCTCAATTTTTCAACAATATCTTTAATTTGTTCATCAGGATTTTTGAAAGGATCTACAGACACACGACCATCAGTCATTGCTTGTTCAATTCGTAACGGAGGATGTGGAAGATGTGTTTTAGGATCAACGTATGTTTTAGAAATGAAGGTTACAATTTGTTTACGTTTGTCTGAAGTCATTTTTTTTCTTTGTTCAGTGGTAAGATTTAGTTCTCCTTTTTGCATCATGATTTCAGCAATTTTTGTTGTATCGTCAGTCTTGAAGACTTTAAGAAGTAATTCATTTGAAGCACGTGTTCCTTTTCCGGAGTTGGTGTAAATTTCGTCTGAAACAAGTATTTTTGAGATTTCAGAAATTTTACCTAATTTGTAATCAAATGCAGGATCAGGCTTTACCAAAATTTCAAATTTTTCGGCTTCATAACTATATTTGACAACTGTGACTTTATCCATAATGTATGGATCAAAGCATATTCGTATTTATTTCTGGTGAAATAAGTCTACATTTTTATTAGTACAGCCTGTTTTTTGATTAAGATTTGTCTCTAGAAATTATTAATGAAAATGAAGAAAAAGTATCTGTGAAGATTAAAGGCGTGCCACTTCAATACGCTAATGCTTTAAGAAGAATATGCCTAAATGGAGTTCCAATTTATGCTGTCGAGAGTGTAGATATGTTAGAAAACTCATCAGTATTGGCAGATGAAGGTGTTGCACATAGAGTTGGTTTAATTCCTTTAAAGACAGACTTAGAATCATCAAAAGCAGGTAATGAAAATGACAAAATCATGCTGACATTAGATTCAGGAGTTTCAGATGAAACAAGAACCATTCTTTCTGGAGATTTAGTATCTCAAGATAGTAATGTAGTTCCTACATCAAATGACATACCAATTGTTACTCTTGCACCAGGTCAATCAATAAAATTTGAAGCACATGCACGATTAGGAAGAGGAACTGAACATGCAAAATGGAATTCATCAAATGTAGTTACACTAACAGAATCTGACAAAGACGATGAAAGAATTTTAACAGTTGAATCTACAGGAGCATTAAATCCAAAACACATCATTTTGTCAAGTGTAGACCAATTAGCAAGTAAATTATCTGAATTTAAGACCGTAATATCCGAGATTAAGTAAGAGAACATATTCTATTATATTTGGGTAAATTGGCGATTTGACTTATGGTAACACAAGCTAAAGTAAATACGCTTAAGATCCTGAAAAAAGCATCTAAAGAAAATGATGCTCCAATTTGGGCTAAAGTTGCAGACTTTGTTCAAAAATCAAGATCTAACCAAAAAATAGTAAATCTTACAAAAATTAATCAGACAACAGAAGATGGAAATGCCATAGTAATTACGGGTAAAGTTTTAGGAACAGGTAATATTTCACATAAAGTTTCAGTTTCATCATTTTCGATTTCTAACTCCGCTGCAAAAAAAATCATAGAATCAGGTGGAGAAGTTCTAAAGTTTTCAGAAATGATTGAGAAATTTCCAACAGGTAAAGGAGTTAAAATAATTGGCTAAATGGAATAACAGACGGTCTAGAACCGAACAACAAGAAGTAATTGATTTGAGTAAACCAATAGTAGTCGATGGTACAAATTTGATTGCAGGTAGACTTGCATCAAATGTTGCAAAATTGTTAAGAAAAGGAAACAGAGTTACAATTGTAAATTGTGACAAGATTATGATGAGTGGAAAAAAGTTTAGTATTATTGGAGAGTATGAAGAGTTTTTAAAAATTAACAGTATTATCAATTACAAACATGGACCAAAACATCCAAGAAGACCAGATACAATAATTTCAAGAATGATTAGAGGAATGCTTCCATTTGAAGATAAACCATCAGGTAAAACTGACTTTGCTAGATTAAGAACCTACATTGGAGTTCCAAAAGAAGTAAAAGGTTTAGAAAAAATTCAATTTGAAAAAGCAAAGATAACAAAAGATTCATCACGATATACAACAATGGCAGAAATTAGTAGATATATTGGAGGAACCAACTTTTGATTCCTAAAACAGAGATTTACTATGCATCAAGAAAAACATCTAGTGCACACGTATACATTACAAAAGGGGTAGGAAAAGTCAGAATCAATAACATTCCATTAGAAATGATTGAACCAGAATCTTCAAGAGAAGTAATTCTAGCACCATTAGAAATAATTGGCGAAGAGATTAGAGATAAAGTTGACATTTCAATCAGAGTTAGAGGCGGAGGTTTTATGGGACAAGCATATGCATCAGCAACTGCAATGTCAAGAGCTTTAATTGGTTGGACAAAATCTAAAAAAGAACCAAAAGATCATCCATTTAACAAATCAACACGTCAACAATTAAGAGAAAAAATTGCAGATTATGACAAATATTTGATCAGTGGCGATGCAAGAAGAAAAGAGCCAAAGAAATTTGGCGGCCCTGGTGCAAGAAGAAGAAAACAAAAATCATACAGATAGTCTTTTCAAAAAGATTTTTTGTGATTATTCAAAAATTGATATTCTAGAAGAATTTTTTTCAAAATTTTCTATTTTTGTATCTTCTTTGAGAGTAAGATCAATATCGTCTAATCCTTCTAACAATCTGGTTTTCCTATGAGAATCAATTTTGAAGTTTATAGATTCATCACCAAAAATGATTGTTTGAGACTCTAAATCAAGTTCAATTGCACCCTTGAATTGTAATAATTTCTTAATATTTTCAATATCTAAAATAATTGGTAAAACGCCATTTTTGAAGCAATTACTGTAGAAAATATCAGCAAATGAAGGAGATATGATCACATCAAAACCAAAATCTTTCAAAGCCCAAACTGCATGTTCTCTTGACGAACCGCAACCAAAATTTTCATTTGTAACAAGGATTTGAGAGGTCTTATAGTGTGAATCATTTAAAATGAAATCATCTTTTTCCTGTCCATCATGATTGAATCGCCAATCATAGAAAAGAAATTTTCCAAATCCAGATTTTGTAATAAGTTTAAGAAATTGTTTTGGAATTATTTGATCTGTGTCTACATTTGCTTTATCAAGTGGAGTGATAATGCTATTAATCTTAGAAAAGGGTTTCAATTAACACCATTCCCTCACATCAACAAAATGACCAGCAATAGCAGATGCAGCTGCCATGACAGGACTAACAAGATGAGTTCTTCCGCCAGAACCTTGTCTTCCTTCAAAATTTCTATTAGAAGTACTAGCACAACGTTCACCCGGTTTTAAAATATCAGGATTCATTCCAAGACACATACTACAACCAGATTCCCTCCATTCGAAATTTGCATCTTTGAATATTCTATCCAATCCTAATTCTTCAGCTTGAAGTTTTACCATCTGTGAACCAGGAACAACCATTGCACTAACTGCAGAATTAACTGTTTTACCCTTTACAATTTCTGAAGCGTCTTTCAAATCTTCTAAACGTGCATTTGTACATGAACCAATGAAAACTCTATCAATTGGAATATCTACAATCGGAGTATCAGGTTTCAAGTCCATGTATGATAATGCTTTTTTTGCACTTTCAATTTGTATTTCATTATTGTTACCAAATTCCTCAGGAGTAGGAACTGTACTTGTTACATCAGAAACCATTGCAGGATTTGTTCCCCAGCTCACTTGCGGTTCAATTTTTTCTACATCAATTGTAAAAGTTTTATCAAATTTTGAATTAGCATCAGTCATGAGATTATTTTTCCAATCATCAACCAGATCATCATAATTTTTTGGAGTGTATTTTCTGTTATTGAGATAATCAAAAGTTTTCTCATCAGGAGCAATTAATCCAGCTCTTGAACCTGCTTCAATAGACATGTTACAAATGGTCATTCGTTGTTCCATAGACAAATCACTAATTGCATCACCACGATATTCTAACACATGACCCGTGCCTCCGTCAGTTCCAATTTGTTTGATAATACTTAGAATTATGTCCTTAGATGTTACTGCAAATGAGTTTTTACGCTTTCCCGTTGCTAAAATTTCAAACGTTTTAGGTTTTTCAAGCCAAAGTGTTTGAGTTGCAAGAGTATGTTCAACCTCACTAGTTCCAATTCCAAATGCAAATGCACCAAATGCTCCTTGTGTAGAGGTGTGACTATCACCGCATACTATTGTACTTCCAGGTAAGGTAATTCCTAATTGTGGACCTATTACGTGAACAATTCCTTGATTAGGATCATTAATTCCAAATAGCTTTATACCAAAATCTTCACAATTTTTTTCTAAAGTTTTGATTTGTGTTGATGAAGTTTCATCAATCATAGGTAAGCTTCTATCAGTAGTAGGTACATTATGATCAATTGTGGCAACAGTTAGATCAGGACGACGAACTTTTCTATTGTTAACTCGTAATCCATCAAAAGCTTGTGGAGAGGTTACTTCATGAATTAGATGACGATCAATGTAAATTAATGAAGGTTCATTTTCTCTTTCAACTACAACATGAGAATTCCAAATTTTCTCAAATAATGTTTCAGTCATTTATTATATTCACTTTTTATATTTGAAAAGACCGCCTGCAGAAATAATTTGTGCTATGATTTCTGAGAAAGGTTTCATCGAGTAAGTTTCATTTTTTGTGATGTTTTTAATCTCGTTCGTTTCAATGTTTATTTCTAAGCTATCAGAATTGGAGATTTTTTTGTAAGTCTCTTCATCTACTTCAATTGGTAACAAAAATGCTCCATCAACAGAATTTCTATAGAAAATTCTTGCAAAAGATACAGCGATGACGGCTTTAATTCCGCATGTAGATAATGCAATTGGAGCATGTTCTCTTGATGAACCACAACCAAAATTTTTTCCAGCGACAATAAAATCACCGTCCTTTACTTTTGATGGGAAATCAGGATCTAATCCTTCCATTGCATGTGTTGCCAATTCATTATAATCATGAATTTTTAGATACGTTCCAGGAATAATGACATCTGTGTCAATGTTATCTTGTTCATATTTTATTACATTACCAATCAATTCAAATCCCTCGGATCAGTTAATTTTCCAGTTACAGCAGAAGCTGCAGCAACCTGCGGTGAAGCAAGATAGGTTTGTGATTCTACATGGCCCATTCGTCCCGGGAAATTTCTATTTGTAGTACTTACACAAATTTCATCTTTTCCTAGAACACCCATGTGAGCACCACAACAAGCACCACATGTTGGAGGTCCAACCATAGCACCTGCGTCTAAAAAGATCTCAATAAGACCTTGTTTTACAGCTTTTTTGTATATTGAAATGGATGCAGGTAATACTTCAGTTCGTATTTTTACTGTTTTACCCTTCATGATTTTTGCAGCTGCTAAAAGATCTTCAAATTTTGCACCAGTACAAGACCCAATGTATGATTTATCTAATTCAGTAGAAGATAATTCTCTTGCAACAGTTGTGTTTTCAGGTGAGAAAGGTTTTGCAACTGTAGGTTCTAATTCAGATGCCTCATACTCAAAGATTTTTGAATATTCAGCATTCTCATCTCCATGTAAAATGGTTGCATTTGTTGCACCTCTTTCATTTAGATAGTTCACAGTTTTTTCATCAGATTCAATAATTCCATTTTTGGCACCAGCTTCAGTAGTCATGTTTGTTAATGTCAATCTACTTTCAACAGACATTTCATCAACACCGGTTCCACCAAATTGCATAGTGTTGTATGCACCACCATCAGTGCCAATATCACCAATAATTTTCAATATGAAATCTTTAGCCATAACATGTGGAGGTAATTTTCCATTTAATTTGAAATAATAAGTTTCAGGAACTTTGAACCATATTTCTCCATTCAATAAAACATATGCAACATCAGTGTGACCCAAACCACATGCAAAAGCTCCTAATGCACCAGTTGTATTTGTATGAGAATCACCACCCACATATACTTCTCCGGGATTAACTAATGCCTCTTCATGAGATAGTGTGTGACAAATTCCATATTGTCCCATACCATATTTGAAATGTTTTTTTATGTCGTGTTTTTTTGAGAAGTTTGATAGTTTTACAATATTGTCTGCAGAAATTTTTTCTGCGGTAGGGACGAAATGATCCTCTGCAATCCAAACTTTTGTAGGATCATGTAATTTTGATGTATCAATTCCTTGTTTTTGTAATTTATCAAACACTTTCAAGACTCCAGGGCCAGACACATCATGAACCATTACTTTGTCTACTTTTGCAAATATTACATCATCTGGGGAAACAGATGTTTTTTCGGATGCTCGTGCCAATATTTTTTCTGTTATGTTCATGAACGAAAATGCTAGTGATTGAAATTAAAAGCTTTTCAGAACAATAATTAGAGATAATGGTGTGAAAAAACCATGAATTTAACAGTAATTCCATTAACATCTGAGAAAAAAGATGGGAAATTCAGCTTTTTCGATGAATTGAAGAGAATTCTGAAGAAAAATAAATTCAGTGTTAAAGAAGGAGATGTTTTAGTAATATCAAGTAAGTTTCTCTCAAATTCCCAAGGTCGAATTTTAGATATTGAAAAATCGAAAGTATGTCAAAAAGCAAGTAAGATTGCAAAAAAATTTGATTCTAATGCAAAATTTATGGAAATTGTTTATAGAGAATCTGATAATATTTTAGGCGGAGTTGCAGGGTTTGTGATGTCTACTACTAATGGAATATTAGCACCTAATGCAGGAATTGACAAATCTAATTCAAAGGGAACAAAAGTTGTTCTATATCCTGAAGAACCATACAAATTTGCTGAAGATATTAAAAGAAAAATTTTTCTTGAACTGAATTTGCATGTCGGAGTAATTATTGTAGATAGTAGATTGATGCCTGCAAGAATTGGTACAACAGGAGTTGCAATAGCATGTGCAGGAATAGAACCAACAAAAGATTTACGTGGAGAAAAAGATCTAGATGGAAACCCACTAAAAGTTACATTCCAGGCAACTGCAGATAATTTAGCATCAATTGCAAATCACAAAATGGGTGAAGGAGATGATTTACATCCAATTGCAATTGTTAGAGATTCAAATTGTGAGTTAACAGATAGAAGAATTGTTCCTGAAGAAATGATTATTCCGTATGAGCAATGTGTATACATTCGAAGCTTTTCTAATTAACCCATTCCAAGTTTACGAAGCATACCTTGCATTTGTCTACCTTTGGATGCTTTCATCATTGATTTAGAATTTTTGTAATTTTTTATTAATTCTTTAACTTCATGTTCAGGCCAGCCAGAACCTCTTGCAATTCTCTTGATTCTAGATGAATTAAGTAAATCAGGATCAGCTTTTTCTTTTGTATTCATACTTTGTATTATGTATCTCCATTTATCCATTCTTTGTTCCATAACTTCTAGTTGATCTTCTTTTACCATTCCTGATAATCCAGGCATTGTTTCCATTAGACTTTGGAGTGAACCAACTTTTGTGACTTCTTCAAGTTGATAAAAGAAATCTTCCATGTTCATTTTTCCACTAGAGATTCGTTTCATTCTAACTTCATCTGCTTCATCACCAAGTCTTTTTGCAAGATCAAGTACAGCTTGAACATCACCCATTCCCAAAAGTCTACCAACAAATCTAGTTGGAGAAAATTGTTCTAAATCATCAATTCTTTCACCGGTTCCAACATACATTACCTGTGCACCTGTTGCAGCCGATGCAGCCAGAGCACCTCCACCTTTTGCAGAACTATCAAGTTTTGTAATTACTATGCCACCAACAGGAACAATTTTGTTAAATGCCTCAGCTTGCGAAAAACATTGTTGACCAATTGTTCCATCTATTACCAATAATGCTAAATCGGGATTAGCTATTTTAGAAATTTCAGTCATTTCGTCTAAAAGATCCTGTTCTTCTTTATGACGTCCTGCAGTATCAATTAAAACAACATCAATATTGGAATTTTCAAAATGTTTCAAACCATTTTTTACAATTTCAGCTGAATCTTTGTTATTTTCTTCACCATAAACTTCAACGTTGGATTTTTCACAATTTGTTCTTAATTGAACTAATGCACCAGGTCTGTATGTATCAGCACCAATGGCACCAACACGATATCCCTGTTTTGTAAGAAATTTTGCTAGTTTAGATGATACCGTAGTTTTACCACTACCTTGAATTCCAAGCATCAAAACTTTGTTAACTTTACCAGATTTGAAATGGAATTCAGTATCATTTCCTAATAATTTTGATAATTCGTCATAAAGAATTTTTACAATGTGATCTTTTCTTGATAATCCAGGTGGCGGAGTTTCATTAATACATCGTTCTTGTAGGTTTTTTGTGATTTCAAGAACCAATTTCACATTTACATCAGATTGTAAAAGTGAACGTTGTACATCTTTTGCTAATTCTTTAATTAATTCCTCATCAATACCAGAAGAGCTAACAATTTTTTTTATTGCGGTTCTTAAACCATCTTTCAGATTATCAAGCATTATCTTTTAATTTCGCCTCCAATATTTCAAATCTTCCCCTGTAACCATCCCATTCAGTTCGTGAATCCTGAATAAACAATGATTTTTTGAATAATGGACAATTTATTACAAATGTTTCAGCTTCACCGCCTTCAAAATTTAGGTTAAAACCAAATTTGTTTTGTAGTTTTTCAAGATTTTCTAATCTGTCTTGATCAATTATGTGCCCTAGCCAGGAATCATCCAAACCATCACAGCTCACACTAGAAATAATATATTCAAAATTTTCTTTCAATAATTCTTCCATGTATAATTCAGGATTTTGATTCCATAATGGAGATATAACTTCTAGATTATGTTTTTTACATATTGAAGAAAAATTATCTTTTTGAAAATTACTTAGTATTCCACCATGAACAATTCCTTCAATAGAATAGTTTTCTTTTGCCGAAACAATCAATTTTTCAAGTTTTTTAAATTCGGTTTCAGCATCAACAGATGGAATTTCTTCAATTAATTGTGGAATATCCATAGATTCAGATTGTAATTTAGTGAATTTTATGTTCGGATGATGAAGTAAATGACTATCACTAGAATGAGGATATAATGTCAGCAATACATCAACAGAATGTGATAGTTTTTTTGCAAGATGAATTGCGTATGTACTATCTTTTCCACCAGAAAATAAAGCAGCTAATTTCATTTTAAAATAAAAAATAGGATGCCTCAAAACTCATAATCTTCATCAGAAATCAGTTGGCTTTTCCAATCATCATTAGCATCCAATTTAGGATGTTTTAATTCGCATGATTTTAGTCTTTTATCAATTAGCGGAACATGTACTTGCATACTTACAGGACCTACATGTGGGCGTTTTGCACCATCAAAAACACCTACTCCAACAATACGTGCCTTTGCTGCACCATGTTTTCCAGGTTTGCTTGTATCATATTCAGATATTCTACAAGGTTCGCCAGTTGGTTGATCACCAACAGGTAGTAAAATGTAAGAACCGATTTTTAATGAACCCAAATCAGAAGGTTTGCTCATAACGAAATAATTTTTGAGGGGTATTTACCTTTTTTTATTTCATTGTTTCAAGAATTGAGAGGCTAACAAGATTATTCATTACAATTCCTTTTCTACAAATATCACGTCTAGTTTGTTCACAGTATTTGTTATCACTTTGATGACTCTTGTCACTTGAAATCTCCAACATAACAATATGATCGCTGTATGGAAATGCAAATTTTGGAGATTCTTTTGATAATAACTTCATGTTTCCAAATCCAGCACGATATACTTTCTCTCGTCTAGCAACATGAGCAGACACATCTCTCAAATCGGATTTTGAATCCCCATATTCCAAATAATAGATTGAAACAAAATTTGTTTTTTCAGTTAGCGGCCTTTCAAAGATAGTATCATCTACTTTGAATAGAAATGAAGGTTTATCGGTATCTTGAGAGAGAATTTCTTTTGAAATCTTTTCAGAATCTTTGAATTTTGCCAAAATGTAGTGATTTGAAGAAGTGAGAAAATACGGTTTACTGTCTTCAGAGAAGGTAGCAGTGACAAAATACAATGCGTCTATATTTTTAGATGTAACCCAATTATCCTTTAATTCAATTGAATCATGGTCATGAAGATACGGCGCACATACAAATCCACCACTAGTTTTTGCATCACCGGTCATGAATCTCAAAATTGGCTAAAGTAATTAAATATGTTCAAAAATGTACAAAACTAATAATTAATAAACAAAAAAAATATCAAAAAAGATGTCCCCACTTAGCTCAGCCTGGTAGAGCTTCCGACTGTAGTTGTCGGCTTAGGGCTGAATAACAGTAGTCTACTAGGCATACAGAAATCGGGTTGTCGAAGGCTCAAATCCTTCAGTGGGGACCATTATTTAATTAAGGATTGATTACTGCGCGTCCCAAAATTTTTCTATTTTTCAGATCATCTAAAGCACCAGTTGCTTCATCCAAAGTATAATGTTTTGATACAATTGGATTGATGACACCTTGTTTTGCAAGTTCAATTAATTCAACCATGTCTTTGTAGTTTCCAGTGTAAGCACCCTGAATTGTGATTGCCTTTAACGGTACAGAAACTAATGGTAAGTCTACAGAACCACCAAACAAACCAACTAAGATAATATTTCCACGTTTCCTTACAACAGATAAATCAAGTTTTACAGTTGGAGGTGCATTTACAAAATCAACTATACTATCAACACCTTTTTCATTACAGATAGACATTATTTTTTGTGATGCATCACTTTCTTTTGTGTTAACCACATCAGTTGCACCCAATTCTTTTGCAGTTTTTAGTTTCTCATCATCAATATCTGCACAAATAATTTTACATTTTGCCATATGGCTTGCAATCTGAACACCCATTAAGCCCAAACCACCTGCACCGACAATTAAAATCGACTCAGGATCATTTACTAATGCTTTCTTGATTGCAGTATAAGCAGTTAATCCAGAACATGCTAATGAAGATGCTGAATCAGGATCTACATCACCTATATTTGCTAAAAATTTGTAATCAGGAACAATAACTTTTTCAGCGTATCCTCCATCTTGGAAAACACCTAATGATTTTGGAGTTTCACACAAATTTGTATCTCCTTTTTCACAAGTTGGACATTTTGCACATCCAATCCAAGGGTAAACTAAGACAGTATCGCCAATTTTGACATCTTGTACAGATTCACCAATTTTTTCAATAGTACCTACAACCTCATGACCAGGTGTTACAGGGAATTTTACGCCCCTATCTGTAACTTTCATAAATCCATCACCGGTATCATATCCACCTTCCCAAAGATGAAGATCACTATGACATACCCCTGTGGAAAGTACTTTGATTAATACTTGAGTTCCAGATGGGTCGGCAATCTCAACTTGATTTAGCTCAAGTGGTTTATCAGGTTCTATAATTCGTGCTGCTTTCACAAAAGGCATTTTTTATTTTATAATATAAGAGTTGACTGATGATGAAAAGAAAATAGAGTAGATAGATATTATTCAATTAGAATGTGGGGAACTTGTGAGTCAGGAAGAAACAAAGTCACTTATTTCCAAAGTTCCAATAAATGTATTATTTAATCCTGAAGGAATTCAAAAACGAGATGTTTGGGATATAGATCTTATTCAGATTTTATCGATGTTATTAAAAATTCTTGAAAAGACCGATAAAAAAGATCTTAGAGTAGCAGGGATGGCAGCATTATCATCTTCATTAATTTACAAATTGAAAGTGGAGAGTATTTTTGCATTACAAAAAGCAGCAATGGAGAAAAAGCCTCTTCGACAGAGAACTGATGTAGACATAGATATTTTGGAATTTCCATATAGGCATGAATCAACCTATCCTGTTAGTTTAGACGAATTATTGGATTTACTTGAAAATCTAATTGGAACAATTGCAAATCCAAGAGAAAGAAAGAGTAACAAATTAAGATTTGAACCAATAGAACCACCTGATTTTAAGAAGATTTTCAATAATCTTGAGAATATCATAGGAGAATACCAAGACTTGGTGTTAAGAAAACTACAGGCAAATGGTTCACTTTTACTTGAAAAAATTGTAGAAGAGTTAGATACAACAGATTCGATCAGATGTTTTTTTGCAATATTGTTTTTGGCAAGAGATGAAAAAATAGACATCTTACAAGAAGAAGGAGAAGACGAAATTAGGGTCACCCTAATCAAACAATAATTTACAATTTGATCAACGATATGAAAAGGATGATTTTAAGTCAATTTCAATGTGGAGATACTCATGGTTAAAGTTGATAATGAAAATGAGGCAACTGCACGAATAGAATCTGCACTATATTCAGCAGGAAGACCTCTAAGCGTAGAAGAGCTTATCAGAGCATCAGGAACAGAATCAAGAAAAACAACATTGAATTTACTTACAAAGCTTATCCAAAAGACAAAATCATCTTTCAAAGCAATTGAGATTACAAATTTGCCAGATGGCTCATATGTTTTTCAACTAAAACCAGAGTATAGTTCAACAATTGGAAGAAAGTATGCATCTAGACCAATGTTAGCAAAAGCAACACAAAAAACATTATCTTACATTGCATATGAACAGCCAATTTCTAGTAAACAATTAGTAGAAGTTAGAGGTACGGGAGTTTATTCACATTTGAAAGATTTAACACAACTTGATTTTATAGAACACCAAACTGTTGGAAGGTACAAAATTTACACTACAACAGAGAAGTTTAGAAAATATTTTGGAATTCAAGGAGACGACGATACATTGAGACAGAAATTATTCAAAAAGGTACGTACCAGAAATACAGCCCCTAGTACAGTGAATTATAATTAATACACGTGAAAATTCACAAATCTTGCGTTTTGTATAAATTAGAGTAATTCAAAAACATTCCATGAAGAAATCTGTAGAGAATCTAAAAACAAGTAAAATTACTGGAGGTCTTAGACATCCATTAAAGACTAGACAAAAGTTTGAAACAGACAGATACCCAAATGAAGCAGAAATGGGAGAAGAACAACAAACCGTTACAAGAAAAACCAGAGGAAATAATAGAAAAACTGGATTAAAGGTTGCTAGCTTCGTTAATTTAGTTATGGGTGATTCTAAAGTAAAAAAATCAAAGATTGTCAAAGTTTTAGAAAATCAAACAAACAATGATTATCAAAGACGTGGTATTATTACAAAAGGTGCAATTGTTGAAACAGAAGATGGAAAATGCAGAATTGTATCAAGACCAGGTCAAAGCGGAACAGTTAGCGGAATTTTAGTAAAGTAGAGACATGAAAGATTACGAACACGTCGTAATCTGGCTTGATTATTTTAACAAGACATTACCACGTAACAAAGGTAGAAGATTATCAAAAGACAAATGTGTTTTCGATCCATCATTAAAGGAATTAATTGATGCATCAAATTCTGCAGGATTACAACCAAAAGAAACAGAAGAGCAAGTAAGGTATCCAAAAAGGCCATATGTCAGGTCAGGTTACATTGTTTTGCCAAAAACAGAAAAAAAGACAACAATGCTTGAAAAAATTTCTCAAAAATTAGTATCTAAACGAGCAAAACAATCAAAACAGTAACGAAAATAGCTACGAACTAAAGTTTTGTTGACAGAACTTAATGAAAACTATCAAAACTTCTGAATTGTAATTGCAGGAGGTAGGTGAAGTTATGCACTTAGCCAATAGTGGCAGAGTCATTGTACGACTCAACTCAGAGGTACCTGAAGGTCAAATTCTTTGTGACAGCAATAGTCAAAAAATTGCAAAAGTTACAGAATTAATTGGACCAGTATCAAGTCCCTTTGCGTCAGCCATACCACTAACAAATAACTTGAGAAAAATTAGTGGAAAGAAAGTTTTCGCGCTTGATCAAGCTCCTGCAAAGAAAAAAAGCAGGAGAAGACATAGATGAGTTCAATAGAAATACAATCTTGCTGCCATGAATGTAACTCTCCAGTAGTAGATGACATTCATAATGGCGAGAGAATTTGTTCCGGATGCGGCATTGTCGTTGATGAACAAATGGCTGATATGGGTCCAGAAACAAAAACATCAAATCTCGAAGATAAAATGAGATTAGCAAGAGCATCTGGACAAACAACACTTGCACAACACGATATGGGAATTGCTACAGACATCTCAATTTCATCCACAGATTTTAGTGGTAAAAAAATTCCAAGTACAGTTTCCAATCAGATGCAAAATCTAAGAAAATGGCAACAAAGAGTTCGCGTAACATCTCCACGTGAGAGAAGACTGACTAACGTTTTGGGAAAAATTTCTGAAACATGTGATAGTTGTAGCCTTCCAAAAAATGTGGTAGAAACAGCATCCATGATTTATCGTAGCTTAGATGGAAAAAACATCGAGGTTAAGGGTAAATCAGTCATAAGCATTACAATAGCAGTAGTGTATATGGCATGCAAACAATGTGGAATAGTTAGATCATTAGAAGAGATTTGCAAAAATGTGTGTGCACCAAAAGATGTAAAAGCAAAAACAAAGTTAGCTGCAAAATACTACAGAAATCTTGTTTTAGAGATAGGAAATGTCGTAACCCCAGTAGTTACCATGGACAAATACATTTCAAAGATCGCAAATCTAACTAAAACAGATGTAAGAGTTGAGCGACTTGCTTTAGAAATTGCTGCAAAAACAGAAACCAAAAACATCACAGACGGTAAGGCTCCAAATGGAATAGCCTCAGCTTATCTGTACGTATCATCAGTTTTGTTAGGACAAAATGTTCTACAAAGAGATGTGTCAACAGTTTCTGGCATCACAGAAGTCACAATCAGAAATAGAGTCAAAGAGATTCTTTCAACACATAAGATGACTTTGACATTAAGACCTATTTTAGCCAAAAAATAATCCCCCCCTTTCTTCTTTATTTTTGATTAGGATTAGCTAAAATTCTTCGAGATTATATACGAAGATCAGAAGATAAATTCATGGCAGTACTTGAAATAAAGGATTTACACGTAACAAGAGAAGGTAAAGAGATTCTCAAAGGCGTAAATTTGAAAACAGGTCCAGGAGAAGTTCACGCAATTATGGGACCAAACGGTTCTGGAAAAAGTACTCTATCATACACACTATTAGCACACCCAAAGTACGAAGTTACTCAAGGAGACATTATTCTTGATGGAGAAAGTATTTTAGAATTAACTGCAGACGAGAGAGCAAAAAAAGGATTGTTTTTAGGATTTCAATATCCAACAGAAGTTTCAGGAGTAGGTTTTTCACATTTCCTTAGAACATCTTACAATGCACTTAGTAAAGCAATGAAAGGTGAAGAACGTGAAGTGTTCATTACAGTTAGAGAATTTCAAAACTACCTAAAAGAAAATATCAATTCGGTGGGATTAAGAGAAGACTTTCTTTCAAGATACTTGAATGAAGGATTTTCAGGTGGAGAGAAAAAACGTGCAGAGGTATTACAAATGGCAGTACTAAAACCAAAAATCTCAATTTTAGATGAACCAGATTCAGGATTAGATATTGATGCAGTGCAATCAGTTGCAAAAGCAATTAGTCAAGTATCAGATAAAGATTCAACAACCATTGTAATTACACATTATGCAAGAATTCTTAATTTCTTAGATAAATTAGACCATGTTCATGTATTTGCAGATGGAAAAATCTTGAAAAGTGGAGACGCAACTCTTGCACAAGAACTTGAAAAACGTGGTTATGACTGGGTTCTTGAAGAAGCCAAACAATAGAAATCAAAAATTATTTTAAATATTAGACAACAAATGAATGATCATGTCTGAAGAAAATAAAAGATATTATTTCAATTTCTCATTTTTTAAAATAGATCCAAAATGGAGATGGATGGCGGATTTAGCAAAAGAAGAATCAGCAAAAGAATTAGAAAATATTTTAGAAAATGCTCCAGTAAAATCTAGAACATATTCAACACTCGGATTAAGAGATGATGCAGATTTTTTAATTTGGTTCATGTCTGAATCAATCGAAGACATTCAAGAAACAATTTCAAAAATATACTTGACAGTAGTTGGAAAATACATCATGCCATCTATAGTTTATTTTTCATCAACACGACCATCCATTTATGCACAGAAAGACAGAATTCACTCATTTGTTGGAGGGTTGGAGGCTAAAAAATACACAGTTGTTTATCCTTTTATCAAAACAAGAGAATGGTATCTTCTACCTCTTGAACAACGCAAAGCAATGATGGATGAACATATCAAAGTTAGTCAAAAGTATCCCCAAGTAGAACTAAACACAACATACTCGTTTGGAATACATGATCAAGATTTCATGCTAGCATTTGAATCCGATGATCTAAATGTATTTCAAGACATGATTATGGAGCTTAGAGGTACTAAGGTTTCAGCATATGTCAAAGAAGATACGCCAATGATAGTCTGTGTGAAAAAGGATATAGTCCCTATAATTACGAGTCTTGGATAATGGAAGGATTGAAAGAATGGGCTACAGTAGTAAAAGCTCTAGAACAAGGAAAACAAACTGTGATTTTGAGAAAGGGCGGTATTTTAGAAACCGCTTCAGGATTTAAGATTGAATCCAAAAAGTTTTTTTTATTTCCAACATGGGAGCATCAAGAACCAAAACATGTCAAGCCAGAGTTTCATGATTTTCTGAATGAAGTTTTAGATAAAAAACCAAAAGAAGGATTTAACAAAATTTCATCGTATGCAGAAGTTTTATTTGAAAAAGATATCGAATCTGATGAAATAATCAATCAATTATCATCATTTCATATTTGGAGTGATTCCTACATTCAAGAAAGAAGGAATTGGAAGCCTGAAAAACCAATGAAAGCAGTATTCTTGAAAATAATAAAAATTCCAGAGTTTGACTTACCTCTAAAATCAGAGTTTTCAGGATGTAAATCTTGGATAGAATTAAATTCTAATTTTCAAGATACAGAGTGGATGGTCAGACGTAGACAAAGAGAATTAGTTTTGAAAGATAGTGAAATTGAAGATAAACTACAAGAGTTTAAGGAGATTGTTAAATGAAATATAAGAAATTAGGAAAAAGCGGAATTGAAGTTTCTGAGATTGGTTTTGGTGCATGGACAATCGCATTAAACTGGTGGGGAAAAGAAATTGATGAAGATGAAGCTAAGAGAATGCTGAAAAAAGCATATGATTGCGGAATAAATTTCTTTGAAACAGGAGACATGTATGGAAAAGGTAAAAGCGAACGTTTGATTGGAGAGGCTTTCAAAGATATGAGAGATGAGGTTATAATTTCAACAAAATATGGTTATGATTTTGAGCAAGTTAAACAAGTAGGACACACAGAATTACCACAACAATTTGATGAGGAGTTTACTAGAAAAGCACTAAACAATAGTCTAGACAGATTAAAAACAGATTATGTGGACATGTATGGTTTGCACAATCCAAAAATGCATCACATAAAAGATGATTCAATTTTTAATACATTAGACAGTTTGATTGAAGAAGAGAAGATCAAAACATATCAAATTGCTTTAGGACCAGCAATAGGATGGACAAAAGAGGGTCTAGAGTCAATGAAAAGAAAGAATGTAACTGCAGTTCAGACCGTTTTTAATATTTTAGAGCAAACACCAGGAAATGAATTATTAAATTCAGGTATAGAGAACGATGTAGGAATTTTAGTGAGAGTTCCCGATGCATCAGGAATTCTTACAGGCAAAGTGAATGCAGATACAAAAATTGATGAAAAAGATCATCGTTCGGTGAGAAAAGGAGAATGGATTAAAGCATCATTGAAAAAAGTGGAACAATTGAGACCAATTGCAGATAGAAATGGATTGAGTATCAAAGAATTGGCCATTAAATTCATCTTATCAAAACAGGGGATTTCTTCAGTTTTTCCAACTGTGATTAGCGAAGAAGAGATTCAAACATTTTCAGACATGGCAGATGGAAAATATCTGAGTAGTTCAGATATGAAAGAAATTGACGAGATGTATACAAAATGGTGGTCAGAAAATCCGTACGAATTGAAAGCTACTCAAGTTGCATAATATTGAATATTGACGAATTAATTCTCATTAAGGTTTAATTGTAGATAATAGAACATTTCTATGATGGGCTCATATTCGATTTTAGCTTTTTCGTTACTGTTAGTTTCATCAATCATTTTTGTATCAAGTTTTGAGAACAGTTTTGCAGACGAAGTTATTGCTACAAGCACAGGATTTGAAGATTCAACTATACTTGAGTTGAAAAATAGTAGAGGAAATACTGCAGAGATAGATACTGTGAGAATTTGGTTAAGTGGAAATAATGAATTCAAATCTTTCAAGACAGAAGAAGGATGGATGGGCAAAAATACACCTCAAGGAGTAATTGTGTTTACATCTCAAAATGAAGTAGCACCAGGTCAATCTGTAAAATTTGGAATTAAAACTATAGAAAACAATCCAGTA
>LUMG01000030.1_pt1 | contig 26314 bp, 25 predicted proteins | sample 729691 | NCBI WGS metagenome assembly LUMG01 (sample SAMN03860269, study PRJNA289734) | marine metagenome | biome: seawater column; feature: ocean; material: water; isolation source: Red Sea water column Station 34 - depth 50m | place: Saudi Arabia: Red Sea | collected 2011-10-15 | depth 50 m
TCGATTTCTTCAGATAGGCCTCAAGAAAGCTTCCAAGAAAAGCTATAGATGAAAAAACGAATAAAGCACTCAAAATAAACAAAAACCCAAGCTGAAAGATTTGTATCGTTACGCTACCATTTATAGGGTTAACAAACTGAGGCAAAAAGACCAAGAAAAATAGGGCCACCTTTGGATTGGTTAAGTTCATTATAACACCTGTTACAAAATAGGATTTATTGGCATTTGCACTTTCAGTTGAACCTATCTTTAGTTCTTTACTTTGCAGAGAGAGCCAGCCCAGATAGACGAGATAACATGCGCCAATTATCTTTAATGCATTAAAGGCGAGTAGACTTGTTTGAAATATGACGCTAACGCCTATAGCAACCAGAATGGTGTGTCCAATTAGACCAGTACAAAGACCTATTGTTATATAAAAGCCGACCTTCCATCCCTTTAATGCAGAATTAGTCATTACAAAAATATTATCTGGACCTGGAACAAGGCTTAACACAACAGATGCTGTAACAAATGCAATGATCGTTTCAAAACTTAAAATTTCAAACATCATTCAATACCATAATTAAGAAGAAAACACCTCTGAAGGATTTCGATAGGCCTTAAATTCAAGCGCATTTCCTGAGTAATCCTCTAAAAACATAGTTGCTTGTTCTCCTGGAAGATCTTTAAACCTGACACAGGGGTCAACAATAAATGTCATACTCTTAGATTTGAGCTTAGTCGCCAAGTCATAAAAAACTTCCCATTCAATTACGCAACCATAGTGAGGGATTGGGACAGAAACATCATCAACTCTTGAGTTTGTTTTGCTTCTTTTGACAACCTCCCCAACATGAAGTGAGAGTTGATGCCCAAAAAAGTTATAGTCAACCCAGGTTTCCGTACTTCTTCCCTCCTCGCAACCTAACAACTCGCCATAGAACTGTCTTGTAGATTCTAGATCTTTGACTGTGAATGCTAAATGAAAAATTTTCATAGATTTTGCGATTTAAGTAGTACCCATAATCAACCCAACAATAATAAGTGTTGAGCCTGTCAATCTATTTTGCCATAATATTTTTTTAGGATCAGCGAGCAGAGCCTTAGATATTTCAGCAAGAGTTACATATCCAGACATAACGATCAAGTCGATACCGATTAATGTCGCTGTAAAAATAATACAAGTAGACAGCTTGAGTGCTGTAAGGTCAATAAATAATGGTATTAGTGCAAGAAAAAATACAGTACCTTTGATATTTGTTAAATTAACAAAAAAGCCCTGTAAAAGAGCCTTTAGAGGACTAAAGGTAATGCTGCCATGATTTTCATTTGTATCTATCTGTTCAATTTTTTTTAGCCACTGCATGACTCCTAGAACAATCAGATAAAGCATGCCTAGTATTTTGATTACTATGAAGACAGAAGGAAATTGATTGATTAGAACGCCTAGACCAAAAAGTAAAAATAGAATTTGACTGATTAACCCCAATTGCAAGCCTGCAACTGAAAACATGGCTCTTTTGAATCCAAACTGGGTTCCTTGGCTTATTGAAAAGATTGCCCCTGGTCCAGGTGAAATGCTGATGAATAGAGCTGATGCTAACAACCCAAGCCAGACAGTTAGTTCCATAGTTCTTTTATCTTAAAAAATTAAGTATTTTCTGCATGACAACTCCAGCAAAAATCAAATGATTGATCGTTCTCCTCTTTGCAATTATTGCATTGCCAGCTTTCTAAGTTGCTTTCATGGGAGATAGAGTCGATGATTTGTTTTGCTTTATCGAAGTCACCCTTATTAAGCAACCAAACCTCTGGCCATGTATCAAATGGAGCCAATCCACCTGAAGCGCTTGATGCAAATTCATTATTAAGCCTCACATCAATACCATGACTCATAAGTACATTTTTGACGTTGAGGACCATAATACGATTTTCATTAGTATAAATAAGCTTCATGAGTTAACTAAAACTTCCTAAATAAATAGCGCAGCTAGCCCAAGAAATGCAACGAATCCAATGACATCAGTGATTGTTGTCAAAATAACTCCACCAGCAAGAGCTGGATCAATTCTTAGCTTTGAGAGAAGCAGTGGTAGAAATGCTCCAGAAAAAGCTGCAACAATTAGATTAGTGATAATTGCAAGAGCAATGATGAGACTGAGAAGCAGATCAGAGAACCAGTAATACGTGATTAGCCCAATAACCAGAGACCATATAATTCCATTTAACCCACTCACTGCTACTTCTTTGTTGATTAAAGCCTTAATATTTGCTGTTGTTACTTTTCCAGTTGCAATACCCCTGGTGACTATTATGAGTGTCTGAGTCCCTGCAATACCCCCCATACTAGCAACAACAGGCATCAGTATTGCCAGCGCAATTTTCTGTTGAAGTGTCGCCTCAAAAAGACCAATAAAGTAGACAGCAATGAGCGCAGTAATCAAGTTGACTCCTAGCCAAATACTCCTTTTTTTTGAGCTATGAACTATGGGAGCGAATACATCCTCATCCTCATCCAAACCGACCATTGACATTACCGAGTGCTCAGCTTGATCTCTTATAACATCAACCACATCATCAATTGTAATTCTTCCAACAAGCTGATTGTCTTCATCAATTACAGGAGCTGAAATTAAATTTCTTTGTTCAAATAATAGCGCCACTTCTGATTCATCTGTGTCTGCACCGACTGGCTTTGAAAAGTCATTACTGATGAATTTTTCAACCATTTCTTCAGGCTCTGCTGTCAGGAGTGAGGTGATTAAAAGTGAACCCAAGTAATTGAAGTTTCTGTCAACAACAAAAACCTGATCTGTATCAACTGGCATCTCCTTCAAAAGCCTCAGATACCTTATAACAGCTCTAATTGAGACATCAGGCCTGACCGTAATAAAGTCAGTATTCATAAGGCCGCCCGCTGAATTTTCTGGATAACTTAGTACTTTGTTTAGGCGCTCACGATGTTTAAAATCTAGCGTCAATAAAAGACTATGAACTGCTGACTCTGGCATATTTGGGACGATATCAGCCAAATCATCTGTATCTAATTTTTCTGTAGCCTTTACAAGAGAGTCAACACTCATCTCAGCAATAAGCTGAGACTGAACATCCTCATTAACTTCCTTTAAAATTTCTCCTTGGACAGAAATCTCAATTCCCGGCCAAAGTATAGATCTGTCCTTTGGCTGAATTGCCTCAAATAGAAGCGCTAACTCTCCTGGATGAAGATCTTTAATTTGAAGCTTGGCCTCATCATGATCCGATGCTTCAAGCGCTGTCATTAAATTTTGAAGACTTACCTCGAAACTAGTAAGCTCTAACTCAGCCATAATTACTACCCGTTGTGACCTGCATAACAAGTCATTCTTGTTATGCAGTTAATACAACGTATTATAATTTATATGGGCTAACCTCTGTGGTTATGTAGTTTTTCTTTATGCTTTATTATTTGAGAATCAAGTTTATTAATCAACTGATCAATTGAAACATACATATCGTTACTTTGTGCTTTAGCAAATAGATCTGCACCTCTAACATGAATGGTTGCTTCAGCTGTTTGTACGTCTTTTTGTACCTCTAAAATCATATTTACATTCATTACATTATCAAAATGGTGTTTAATTTTTGAAAGCTTATCGCTTGCGTGCTGCCTTAAGGCGGATGTAATATCTAGATGATGACCAGAAAGGTTTAGTTGCATTTTTACTCCTTAGATTAATGAAATAAAATTGTTTTTTCTTGCAACTATATTGTTTCATAAAAAGCGCTAATACATTAACTTTTTTATGTTGTTTATTGCATAAATTTCAGAAAGAATGGGTGCTCGAATTAGGTTATAATATTACGTTTATTACTAAAGAAGTTCTTTAGAGATGATTACTTCAAGAGCAAAAAGAATATTTAATTCACGAAGATCTTGTCTTCAATCCTATGTCCAGACGGTGGCTATTTTGTCTTGAGTGTAACACTATACCTATTTTCAAAAGCCCCGGTTTGGGGCTTTTTTTATTTAACTACCCTAAAAAATTTTTATGTCCAACTTAATGTCAAACTACTCACCTCTAGATGTCACCTTTGTAAAGGGTGATGGGTGCTGGCTAACTGATTCAAATGGGGATAAATATCTCGATGCTTTATCTGGTATTGGAGTTGTCAACCTTGGCCACTGCCACCCAACCGTAACAAAAAAACTAGTGGATCAATCTCAAAAGTTACTGCATACCTCAAATATCTACCACATTGAAAATCAAGAAATGCTAGCTCAAAAATTGTGCAATCTAGCTAATATGGATAAGGTTTTTTTCTCAAATTCGGGCGCTGAAGCAAATGAGGCTGCGATTAAAATTGCAAGGCTGTATGCACGAACAAAGAATATCGAGAATCCGGTCATACTAACTGCAAGTCAGAGTTTTCATGGCAGGACAATGGCAACCCTTTCCGCAACTGGACAAGCCAAGGTTCAAGCAGGTTTTTCTCCACTCATGAGTGAATTTATTCATGTCAACTATGATGACTTTAATTCAATTCAGAAGTTGGAAGATAACAAGAATATTGTTGCTGTGATGATTGAGCCGATTCAAGGTGAAGCTGGCGTAATCATTCCGAAAAATACCTATCTAAACCAGGTTCAAGATCTTTGCAAAAAGAATGGCTGGTTACTCATCTTAGATGGAGTGCAATCCTGTATGGGGAGGACTGGCAAGCTTTTTGCTCATGAACATAACAACATTACCCCAGACATATTATGTCTAGCTAAAGGGCTCGGTAATGGTGTTCCAATAGGGGCTTGCTTAGCAAAAGGTGTTGCATCAGAAATGCTAACTCCTGGGACACATGGCTCAACCTTTGGAGGGAATCCATTGGTCACATCTGCCGCCTTAGGCGTGCTAGATGTGTTTCAGAACACAGATGTACTTGATAATGTGAATCAAATGAGTGCTTACTTTAAATCAGAATTTGATAAGCATTTTAGTAATAATAGTGTAGTTAAAGAACTAAGAATTAAAGGGCTTATGATAGGTATTGGTCTTGACGCCAATAAGGTTGACTGCACTCAGCTAGTAAAGAAAGCCCTTAAAGATAAACTTCTCATCAATGTGACTGGAAGCTCAATAAGAATGCTGCCACCTTTAATAATCACTAAAAAAGAAGTCGATACCATAATAAGTAAACTCCTTACACTACTGGGTAATTAGGAACAAATCATGACAAAAAACTTTATCAATTTTGACGATCTTAGCCTCAAAGAATTACAAGGCATTATAGATCGCGCAATTACTTTAAAAAAAGAACACAAAAGTGGAAAGATTAATGATTCACTAAAAAATAAAACCTTGGCGATGATTTTTGATAAATCCTCAACTCGAACCAGAGTGTCCTTTGAGGCAGGAATGACACAACTTGGAGGCCAGTCGCTTTTTCTATCTGAAAAAGATATCCAATTAGGCAGAGGGGAGCCAATTACTGATAGCGCAATAGTAATTAGCTCTATGGTTGATGCAGTAATGCTTAGGCTTTCTTCACATGAAGATATTGTTGAATTCTCAAAGCATTCAAGCAAACCTGTCATTAACGCCCTTTCGGATGAATCACACCCTTGTCAAATTCTTGCTGACTTGATGACTTACCAAGAAGAAAAGGGGGCTATTCAAGGCAAAAAGATTGCTTGGATTGGCGATGGCTGCAATGTTTGCCAGACATATATGCAAGCAGCAGCAATATTTGATTTTGAACTATCGATTGCAACACCTAGTGGCTACAAGCCTTCTGAAACCTTTATTCAAAAATATCAGAAAAATATTAGTTTCACTAATGATCCTCTGGATGCTTGCAAGGATGCTGATATTGTTGTTACTGATGTTTGGACAAGTATGGGTCAAGAATCTGAAAAAAAACAGCGAGAAAGTGCTTTTAGTGGTTTTCAGGTCAACGAATTGATGATGAATCAAGCTAGAAAAGACGCTGTCTTTATGCATTGCCTTCCAGCTTACCGTGGTATAGAGGTTAGCCCTGAGGTCATTGATGGCAGCCAAAGTGTGGTTTGGAGTGAGGCTGAGAATCGTCTACACGTTCAAAAATCTTTACTTCTTCACCTTATAAAAGGCTAATCTAGCTGAGATAATTTGAGTTTAGCTTCTTGATAAAACTTGACGCCTCTCTCAATCTTACCTCTACCTTTTGAGATACGCCAGTTATTCGTATCTCGAAGCGAGTAAACACAGCCACAGTATTCTTGCTGGTAAAAGTTTTCTTTTTTTGAAATCTCAAGCATTCTTGAGGAGCCACCTTTTTTACGCCAATTAATGTCCCAATAAGGCAGATCATGGGGCTCTGATGACCTTGCTCCAGAGTCATTAATTTGCTTCATATCTTTCCATCTTGATATGCCAAGAGTTGATGAAATAATGTCAAAGTTATTTTCTGAGGCATACTGTGCAGTTTTTTGAAACCTCATATCAAAGCAGGTTGTACACCTTGCACCCCTCTCGGGCTCATTCTCTTGCCCTTTTGTTCTAACAAACCACTCATCTCTATCATAGTCAGCATCTATTATGGGCATACCTAATTTTTCAGCAAAACGAATATTTTCCTCTTTTCTGAGCTCATACTCATCAAAAGGATGAATATTAGGATTATAAAAATAGATTGTGGTATCGATTTCAGAAGCAGCTAAAGCCTCCATAATCTCTCCTGCACAGGGTGCGCAGCATGAATGAAGTAGAAGCTTTTTCTCCCCATTTGGTGTTTCTAACTTGGGTCTCTCATAGGACTCAAGAGAATAATCTACTTTAGACATAATTTAACCTTTTTTAAAACTTCCCAAGAGTCTCTCTTTAGCTTAGGATTTTTAATTATATCTTTAGGGTGATGAGTAATAAATAAAGATTTACCTTCAGCATCAATAGACGAATCCATAATGAGCAATAAATCTTGAGGGTGCTCCTTGATAAAGCGATTAATTTCAGACTTGGCTAGTGATATTAGATCACATTCATTCAAACCAAGACCAATAGACGCTAGCATTTTAAACAGCAAGTCCTGGCTAGCTCCTGATTGACAAAATGATTCTTCAGAGTCTTGTTCAATCACCAACAATTTAAATTTGTTTGGTAATTCATTGCTGACAGAAGAAAATAAAAAATCAGGTATTCCTAAAGCCTCAAGATATTTATTTCTCTCAGGAATCATCAAATCTGAGGGTGCGCTCGCTCTACGTTAGCCATAACTTTATTTAAGGCATGTACATAGGCTTTCGCTGAAGAAGTGATGATATCAGTATCAACCCCCTGGCCATTAACAATCTTACCTTCATGCTCAAGCCTTACATTAACCTCGCCTAGTGAATCTGTTCCTTGGGTGACATTTGAAACAGAATAAAGCTGAAGTTTTGGTTCAATATCAACCAACGACAAAATAGCATTGAATGTCGCATCAACTGCTCCCGAGGTATTTGCTGAAGCACTATGCTCACTGCCATTTATTGAAAGAGTGACATCGGCAGTATTGATCTTGCCTGACTCTGCAGAAACCTTAAGAGAGACTAATCGAATAATTTCTGTATCTTCTGTCTGAGTCTCTGAAACAAGAGCTTGAAGATCTTCATCAAAAATATCGTGTTTTTTGTCAGCTAATGTTTTAAATCTTGAGAAAGCTTCATTCAAATCTTCATCAGATTCAAACTCAACGCCTAGCTCACTTAGTCTAGATTTAAAAGCATTTCGGCCAGAGTGCTTTCCAAGTACTAAAGAATTATTATTCCAGCCGACATCCTCTGCCTTCATAATCTCATAGGTCTCTCTGTGCTTAAGAACACCATCTTGGTGAATTCCTGCCTCATGAGCAAAAGCATTAGCGCCAACTATCGCTTTATTTGGTTGAACCACAAAACCGGTTATAGAGGATACCAGCCTAGAAGCAGCAAGGATTCCTGTTGCATCAATACCTGTATCACAACCAAAGACGTCCTGTCTAGTTCTAACTGCCATTACCACCTCCTCTAAAGAAGTGTTTCCAGCTCTCTCACCTAGACCATTAATAGTACACTCAATTTGTCTTGCACCATTTAGAACCGCTGAAAGAGAGTTAGAGACTGCTAGACCAAGATCATTGTGGCAGTGAGCAGAAAATACAGCTTTGTCAGAATTTGGAATTCTTTCAATAAGTTCTTTCATTGTTCTTCCAAACTGATAAGGAATACTGTATCCAACTGTATCAGGAATATTTATTGTAGTAGCACCTGCATTGATAGCTGCCTCTAGTATTCGACATAAAAAATCTGTATCTGACCTTCCCGCATCTTCTGGACTAAATTCAATATTGTCAGTAAATTTTGTAGCTCTTTTGACTGACCTTACTGCCTGATTTACAACTTCGTCAGGAGTCATTCCAAGCTTCATCTTCATATGGATATCAGATGTTGCTATAAAAGTATGGATTCGGGCAGAGTTGGCATTTTTTAATGATTCTCCTGCTCTATCAATATCTTTATCTATTGCTCTAGCTAAAGAACAAATTGTCGAGTCTTTTACTGCTTTTGCAACAGCCTGCACTGCCTCAAAGTCTCCCTGAGAGGCAATTGCAAAGCCTGCCTCAATGACATCTACTTTCATCTTCTCTAAGCTTTTGGCAATTCGAACCTTTTCATCTTTCGTCATAGATGCGCCTGGTGATTGTTCACCATCTCTTAGAGTTGTATCAAATATTATTAGTTTTTCGGACATCGCTAGCTCCTTTATTGTTCACATTTTATCTTAAGTTTTATGGATAGACTTTCGTCTACTATGATTATTATTGCCTTACGGCAATAATCGTAACAAAGCAAAGAGCTTGCTCAGTGAAATGAGTGTCAATAAATTAAGAAACTTATTCATAACGGTAGATTATAGAGGAACTTGAACTGATTAACCTTGTTTTTTCTTTAATCGCTTTTTGTTCAATCCAATGATCGTTATGATTGGACCAGATAGTAGATATACAAAGAACCCTGTGAAAAGAATGATGTTGGGCTTATATACTAAGATAATAAGACTTAAAATTACGATTAAAAGGAACCTAAAAGAGGCTTTTTTGGAATCAAATTCTTTAAAACTATAATAACGAACGTTACTGACCATCAGCAGACCACACAAAATTGTGATGCCAGCCCCAAGGTAATAGCCCATAGAAATAACGTCTGAATCAAAAGAGGCAAATGTCCAAATTTTTAGCCAAATCATACTTGCTATAACACCAGCTGCAGCAGGAGATGGCAGACCCTGAAAATACCTTTTGTCGGCTGTGCCGACCTGGGTATTAAATCTTGCAAGTCTCAATGCTGCACATGCCAAATACACAAAGGCCGCCAACCAGCCAAACCTACCTAGCTCATATAGACTCCATTGGTAGACAAGAAGCGCAGGAGCTAAGCCAAATGATACAAGATCAGCGAGCGAGTCATATTCAGCACCAAAGTCACTCTGAGTATTTGTAAGTCGAGCGACTCGACCATCGAGAGTATCCCACATCATAGCAATTAAAATTGAAATTGCAGCTATAGTGAAATCACCATTAATAGAGGAGATAATTGAATAAAAACCAGCGAACATGCCAAACGTTGTTAGAACGCTTGGCAGAAGATAAATTCCTCTTTTGCTTGGTATTTTCTCAGTCATAACTTTTTAAAACTAAAGCTGACCTGATCAGTTCGGATTAGTTTTTTGATTGGTCAACTAATTTATTTTTAGCAATCCAAGGCATCATTGAACGTAAGCTCTCTCCAACCGTTTCAATTTGATGTTTGCGTTGAACATCTCGGCGTGCTGGCAAATCTCCAACATTACTAATAAACTCTTTAGCAAAAGAACCACTTTGAATTTCGCTTAAAATTTTCTTCATTTCAGCCCTTGTCTCGTCAGTCACTATTCTAGGGCCTCTGGTAACATCGCCGTATTCAGCTGTATTTGAAATCGAATAGCGCATATTTGCTATTCCGCCTTCGTACAATAAATCAACAATTAACTTTAACTCATGAAGGCACTCAAAATAGGCCATCTCTGGCTCATATCCTGCTTCAACAAGAGTTTCAAAACCTGCTTGAATAAGCGAAGTTGTTCCGCCACACAAAACAACTTGCTCTCCAAATAAATCTGTTTCTGTTTCTTCTCTAAAGCTTGTTTCAAGAATACCAGTTCTTCCACCACCAATTGCTGAAGCATAGGAAAGAGCGATCTCTTTAGCATTTCCTGTCGCATTTTGTTGAACTGCAATCAAATCTGGAATACCCCCACCTTTAACAAATTCTGATCGAACAGTGTGCCCAGGAGCTTTAGGTGCTATCATAATGACATCAAGATCCTCTCTAGGGACAATCATATCAAAATGGATATTAAGTCCGTGCGCAAAAGCCAAGGCAACACCTTGCTTTAAATTTGGCTCAATATTTTCTGAATAAATCTTTGCCTGAAACTCATCGGGCGCAAGAACCATAACGACGTCTGCCCAGCCGCTCGCTTCTTCTACAGACATAACACCCAATCCAGCCTCTTTCGCTTTTATCGCTGATGATGAACCCTCTCTAAGTCCAACAACTACCTCAACTCCTGAGTCTTTCAGGTTATTTGCATGAGCGTGTCCTTGTGATCCGTAACCAATTATGGCTACTTTTTTGCCTTGAATGATTGAAAGGTCTGCATCTTTATCGTAATATCTATTCATTTTTTTTCCTATAATTTAGATTAGTTTTTTTCCTCTAGAAATCCCAGTTACCCCAGTTCTTGAGATTTCAATAATGTTTGATGGTTCTAATGCATCCAAAAATGCATTAATCTTCTTTGTTTTGCCAGAAACTTCTATAGTGTAAATTTTATCTTTAACATCCACGACTTTACAGCCAAAAATTTCAACTAACTCTTTTAGATCGACGCCCTCTTTTGAGGTTGAAGATATCTTAGCAAGCATTAGTTCTCTCTCAACGTGGTCTTGGCTTGTCAAGTCAGTCACTTTTACAACCTCAATTAATTTATTGAGTTGTTTGACGATTTGCTCTAAGACTCTCTCATTTCCAGAAGATACAATTGTCATCCTTGATAGAGTGGGGTCAGTTGTTTGAGCAACTGTAAGTGACTCAATATTAAATCCACGTTGTGTAAAAAGACCTGAGACTCTTGAAAGAGCTCCAGCCTCATCTTCTAAAATAACTGAAATAATATGTCTCATAAACTATACCGCGTTAAAGTCTGTTTCATCTTTAGAAACCATCTCATCTCTCCCTGCAAGAAGCATATCGCAGTGCGCACCACCGGCAGGAATCATTGGAAATACATTTTCCGATGGGTCCGTCATGATATCTAGAAACACCGTGCGTTCTTTCTGCTTAAAGGCTTCAATTAGAGCAGGCTTTAGATCTTTCTCCTGGTCGACTTTAATTCCTAAATGACCATAACTCTCTGCCAATTTGATAAAGTCAGGTAAAGCATCCATATAAGACATAGCGTAACGCTTTTCATAAAAGAACTCTTGCCACTGCCTAACCATACCAAGGTAGCCATTATTAAGATTGATAATCTTTACTGGTGTTGCATATTGAAGCATGGTAGAGAGCTCTTGTAGCATCATTTGAATACTTCCTTCTCCAGTAACACAGGCAATATCTTTTTCAGGCATAGCTAGCTTAGCGCCCATAGCGGCTGGCAGTCCAAAGCCCATTGTTCCAAGACCACCAGAGTTAATCCATTGCCTTGGCTCATCAAACGGGTAATATTGAGCAGCCCACATTTGATGCTGTCCAACATCCGAAGTAACGATAGCCTTACCCTCGGTGACCTCATACAATGCTTCAATTACAGTTTGCGGCTTTATAACACCAGGTGATTTTTTATAAGCCAATGAATCGATTTTTCTCCAATCCTCAATTTGTGACCACCAATTAGAAATATCAGAAAGTTCTTTATCCTTTAATTCATCAATCAGTGCTTGCAGAACTTGTGCTGTCTGGCCAACAATTGGAATATCAGCAACAACGTTTTTAGAAATCTGTGAAGGATCGATGTCAATATGAATGAACTTAGCTGTAGGGCAAAATTTCGCTAAATTACCTGTAATTCTGTCATCAAATCTAGCACCAATAGCAACAACACAATCGGAGCCATGCATAGCCATATTAGCCTCATAAGTACCATGCATACCTAACATTCCTAGAGATTGTTTATCGGTCATTGGGTATGCACCAAGTCCCATGAGTGTTTGAGTGATAGGGAATCCAAGCATTTGGGTAAATTCTCTGAGCTCTCTAGAAGCATTTCCGATGACGCAGCCACCGCCAGAATAAAGTATTGGTTTTTTTGCGTTTGAAATTAACTCAGCCGCTTTTCGTATTTGACGATTACTTGGCTTGGTAGTTGGTTTGTATGAGCGAATTTCAATTGAATCCGGATATTCCTCTTTCTCCATTTTGGCAATGGTTATATCCTTAGGAATATCTATGACTACTGGGCCAGGCCTTCCTGTGGTTGCGATATGAAAAGCTTTTTTTACCGTAGTAGCTATGTCACTAATATCTCTTACAAGAAAATTATGCTTCACACATGAACGAGTTATGCCAGTTGCGTCAACCTCCTGAAAGGCATCCATACCTATAAGAGGTGAGGGAACTTGACCTGAAATCACGACCATAGGTATCGAGTCCATATGAGCCGTTGCAATACCAGTTACGGCATTTGTAATTCCAGGACCAGAAGTTACCAATACAACACCCGGCTTACCATTGGCTCTAGCGTAACCATCTGCACCATGAGCGGCGCCCTGCTCATGACGCACCAAAACATGAGTAATTTTGTCCTGAGCCTCTATCGCATCATATATATGCAGAACAGCACCCCCAGGATAACCAAAAACATGATCAACACCCTCTTTCTGAAGACAATCTACAAGAATTTCAGCGCCATTTAATTCCATCGCCTTTAACGGTAATTTAAAAGTTTTCGATTATACCCAAAGAATCTAGCGCTAAAACACTTCGTTGGAAGCAAAATTTGCCTTAAAAACAGGCTGTAAGAAGGATAACTTTTGTAAATTAATTCAAAGAGTTTGAGCTTAAGCTAAAGATCGTTTTGCCAATCTTCCGAATAGAATTGTATTGGAGAATCACCCTCCTCAAAAGTCTCAATGCTAAATGCTTTTGGCTGCGATAAAATTGCTGATAATAGTTGGTCATTAAGCATATGACCTGTTCTGAAGCCTTCATAATGACCAATCACATTACCCCCTAATAGAAAAAGATCCCCGACAATATCTAAAATTTTGTGTTTAACAAACTCATTGTGATAGCGCATTCCATCTTCATTTAAGATGTCATCATCCGAAAGAGCAATTGCATTGTCTATGCTAGCCCCCAGTGCGAGATTTTGCTTTTGAAGCATCTCAACATCTCTTTCATAACCAAAAGTCCTGGCTCGAGATATTTCCTTCAGATAAGACTGTTCTGAAAAATCAATTGTGAGCTTTTGACCACTTTCCTTTATTTTCTTGTGTTCAAAGTCTATTTCTAATGAAACTTTAAAGCCGTTATGAGGAGAAACCTGAGCCCATGATTCACCATTTTCAACCCTAATTTTATCTTTAATAACGATAAATCTTTTAGGTGCATCTTGCTCTTCAATGCCAGCAGACTGAACCAAAAAAACAAAAGGCGCAGACGAGCCATCCATAATTGGCACCTCAAATGAATCAAGCTCGACAAGCAGATTATCAACTCCAAGCGCAGAAAGTGCTGACATCAGATGCTCAATGGTTGAAACCTTAACACCTTGATTTTCAAGCCCAGTAGATAACACTACTTCATTAACAAAAGCACTGTGTGCGTGAACCTGTCTTCCGCCTGCGTCCAACCTTTTAAAAACAACTCCATGATCTTCTGCAGCAGGAATTAAGGTTAAATTAACTACTTTTCCGCTATGAATTCCAACTCCTCTAGCCTTAACTGTCTTCTTGATTGTTCTTTGTTTAACCATAATCTAGAAATTACCCACAATTGCCTTCTTTAATTTACCCATGACTCCATTGTTTCCATTTGAAACAATAAATTTAGCCTTACTCAAATCTCCCTCATGCAATAGCAACCCTATACTTCCAGTATATCGATAGTCTGTTAGAATCGCCTCAAGACCTGAAATTCTTGATCTTTGAATTTTACCGATCTTTACTCTCTTGGAAAAAAAATCCCGAACAAGTTCCTCAACAGAGTTGATCTCTGATCCTCCCCCGCAAAGAACAAATCCTGATTTAATTATGGCATCAAGATTACGATGCTTAAGCTCGTTCTTGACCGCCTCAAAAATCTCTCTGTAGGTCTCTTCAATAACCTCACTCAAATCCAAGCTTGAAAGTTGTCGCTCTTCTTTGCTATTGGCCTGAGTAAAATCGATAAACTTATCATCAGACTGAAGCAGTGTCTTAGCAGCTCCGTAATTCTCTTTGAGTCTTTTAGCTTCCTCAAGAGATGTATCAAAAGCGTATGCGATTGATTGCGTTACCTCGTCTCCACCCATTGCAATGATTCCACTTTGAACGATGCCCTCTTCTTTAAATACTGAGTAGCTCGTAACTCCTGCGCCAATATCAAGAAGACATACGCCAGAATTTTTATCCTCTTGAGTCAAAAGTGCTTGAGATTTAGCAATCGAGTTAAGTACAATTTTGTCTACCTCAAGGTCACTTTGTTTGAGGCAGTTTTCTACATTTCTGACGCTCGAACTAGAAACCGTGATGATATGAACTTTTGATTCTAGGACTTCTGCCTCCATGTCCATAGGATCATCAACAACAACTGTCTCGTTTATCGTAAACTTCTTTTTTATGATATGAAGTTTCTCTTTATTGGTCGGGGTTGAAATCGCCATTGCTGATTCAAGAACAGCATCTAAATCATCAGCGCTTACAAACTCGTTGATAGGTACTTTTCCTTTTCCATCAATACAGGTAAGGTGGGTATCTGAAATATTAACGCGGAATAATGCCAAATCTATTCCAAAACTCTCTTCGGTATTTTTGATTAGTTTCGAGATTTGTCTGGAAAGGGCGTCAATCGAAAAAATAGATCCTTTTCTGACTCCTTTCGACGGGCAAACGTTATGTCCAATAATTCGAAGATGGTCATCATCTTCTCTTTCAGCAACCAGTAAAGCAATCTTTTCTGTTCCAATATCGATGCTTGCTACAAAGTGGTTGCCTGCCATAGTATTTAATTAAAGAGGTTTATAAAAAATTTTACCAAACTATTAAATGCTTTGAATCTCTGTTGCTCTATTTTTTTTAAAATCTAGCCAGTCATTTAGATGCTCCATTTCTACAGTCTTTCCGCTGAGTAGTCTTCTAAATAGCTTTGCGTTTGATTCGCCGTGATATAAACCCAAGATATGTCTAGTCATTGACCTTATTGGAACATCTTTTAGTAATTGCTCAGCAATATAAGACATATATTTTTTTAGAATGAATTCTCGATCTATAGACTTTTCATTGCTATTAAAAACTTCTTCTTCTATCTGCTTAAGAAGAAATGGATTATGATAGATTGCCCTTCCAAGCATTACACCATCCACTTTGTCCAAATGATTTGCAATCTCTTCACAATTTTCAATGCCACCATTGATAGTAAATTTTAAATTTGAAAAATCTTCTTTGAGTCTATAAACCCAAGGATAGTTTAACGGAGGAATAGTTCTATTTTCTTTTGGACTAAGTCCGGTTAGCCAGGCTTTACGAGCATGAACAATAAAGTGCTCGCAACCTTTATCACTTATCCGCTCAACAAAATCAGATAGCTGCTCGTAGCTCTCCATGTCATCAATTCCAATTCGATGCTTTACGGTTACTGGTATGTCGCACTTTTCAGCCATACTCTCAACGCACTGGGCAACAAGATCAGGTTCTTTCATGAGGCATGCTCCAAAACTTCCTGAAAGCACCCTGTCAGACGGACAACCTACATTAATGTTTACTTCATCATAACCCCATGCCTGAGCAATTAATGCGCATTCAGCCATTTCTTTTGGCTCGCTTCCGCCAAGTTGAAGAACTAAAGGGTTTTCGTCATCATTAAAATCTAGTAATCGATTTTTATCGCCATGTAGGATTGCCTTTGACGTAATCATCTCAGTATAAAGAACAACATTCTTACTGATGAGACGATAAAAATATCTACAGTGTTTATCAGTCCAATCCATCATTGGAGCTATGGAGATTAGAGATTGATTCATTCGATTTTTGAAGACAATTCAGTTAAAGCGAATGCAATGCTTTCGGAAACTATTTCAGACCTGACTCCTGAGAAAAATTGAGTAGTCGTTGTTACACTTCCATCAACATAAAAACCAAAACATACCATTCCAACTGGTTTTTCTGCAGTGCCCCCAGAGGGACCAGCAATCCCAGTAACCGAAATCGCTAAATTACTATTTGAGTTATTTCCGGCGCCCATTGCCATCTCACTAGCTACTTTTTCACTAACAGCCCCAAAGTGCTTGATAGAATCTGGGTCAACGTTAAGCATGCTTATTTTTGATTCATTACTGTAGGTTATAAAACCACAGTTGAAATAGTTAGATGCCCCAGGAATTGAAGTGAGTGAGCTAGATAATGATCCACCAGTACAAGACTCAGCAATGGCAATCGAAATACCCTTTGAAATCAATAGCTCGCTTAACTTTTTAGCTTTCAAGTAAGACATTATTGCTTCCCTTTAATTGCAGATTGAACAATCTCAAAAACATCTTTTGAAATTTTATCTCTATCAATGATTGACTTAATCTGAAGCTCTTGAAGTTTTGAATACTTGGGGATAAAGCGCCTCCAGTGATTAAAAATACCAGCAAACCTTGCAGCAATCTGCGGGTTCAAATCATCTAACTCAATGACAACTTCACTCATAAGCTCATAGCCATCTTGACAATGAAACTGTATATAGTTTTGACTAAAGGAACCAATAACCGATCGAACTCTATTTGGGTTCTTTATGGTAAACAACTTATGCTTCATTAGATTTCTAATATCACTAACGGATGTGAGTGAAGATATAGCTTGTGCACTAAACCATTTATCCATCACCTGAACATCTGAGCGATGCTGATGATAGAAACGTTCAATCACCTCATCTCGGTATGAATTTTCTGCACTTAATAGAGATTGAAATGCGCCATACTGATCAGTCATACAATCTGCACTGATAAATTGCTGATAAGCGATATCAAATTCACCGAGTCTTGTTAGATAGACCAGACATATATTTTTGAATGAGCGCTCAGCAACAGAGACTGGAGAGAGGTCAAAAGACTTCTTGGTATTCAATTTTTCATAGGCTTCTAAAAAAACATCCTTAAATTTATTTCCAATTTCAAGATAGGAGTTGTTTCTTCTATTGTGGACGTCCTCAACATCAATTTCACTCACATTTTGATGAATGATTTGCTCAGAAGGAAGACTCATCATCTCTGACAAAAGTGCTAAATCATTTTCTTTAGACATTAGATTTTCAATCATTCTAAATAGCTCTTTTTTAGAGACAAACTCTGGATTTAGGATGAAATCTAACCAAAGGCTTTGAACCTGATCCCATCGATTGAAAGGATCAGTATCGTTTGACACCAAAAATATCTTCTCATTCGTTGTCATTTGAGAGTTAAATTTGATTGGTGCTGAAAAACCCCTAAACCAAGATGGAGTCGGCTTACTCGGAATATTTTCAAATGAAATCGTTTTGACGAGCTCATCAATTACCACCATTCCAGATTTAATCTCATGACCATCCTGCCCTATTAAGCCAAAACGATTTGGAATCATGAATGGTGTTTTAAGGTTATTTTGAGTAAATGTTGCAGTATAAACTTTTGCATCTGAATCATACTCGTCTTGGAAACCTACCTCAGGCGTTCCTGGTTCAGAGTACCAGGGCATAAAGCTTTCAAAATTGCTATTATTCGCATCTGCCATACTGGCAACAAAATCATCAATGGTAACTGCGTCTCCGTCATGTCTTTGAAAGTATAATTTCATACCTTTCTGAAAACCTTCTTCACCAAGGATGGTATGTATCATTCGAATAACCTCAGCCCCTTTCTCGTAGACGGTAGAGGTATAGAAGTTATCCATTGAGATATAAGACTCTGGTCTGACAGGGTGAGACATGGGTCCTGAGTCCTCAGCAAACTGCCTTGTCTTAAGCTGAATAACATCAGAAATTCTTTGAATAGCCCTTGACCTTAGATCGGAAGAAAACTCTTGATCTCTAAAAACTGTCAGGCCTTCCTTTAAACTGAGCTGAAACCAGTCCCGACAGGTTACCCTGTTACCAGTCCAATTATGGAAATACTCATGACCAATTATGGATTCGATTCTTACAAAGCTTGAGTCAGTTGTTGATTCTTTGTCTGCAAGGACGCAATCTGAATTAAATATGTTTAAACCCTTGTTTTCCATTGCCCCCATATTGAAATCATCAACAGCAACAATCATGTAAATATCTAAATCGTAACTCAGATTAAATCTTTCTTCATCCCAAGCAAATGCCTTTTTAAGTGACTCCATTGCAAAAGATGTTTTATGCATATTGTGAGGCTCAACATAAAGCCTTAAATCAACCTTCCTACCCGTTGCGGTTATAAATTCATCCTGCAGAAAATCAAGCTTTCCAGCAACCAAAGCAAAAAGATAGCATGGCTTTGGTGCAGGGTCATGCCAGACAGAAAAGTTTTTTGAATCCTCTATTAAGTTTCCATTACTCAGTAGAACAGGATAATGGTTTCGATTGGCATTGATTTTGGTAGTAAAAACACTTAAGACATCAGGCCTATCAAGATAATAAGTAATTTGCCTAAAACCCATCGCTTCACATTGGGTGCAAAAATTACCGCTTGACTGGTAGAGACCATTTAAGTCCGTTTTACTCTCTGGATGAATTTTAACCTTGACCTCTAGCACAAACTTATCAGGCGGGTTTAGTAAAAAGAGTCCATCATCTTTGAGTTCATAATTGGCGCTTAATCCATCAACCTTGATTGATAAAAGTTCTAGCGACTCACCATTTAAAAACAACTCATCAACTGGCCTCGTTACGATTGGGTTTTTGTAAAAAACAATTTTAGATTCAACAATTGTTTCATCATCACCAAGATTGAAATCAAGCTCTGTTGTCTTGATTAAATGAGTGCTTGGCTCATAATCTTCTCTATAGATTGGTTGTGGCATTAGATTAGAAATAGAAGTGCTCCAAGAAAAATTCTATAAACAACAAACGGGAGAAAGCCAATTCTTTCAACCAACTTAATAAAAAATACAATTGTAAAATAAGATGTCAGAAATGCAATAGCAAAACCAAACAATAGCAACAACCAGTTAACCTGCTGGTACTGATTAGAAAGTTCAAAAAGCTTCATAATAGTTGCCAGACTTATCACTGGGATTGAGAGCAAAAAAGCAAACTTAATGGACAGCTTTCTGGATAGACCTATCAGGAGTGCTGCAGTGATCGTGATACCCGCGCGAGAGGTTCCAGGAATTAGAGCTAGAGCCTGAAAGCACCCAACAATTACAATATCGCTTCCTCGAATCACTTCGCGATTCATGTTTCTGACTCTATGAAAAATATCAGAAAGACCAAGTGCAACGCCAAAGAAAATAGTTGCGTAGGCTACTACTTGAAAACTCCTTAGATTCATTTCAACAAAGTCATTCAAAAAAAGACCTGCCAAGCCAACTGGAATAGTTCCCAATAAAACGCCCCAAGCTAGAAATGAATCGCCTTGCATTTTTCTGCTAGATATAGATGAGAAAAAATCTTGTACAAGAGTAGCGATCGAAGTCCTGTAATAGATGATGACTGCACAAAGGGAGGCAAAATGAAGAACAACATCAAAAGCCAAGCCTTGGTCAGGCCAATCAAAAAACTTTGGAAGAATAACTAGGTGAGCTGATGAGGATACAGGTAAGAACTCTGTCAAACCTTGAATAAAAGCTAAGATTATTGCTTGAAAAATATCCATAAATTAATTCTAAAGCCTATTTGTTAAGTCTAGCTCTTTAAAGCCTTCCAATTTTAATGATTGTTTCTTACTTAAAGCTAATACTTTAAAGACTTCTCCCATAGCACCTGGCAATACGAGCTGCTTAATTTCTTGAGCAATTTTTCTTCTTTTTTCTTCATTCTCTTCATTTTTTAGGTAATCGTCTATACCCAAAGAAATTAAAAACATTGACTGCGTGGTGTAGCCGGATATTTCAAAGCCGCAATCCTTTGCGCTACTTGCAACATTACTAAAGTTTACCGATGCTGTAATGTCTTGCTTGCCAATATCTATAAATGGGTCATCATTTGATTTATGCTTAGAAAAACACTTTAGAGTTCCTTGGCTTCTTTGAGGATGGAAATACTCAGGTCCAGTCATTCCGTAATCTATCAATAAGACTATCCCTTCAGTCAAGAAACCAAAAATCGATTTAATCCATGCGCTTGACTGGAGGCTTATTTCTGTCGTATAACCCTCCTGAAAATCTACAGACGATGGAATAATTGAGCTTATCAAGGGCTCATTAAGTCTTACCCACTTAAATTTTCCATCAATAAAATCCACACCCATTTCGTAAAAATTACCATTAGAAAAACTTATGCGTTTAACTGGAAATGCATCTAAAACCTCATTGGCAATGACCACGCCTTTAAATTTTTTAGGGAGCTCAGTAAGCCACTCAACGCGATCAAGTAGTTCGGGTAAGATTTTTTTGATTGTTTCCTTTTGGGTGAACCTAAGCTTAGCGCTCAGCTCAATAATAAAATATTTCTTCGGAAGAGATTTCAATCTTCCAAGCTCAAAGAGTATCTGCGCTGCAAGAATACCACTTCCAGCCCCAAATTCTAGAATGTCTCCACCATTAAGTACTTGTTTACATTGCCTGGCAAGACAAAAGCCAAAAAGGTCTGAGACTTCAGGAGAAGTAATAAAGTCCCCCTTATGTCCAAAGATGGTTTTGTTAGAACGGTAGTAACCAAATTCTTGATGATATAACGCTTGATTCATAAAGACATCAAATCCAATGGGATTGTTATTTTCTTTGATGCTTTTAGCTATAATATTTTCGAGACTCATAAGTAAAAATTATTTTATACTGAGAGCACTTAATATTCTTCATAAAACCAAAAATACATTAAATTTATTTACCAAAAAGACTAAAGATGAAAACAGCATTAGTTACAGGTGGTGCAGCTCGAATTGGGGCACAAATCGCCAAAACACTTCATGATAACAATTTTAAGATTATTATTCATTGCAATGAGTCACTTGAAAAAGCTGAAATTCTAAGTGAAAAACTCAACTCAAAGCGAAAAAATACTGTAGAAGTCGTCTCAGGAAATCTCAATAGTATTGATAGCATCAAATCTATAGTTGATTCTATTGATTCACTAGATTTACTGGTGAATAATGCATCTGTTTTTTATCCTAAGTCTGTCGAAGACTCTGACATTAAAGTTTGGGATGAAGTCCTTAATGTCAACTTAAGAGCACCTTTTTTCCTATCTAGGGGACTAAGTGAAAAATTATCATCAACCAGTGGTTCTATTATTAATATTATTGATATCCACTCGGAGAGACCCTTAAAGAATCATGCTGTTTACAATATCTCAAAGGCTGGGCTGAAAATGATGACTCAAACTTTAGCCAAGGAGCTTGCACCTAGTGTAAGAGTCAATGGCGTTTCACCAGGGTCAATCCTTTGGCCTGAAGCTAGCGCTGAGATCTCAGACTTAGAAAAAAAACTTATGCTTGAGAGGATAGCTCTTAATAAACAAGGCTCTCCTCAAGATATAGCTGATACGGTCTTATTTTTAGCAAATTCTGAATACATCACTGGACAAATTATCAATATAGATGGTGGTAGAACTCTCAACCAGTAAGAATTATCTGTAGGTCAACTTGTGATATAATAAAGATGTCGAATATTATTTATCGACCAACAAGAATTTTTTTACAATTATTTCAAAATAAAACAAAAGGAAATATTGTAACGAACTATTTTTTATGGGCTTATTGGTGCCGCATACAGAACTTATTTAGATATTGATGAATCTTCAAAATCAAAACTTTATTCCTATTCAATGCTTAAGCGTTGAAGCTATGCATGTGCTCAATAGTCCAGATATAACAGGACTTTATAATGAATCACATTCTCATAAACGCTACCCACAAGGAAGAGATCCGGGTGGCCATTGTCAAGAATCAAAAGCTTACCAATCTTGACATAGAAACCAGCCTTAATCGTAAAACTAAAGGCAACATATACAAGGCAAAAATTTCTCGAGTTGAACAGTCACTTGAGGCTGCTTTCGTCGACTATGGTAAAGAAAAACATGGCTTTCTTCCCTTTAAAGAGGTTTCCCCTTTCTTTGCGGAAGGCGTTAAACCTAAGGGAGAAAAATTAACAATCAGTGATGTCCTTAAAGAGGGGCAAGACATCATCATTCAGGTTGAAAAGGAAGAGCGAGGTAATAAAGGCGCTGCTCTAAGTACATATATCAACTTAGCTGGTGCATATATGATTCTCACTCCCAATAATCCAAAAAGCTCTGGAATCTCAAGACAAATTAGTGCATCTGATCGTCAGGACTTGAAAAAAATACTACCTAAACTTGATGTGCCTAAGCACTCAGGTCTCATTATTCGTACTGAAGGTGCTGGAAGAGGTGTAAGTGAACTTCAGTGGGAAGTAGACCACTTAACTCAGCTTTGGAAGTCAATTAAAACAGCTACAAAAAATCAGGATGGTCCTTTTTTGATTTATCAAGAGAGCGATATTACTGTAAGAGCACTCAGGGATTACCTGAGAGAAGATACTGATAGTGTCATTATTGATGATCTGGAAACTTATCAAAAAGCTAGAGACTTTATTAATTTTGTTATGCCGCATTATCTCGATAAGATTAAGTTTTTTGATGTAACTGACCACTCACTTTTTGCCCATATGAGTGTTGAATCTCAAGTCAAAAATGTTTTTAACAGAGAAGTTGCATTAAAGTCAGGTGCAACAATAGTATTTGATGCTACCGAAGCGCTTACTGCGATTGATATTAACTCAGCCAGAGCTACTAAAGGAGTCAGTATTGAAGATACTGCATACAAAGCTAATCTGGATGCTGCTGAGGAAATTGCACTTCAATTACAGTTAAGAGATATTGGGGGCCTTGTTGTTATTGACTTTATTGATATGGCATCCGAGGCAAACAGAGTTTCAATTGAGAAACTAATGGAAAAGGCCACTGCTAATGACAGGGCTCGTGTCCAGATTGGAACAATTTCGAGATTTGGCTTACTTGAATTATCCAGGCAGAGGCTTATGAATTCAGTTCTTGAGTCGACGGGAAAAACTTGTACAGTCTGCAATGGAAGTGGAACCAATCCAACGATACCATCACTTGCCTTAAGAATTATTCGTCAACTTGAGGACAACCTAAATTCCAACAAAACTAATGGAGATATAACCATTCAATCAAGTGTTGAAGTCATTACTTATTTATTGAACGAGAAGAGACAACACATAAACAATATGGAGGAAAAACATCAAATTAAAATTACACTTCTTCCTAACCAGTATATGCACTTTCCGCATTACACAGTAAATAAACAAAAAGGGAATAAAAGCTCACACCATAAGAGCTTTCAAGCAATATCCAGGCCTCAGGAGAATCCAAACGTCATTAACTATATTGATAAGCCTGATATTCCAGCAATTTCAACCAATCAACCTTCAACAAAAATGCCTGAAAAGAAAATCTCTTTTATGAGCAAATTAGCTGAAATTTTTTCTTCAGAAAAAAAGGTTGCTCAGAAACCTAAAAATGCAAGGCCTCAAAACCGAAACAGAAGTAGGAATCAGAGTAGGAATCAGAGTAGGAATCAGAGTAGGAATCAGAACAAAAACTCTCAAGAGAGCTCTAAAAATGCTGATAATTCAAATACAGCACCAAATGATGCTAAAAACGAGAACCAAAGAAACAGAAATAATCAAAATAGAAACAGGAATAGGAATAGGAACCAAAAAAATAATTTGAATACTGATTCAAATAATAAATCCGCTGATAAAAAGGTATCTACACCAGCAGAGAATAAAGCACTGGAACCAGCAGAGAATAAAGCATCAAAGCCTATTGAAAAAAATCAAACCAAAGATAATAAAAGCACTAAATCTACTCGAAAGCCGGCAAAAAAATCGCCCAAGAAAGAAAGTAAAGCTACTAAGGATAAATTAGAGAACGATAATTCAGAAAAAGTTGATTCTAGCTCCGCCAATAGTGCCAATGAAAAAGCTTCTTAAGACTCTATGAAAAGATTTGCAGTTTTTGGTAATCCTATAAATCATAGCTTATCGCCTATGATTCATAATGAGTTTGCAAATGAGTTTGGTATTGAGTTGTCTTATGAAAAAATACTTTCACCTATTGGTGATTTTGCTTTAACTGCGAATGAATTTATAAAGGATGGTGGGCTAGGTTTTAATATAACGGTGCCCTTTAAACTTGATGCCTTTAACTTCTGTGAAGAGCTCACTTCTAATGCTAGAGCAGCTGGCGCAGTCAACACAATAAAAGTACAAAATAAAGTAATTTATGGTGAAAATACTGATGGCAATGGCTTGGTAAATGATCTTGAAAATAATTTGGGTGAAAGCTTAGGTGGAAAAGAAATTTTAATTATTGGTGCTGGTGGTGCAACTCAAGGAATTCTTAAGCCTATACTTGACAAAAATCCTGAAAAAATATTGCTTGCGAATCGCACTTCTGAAAAATCCATAAAACTTGCAAATGATTTTTTAAAATTTGGGAAGGTTTGTGGATTTGGAATTCATCAAATCAAACCTAAGCCTGTCGATATTGTTATTAATGCCACCAGTGCATCGATTGGTGGGGGTATGCTTGACTTGCCAAGTGGCCTATGCGAGGATGCTTTATGCTATGATTTGATGTACGGAATGCAAACCCCATTTATGAAGTGGGCACTTGAGAACTCAGCTCGACAAGTCAGTGACGGACTTGGAATGCTAGTCGAACAGGCTGCGCTCTCTTTTAACTTTTGGCATGGAAAAAGCCCAAAGACAGATTCTGTAATTAGATTAATCAGGGAGACAAGCGACTAATAATCCACTTGTCAGCCTTCAGTTCATAGATAAACCGATCGTGAAGTCTATTTTCACGCCCTTGCCAGAACTCAATACTCTTAGGAATAACCCTGTAACCACCCCAAAAATCAGGGAGTGGGATCTCTCCATCTGAAAACTTCTTTTTCATTGAAGCAAATTGTTCGGCTAATACCGATCTTGAGGAAATTCTTGATGATTGCTTTGATGCCCAGGCTCCTATCTGAGAATTCTTTGGCCTTGAAGAAAAATACTTAAATGACTCAATCTTTGTAATTTTTTCAACTGACCCAATAATCTTTACCTGCCTCTCAAGTGCTAACCATGGAAAAAGAATTGCAGCCTGAGGGTTTTTTTGTATTTGTTTAGATTTTTTGGATTCATAATTTGTAAAAAATACAAACCCTTTTTCATCAAAGTATTTAAGGAGAACAGTTCTTATCCCGATATATTCATCTGACGTTGCGAGACTCATAGCAGAGGGCTCTATTATATTTGCCTCCATTGCCTGAGAAAACCATAATGAGAACTGCTCAATTGGACTTTCATGGAGATTATCTCTAGTTATTCCGCTCTGGAGATATTCTTTCCTTAGATTACTTAAATCGCCTGCTTCTGCCATAATATTTCCGTTAAAAAGGGATTAAATTACTTTTTTTTGATTCTGTCAGATGCTTTGTGATTAATGATTTTATTGGCGGAAATCGATCCGCAAACTTCAAAACAAGCTTGCGAATATGCTTTGCCTTAGCATCATCATTCGTAAATAGTGATACAACCCCATTGGTTCCAAAATACATCAACCTAGACAGATGAATTTGTTTATTCTCAAATTCCTTTAAAACTTGATCAGATCCTATGTCTTTTCCAGTTTTAAGAGCCTTGGAAATTGATTTTGATAAAATATCCTGCCCCCTAAGACCTAAATTAAAACCATGCGCTGTTACAGGATGCATTCCTACAGCTGCATCGCCAATCAATGCAAAACGCGTTGATCTAAATTTTTGGGCATAAACACCTACCAAAGGATATGAAAATCTATCCCCAATCTGCTCCATCTTTCCTAGACTACCATTAAACCCATCACTAGCAAACTGGCAAAATTTGTCTGAATCCATATTAAGCATCTTTTCAGCCTCATCCGTTGGAACAGTTAGCACTACAGAGGAAATATTTCCATTAAGAG
>LUMG01000048.1_pt1 | contig 26275 bp, 30 predicted proteins | sample 729691 | NCBI WGS metagenome assembly LUMG01 (sample SAMN03860269, study PRJNA289734) | marine metagenome | biome: seawater column; feature: ocean; material: water; isolation source: Red Sea water column Station 34 - depth 50m | place: Saudi Arabia: Red Sea | collected 2011-10-15 | depth 50 m
CCATTAGGGATAGTTGAAGAAGAAGGAAGGCTTCCGCTCAAAAGAGGACCAAAGGCGTTGCAGCAAAACGGAATGCCATTTTACCATTTGACAAAAAAAGGACTGATTGTCGCATTGGCAATTGACAGCATTTCAGAAAGAAAGAGGATTCTCAAAGGAATAGTAAATGATGCAAATGATGATGAAAAACAGGCGTTTGAGATCATGGCAAAATTAGTCAAGATCGCACCACATTTTGCCTTTTCAGTATTTGAGAGATATGTCAAGGCATACTGTGAGAATAAACTAGACGATATTGTGCCATTTACCGTGGAAAATGTGAGTAAATCAGCAGATAATTCTTCCCAACTTCAGATGGAGTTGTTAGAGGGGTTTTCCAAATTATCAAAGACAGATAGAGATCAGACCATTGATTTTCTAAAGAAAATCGACTAACTCTTTAACAAACATTTAAAATCAGTTCAGCGCGAGAAAAGCTAAATGGGCTCTGGAGGTTCTCAAAAAATTTTCGTTACTGTAAAATCTTACAGTCAGAGAGGCAAATTACTAAAAAGATCAGATATTCAGACTTTGGCAGAATCACGCGATCTTGAAGAATTGGTTACCAGAATTAAGAACACAAAATATGCTGAGGCAGTATCTGGAATCGAAAAACCATATTCGGCTGAAAAACTTGAAAATGCATTAAGGGTCTATCTTGCAGATGCGCAATTCAAGATTGCAAAGGCATCAGGCAAATCAAAAATTTTGGATGCATATTTTCACAAATTCCTAATTACAAATCTTAAACTCATCCTCAAAGGAAAGATCCTTGGAAAATCACAGGAGGATATTGAATCATACTTTAATTTCCATGCCGAAGAACTCATCAACCAAAGAGACGTTGTTGTCAAGGCTCTAGTTGCAAAGGATCTAGAAGAAGCAGTTTCAAGCCTTTCATCATCACCATTTTCTGCAGATATTACAAAGGCTGTCGAATTGTATAATGAGACAAAAAATACCCAGGCCTTTGATATCTACTTTGACAAGATGCTATACCAGCAAATTAGCAAGGCAATCAGAAGCGAGAATAATCAAGACATTACTAGAATCTATGGAAGAGATATCGACTTTTACAACATCATGAGTGTTGTTAGAGGAAAGTTCTGGGGACTGGATTCAGAGAAAATCGAGGATCTGCTAGTACCACCAACTGCAACCACACCAAAACATCTTCTAGACAGAATGGTCGCAGCAGAATCTGTCAAAGATGCAATTGATGAGCTCTCAACTACAAAATACAAATCAATCATTCCAGATGCAGAAGATGATGTAGAGGTACTTTCACAGTTTGAGCATGCATTAGAGATGGGAATTTACAAGGCAACCAACGCATCATTTTCAAAAATGTTTAGCTTTGCAACAGTGATTGGAATTTCAAAATTAATTGGATACGAGGTACGAAATATCAGTGCAACTGCATTTGCAGTAGAACAGAAGATTCCAGTAGAGACTACAATGTCAAAATTAATTCTAAACGAAGAGTAGAATGACAAGAGTTTTTTCACAACAAAAGGAAATTTCACCAGATGTTCTTGTAAATACATTATGGGTTAGTACAGGATTAGCCGTAATTCTCACAGTTCCATCAATTCTCATTTTCATGTTCTTTTTCCTAAATTTTGACAATGTCATTGCCGGAGCAGTAATTGGATTTGGATTACACTTTATCTTACTAGCATTCTCAGAAAAGATTTCAAAATTTCTAATGTCAATTTCAAGTACAGAAGAGCCAAAGATGAGGAATCATGGCTTTATGGCAAGTGACTTTTTTACATTTGAGACAGACGAGGAAAATGTGGTTATTTTGACCATTAAAGACGAGGAGCGTGAAAAAAAGGATGTTCACACATATCTGGAAAATCACCAAATATTCCATGTGGCATTAAACAAATACCACGACAAAACGACCAAAATTACCTACTGAAGAACATCTTGCGCATAGCGTGAAATTTCATATGAACAACTTTAAAACACCGATGGAATCCAAATGATCTACTATGATGGGAGATCGCGACTATAGGTCGGTCATAAAAAATGCAATCGAATCAGTCGGAAGAGAACTAGAATATAGATACAAAAAAGACGACATTTCAAAAATTCACGCAAGTGAGGTGACAGGATGTCTCCGAAGGTCATATTATGATAGAGTCGATGAGATTGAAAGAGACAGAACAAGCTTTTCAGATTTGATAGGAGGAATGTTCCGACAATTAGAATATGGGGCTCAGCCAAAGGAGTTTTCTCTAGAAGATATCAGTTTAGAGGCTCAGGCAGATTTGATTGTAGATGACTTGGTAATGGTTTTCAGATCAACAGGAGAAAAACCAGAGAATCCACCTGCCAAGGATTTACTATACATCAACGCATGTATGTATGCATATGACAAAGTTGACGGAGTTATAATTTACATCACTGGAGATGGTAAGGAGGTATCATTTTCAGTTACAAAAGATAAGAAAATGTTCGAAGAGACTATCAGAAGAGTGCGTGTTCTAAATGACCTGCTAAAGGAGAAAAAGACCCCAATTTTGGAGACATCAACAGAATGTTCAGGTTGTCAGTACTATGAGAGATGTTATGTAAAGAAAAAGGCCGGAAAGACGATAAACTTCTTCGGTGCAGGAAAAGACTTTCTAGATAGTATGAAAACCTAGAGATCATACAAAATATCATTATATAATAAAATAAGAAAAAGAAAAGAAATTTCTTTTATGGTTTTTACTTTTAGCCTTCTGGTTCTTCTGGGTGGCCTTTGCCTCTTAGTGCAAATGTAACTACTGCTAATGCGATTGCTACGCCAATTGCTGAACCATATGCGGCCATATCTGCTTCTGCCATGGGGATCCGCCCTAGAAATAGAATATAACGTGTTGTATCACAATTTTCAAAAATTATGATACTATTACTTTGTGAATTCAAACAAAAGTTCGTTTTCCTGGCCTGCAGTCATAGAACTGAGGTTGTAGTATGCCTGACCAGTGACTCTCCATTTTGGATCGCCATTTTCAAGTGCACTCCATAATTCAGGAATGTTTCCATTATTTTTGATTGTAAATTCATCTTTGATTATACTTGGTCTGTCACTTAGAATTGTAAAGTAATTTGATGCTGCAACAATTCCACCTGGAGCTGCTCTGTCACCAATAGATTTTGTTCCAATCTTCATTCCATCCTCATATACATTATACCGAATCATTTCTAAGATTACACCCTTGTAGTTTGGATTTGCGACCTTGAAAGCAATTTCAATGTAAGCGGTTCTCTCATCTACATCTTTGATTACAATATCCTCTAGACTGATGATTAAAGGCTCAATTTCAGGCATTCCTCCTGAAGTGCCAATACGAACCTCGCTTGATGTATCGTCAATAATGGAGGTTCCAGAATAAGCAATTACCAAAATTACGACTGCAAAAGCGCCAATTACGCCAAGAACAGGTATTTTTGGATTCAATAAAATTTTCTTATTTTTTCTTCATAAAAAGGAATCTAAAATATACCACTAGTGCTGAGAGAAAATATGCAGTATTTCCAAGCGGTACAACAGGGCAAAAAACGGGCAAATGAGGCTCAGATGAAGTTGTTTGATATTGCAGGATTTGCAATGCTGACTTTGACTACCAAGAAAAAGGATGGAAAGTTCATTCCAGTAGGAGAAGAAACGTATTGTGCTGCCATCAAAAAACCTGAAGGATATGTTGTAATTTTAGTGGATGGAGACGGATACACAAAAACACAATCAAAGGACTTGGAAAAAGAGGAGGCTGCTGAAATTTTTACAAAAGCAAAGGAATCCGGAATTGAAGAATTTCCAGGAAAACAGATTGCAATTTGGACCGAGCAGTTTGATACAATACAATCAGAATTAGTTGGGTAGTACCATGAACAGAGAAAAATTTCCTAAAGGAAAAAGATCAGTTGAAGAAAAAAGAGGTGAACTGAGAGGTGAAGATTTGGCAGGCGTCTGGTTAGCAGGAGCCGACTTGAAAGGAGCAGATTTACAAGATGCGGATTTGAAAGGGGCTGACCTAAAAAATGCATATTTGAGAAATGCAATTTTGGAGGGAGCTGATTTGAGAAATGCAGTGATGAAAGGAGTGGATTTGAGTGAGTCCTATCTAAAAAATGCAAAACTGGAGGGAGCAGATTTGAAGGAGGCTAATTTGAGAAATGCAATTTTGGAGGGAGCAGATTTGAGAAATGCAATTTTGGAGGGAGCAGATTTGATAGATGTTGATTTGAAAGGGGCTAAATTAGAAGGGGCAGAATTGAAAGATGCTAAATTAGTAAATGCTGATTTAAGAGGCGCAGACTTGAAAGGAGCAGATTTGACAGGGGCTAATTTGTCACATGCAAACATGCAAGATACCAACCTGTTTAGAATAAACCTGAAAGGGGCAGACTTGTTTCGTACAAATTTGAAAGGTGTCGACCTAACAGGAGTCGACATATCAAATGCATTTTTGGACAAATGGGCAGATAACTAATCTCATACAGTTAGTTTTTTGAACTCGTTGAGATGTTGAATCTCTTCAAAATCAATGTCAAATTTTGCTTTTGCCTTGAATGAAAAATCTAACTTTATCACTTGAGATAAGAGTTCTAATCCATCATTGATTTTGCCAGACTTGATAAGAGATGATGCCTTGTTGTATAATGCAGTCGTGTTTTGTGGCTTTTCTTTCAAGACCATATCATAACATTGTAAAGCAATTTCATACTGTCCAATGTAATGATGTGCCAATCCCTTGTTTAGTAAAGCAAGAAGATTTCCCTGTTCTTGAGATAAGACATCGTCATAACATACAATGGCCTGGTCAAATCTTGCCAATTTCCCCAATATGTGACCCTTTTTGAGAAGCGCCTCAATATTATGAGATTCTATATCCAGTACTTTCTGATAAAATGTGAGTGCTTCCTTTGGGTTTCCTAGATTTAGTGATGTTTGCCCACTTTTGAGCAGTGATTCAATTTCAGACATGTAGTTGTTATTTTTTTGTGAGAATTATCTCAGTTCCAACGGCTCCACCTTTGATTGCTTTTTCAAGGGTTTTGATGTCAGAGCGTATGACTCGTGTTTTGATTTTAGAGCGTTCAATAATTTTGAGTGCTACAATATCCATTAGATCATATCCACCTGCAACTGAATCTTCATGAATGAGAAGTTTTTTCAAATTTTTCATTTCAATTGTTTTGAAAAGTTTTGCTTTTGCATTTTTGTTTGGATCAGACTTGAGATTTCAATTCCCAGTTCGTCTAGTGTTGATTCGTCTGCTCCAGAGGAACGGGCATGTGTGATATAATGACGTGCAATTTTTCCACCACCTGCAACTATGATTGGCTGGTATGTTTTGCTAATTTTTACAAGGAATCTAGCATAGTCTTTTAGAAGTTTTACATTTTCCATTGCAAAGACTTTGCCTGAAAATTTGATTACAATTTTTTTCTTCATTTTTAGAGTTCACCAAGAATTGATTTTGCCGCCATTTCAACTTTGTTTCTATTTTTTTGTTGAGTATATGCTCTAAGAATATTCATTTTTCCAGACATGGACGATACTAGAGGTATCTGTGAAATTGGAATAGTCTTCGGAATTACCTTGTTTCCTTCCTTTGTAATTAGTATGATAGAGTTTGATTCTTTCTTTGATGGGGCAAGAGGCATCGAGTGGGTAGTAGATGTATCTATGAAGACTTGACTCTCATCTAACTTTGATTTTTTTGCTATATCTTCTCTGAACTGTTTGAGAGTGTTTTTTCCAAATGATTTTTTGCCAGAGATAATTTTTTCGTAGACACATTTGAAGAGTTTTCTATCTTGATAGTCATTTGCAATTTTTTTGGCAGCCTTTAGGTCTGAATTATCCTCAGGAAGAGATGTTAGTTGTTGTAGTATAGAATCATCTGTCTGCGTCACGTATTGGTTGACATCCATTGTACTTAATCCGAGATGATCGTCGGCCAAACTCATTGCTTCAAGCAACATTACCTCTCCTGCACGAACAGTCTTGTGAAAGTAAACAGCCTTGAACATCTGGAATCTAGAAATCATCATTGTCTCAAAGTTTACCAAGGCAGAACTTTGTAATGCAAGTTTATTCTTGTAAACTTCAAAGGAGTTTGTTATTCGATTATGATCAATTTTTGCATGTTCTGCACCTGTGAAATAGCCATCTCGTAAGAGATAGTCCATCATATCTGCAGATAAAGCACCAGAGATAATTTCATTTTCAAACTGTTTTGCACCTTCACCAACTGCCAAACGGTTTATCTTTTTTTTGTCAGTTGTTTTAGAAATGATATCACCAATTTCAGATTTTAGAATAATTTGTTTTCCAATCTGCTCATGTGTTATACTCTTTTTTTTCTGGAGTACCTCTTCAAACAAATGAGAAAATGGTCCATGACCTATATCATGAAGTAAGGCTGCTAATCTCACATCATGTATGTCTGATGTTGACATTTGTTTTTTTGATGCCAAAGAGTTTCCAGCCATTCCAGCTATATGCATGACACCAAGTGAGTGCTCAAATCTCGTATGCTGTGCTCCAGGATATGTCAGATGGGCACCAGACAACTGCTTGATTCTTCTTAATCTTTGAAATACGGGAGTATCGATAATTTTTTGTTCTGTACTGTTCAGTCGAATAAAGTCATGAATTGGATCTGTAATTTCTAGAAATTTATCTTTCATAGCCCCATCTTTTGATAATTTTGAGATATTTTGTTAGAGAATGCTTTGTTTTTCTCAAACTTGTCTCGATTTTGCTTTTTTCTTGCAAAGGATTCCTTTTGAGGTACATCTAGAACTATTACCAAATCTGATTTTGGCAACCCTTCGTCTAGTTTTTCAAGCCAGTCCAGTTTGAGGCCGTTTGTCAATCCATATACCAGATTTGATTCTCTATAGCGATTCATTATGACTACAGAGTTTTTTTCATGTGCTGCAATGACATCACTTGCTTTCTCCCATCTGTTTGCAGCTAGTAAGCAATGAATTGCCTGTGCAGGATACTTGCGCTTTCCATGAAGATATCTGTCAATTTCTTTTCCAATAGGAGTAGTATAATCAGGAAACGAGAAGAGCTTTACCTTTAGTTTAGAAGAGCGAAGTTTTCGTTGTAGCATTGCAGACTGGGTCTTTTTTCCAGCTTGGTCACCGCCTTCAAATGTAATAATCAATGTATAGACGGATGTTTCTTTGAATTAAAATCTTGGGCAGGATTAAGAGAAGTTTTTTCGTCCTACCTTCAGTCTATCTAGACGCGTAGTCTCGTCATCATTTACTTTATCTTCAAATTCTTTTTTAATTTCCTTTGATTTTTTTGATTTAGAATCTGCTAATTTACTCATAAAACGACTAGGCACTATTGTATTTTAAAACCAGCGATCGTTCTTTAGAACGAGAATCTAGAATTATCTCTTCCTAAATACAGCAGAAATTCCGATAATTGCACCTGCAGCGATCATACCCAGAACGCCTACGGTCTCATTTGACTGGAAGATGAACGCAGAGCCCAAAAAGACTGCTGCAGATAAAATACTGCCAGAAAGCATTGCATTATTTTTCTTGTTTGATTGTTGTTGCATCATTTTTGTTTGTCCATGCACCAACATCACTCCCATCATCATAAGTCTCAAGAGTTAAGAGAGCTTCGAATCTATCAGTAGTAAATAACAATGACGCACCATAATTAGTGTAATCTTTTTTTGGTCCATCTGTATTCAGATAGGTGTTATAAAGATGACCATCATTTTTAATTGATGTACCAAAAAGTTTAAGTGCAAGTGTATCGTCAATAATTGAAGTATTAATAATAGCTCTTAATTCTTCTTGTCCATTATCACCAACAGTAGCTTGGACCTTTCCTCCAAATTCACCAGTTGGTTTTGATCTCATAACCCTTATCACACCGCCATTAGTATTTTTACCAAATAAAGTACCTTGCGGACCTCTCAGAATTTCTATTCTTTCAAGGTCAAAATTCTCGATAACTTGACCTGAGTTAGTACCAATTGCAACGCCATCTAATTCGACAAGGATTTTTGGATCAAATGATTTATCAGACTCACTTGAGTTAATACCTCTAATTGTAATAGCTGAACCTCTTGAACGAACAGATGTTTCGCCAATAATAACATTTGGCGCAAAGGCACTTAAATCAGCAATATTACGAATTGTAGAGTCTTCAAGCTGTTCAGTAATAGCTGTTATAGCTATTGGAACATCCTGAAGCGACTCTTCTCTTTTTTGTGCTGTAACAATTATTTCTTCAATTTCTAGACCTGATGCTTCTTCTTGAGCAAATGAAGTGCTTAAGAACATCGGTAAAATTAAAGAAAAAGATAAGCCCCAAAAGATATATTTAATTTGGTTAATTAAATTCGACATAATTTTTCTCCTCAAAAGAAATTATTTTTATTATTTTTTCTTCATTGTAATTAATTTAATCAAATTATTACTATTTATTTAATTAATAGCAATTATTTTGTTTATAAAATGAACTGTATTGAATTTTATTTCTTAATAAAAAAAGGGCCAATCGAATTGGCCCTTTTAGTTTAATGTATAAAATTAATTAGAATTCGTAAGTTAATTCTACTCCAAACTTACGTCCTTCGTTAATAGTACCAACAGCGAATAATGGCATAATAGGATCAACAACTTCAAATTGTTCATCAGTAAGATTTGTACCATATGCAACTATTGACCAACCATCTCGGAAGTACCCAATTGATGCCGTCAGATTTTCTGTTTCTGGTGCTCTAGCTAATTCAGCATTAAGAAGATCTGTTTCTTGTTCACCAATTCTGTTGTACTTAGCAAAAATATCAACTGTACCATTTCCTGCAGGTATAGATAATGTACCTCCAATACCCCATGATTCTTCCGGAGCAAATCTAGGAGTTAAGAAATCAGCAGATTCAATTTTTGTAATTCCATCACTTTCATTAATGTCTGTGAAGAATCCCTGATAAGAAGCGTCTAGAGTTCCGTAATTAGCGAAAACACGTAAATATTCACTAACAAGCCATTGAATATCGATTTCGAAACCTTCATATTCTGCAGCAGCAACATTAGACCAGAAGGAAGCAACTGTTTTTGTTTGTGGATCAACCTGAGTCGATTCTTCTTGCTTACCAGCATAATCATTCATGAAGTAGGCTGCATTAAGTTGAACTCTTCTATCAAATAAGAAAGATTTAATACCTAATTCAGTGCTTTCTGAAAATTCAGGATCATATTGGTTTCTTCTCATGTGTTTTGTTTGTTGAACAACAGCATAGAAACCACCTGAGTGAAAGCCTTCTGTATATGTTAGGTATGCAAGAGCATCATCATTAATTTGATATGATGCACCAACTTTAATAGATGTGTCATCCCATTTCTTATAAAGATCTGCATAATCAGGGAAGTTACGTCCTTCACCTATATCATGACCAGCAAGATATGCCTGACCAGCATAGAAATCCTTTTCTTCTTCTGTGTATCTAACGCCACCAGTAAGCGTCCATCTATCATTTATAGACCAATCAGCTTGAGCATAAGCAGCTTTAGACTCTGTTTTTTGTGTAGAATAAAGGATTTGGTATAGAGTACCAGTTGGGTATGCAGGTTCTGTAGGATCACATGCTACTGAGTATGTAGGCTCAAAGAAATCTTGGCAAAGCTCCCATTGACCTGGAGCAGATAATGCTGCACCGAATAGAACTCCCCAGAATGTTCCGCCTGTTGCCCAATCTTGAGTATGCTCTTTTTCAAACATATAAAGACCAGCTGTAAACTCAATATTATCAAATGAACCATTAAGCTGTACTTCATGACTAGTTTGATCATAAACATTCCATCTTTCAAGAGTAATGAAAGGAGCTGCAGATCCGTCATAATCATAAATACGATCCTCAGTTACATCTCTATAACCGCCAATGTATTTAAGGGTTATATTTTCATTTAACTCATAAGTCATTTGAAGTGTGATAGCATCTGTTTCAACATCAGCATCATGCTGTGTATCGTTTTCAGCATAAGGAAGTTGATCTTTAGATGTTCTACAAGCTTCAGGATAAATTGCACAAGCGAATAACCCCCCGCTGAAATCAGTCACATTAGGACCAGGAGGTGGTGGAGGTATAACACCAGGTGCAACATTGAAGTTTTGATTATAAGCTTTCAATGCACTCTTATCATGCATAGATTCTAAAGTTAAAAGAGCCTCAAACCTATCATTAGGTGTAAATAGGAAAGTTACGCCATAAGCTTGATAATCTTCTTCACCATTATGACCACCAATGGTTATATTAGGAATCCAGCCATCACTTTGTCTTGAAGTTGCAAAAAACTTGGCTGCTAGATTATCTGATAAAGCAGTGTTAATCACCGCTCTTAATTCTTGACGTCCATCTTCACCGATAGTTGCTTTTACTTTACCACCAAACTCACCTGTTGGACGAGTTCTAATGACATTAATAACACCACCAGTAGTATTTTTACCAAATAAAGTACCTTGGGGACCTCTTAAAATTTCAATTCTTTCCATATCAAAGTTGTCTAATAATGATCCTGCATTTTGACCAAGATAAATACCATCGACATTAACTGCGATTGGTGAGTCAAAAGTGTTATCAGTATTAGTAGCAGCAGCAATACCTCTAATTTGTATAGCTGTAGCTCCACCTCTACGTCCTTCACCACCAAGAACAACATTAGGCGCATATCCAGTAACATCTGAAATATTTCTAATTGTTGAGCTTAGAAGTTCTTCATCCATAGCTGTAATTGATATTGGAACATCTTGTGCAGATTGTTCTCTTTTTTGAGCTGTAACGATGATTTCTTCAATTTGAAGATTTGATCCGCCCTCATCCTGAGAATAACCTGTTGTACTAAAAGTAGATGCAACTAAAAAAGCTGCAAATACATAAATTAAATTACTAAAGTTTTTCATAAATCCTCCCCTTTGTAATTATTGTTCAGTCATTCTGCTTATTTTTTCCTTAATTTCAAACAAAAATATATAAAATTTAATAATGATTTAATATATCTATTTTGGCCAAAAAAAACGGCCCATATGAGCCGTTTTACTTTAGTGATGTATTTATATCACATTTATTTATGACCTATCCATAATCTACCAATAATCAAATAACCGACAGATAAAAGAAATAAAATTCCTATTAAATCAGGGGTTAAATTAAATGTTGGAACATCTGTAGATCCATTAGCGTTACTAATAAAGGCATCTGCTCTTGCAGAAACGTCAGCACCGCTTGCTTTAAGAACTGCAAGACTATGTGCAGCACTTTCAAAGTTAAATCGAACCCAGCTTAGAGCTACATTAAATTGATATAAGCTAACTAAACCAAATACGGTAACAGCAATCTTCATTAAAATACCAGCATTGTTTTCTAAAGCAACACTTGCAGATCTACCCGCAACCCATAGTAAAAATGCCCATACTAAACCAAATAAAGCCGTTGTATTTAACGATAAACTCAATTGATTATATATTTCTACTTCACTCATTATTATACCCTCCATTAAAGTAAGAATATACTCCGACATATAATCACTAAGAAGTAAAGTTTATATTATTTTATATATAATTTTTTTCTTATAAAGAACTTGCATAATGTATAATTACAGGGTTAAAAAGTTTTATAAACATTGGGGCGTAGCCAAGCGGTAAGGCAGCGGGTTTTGATCCCGCGATGCGTAGGTTCGAATCCTACCGCCCCAGCCAAAGAATCATATTGAAATATCGCCTATATCCATAATGGCATTTTTACCATCCCAATCTTTAGAAGCATTTTTTATCATTTCAAACATAGCGTATCCACCCTCAGATAGTTGTGCAATCTCAAGTATTGCTCCATAATTGTTTTCATGATCGAGATACGCAAAACTGCCCCCATCTTGTGTTTTTCCACCCTGTATATTTTTATAACCCTGCGATTCAAGAATCTCTAGATCATCATTAATATTTGGCGTAAAAGTACAAAAATGATGAACGCTATTCTTTTTATTATCGACATAATCATTGTAAATTGAAGGTGTCTCACAATGTTGCTTTATCAACTCAATTTGAATATCTCCGGAATAAGCAAGCGCAACAGAAAAATCGATATTTGATGGATTTCCATTATAATAAACATCATTTAACTCAAGATGTTCTAGTATAAAAAAGGGCCCAACTTTTAAATTTTTTGTCCAATGATTTATTGGATCTTCAAAATTGTCGACAACAATGCCAATTTGTTCCATTGGCCCAAATAATTTATCCATTACCTTTACCCCATTATTTTTTAAATTAGCTTAAGGTGAATTTTAATTTTATTCTACAAAATAAATATATAGATAAAAATTTAGAACATTTTAATGTATGATGTTACTTATGGAGGAAAATTATTCTTACTTTTTTATGGCTTCAACAATTGGAGGTCTATGTCTCGCATTAAATTTATATGGGCTTATATTTTCAAGGTTGATAATAGTTGATTTTTTTCCTTTTAAATTTATCAAAAATCATAATTACAATTTTTTAAAATTCAAAAAGCACCTGCCTTTAATAATAATAAATCTTTTAATAATGTGTTTCTTATTTCCTTTAGGTATTATAGCAATTAGTGATTTTGTAATTGTACCATTTGATAAATTTCAGATCTTATTATTCCAGATTATAGTGATTTTAATCTTTGATGATTTTTATTTCTATTGGTTTCACAGGCTTATGCATAGCAATAAATATTTCTTTGAAAAAGTTCATATTATTCATCATAAAGCAAGCAATCCTTTTCCAGCTGATTATCTTTATGAGCATCCAGTTGAATGGATTATCGGTTTATTAGGCCCGTTTATTGGTATCTTAATTATTGGAGAAGTTTACTTTGAAACAATAGTTTTATACTTAATTATTAGAATTCTTCATGAGTTAGATATTCACTCTGGATTAAAATCATCTATTTATCGGTACTTTCCTTTTGCAGGAGTAAATGAATACCATGCTCTTCATCATAAGCATCATGTTAAACACTTCGCATCATTATTTTCTTTTTGGGATATAATATTTAAAACACACAGCAAATATTAGTCATCTGCTGTTTCCACATTTTCAATTACATTTTCTTTCTTTTTGAAAAGAACAATACTAGCTAGAATCATAATAGTTGTAATTAACTCCACAATTATGAAGGTAGTAGCAAAATCCGCATCATATACTTGCCAAGCAACTATTCTCATAATTGCTGCTGAGCCTAGTATGATAACCGCAGAAAACAAAAAAGATGTGTTTTTAAAGATACTTCCTAATAAGCAAAAAATACTTACTCCTATGAAAAAAGCTGAGAAGTCACCAATTTGTGTGCTTCTTCCAACACCATCAAGATATAACATCCCAAGGCCATTAGATGCTTCTGATGGATTTGTCACCCAAGAATAAGCTTGAGTTAAAAATATTAAACCAGGAATAAAGCATAAAATTCTTGCAAATATTTGTTTCATTTTGACCTCATAAATTTTTTTAAATTAAACTATAAGTAAAGACTATATTAGACTATTAAGTGTATTAACAATTTAAAATTTAAAATAATGAACAAAAAAGCTTTAATAACAGGAATTTCTGGCCAAGATGGCGCATATTTATCAAATTTTTTATTAAATAAAGGCTATGATGTATATGGTGCAGTAAGGCGCACTTCATCAATAAATACTGGAAGATTATCTGAGTTAAATGTTTTAGACCAAATTAATTTAGTAACTATGGATTTAGCAGAAATTACTAATATCCAAAGAGTAATTGAGGAGGTTGAACCTGATGAAGTTTATAACTTAGCTGCTCAAAGCTTTGTCCAGACATCCTTTGATCAACCTATTTATACTTCTGAGATTGACGCTTTGGGGGTAACAAGAATTTTAGAATCAATACGAATGTTAGGAAGTAAAATAAAGTTTTATCAAGCTTCAACTTCTGAAATGTTTGGTAAAGTACAAGATTCTCCTCAAAATGAAGGAACTTCTTTTTATCCTAGAAGCCCATATGGTGTATCGAAGTTATACGGACATTGGATAACAGTAAATTATAGAGAAGCTTGGGATATACATGCTTGCTCAGGAATACTTTTTAATCATGAGTCTCCACTAAGAGGAACAGAGTTTGTTACAAGAAAAATTTCTCTTGGAGTTGCAGAAATTATCAAAAATAAAAAGGCAAGCATCAGTTTGGGTAATTTAAATGCTGAGAGAGATTGGGGTTTTGCTGGAGATTATGTTAATGCAATGTGGCTAATGCTTCAAAACAAAGAAGCAAATGATTATGTTATTGCTACAGGTAAAACTCATAGCGTTAGAAAGTTTGTAGAAAAGGCATTTAGTGTTGTCGATATTCAAATTGAATGGACAATTGATAACAAAATTGAAACAGGCAGATGTAAAAAAACCGGTAAAATATTAGTTGATATAAATACAGACTATAATAGACCCTCCGAAACTGATCATCTTCTGGGAGATGCATCAAAAGCAAAAAGAGATCTTAACTGGAAACCAAAAACAAATTTTGAAGAACTTGTTGAAATGATGGTTAAAAAAGACCTTAGCAGAGTGGAAAATAACTCCTACAGTTTTTAGTTATCCAACTTTCTTTTCTTGCATTTCCCCGTAGGCTTTTTCGTATTGTTCGGTTAACTCATTTACAAGTTCTTGAACGGATGGATCATTTTTTATACTTCCGATTCCTTGTCCTGAACCCCAAATATCTTTCCATGCTTTAGATTTCGTGTTTCCACCTGATCCAAAATTCATTTTAGATTTATCTGCAGTTGGTAAATTTTCAGGGTCTAAGCCAGCCTTTTCAATTGAAGGTTTTAAATAGTTACCATGAACTCCAGTAAATAATGATGAATAAACTATATCTGATGCAGATGAAGTAATGAGCATATCTTTATATCTTTGATCAGCATTTGCTTCTTCAGTAGCTATAAATCTTGTTCCTATGTAAGCAAGATCAGCCCCAAGCGCTAAAGCTGAAGCGATAGAATATCCGTCTGATATTGACCCAGATAATAGAATTGTGCCATCAAACCATTCTTTGACTTCTCGAACCAAAGCAAATGGTGAGTGAGTGCCTGCGTGACCACCCGCACCTGCACAAACAAGTATTAATCCATCAACGCCTTGTTCAGCAGCTTTACGAGCATGTTTGACATTAATAACATCGTGAAAGACAACTCCACCATAGCTATGTGCTGCTTTTACTATTTCTAGAGGGGGCCTTAGGCTTGTTATAATGATTGGAACCTCATGTTTTACACATGTTTCCATATCTTGCATTAAACGATCATTTGATGCATGACAAATTTGATTAACGGCATAGGGAGCTGCAGGGCTATCAGGATTCTCCTGATTATGTTTATCTAATTCTTCTTTAATTTGTGTTAACCACTCGTCAAGAACTTCTTGCGGCCTTGCATTTAATGCTGGAAATGAACCTACTACTCCGGCTTTACATTGACTAATAACAAGCTCTGGTCCTGAAACTATGAAAAGTGGAGCACCAACAACTGGTATTTTTAATTTTCCCTTTAGATGAGGAACTAAGGCCATAATATTCTCCTATTTAATATTTAATTTGAAATTTTAATATGTTTCATTAAATTTAATAATGTTTTTACAGAATTATTTTATTTTTTGAAAGCACAATAATGTTAAAATTTGATCAATCAAAATCTATTTCAAGCTTAGGAGCCATTATATCGGGAATTAATTTATCTAATAAAATTAGTTCTGAAGAAAAAGCAGTTTTAAATAATTTATGGAGTAAGTTTTATGTTTTGATTTTTCCTAATCAAATACTTGAACATAAAGAATTCGAGAATTTTAGTTTAACCTTTGGAAAATTTGGTCATGATCCATTTATAGAGTCTATTGATAATCATCCAAATATTATTGAGGTGAAGAAAGAGGCCGCTGAAAAAGCTTCACATTTTGGAGGCTCTTGGCATTCTGATTGGTCATTCCAAAAAGAACCACCATCTGCAACCTTACTGCACTCAAAAATTATTCCTCCAGTTGGAGGTGATACTCTTTTCGCTAATACTATGCTCGCATATCAAGGTTTATCAGAAAACTTAAAAGAAGAGATCGATGGTTTAAAAGTAATACATACTGCAGCATTACCTTATGCTGATGATGGATTTTATGCTTTAGAAGATGAAAAAGATAGATCTATGAAAATTAGACCATCTAAAGAAGCAAAAAAAACTTTTTCTCACCCTTTAGTAAGGACTCATCCAGTTTCGAAACAGAAAGGACTTTTTATAAACCCAGTTTATTCAATGTGTATTGAAGGATTTGAAAAAGAAGAGTCTGATAAATTACTTAATAAGCTTTATTCGCATATGATTCAGGAAAAATATATCTATAGACATAGCTGGAAAAAAAATATGCTTGTTATTTGGGATAATAGAGCTGTAATGCATCAGGCTACTGGTGGATATGATGGATATGATAGATTGTTACATAGAATAACTATTGCTGGAGAACAGCCATCATAAAAGGTTATGACTGTTAAGAATAAATGAATACATGAATGCGGTCTCATCTATTTGGTGATACCTTCCGGCTTTTCCAGCATGACCAGCATCCATATTTGTCTTTAAGAATATATCATTCTTATCAGTCTTCAATTCCCTTAATCTTGCTACCCATTTTGCTGCTTCCCAATAAGTAACCCTGGGATCAGTTAGTCCTGCAGTAACTAAGAGAGAGGGATATTCTTGTTTTCTAACATTATCATATGGTGAGTATGATTTAATGTTCAGAAAATCATTTTTATTTAAAATTGGATTACCCCATTCTTCCCATTCAGGAGGAGTTAAAGGTAATGATGCATCTAAAATTGTATTTAAAACATCAACAAAAGGTACATCAGCAACTGCTGATTTAAAGAGTTTAGGGGCCATATTTATTGTTGATCCAATTAAAAGACCACCCGCACTACCTCCATGTATAGTTAAATCTCCGGATATTTTTGAATTCTTCAAAAATTTTGCACTTTTTATAAAATCTTTAAAGGTATTTTTTTTCTTCCTTAACTTACCATCCAAGTACCATTGACGACCTTTTTCCATACCTCCTCTGATATGAGCAATTGCAAAAACCATACCTCTATCCACTAATGATAGTCTTGCAACTGAAAAACTTGGCGCCATAGACATGCCATAAGATCCATAACCATAGAGAAGAGTAGGCGCATTATTTTTTGTTGTTTTTAATTTGAGGATAGATATTGGAATTTTTTTACCATCATGACTTTTTGCAAATACCCTTTTAGTTTCATATTTATTTTTATCAAAGCCTGCAGGAATTTTTTGCTGTTTAAGTTTTTTTCTTTTTTCTGTTTTTAAATTGTATTGATAGACAGTTGCTGGCACATTCATAGCAGAATAATTTACCCTAATTAAATTACTCGCGTATTCTGCACCTTCATTAAAATTAAGTTGATAAGCTTTTTCATCAAATTTTATTTCTGTTTTTTTATTATTTTTTTTATTAATGAATTTAATTCTTGGTAACCCATCTTTTAACTCTTGGATAATTAAAAACTCTTTTAAATCTGCAAAATCTGTAATTAATACACCTTTTTTATGTTTTATAAGATCTCTCCAATTTTTTTTAGGATATTTTTCATAACCAGCTTGTATTTTCTTTTCTTCCACAAATGAAATTTTAAAATCAATGGCTTTGTCATTATTATTTAAAATAATAAAACGAGATTTTTCTAAATCATGGTCAACACTATATTCAATCCCCTTTTTTCTTTTGCAAAAAAGAAATAAATTTTTATCTTCACCATTTTTATTCAATAAGTAAATTTCATTAGTTTCGTGGTCACTGATATTCAGGATAAGGTATTTTTTACTTAAAGTTTCACTGATATTTAAAAAATACCCAGGATTTTTTTCTTCATAAATCAATTCATCATCTTTTTGTTTTGAGTTCAAATGATGAAACCATAAACTTGATGGCCTGTGATTATTATCCATCACTATGTAGTAGAAACCTGATGAGTCATTTGCCCAAATAGAACTTCCACTTGTATTTCTAAGAACTGAAAATTTTTTTTTGCTATTACCTACCTTAAAGGTCTTAATTGAAAAAAACTCTGACCCTTTATCATCATAACTATAGTTAAATATTTTTTGATTATTAGAATATGAAATACCACCGGGTTTAAAATATTTAAATTTTTTACTAATGATATTCCAATCAATTATTGTTCGGTATCTTGAGTTAGATTTGCCTGCAATTTTTCGTTTTACAATGGAATATTGCAGACCTTTCTTTGTTTCGGTTAGGTATTGATATTTACCATCTTTAATTGGAAGAGATTTATCATTTTCATTAATTCTTGATTTAATTTCATCAAAAATAATTTTTTGAGGTTTCTTCAGATTCTTGAGTTTTTGCTTGGTCCAATTGTTCTCTTCATCAAGATATTTCTTTATATTAGGTTTCAATAAAGAAGGTTCTCTTAAAACTTCTTGCCAGTTATTATCCCTTAGCCAAGAATAATCATCATTGATCGTTAAGCCATGAATCTTTGTTTTTTTTGTCTTTTTTTTGGCTTTTGGAGGTTTTAACCCCTTATTAGAAACCATGATTGAGAATTCTACTCAAATACTATTGATACTGTTTCAGCTACCATAGCAGGTCTATCTTGCCCTTGGATTTCAATACTTATTTCTGAAGTTAATTGAGTGCCTCCTGCTTTGGCTTGTGCCTCAACAAGTTTGGATTTAGCTCTAACTTTTGAATTTACTGGAACCATGTTAGTAAACCTAACTTTGTTAGTTCCATAATTTATACCTCTCGTAACACTCTTTATGGTACTGATTTGAGATGTCAGCATAGGCACTAAAGATAAAGTTAAAAAACCATGAGCAATTGTAGGCATTCCTAATTCAGATTCAGTTCTCTCAGGATCAATATGTATCCATTGATGATCTCCGGTTGCATCTGCAAAATCATTTATTCTGTCTTGATCAATTGAAAACCAATCACTAACTCCAATTTCCTCACCAACACAATCAGCTAATTCAGCTACATTTTCAAATTCTCTCATAATATTTTCCTTTCTTACACAATTTTAGAGTCTTTATTCCCCCAGTATCGATCTTTTAATAATCTTTTATAGAGCTTTCCTGTGGGATGTCTAGGAAGTTCCTTTTCGAAATCTATAGTTTTAGGGCACTTGATAGAAGATAGGTTTTCTTTACAAAAATTTATTAATTCGTCTTCAAGTTCATTACCACGTTCAGACCAATCAATTGGCTCTATTATTGCTTTTACTTCTTCTCCAAATTCTTCATTTGGAACACCAATAACAGCACAATCAGATACTTTCGGATGTGTAATTAAAAGATTTTCTGTTTCTTGAGGATATACATTTACTCCTCCTGTAATTATCATAAATGCTTTTCTGTCCGTTAAATAGAGATATCCATCTTCATCAAGTTTTCCCACATCACCTAATGTTGACCAATTGCTGTGAGAAGGATGTCTAGATTCTTTAGTTTTTTTATCGTCTTTATGATATTTAAAATCACTTTCACCTTCAAACCAGATTGTTCCCTCCTCTCCTATAGGTAATTCTTGGCCATTGTCATCACATATATGAGGTATACCAACAATTGGTTTTCCAACAGTGCCTTCGTGGGCTAACCATTCTTCTGAATTACATGCAATAAATCCATTACCTTCAGAGCCAGCATAAAATTCATGAATTATTGGACCCCACCATTCTATCATCATTTTTTTTATTTTTACGGGACAAGGTGCAGCGGCATGAATAGCGCATTTGTGTGATGATAAATTATAATTATTTCTTACTTCTTCAGGGAGCTTAAACATTTTTACAAACATTGTTGGAACCCATTGACTCATTGTAACAGAGTATTTTTCTATAAACTTTAAAGAGCTTTCAGCATCAAAGTTTTCCATTATAATATTTGTTCCACCTATATAATTTACACCCATTGTAAACCTTAAAGGAGCAGCGTGATATAAGGGAGCTGGTGATAAATACACTGTATCTTCATTAGTTCCATATAGACCTGTTACTACCTGCATTAAATCTTCTGACTGTTCTATAGGTATATTTTTTAGAGGAAGTTTTATTCCCTTCGGCTTGCCTGTTGTACCAGATGAATAAAGCATATCTTGACCCATTATCTCATCTTCAATTGGAGTGGTGGGCATTGAATTTAGGTTTTCTTCAAGACTATTCCAGCCATCAAGATGTCCATCAATAATGTATCTTTCAGAAATATCATTAATCAGTCCTGTTAATTCAATCACTACATGTTTTAGAGCATTTGAAGTAATAATTAGTTTAGCTTCACAGTCACGGATTATATACTCTACTTCTGAAGCTGTTAATCTTGATGAGATGGGTGTGTAATAAAGCCCTGATCTTTGTGCAGCCCATAATATTTCTGTAAACCTGACATTATTTTCCATAAATATCGCAATATGGTCTCCAGATTTTAAGTTCTTGGATCTAAATAAATTGGCAATTTTATTCGATCTCTCATCAAGCTCTTTATAAGTAACTATTTCCCCTGAATTAGCCATGATATATGCAGGTTTATCAGGATTATTTTTGGCATGTATATGTGGGTGCATTAAAAAAACCTATTTTTATTTAATTAATTTAATCTGTATCATATTATAAAAATTATTAAAAAAGAAAGTCTATATTATAGATAGATTGGAGAAAGAAATGAGTTTTGAAACTTTGTTATATGAAATAGAAGATAATATTTTAACGATCACACTTAATAGGCCTGACAAATTAAATGCTTTTAATTTCCAAATGCAGACCGATCTAATCAAGGCATTTGATGAGGCAGATAAAGACGATAATGTAAAAGCCATAATAGTAACAGGCGCAGGTAGAGGTTTTTGTGCGGGAGCCGATCTTTCAGCAGGAGCAAAAACATTTGATTTTGAGAGCCGTATTGACCGTAAAGATAAACAAGGTGCGGTTTTAGATAATGGAGAGATTGATTGGTCTAACCCAAGCATCAGAGATGGCGGAGGTTTAGTAACATTAAGGATTTTTGATTGTTTAAAACCAGTCATTTCTGCATGTAATGGCCCTGCTGTTGGAGTTGGAGTTACTATGCAACTTGCTATGGATATTAGATTAGCTTCTGAGGAGGCAAGATATGGCTTTGTTTTTGCAAGAAGAGGATTAGTTCCTGAAGCTTGTTCTTCATGGTTTTTACCAAAAATAGTCGGAATTTCTCAAGCTCTTGAATGGGTGTATTCAGGAAAAGTATTTCCTGCAGAGGAGGCTTTAAAAGGTGGTCTAGTAAGGTCAATTCACAAGGCCGATAAATTGCTTGATGATGCAAAAGAAATTGCACATGAGATAACAAAAAATTGTGCACCAGTATCAGTTGCTCTTTCAAGACAAATGTTATGGAAAATGGCTGGAGCAGATCATCCTATGGAAGCGCATAAAATTGATAGTAGAGGTATTTTTGCTAGAGGTAGAATGCAAGACGCAAAAGAGGGCGTTACTTCGTTTTTAGAAAAAAGAGATGCAAACTTTCCTGATGGAATTGGAGATATGCCAGATTACTTTCCTTGGTGGGATGAAAAGGAATATTCATAATCTATTTTGGTGCTTTAATTTTATAAATGTCAGTTTTAAGAACCAAAACTGAAAGCGCTGTCATAGCTGTTAATGATGATATAATAACATTGTTTGCTATTCCAAAATTTTCTATTATAAAACCACAAATTAATGCTCCCAAAGGTCCAAAAGAAAAAATCGCTAACGAATATATAGATAATATTCTTCCTCTATGAGTTTCTCTTGCAAAAGTTTGCGTTATTGTTCTGCTCATTGATATGACTACACCTGCTCCACTTCCCCAAGCAAAAACTAAGAAACAAAATAGCCAAAATGGAATATTAAAAACTAAGAAAATTAAAATGGTTCCAAAAAAAAGATTAAATACCATTATTTTTCCCCAATTTTTTAATTGTTGATTAAATATTAAAACAAGATTTGAAAAAACTGTTCCCGCCCAAAACGAAGATGTAACTATTGCAAATCCTGCAGATCCAAGACCATACCTTTCAGTAGTTATGTATGGAAGGGCTACAAGATTGTTTCCCATATAACAAATGCCAACAATACCCATTGCAATGACAACTGGAAATATTTCCTTTGATTTTTTTACTTCAGCAAAGCCTTCGGCTATTTCTTCAAACATTTCTCTCACTTTAGGCAGTGAAGAAACCTCATCTCTTTTTGGAAGGCGAAATGCAAAATAACCACCAACCAAAAGAGCAATAATTTGCATAATAACAAGAGGAAAGATTCCCCATTCATCAGCTAAACCTCCCATGCTCATTCCGCTTAGTTGACAAATAAATTGAATTAGCATTGCTGTAATTACGGTTTTTTGAATATTCCCGTTAGCTACTTTATTAAGTAAACTATCTCTTGCTGGAAGTGCAAATGCTTGCGCTGTTCCGGTAGTTAGACCATATAGAATCATAATCTGAAATGATAAAAAACTATAATTAAGTCCAAACAAAATAAGAAATAAAGGTAATGTTGCTAGTAGATGAATTATTCCTAATAGTTTTCTTGTATCAGTCCTATCAGCAATTGCTCCACCTAAAACAATTAAGAATATTGAAGGAGCAAGAATTGATACTTGCGCTAAACCATAAAAAGCTGGTGAAACATTTAACATCAATACAAGTATTGTGGGGAAAAGAACCATTTGAAGGCCTTGAGAGAGGAACCATGACCCTTGTCCGATCATATAATATAAAAAATTTTTGTTCATGATTAGATGTATTTTTGAGCTTCTTTTTTTATTCTTTTTACCATTGAGGATAATCCGTTTGATCTTTGCATTGTAAGATTTTTTTCTAGATCAAGACTTCTTAGTATTTCAAAAGCATTTATTTCAATTATCTCTTTTGGTGATTTATTTGAAAATATTGAAAAAAGAATAACAACAAGACCTTTTACTATTAACGCATCAGAGTCACCTCTGAATTTTAAGATAACTCTATCATCTAATTTTTCTTTTTTTGTAACTAACCATACCTGGCTTGCACAACCATCAACCTTGGTTTCATTGTTTTTTTCATTCTCATCTAAAGATGGGCAATTTTTTCCTAATTCGATGATATACTTATATTTATCTTCCCAATTATCAAAAAAATCAAAATCGACAATTAAATCTTCAATTTTTAAATTGTTCATGTTTGTCTTATGATATTTTTACAAGCATTTTACCAGTATTTTTTCCCGAAAATAAATTTATGAAAGCTTTAGGCGCATTATCAATACCTTCTATTACAGTCTCTTTCCAAGATAATTTTCCAGAATCAATCCATTTTTTCATATCTTTTAAGAATTGATCCTGAAGATGATTATATTTTGACACAATGAAGCCTTCCATACTTGCATTTTTCATAATTAACATCATTAAATTAGATGGACCGCTTCTAACAGCTTCATCATTATATTGATCAATCATTCCGCAAAGTGCAATTCTTCCTCCGACATTTAAAATATTGATACCAGCTTCAAGGTGGTCTCCACCAACATTTTCAAAATAAACATCAATACCTCCGTTAATTTGAGCTCTGTATTCTGATATCAAATTTTCAACTTTTTTATAATTAATTGCTTTGTCAATACCTAACTCTTCTTCAAGCCATTTACATTTTTCATCAGAACCAGAGGTTCCATAAACCTTACAACCTTTGGCTTTAGCAATTTGACATACTACTGAACCTACAGCGCCTGCAGCCGCAGAAACCAAAACATTTTCTCCATCATTAAGTTTACCGACCTCAAGAAGACCTGCATATGCAGTTAAGCCTGGCATACCAAGAGCACCTAAATAAGCTTGAATTGGTCCATATTCTGGGTTGATTACTTTTAGATTTTTTTCATTAGTTACAAAGTATTCTCTCCATCCATAGTTCGACATAACATAATCGCCTTCATTAAGCTGGCTTGAGTTTGATTTTTCAACTATACCGATAGCTCCACCTTCAAGCACTTGATCAATTTGAAATGGCGGTACATAGCTTTTCCTATCTATCATTCTTCCCCTCATATAAGGATCGACTGACATCCATAAATTTTTTACCAAAACTTCATTGCTACTAGGATCACTTAGGTCAACTTCTTGGATTGAAAAATTTTCATCTTTTGGTAATCCATTTGGCCTACTGGCTAAATGAATTTCTTTGCTTCTATTACTGCTCATAATCAACTCCTCTACGATAAAGACATTGATAAATATATATAATGTTATAATAAATAAGCAAACTTGTTTAAAGTTATGATAAATATAAGATCATAAGAAAATGAAACTATTTTTAGCACAATTGAATAATATTGTTGGAGACATCGAGGGTAACCTTAATAAAGCTATTGATGTGCTTCAAGATGCAAAGAAACTAGACTCTGATTTGGTTATTTTTTCAGAACTCTTTTTATCTGGATATCCTCCTGAAGACCTAGTTTTAAAAAAATCATTTGTTTCTGCCTGTAAAAATGCACTAGATTCACTAATAACTTATTCAGAAGAAAAAGAATTAGGAGTAATTATTGGTCTACCGATTTATGAGAAAAATAAACTTTTTAATGCTGCTGCAGTCATAGACAAAGGTCAATTAATTGGTTTTTCAAAAAAAGTTAATTTACCTAATTATAGTGTTTTTGATGAAAAAAGGGTTTTCAATAAAAATAATACTCCAGAAATCTTTAATTTTAGAGGGATTAAGTTGGGGATACCAATTTGTGAAGATATATGGATGGATAATGTATGCAAGGAACTTAAAGACCAAGGCTGTGAATTAATAATTTCCCCAAATGGATCTCCATTCGATAAATATAAGATCAACCAGAGAAAAACAATTATCGAGGATAGGGTAACAGAGGTTAAAACACCTTTTGTGTATGTTAATCAATTTGGAGGACAAGACGAACTAGTTTTCGATGGAAGTAGTCTTGTAATGAATGGAAATAAAGAAGTAGTTTTTGAAGCACCTTCATGGGAAGAAAATACTTCTGTAGTTGAATTTAATGTCAGTGCAAAAAAGTTTAATGATTTACCTTTTGAAAAAGCTCAGGTATCTGATCTGGAAAACATATATATGGCTATGGTCATTGGCTTAAAAGATTATGTAGCTAAAAATAATTTTCCTGGAGTAATTTTAGGATTATCTGGAGGAATTGACTCAGCCTTTTGTGCCGCTGTAGCGGTTGATGCTCTCGGAAAAGACAAAGTCAATGCTTATATGTTGCCTTCTGTTTACACATCTAAAAATAGTTTGGATGATGCAAAAGATTGCGCAAAAAGACTCGAAATTCATTTAGATTCTATACCTATTGGCAATACTTTCTTGTCATTAGAAGATTCCTTAGAAGAGTTATTTAAAGGGCTACCAACTGATATCACAGAAGAAAATCTACAATCGAGAATAAGAGGTACAATTTTGATGGCTATATCAAATAAGATAGGAAAGATGCTTATAACCACGGGAAATAAGTCTGAGGTTTCAGTTGGTTATTCTACTCTATACGGAGATATGAATGGCGGATTTAATCCTATAAAAGATATTTACAAAACAGAATTATATGCTCTTGCAAATTGGCGAAATTTGAATGTGCCAAAAAATGTATTATTAACAAAGAAAAATATAATTCCTGAAACAATAATTAGCAAAGAACCAACTGCCGAACTTCGAGATAATCAAAAAGATTCTGACTCTCTACCCTCGTATGATCAATTAGATCAAATATTAGAAGGTTTAGTTGAATATGAATTAAGCACAAACGAACTTGAGAAAAAAGGTTTTTCTCGAGATGAGATTAAAAAAGTAGAGAACTTGTTGTATGTCTCTGAATATAAAAGAAGACAATCTGCTCCAGGGGTTAAAATTAGCCTTAGAAATTTTGGAAGAGATCGAAGATATCCAATAACTAATAAATACAGAGATAAAAGTGAATAATCCTATAACAAGATTTGCCCCTAGCCCGTCGGGTTTATTGCATGTAGGAAATGTAAGGACCGCATTATTAAATTATTTAGTCTCAAAAAAAGATAATGGTTATTTTATTTTAAGAATTGATGATACTGACACAGAGAGAAGCAAAGATAAATTTATAAATAATATTAAGCAAGAT
>LUMG01000137.1_pt1 | contig 25591 bp, 21 predicted proteins | sample 729691 | NCBI WGS metagenome assembly LUMG01 (sample SAMN03860269, study PRJNA289734) | marine metagenome | biome: seawater column; feature: ocean; material: water; isolation source: Red Sea water column Station 34 - depth 50m | place: Saudi Arabia: Red Sea | collected 2011-10-15 | depth 50 m
TGCAATGCCTGTCCATAAAATAATTTCTCCAAAATAGTTTGGGTGGCGAGACACAGACCAAAGGCCCTGTGAGATAAACCTCCCTTTATTTTCAGGCTGCTCACTAAAGTGTTTTTTTTGTCTGTCAGCAATCACTTCAAAACCAAAACCTAATAACCAAAACAGTGTCCCAACAACAAAAAATACACCGACTGGTTCAAGCGGGTTCAACGCGATTAAAGTAATAGCGTTTACAGTGGTTAAGAAGACCCAAAGTGCTGATAAGGTCCACGTCATTAAAAACTTTGGTGGTGATTTTTTTATTTCTCTAAACCTTCTATCTTCGCCAGCTTTCACTATCCTTCTATAAAGAAATATTCCCAACCTTAAAGTCCAAACAGATACAAAGATAGCAACAAAAACTGAACGAATTGACACCTCTAGTCCCGAGCTCAAGAGTGCAAAAATTGAGGCAAAAACAACTAGGAGCGTAGCAACCATTCCTGTAAAGTCAAAATATTTTTCTGAGCTTGTAATTAACGAGGGCACCGCAATGATCCAGTGTGTTGCAAAACTGACAATTGCGCAGAAAAGGATTGCTGGAAGCCCGAAAAAAACAGCGCCATCAACTGAAGCTGCTATAGCAACAATGTAAGCCGTTATAACGCATAAGGCAATGGCACCAAAATCCCTAATCATTGTGGCCTCCCAAAAAGATAGTGGGAGACGCCCCACTCAGAGCCGTGGTTAAAACCAAAAAGAACCTCGCAAGACATGAAAAAAATACGCCACCTTTGGTATGCCGCTTACTCTCCAGTCTTTTTCTATTTTCATTTGCTCTGGGAAGCTCATTAACAGCCTGTGCGATGGCATTTGACCCCCACTAAAAAACTCTCTTGCCATCCAGTCTGCATCGTCCTTATTCTCAAAAGGATAGGCAACCTTTTGGTGAGAAAATATGTGCACAAAAAGCTTGCCCTCTTTTTTAAGCCACGAATTAACCCTGCCAAGCAATTTTTCATAGTTTCGCATGTGTTCAAACATCTCGACTGAAACAACTCGATCGAACAACCCTTCAGCATTAAAGTCATTCATGTCGGCAGTTATAACTCTGACATTGTCTAACTTAAGCTGCCTGCACCTTTCTTCAATAAACTGCCTCTGGTCATTAGAGTTACTAACTGCGGTAATTTTACTTTTTGGAAAATGTTGGGCCATATAGAGCGTTAAAGATCCCCAACCACAACCCAGCTCTAACACATCTTGACCGTCAACTAATCCTGCTCTCTCTGATGTCAGATCCAGCATGGCTGATTCAGACTGGTCTAGAGAAGTCACTCCCTCTGGCCATAGTCCAGAGCTATACTTAAGCCTCTTTCCAAGAACAAGCTCAAAGAGCCTTGGAGGAACCTCATAGTGCTGTTCATTTGCTTTTTCTGGAACAAGTGCAATTGGGCTTTTCTTTAAAACTTCTATCCATGCGGCATGGTCCTTTTCCATGTCACTGCTAGAGCCTGTTGTCTGCAGCAAGCGTTGGCTGCAAAGACGCTTTATTCCTAATCTTATTAATGAGTCCGGCAACAGCTCTTTTTCTGCAAGTTTAATTAATAAAGCAATCATAAGTTAATAGGTAATTTGAATGTTTTTTGAGTCTGGCTTTGCAAATACAAGCTGAAAGTCGCCGATTAGGTTTTCGAGAAATCCTGCTTCACAGTAGACCAAGTAAAAATTCCAAATCCTCGTAAAAGGCTCTGAAAAGCCGAGCTCTTTAACCTGAGGCAAAACGGACAAAAAGTCTTCTCGCCAAATTTCTAGGGTTCTTGCATAATGATGAGTAATGTCCTCAGAGTGAATTATCGCCATATCTGTTTTATCTTTGATGGCTTGTAATATTTGCGGCATTGCAACAAGGCACGAGCCGGGGAAAATATATTTCCTTATAAAGTCAACAGAGTTCTTGTACGCATCAAAGTCGGGGTCGTTATAGGTTATTCCCTGGAGGAGCATGAGTCCATTTTTTTTCAATAATGAGGAGGCCTTTTCGAAGAACCCAGGAACATACTCTGCCCCAACGGCCTCAATCATTTCAATAGAAACAACCTTGTCAAAGGAGCCCTCAAGTTCTCGATAGTCTTTACTTAAAAGCGTTATTTTATTATCAAGCCCCTCCTCAGATATAAGATCCAAAGCATATTGATACTGCTTGTCAGATATAGTTGTGGTGGTAACTTTGCAACCATAGTTTTTTGCAGCATGAATTGCAAAACTTCCCCACCCTGTGCCAATTTCAAGAACATGGTCTGTGTTTTTGAGATTGAGTTTTCTACAAATTCTATCTAATTTTTCAACAGAAGCCTCCTGCATGCTTGAGTTCTTTTTTGGAAAAACTCCGCTTGAATAGGTCATTGTTGGATCAAGCCAAAGCCTATAAAATTCGTTGCTCAAATCATAATGGGCTAGAATATTTTTTTTACTACCCTCAAGGGTGTTTTGTCTTTTCTTGTGAATTAGTTTTGTAATTGGATTAGCCAGTCTTGCAAGGCCAGACTCAAGCCCAAGCAAAGTTTTTTTGTTTTTTATAATAAGCTGTATTAGCCTTACAAGATTTGGAGAATCCCAGTATCCAGCAGTATAGGCTTCTGCCGCTCCGTTTGTTCCTCCGCTTCCCAAAAACACATAAAACTCTTGTGAATAAACCTCAAGCTCTGCTTTAAACTTAGAGCCTTCCTTGCCAAAAACGTGCTTTCTATTGCCATCAATAATTGTTAATGCTCCGCTATTAATGCTTTTTAGCTTTCTAAACAAAATGTTTTTAAAAAAAGACGTTGTACGTGTGCTTTTTTGCATTTTTTGAATGCTGTCAGCAAGAACATCAACAGATAATTTGTCTTTAAATTGTTTTTCTTTTGTCATAACTTGTCTGGATGTGTAAAAAACGGCGCCCTTCTAATTAAAAGCATCAAGGCCTGCCAATGAATTCTATAGACGACCGCCAAGGTTGCAAATGGAAATCTAAGAATAGCCCTAATAAGGCCTTTCTTATTGAAGGCTCGCCTTTTTAAATTAAGCGCAACATTAAACACCTTTTCTCCATCTTTGTAGTTTTTCATTATTACATTTAGCGCCTCTTCAGGATTAGAAAAAAACCACTCGTATTCATGGTCCATTCCCCAAAAAGGGCTCACATGGAATTGTTTTTTTGGGGTGGCAGTGAAGCTTAGCTTGCTGCTCGACTCTAGGTGCTCGTCAATAACGTATGAGTGCCTTTCTTTCCAAGGGGTATTGGTAACCTCAGCCATTATAGCCTCAACTTTTTGATCGTTTTCATCAAAACAGTAGTAGAAACTTACCGGGTTAAAACAGTGTCCAAAGTACCTTAAATGAGTAAGCAGCCTTATTGGGCCTTTGAACTCTCTGCCTGTTTTTTCTTGCATGGTTTTTCTTACAGCCTCTTGAAGATCTAATGATGGGTCCCCATGGTAATCCTTTCTCTTGTAAGAAACGATAGCTGGTTTATTAATGTTCCAGAGCATTGAAGGCTTCATGATAGAGCTCAGATTATTGATATCAATGTAAGCCATAAAAATAGGGTACTTAAAAAAACGATTGAATGGAGTGTGTCTATGATGGCTAATAGTTCCCCAGTACAAGTGGTGCATTTTAGAAAGACTCATAACGAGACTCCAAAAGCCTTACAAACTTCAAGCGCACTGTTAACTCCATCTTCATGGAAGCCATTGCCCCAGTAGGCACCGCAATAGTATGTGTTGTTGTGGCCGCTAATCTGGCCTTTTTTCTTCTGCGCATTAATCCCGTCGACCGTAAAGAGAGGATGTGCGTAGTCGATTTTTTTAATTATTTTCGAAGGATTAATTTCGTTCAAGCTATTAAGGGTGACCAAAAAGTCTGGTTTCGCCTGCAAAGACTGAAGAATATTCATGTTATAGGTTAGTGTGACAGGCTTTTTAACGTCGCCACTTAACAAATAGTTCCAGCTTGACCAGGTTATTTTATTTTTTGGCATCAGTGACTCATCAGTATGCACTATGGCTGTATTTTTTTGATAGGGCAGGGCCTCAAGAACTGCCTTTTCATTGTCGCTTGGTTCATTAAGTAATGCTAATGCTTGGTCGCTATGGGTGGCAAAGATAACCTTGTCAAACAATATTGGGTCTGGCTCTTTGTCACAATAAATTCTAACCTCAGAGGGGCTACGCTCAACTTTTGTTACAGGCCTAGAGAGAAAAATTTTTTCCCGAAAGCCCTCAACTATTTTTTGAACATAAGATTTTGAGCCTCCCTTGATTACAAACCATTGAGGACGATTGAATATTTGGAGAAGGCCATGATTTTTAAAAAAACGAATATAAAAAGCTGCGGGCATTTCAGTTGTTTTGTTAGCCGCTGTTGACCAAATCGCCGCCCCCATTGGAATAATATAGTTCTCAATAAAGGGCTTGCTAAACTTATGTTTTTCTAAAAAAAACCATATTTAGAGAGCCCCCTGCATACTCAAGGTTTTTTGATGGCGCCTTAATGCTGAATCCCATAGTGGTTTTTTGAACTCCTACCTTTAATTTTTTTAGAAGCCTTATAAAGTTAGGATAGGTTTTTTCGTTGTAGACAATAAATCCTGAATCAACACTCCATATTTTGTTGTTCTGGTTTATTTCGTGTGTGTGGGTATGTCCGCCAATATAATCATTAGCTTCAAAAACAGTGATGTCGTGCTCTTTTTGTAAAAGATATGCAGCGGTTAAGCCCGATATTCCGCTTCCAATAATAGCAACCTTCATAAACAAAAGTTAAATGTGTAATATTGAGCCTCCCCTTTAATAGCTCCAAGCACTATCATAACCAAAAACTGGCAGAGGAAAACAAAAAAACCCTTAATTATAACGAGTCTTTTTTAAGGAGTCTCTTCATTGAACTAGGGTCCTTCAGAGAAAAAACAACCGGTCAAATAGCCTTTGCGCATTGTAAAAAAATATGGGATAATTGTTGCCTTTCAGCAATTTGGCTGGAAAAGTAACGGCTTTGTACAAACAAGGCCAGTAGTTTAATGTATCACACAGCGCCCCAATATTAGTCAGGGTGCCCTTTAAAGAGGGTTGACTAATAGGCAATGTGGAAGTCTTAACCCAGGAGAAATGTATGGCGAAAGCGTCAATGAAAAAAATGTTAGAGGCCGGTGTTCACTTCGGCCATAGGTCTCGTTTTTGGCACCCAAAAATGGAGCCTTATATATACGGAACACGTAACGGTGTTCACATCATCAATTTAGAAAAAACCCTGCCCCAGTTTAACGATGTGTTGAATTTTGCCAGCAAAATTGCATCTCAAGGAGGGTCAATTCTTTTTGTAGGAACCAAAAGAGCTGCAAGCAACATAATTAAAGAAGAGGCAATTCGTTGTGGCATGCCTTACGTTAATCATCGCTGGCTAGGCGGAATGATGACAAACTACAAAACCATCAAGGCGTCTATTAAGCGACTTAAAGATTTAGAGTTTCTTGCAGAGGAAAACTTTGCACAATTTACTAAGAAAGAAGCGCTAGTGATGACCAGAGAAATGGAGAAGCTAGAAAGAAGTCTTGGCGGCATTAAAGACCTGGGAACCATACCCGACGTTGTCTTTGTAGTTGACATTGGTCATGAAAAAAACGCTGTTAGGGAGGCTCAAACTCTTCGTCTTCCAATTATAGGCGTTGTAGATTCTAATCATAATCCTGAGGGCATCGATTATGTCATAGCTGGAAATGATGACTCAATTAGAGCAATTGGGTACTACGCAAGAAAAATTGCAGACGCGGTTTTAGAGGCTAAAGCATCTATTGTCGAAACAAAACCTGCAGCAAAAAAGGTTGAGACATCGACTAAAAAGCCTGCAGCAAAGAAAGAAGCTGTAGAGGCAGAAGCGCCAGCTGAAGAGAAAAAGCCTGCTGCAAAGAAGCCTGCAGCAAAGAAAGAAGCTGTAGAGCAGCAAAAAAATCTGAGACTGAAAAATAATTAAACACAGTTTATATAGGAGACAAAATATGGCAATCACAGCTGCTTTAGTTAAAGAGTTAAGAGAAAGAACAGGCGCAGGAATGATGGACTGTAAAAAGGCACTGGTTGAAACAAATGCTGACCTTGAGGCAGCAATCGATTTGATGCGTGCATCAGGCGCGGCAAAGGCCGCAAAAAAGGCTGGTCGAGTTGCATCTGAAGGACTTGTTAACGTGACAATTAGTAACGACAACAAGCACGCTGCAATTCTTGAAGTCAACTCTGAAACAGACTTTGTTACAAAGGGGTCTGCTTTTATTGATTTTGTGGAGGCGCTAGGGGCGCTAGCTCTTAAAAACAGACCCGAATCTGTTGAAAGCTTTTTAAATCAAAAACTAGACTCTGGAGAGACTGTTGACGAGGCCAGAGAGGGAATCATTGCAAAGATTGGTGAAAACATTTCAGTAAGAAGAGTGCAAATCGTAAGCACTGAGAGTGGAGTTTTAGGAGCCTACAAACATGGTGACCGTATAGCCGTTTTAACTGTTCTTTCATCAGACGATGCTGAGCTGGCTAAAGATGTGGCAATGCATATTGCAGCATCCAGACCAGAATGTGTAAGCGAAGACCAGCTTTCCAATGAACTTCTTGAAAGAGAAAAGGCAATCTTTATTGAGCAAGCAAAAGAAAGTGGGAAGCCTGACAACATCATAGAAAAAATGATTGTTGGAAGAATGAAAAAATTTGTTAACGAGGTCACTCTTTATGGGCAGGCTTTTGTTAAAGACCCAGACACGACTGTTGGAGACTTAGTAAAGTCTAAAAATGCAGAAGTTGTTTCATTTATCCGATATGAAGTTGGAGAAGGAATAGAAAAGAAAGAAGACAACTTTGTTGAAGAGGTTATGGCCCAGGCCCAAGCATAATAATTGTGCTGTTATTTAAAGGGCGCCCAAGGGCGCCTTTTTTGTGCCCCCTAAACACTCTCCTTATTCTTAATGATTAGCTTCATAATTGCTGGCATTAGAAAGAAATCGGCTAAAAGCGCTACCAAGATTGCGCTTGCTGTCAACACGCCAAAATCAAACATATTATTCATCTGTGAAAAGGTAAGAACAAGAAACCCAAGCGCAAGAACAATGGAAGTTAGTGTTATGGCTCTTCCAGTTCCCAATAAAGTTAAACGAACTGCTTTATCAACATCGTTATATTGCTGCTCATATCGTCTAAAGTTGTGCATAAAGTGAACTGTGTCGTCAACAGCAAGACCCAATGCAATAGCACCAATCAGCAGAGTAAACATATCTAAAGGCATTTTAAATATCACCATAATTGTTGACAAAATAATTATTGGCAACAGGTTGGGAATCATGCTTATAAGACCAATCTTAACGTTTCCAATTAATAGAATCATCAATATCGCAATAAGTGAAAACGCCAAAATATAGCTAACCCCACTACTATAAATTGCCTCTTCAAAAGTCACCGTCATCAACGTGCCAATACCTGTAAAAGTTACCTTTGCTAAGGAGCCAAACTTTTGATCTAGGTAGAGCTGCGCATTATCAATAAAGGTATTTGCTTCGAGAGAGTCTATAAAAGGGGTTTTTAAAGTAAGCCTAGCTTTCGAGTAGTTCGAATCAACTAGGCTTGCCAGATCATTGTTGCCACTACTTTCAAAAAGCAAAAACTCTTGGGCAATTAGGTCTGGGTCATCTGGAATAGCATAAAATTCATCTCGGTTTTCATTAAGCGCTCTATTGGTTTCCTTAATAACATCGATATAGCTTATGACTTTTCCTACAAACATGTTGCCAGTAGATATTGCATTAATGTTTTGAGAAACATCATCAATCACTCTTAATACTTCTGGATTGTATAGGCCATTGGTTTTTTCGGTGTCAATTATCACTTCAAGTGTAAGAGAACCCTTTAGGTTTTCGTCTACTGCCTCAGTTGCTACACGTGCAAAATTATCTTCTGGAAGCCACTGAAGAGGAAAGTGAGAAAACCTTAGCTGGGAGGCAATAATTGCTGCGCAAATAATAATAACTGCGCTGACTGAAATAATAAGTTTTGGCCTGCTTGTTGCAAAAACACTGATTCCAATAAGCAGTTTATCCATAAAAGTATTGCCTTCCTTGTCAACGTTTTGCGAAATAGACTTAAACTTAGTAACAGATATTAAAGATGGCAGAAATACCAACGTAAAAACCAAACCAACCATAACGCCACTGCTCGCGAAAACCCCAAGGTCTGCAACAGGCGCAACGCCAGAAAAAGAGAAAGACCACAAGCCAACAGCAGTTGTTATCGAGGTCATAATAATTGCTAAGCCAGAGTGCCCCATTGCATACCTAAGAGACCTTTTTGTATCATTGGTCGACGCAAAGTCTTTATAAAATACTGCCAACAAGTGAATTGATGCGCTGGTTACAACCGCTAAAAGAAAAGTAGGCATAATTTGCGTAGCCATTGTGAATGGCGCAGAAAAAATTGACATGAGTGACACAGTCATTATCAGCGTTAATGAAACACACGCAAGCGGCAAGACAACCCCAGAGACCCTTCTAAACAAGGCAAACAAGACAATCATTATGACGATCATCATTAAGCTAATGAAAACAGCCGAATCATTCATAAGTGCCTGTTTAAAAATTCCTGCAATAGCAGCAGATCCAGAAAGATAAATCTCAAAATTACTGTCACTGTATCGCTCCATAATTCTCTGGGTCTCAGCAATGATTTCATCGTTTTCAGCGTCAGTTAAATAAAGTCTTTGTTCTCCTAAAGCCTCTTCATCAAACTCTATGTTTTCATCAAACCCGAGGTCATCATCAAACCCGAGGTCATCATCAAACCCGAGGTCATCATCTAAATCAGGGCTTGTCGTCTCTTGAGGAGCGCTTAAGCTTGAATAAGTCTCAGTATCAATTGTCACCGTGGTCATAGTGAAGTCTTCACTATAAAGGGAGTTTTCATACAAACTATTATTTGTAACTACTGCTTTAAGCTTTTCAAGATCTTGCTTGTTTTTTGGAATAGTGTCTATAAGCGGCTCAACAATGAGCTCTCCCTCCGCACCATAGGTATTTCTTGCATTGATTAGGGAGTCGACAGCTTTGATATTTGGTAGTTCGTTTTCAAGAGCATGATGAAAACTATCAAGCTTTTCTAAAAAACCAATGTCAAAAATGTTTTTGGTTTTCACCGCAATCATGAGCTTTTCGTCACGACCAAACTGATCTCTAAAAACATCGTATTCAATTCTCATCGGGTCCGACTTGTGTAAAAACCCTTCCGTAGTTGTATCAACCTTTAGAGAAGGCAGTTGCGAACCAATAACAACCACTAAAACAAGAATGGCAGCGATGGTTTTCTTAGCGTTATCGAAGATCCAGTCGGAGAAATGCTCTAATTTATTTTCGGTTTTTGCTCGCCAATTCATAATTGCAGAATAGTTTAAAAATTAGATTGAGGCCAAAGGTTAAATTGTCTCAAGGTCGAATATTATATTGAACAAATCAGCTGTTTGTTCAAAACACAAGCAAAAAACTCGGTTTGTCTTTTAAAAAGCTTGTTTTTGTTACAAAGGCTCTATCAATTTTTCTTTGTCTTCTGCTTGACCATCGTTATTTTTCATTACGCGCCAGGACACAAAAAGGCCGCTTCCAATAATCACAAAAAGTCCGATAATTGCCTGGAGGTTGGGGATATACCCAAAAACTATATAGCTTAAGGTGATGGCACCAACAATTTCAAAATAATTAAAAGGGCTAAGCTCAGAGGCGCTTGCAAACTCAAAGGCCTTAATAATCATAAAGTGAGATGCTGCAGCAAAAAACCCCATGGCCGCTCCAAGTAAAACGCCCTTCATGTCAGGCACAGTCCATGAAAAAAGGGCTAAAGGCATCATAATCAAAATTCCAACTGCGGCTGAATAAAACAGGGTCAGTACAGGGGGAGCTTTAAAGGAAAGTTTTTTTGTGAAGATAATATAAAGCGCATAGCATACGCCCGCAACTACGGCCAGGAGCAGGCTTGGCTTGAAGTCCTCTCCTGTAGGCTGAAGCACAACTATAACTCCTATAAACCCAACCACAACGCCCGCCCCAATAAACAAATCAAAGCGCTCTCCTAGCATAGCTGGTGATAAAACTGCCACAACCAGAGGAGAAATAAAAAGAAGAGTAAGCGCATTAGGAATAGGATTAGACTTAATAGCAGCAAAGAAGAACAAGGTTGCTAGAGTTAGCATTAATCCTCTCATAAACTGAAGCCCGATGCTTTCAGGGACTCTTTTCCATTTGACTTTCTGCAATAAGATTATGGGAATCAACCAACACGCATGAAAGAAAAATCTTGTCCAGGTGACTTGCATAACAGAATAGTCCTCACTCAAGAGCTTTGCAAATACATCTAAAAATGGGACAGTGCTCATGCCTAAAAGCATAAGGCCTATACCCTTAAGGACAGTTTTGTTTAGAAAGTTCATAAGACAAAGAGCAAGAGACTAGGCTGATTGTACAACAACAAGCAGGGCAATACAGCTTAATTATGTGGTGCCGTCGGACGGAGTCGAACCGTCACAGCTTGCGCTACAGCCCCCTCAAGGCTGCGTGTCTACCAATTTCACCACGACGGCTTAAACTAGTTGCTTGGAATTTCGCTACTATCTGACTCCGAGTCATCATCACTCATAATACTTTGAGTCATAATGCTTTGTTCAGGGTCTAGGGCGGCTGTTTCGCTAGAGGCAAAGTATGCTAGGCTAATGCTAGTTACAAAGAATGCAACCGCCAGAACAGCTGTTAGTTTGTATAAAAACGAGTGTGCGCCTCTTGCACCAAAAACCGAACCTGCAGCACCTGAGCCGAATGCAGCTCCTGCGTCTGCACCCTTTCCATGCTGAATAAGAATCAATCCAACAAGACCAAGAGCCAATAACACGTGAATTACTAAAATAATTTGAAATGTCATATTAACCTGCCTTACATATTTGTAAAAAGTCTTCAGCCTTAAGAGCGGCCCCACCAATAAGCCCGCCATCAATATCTGAACAAGAAATTAGATCGGCCGCATTGGCAGCATTCATGCTTCCACCATAAAGTATAGGTGTTCTTTTTGCAATCTTTTCACTACTATTAGCCAAAAGGTTTCGAATAAACAAATGAACGGTCTGCGCCTGTTCAGGCGAAGCAGTCAGGCCAGTTCCAATCGCCCATACTGGCTCATAAGCAATAATGACCTGATCAAAAGCTTCTATACCAATCAGATCAATGACCGCATTAATTTGTTCTTCAACAATAGCCTCAGTTTTGCCAGACTCTCTGTCCTCAAGCGACTCTCCAACACACAATAGTGGGGTTAGTCCGGCGCCAATTGCTGCCTTTGTTTTTTCTGCAACAATCGCGTTTGTCTCACCATAAAGGCTTCTTCTTTCTGAATGCCCAACAATTACATGTTGAGCTCCAAAGTCCTTAATCATGTCTGCACTAACTTCTCCTGTAAACGCGCCCGCTGGATTTATGTTTAGGTTTTGCGCACCCAGCATTAGTTTAGAGTTGTTGATTAATGACTCCACTTGAGAGAGATACGGAAAAGGAGCACAAACTATAACTTCAGAGGAAACCTCATTCATTCCTGAAAGAATGCCCTCAATTAGAGAATTAACTGTCTCTTTACTCGCATTCATTTTCCAGTTTCCAGCAACTATTGTTTTTCGCATCCCATTTGGCCTTTATAAAAAGAGGGCAATGTTACTCTAAAACACTCATAAAATCAATTAAGAAAAGGCTTTTAGGGCGCATCACCAATAATTTTAATGTTGTAGCTTGTTTTTCCATCGAAGTTATTTTGAATTAAGCTGTCATAGAGGGCAGTATCTGATATGCGCTCAGTCACCATCACAATAGACTCACAAGGCAGTTTGGTTATTGATCCTGAGAATACGCACTCTAAAACAGCTGTTTTGTTCTCTATTTTTTTGATAGATTGATTGCAAATAATTTTAACTCCAGAGTTGATTAGGGAAGCCTGGACTCTTTTTTGCTCAAGGGTTGAGTCAGTCCATGGAGAGACAACACTCGCAGGCGTAACAAATATAATTTCAACTTTCTCAGAGCTAAGGTGATCTGCAATTACTCCTGCCAAATAACCTTGCTCATCATCGTAAACAACAAGCGGCCCATTGATGTCTTCAAGACTTTGAACAACCTCCTCAGGCGAGTATACGCTGATGCCTCCTAGGCCCTGTATAGGGCTTCTTCTACTTCTTCCAATGCCATCTTTTCGCCAGCTTGAGCCAGTAGCCAAGAAAATGTTGTTGATGCCAAGCTCGCCGATAAGCTCTGCAGTAAGCCTGCTGTCCTTATATACCTCTACATTGTTTTTCTGAAGAATCTCATGAGTTCGGTTATCCACAACCCTTTTCCAGTTCGACAAACCCTTTAGGCTGGATTCAAACAAAACCCTTCCGCCTAGATTGTTTTGTGCCTCTGCAAGGGTCACTTGATATCCTCGCCTTGCAAGCTGAACTGTGCACTCTAAACCTGAAGGACCAGAGCCCACAACAAGGACTTTTTGATCAGTAACATTAGGCTTAATGTTTTCTGGGTCCCAGCCTCTTCTCCACTCTTCTCCCATTGTAGGGTTTTGAGTGCAGCGAATTGGAACAGAGAAATTGTCACTTGAAACACAAATATTACAACCAATACATTCTTTAATTTGATCGGTCTTTTGCTCTTTAATTTTATTTGGTAAATAAGGGTCTGCAATAGAGGGTCTAGCCGCACCAATAAGGTCTAGGGTGCCTTGCTTAACAAGCTTTAGCATAAGGTCTGGAGAAGTTAATCTGCCAACTCCAACCACAGGCTTGGTCGTAATGCTTTTTACAAAGCCAACATATGGCATTTGATAGGCCTCCTCGGTTTGAAAGCGCGAAGTTTGAGAGTCATTAGACCAGTCAGATACATTTACATCCCAAAGATCGGGGTGCTCCGCAAGGAGTTCAACTACAGCACGGCCTTCTTCCTCAAACTGCATCCCATCTTTTCCTTTTAGCTCGTCAACTGCAAACCTAAAGGCAATTCCACAACTGTCACCAATGGCTTCTTTTGTCTCCTCTAGTAATTCTCTTGTAAGTCTTAATCTATTTTCTAAGCTTCCTCCATATTCGTCAGTGCGGTTATTCATATCAGGCAAGATAAATTGCTGCGCCACTGACATTCCATGGCCCGCATAAACATAAACAATATCAAAACCAGCGTCTCTTGCGTTTAGAGCAGCCCTTCTATGCCAAGCCCTAAAGTCTGAAATATCTTTTTTTGTCATTCTTCTAGCTTGCTTAGGGTATAGAAAATTAACCGCTTGTGCGTTTGGAGACATAGCGGGAATTCTTGAAAAAAGATTGGTTGAGTTGTGTCCGCTATGAGTGAGCTCAATTGCAGCCAGAGCACCATGTTCGTGAACAGCGTCTGTCATCAGCTTTAGCGCAGGAATATCTTTTTTATCCCAAACCCTTTGCTCCGCATAAGGCGCTAAATCAGAGCTAGGATGAATCTCTGCCTCTTCAGTACTGACAACGCCCCAGCCGCCTTTGGCTTTGACTGCCCTCATGGCAGCATGGGCTCTTGGCCTTAAATGGCCCATTCCACAACAGTGAGGCACCTGATAAAAACGATTTTTTGTAACAACAGGCCCTATTTGAACCGACTCGAACAGCTGGCTATATGGATTATTATTCATAGTTCAGTACACAATTTTAAAGGGGTTTAAGTCGCATTATTCTGCACAATGCTTTAATCAAATTTATTCATATTACAGGTATCATTATAATTTTTCTTTCAAATTTTTTACTCATTAATGTCACAGACCTGGGCAAAATGTTTAGACTTTCTTAAGGGCTCTCTACCGCTAGGTGAGTATAGCGTGTGGGTTAAGCCCCTGCAAGCCTCTGAAAGAAATGAAACCTTATACCTTAACGCTCCCAGCGCTTCTGCTCTTAAGTATATACACAACCACAAAAGTCTTGAAGCAGCAATTGTTCTCGCGGTCTCTGAGCAAGACAAAAAACTTAAGGTTAGGTTTGGAGTGGCTGAGTCTGGCAAGAAAACCAAAAATCAAACCAAGCACCACACTACACCTCTTTTCCCTGAGTATACTTTTGACAACCTGGTTCTAGGCACCGCCAACCAGGTGGCTGCTCTAGCGAGCAGACAAATTGCAGAAAAGATTGGCTCGTCTCCATATAATCCTTTCATTATTTATGGGGAGTCGGGGCTAGGCAAAACACATTTAATGCAAGCTGCCGGACACTTAAGCAAATTATCTTTACTTGCGACCAACCCCCAAAAAACATAAAAGACCTTGAAAACAGGCTAAAGACAAGGTTTTCTCAAGGCTTAAACTTGCAGCTCTCTCCACCAGAACTAGAAATGCGGGCGGCAATTTTGCTTAAAAAATCTCAAAACCCGCAGATCTCACTGAGCCTGAGCGAAGATGTTGCTCTGTTTATTGCAAGCCATGTGGTTTCGAATGTTCGAGATCTTGAGGGGGCTCTTTTGAAACTCAAGGCCTTTGTAGATTTTTCCCAAATTGATCATTCTCTTATTACAAAAGATGTTGTTGAAGGTGCGCTTGGCGACCTCATCAAACCCAAGAAACTGTTTATTGAGATCAATGAGGTACAAAAAACAGTGAGCAAGTATTATGGAATTACGGTCTCTGACTTGGTTTCAAACTCACGAAAACAACACCTGGTTAAGGCAAGACAAATGGCTATTTATTTGTGTCACGAACTCACCTCTTTGTCTTTGGCTAAAATTGGTCAAAACTTTGGTAATCGTGACCACTCAACAGTTCTCTACTCGTGTGAAAAACTTAAGGCTCAAATAGAGGCTAATGAGGAAATCAAGAACGACATGGAAAACATTAAAATTAAAATTACTAACTTATAAACAAAATAATTATTAGTTGGCTTGTTAACAAGAAAGAAAACATTTTATAATTGACATATTGGTCAACAACCTAAGATTTTATAAGCAAAGATACTAACAATATAACCACGGCCTAGGTATTTGATTTTGTTATATAAATAAAAGAAACTAACAACAGAAAGTTCGACTAATAATAACAATAATTATTTTATAAAAAGGTGATTTATGAATACAGAGTTAAGTGTTGAAGAGTTGATAGAGCCCCTGCAAACCGTAATTGGAGTTGTCGAAAAAAAACAAACTCTTCCAATTCTTTCTCATGTATTAATTCAATTAAATGAAAACACTCTTACGCTGACAACAACAGACATGGAGCTAGAAATAAGCGCTTCATCAAAGATTAAAAGCAGCTCAAGTGTTACCTTTACTATATATGCTAAAGATCTTATTGACATAGTCAGAAAACTTCCAGAAAAAACACAAATCAAATTCAAAATTGAAGAAAATAAAGTCTACTTAAATGCAAATAAAAACACCTTTGAATTAAACACTTTTAACCACTTAGACTTTCCAGCTCTTCCAAAAACACAAAACACAAGCGTTATTAAAGTCAAACAAGAAATCCTAAAAGAACTAATTGAGAACACAAGTTTTTCAATGGGAAACCAAGACATAAGAGCTTATTTAAATGGTCTTTATTTTGAATTAAATACTGATTCATTAACTGTTGTTGCAACCGATGGCCATCGTCTATCAATTGGAGAGGTTAATCAAAGCAACAATCTAGATGAAAAAAAGACTGTTATTCTGCCAAGGAAAGCTGTCCTGGAGCTCACTAAGCTACTTAATAAGAGCTCACAGGATATAGCGGAGATTCACTTGTCTGACAACTATTTCTCGTTAATTGATAGCGATACAAAGATCATTAGTCGGCTGATTGATGGAAACTTTCCAAATTACAAACAGGTAATGCCCACAGATTTCAGCAATACTATCGTTATCAACAGAGAGGATTTTTTATCAAGCCTTCAACAAGCATCTATTTTTGTTGACGAAAGAACAAAGGGCGTAAAGCTGGTTTTCAGAGACGACAAGCTGAGTATTTTTTCTCATTCAGAAAGAGGAAGGGCAGAAACACAGCTTGAAGTTACCAAGCAAGAAAAAGAGCTTGAAATAGCTTTTAACATCCACTATTTAATATCTGTATTAGAAAAGCTTACATCGCAAAACGTAAACATGGTGATACCTGGTGGAGAGAACAAGTCCTGTCTTCTTAGTTCTGTAGATGATGAAAGCTATCAATATATTATTATGCCAATGAGAATCTAGTTATTCAGCTAAATGGCAATCATTGAAAAGATTCATATTTCAAAATTTAGGAATCTATCAGATCAGTATTTTCTTCCTAGTTCGTCCATTAATGTAATTATTGGTAATAACGGTCATGGAAAAACCAACTTTATAGAATCTTTGTACTACCTAGGTCACGGAAGGTCATTTAAAACAAGAAACCTCAAAGAAATTATTCCTTTTAATCATCAGCAGATTCAAATATCAGCAATCATTGACGACAAAAAAATAAAAATTAACAAAAGTCGAGAAAAAAACACTGTAATCATTGACGACAAAAAAATTACAAGTAACAGTTATTTAAGTCAGCTTCTACCAATCCAAATTATCTCTCCCGATCGTGGTTTTATAGTTGGCGGCAATCCTAAACTGAAAAGATCTTATCTTGATTGGGGTGTATACCACAACAATCAAAAAACAATAGAAACATATTCTGCTTATAAAAAAACTTTGAAAAATATAAACGCATTGTTGAACAGTTCGAATCAGTCTCAACTTGAAGGATGGTTAAACCAGCTTTCTAAACTATCAGTTGAAATAACCAAAGAAAGATTTGTATATTTGGAAAACCTGTCTCTTACCTTGAAACAAAGTCTCTCTAGCAGTTTTGCTGGTTTAGTAGAACCTTTTTTTGATTTCGTTTTTACTCTTCAAACAGGTTGGCCCAAAGAAGTAGACGCCCTTGATGAAAAAAGCACGAGCGAGTATTTGGTAAAAAACAAAAACACAATTGTTAAAACAAAACACTTAAAACACGGACCGCACCGAGCCAGCATAGATTTTTATTTTAATAAACAAAGCGAGAGTTATTTGTCTAGGGGAGAACAAAAAAAAGCTTCAATAGTTTTTTGGATGCTTCAGGTTTTACTCTTGGTAGAAAAAGAAAAAATTCCGGTGGTTCTGATAGATGATATTTCTTCCGAATTAGACGAGATAAAAATAAAGTCAATAGTTGATTTTCTGATTGAAACAAACACCCAAATCTTTATGACGGATATTGGGAACAAAGAACTACCTTTAAACGACAAAAAAGCAAACAGGTTTTTAATTGAAAATGGCGTCATAACAAGCCTTTAAGGGTGTTCCTAACCAACAAAAAAAACCTTAAAAAAACTAGACGATTTAGCGCCAAAGTTCGTAGCCGTGGTATAATAAATTTTATTTAAGAAGGGCGGATATGGCCGAAGAATACCAAGCCTCTAATATTAAAGTTTTAAAAGGTTTGGACGCTGTTAGAAAGCGCCCAGGAATGTATATTGGTGACACCGACGATGGAACTGGTTTGCACCATATGGTTTTTGAAGTTGTTGATAACTCGATAGACGAGGCGCTCGCTGGCCACTGTTCAAAAATTGAGGTGACCATTCATGATGACAACTCTATATCTGTGACAGATGATGGTAGGGGGATACCTGTTGATATTCACCCGGAAGAAAAAATATCTGCAGCAGAAGTTATTATGACAGTGCTTCATGCCGGAGGCAAGTTTGATGATAACTCATATAAGGTTTCTGGCGGTCTTCATGGTGTAGGTGTTTCTGTTGTGAACGCTCTGTCTGAGTCGCTTCGTTTAATTATTCACAGAGAGGGTGATATTTACGAACAGAACTATGTTTTAGGAGTGCCTACTGCCCCAATCAAAACCACAGGCAAAACAGATAAATCTGGGACAACAATTCACTTTAAACCTAGCGCTGAAATTTTTACAGAAACAGTCTATAAGTTTGAAACACTTTCAAACAGGCTTCGCGAGCTTTCTTTTTTGAACTCCGGTGTTCATATTGAAATTATTGATGAGAGAACCGATAAAAAGGATGTTTTTGTATATGAGGGTGGAATTACAGCCTTCGTAGAACACCTAAACAAATCAAAAAACCCAATTCATAGCGACATAATCTCAATCGCCACAGAAAAAGACGATATATCTGTTGATGTTGCACTTCAGTGGAGTGACTCATACCAGGAGAGTGTTTATTGTTTCACCAACAACATACCTCAGAGAGATGGTGGCGCTCATTTGGCTGGTCTAAGGGCGGCACTTACAAGAACACTCAACACATTTATCGATGCTTCAGGCTTGGCGAAAAAAGAAAAGGCAGCGATAACTGGTGAGGACACTCGAGAAGGACTAACAGCAATCTTATCTATCAAGGTCCCAGATCCAAAATTCTCGTCACAAACAAAAGATAAACTTGTTTCCTCTGAGGTGAGGGCGCCTGTTGAGTCATCGGTTAATGAAAAGTTGGGAGAATATCTTCTTGAAAATCCAGCCGAAGCCAAAATAATTATCAGTAAAATTTTCGAAGCCTCAAGAGCTAGAGATGCAGCAAGAAAGGCCCGTGAAATGACAAGAAGAAAGGGTGCTTTAGATATTGCTGGACTGCCAGGGAAGTTGAGCGACTGCCAGACAAAAGATCCAGCGGAGTCAGAAATTTTTCTCGTAGAGGGTGACTCTGCAGGCGGCTCTGCCAAACAAGGGAGAGACAGAAGAACCCAGGCAATTCTTCCTCTAAAAGGCAAGATATTAAATGTTGAAAAGGCTAGGTTCGAGAAAATACTTTCATCTCAGGAGGTTGGAACACTTATTACCGCGCTGGGCTGTGGTATTGGAAAAGAGGAGTATGATATTGAGAAGCTTCGCTACCACAAAATTGTTATCATGACCGATGCTGATGTGGACGGCGCACACATCAGAACACTCCTTCTGACTTTCTTTTACAGGCACTTTCCAGAGTTGATAGAAAACGGCTATCTTTTTATCGCGCAACCACCGCTCTACAAAATTAAAAAAGGAAAGCAGGAGCGCTATTTAAAAGATGATGCTGAACTGAATGAGTACTTACAACAAGAAGCAATTCATGACGCAAGCCTTTTTGTTTCTAAAGAGGCCCCAGCCATTCAAGGGGTTGCCCTAGAGAAAATTGTAAACAAATACTATGCAACAATTGGTGTCGTTGAAAAACTTTCAAAAAAATATAACGAGACTCTTTTAAAGTCAATGCTCGGGATGTCAAAACTTGACCTTAAGGATGGCAAACAAGCGAAAGACTGGTGTTTAGCTCTCCAGGAAAAAATGAACAATAACAGCTCAATGGCGGAAAGACACAGTCTTGAATATTCCGGCCACACTATTGTCTATTCTATGAAAACCTATGGTGTTGAAACCAGCTCTTCTGTTTTAGATGAAGCCTTCTTTGAATCTAAAGACTATAAGAGTATTGAAAGCTACTCTAGCGAAGTAGAGAGTATGTTTAGTGATGAAGCTTATATACAAAAAGGCGCCAAAGAACTAAAAACTCCAAGCTTCACTGTTGCGCTAGATTTTCTCTTAAACGAGGCAAGAAAGGGCCAAGGGTTTCAAAGATATAAGGGCCTCGGTGAAATGAACCCAGACCAGCTTTGGGAGACTACAATGAACCCAGAAACAAGAGTGATGCTTAGAGTGAAGATAGAGGATGCTATTGCATCCAACGATGTTTTCACAACACTAATGGGCGATGAGGTAGAGCCAAGAAGGAACTTTATTGAGGACAACGCCCTTAAAGTAGACAACCTAGATTTCTAATAATTTCGGTGTTATTAACTTGAACTCAGTTAATTTAAGTTACGAATTTTATTACTAATACACCGACCTTTTTTGTAAGATAATAGATTTTTAATTACTTACAAATGGTAGGGTTATGTCAAAACAACATCCTGTGATTGCAATCACCGGCTCTTCTGGAGCAGGCACTTCTACGGTTAAAAATGCATTCAACCATATTTTTGAAAGGGTGGGCGCAAAACCTCTTGTTATTGAAGGAGACAGCTTCCATAAGTATGACCGCAAACAAATGGCGATTGCCATGGAAAAGAAAAATAAAATTGGAAACAGGCATTTTAGTCATTTTGGTCCTGAGGCTAACCACTTTGATCTTATAGAAAAAACCTTTAAGGATTATGGCGAGAAGGGTTATTGCAAAAGACGCCACTATATCCACACAGATGAAGAAGGCGCCCCTTTTGGAAGGAAGACAGGCGAGTTTACAGAGTGGGAAGAGGCTGGAAGAGGTAGCGACCTGTTGTTTTATGAGGGTCTTCATGGCGGGGTTAAAGATGGTCCAGTTGATGTTGCGAAATTTGTAGATCTTTTGATTGGGGTTGTGCCCGTTGTAAATCTTGAGTGGATTCAAAAAATACACAGAGATAAAAACGATAGAGGATATTCTGCCGAGGCCACGGTCGATACTATTCATAGAAGAATGTGGGACTATATTAACTATCTAACCCCTCAGTTTTCAAGGACGCACATTAATTTTCAACGGGTTCCAACAGTTGATACTTCAAACCCGTTCATTGCAAGAGACATTCCTACTCAGGACGAAAGCTTTGTTGTTGTTCGGTTTCAAGACCACAACTACTGTGACTTTGTTTACTTACAAGATATGGTTGCAGGGTCTTTTATGTCCAGACCCAACACGCTTGTTGTGCCTGGAGGAAAAATGGGTTTTGTAATGGAGCTAATTTTAAGAGAGCAAGTAGAAAAAATGCTCGACCATTAAAAAACCTTAATTAGCCTTTTGTCACAATATTAATTAATTTGTTTGGAACAACAATAACTTTAATCAATTCTTTGTTGTCTGTAAATTTTTTAATCTTTTCATCAGCTAAGGCAATTTGCTCTACTGTTTGATTGGTTGAATCAACTGGAGCTATAATTTTTGCCCTTAATTTACCATTAACCTGGGCAATGATTTGGACATTTTCTTGAACTAATGCTGATTCATCAACCTCTGGCCAGCTTGAGTCTACAACCGCATTTAATCCTCCCAGCATAAACCATAGGTGATGACAGACGTGAGGCATCACTGGGCTTAGGCACTTAACCATTATCTCAATAGCCTCTTGTCTAATGGCCATGCCTTGGTCAGAATCATCATCAAGTCTAGAGATTGTGTTGTTTAACTCCATCATTGTTGCAATAGCTGTATTGAAAGAGTGCCTTCTACCAAAATCATCTCCAACTTTTTGAAGCGCAAGGTGTGTTTTTTGACGTATTGATTTTTGCTCGCCTGTTAATTTAGAGGTATCTATTTTAGAAACAGTTTTTTCTTTTTTTAGTGCGATAAATGAGGTCACCAATCTAAAGAATTTGTTGATAAATCTGTGAGCGCCCTCTATTCCACTATCTGACCACTCAAGGTCTTGAGTTGGGGGCGCTGCAAACAAAATAAAGAGTCGCGCCGTGTCAGCACCGTATTTTGAAATCATTTCTTGAGGGTCAACAGTGTTGCCTTTTGATTTGCTCATTTTTGCGCCATCTTTTAAAACCATGCCCTGGGTAAGAAGGTTTGTAAAGGGCTCTCCTGTCTGAACAATACCCTCGTCTCGCAATAGTTTTGTAAAAAACCGAGAGTATAAAAGGTGCAATATGGCGTGTTCTATTCCTCCAACATATTGGTCTACAGGAAGCCAATAGTTTGCCCGCTCATCTAAAATGGATTCTTTTTGATCTACACAGGTATATCGAGCAAAATACCAAGAAGATTCAAAAAAAGTGTCAAAAGTGTCTGTTTCTCTTTGGGCTTTTCCACCACATTTTGGGCAGTCAGTACTATAAAATTCTGGCATTTTTTTTAGTGGAGAGCCTGCCCCATCTATGGCAACACTCTCGGGCAATCTAACTGGAAGCGCATCAATTTTTTCGGGAATGTCGCCACAAGATGGGCAGTTAATTATTGGTATTGGACAACCCCAATAGCGCTGCCTAGAAACACCCCAATCACGCAGGCGGAAGTTTGTTTTTTTCTCTCCAGCGGACAAGCTTGAGAGTTTTTCGCTGATCGCATCAAACGCTTCATCAAATCCAAGCCCAGTAAACTCTCCAGAGTTGATAAGCAGACCTTTTTCAACATACGCCTCTTTTGATGTATCAACATGGCCGCTTGTGTCTGAAATCACATCCAGCATGGGTATGTTGTATTTCTTAGCAAACTCATAGTCTCTTTGGTCGTGTGCTGGAACACTCATAACTGCGCCGGTTCCATAGCCCATTAAGACAAAATTAGCAATCCAGATTGATATTTCCTCTCCCGTTAATGGATGAACGCACTTAATGCCGGAATCAATACCCTTTTTTTCCATTGTTTCCATTGCTGCTTCAGCTGTTTCCATTTTTTTACACTCGTCAAGAAAGGATTGTATTTTTTGACTATCTTTTCCTGCTTTAATGGCAATAGGATGTTCTGCAGCAATCGCTAGATAGGTTACTCCAAAGAGTGTGTCAGGTCTAGTGGTATAGACTGTTAGAGAATTAGATTCATCTATCTTAAAGTTAATGTCAAGCCCAACTGATTTGCCAATCCAGTTTGTTTGCATCATTCTAACAGCGTCTGGCCAGCCTTCAAGTTTTTGTATGTCTGCTAAAAGCTCATCAGCATAGTCTGTAATTTTCATATACCACTGAGAAATTTCTTTCTTTTCAACTGGCGCTCCTGAGCGCCAACCACAGCCCTCTACTACTTGCTCATTAGCTAAGACTGTTTGATCAACTGGATCCCAGTTTACAACTGCCTTTTTCTTATAGACCAGGCCTTTTTCAAAAAGCTTGATAAAAAACCATTGTTCCCATTTGTAATATTCTGGGTGGCATGTCGCAAGCTCTCTTGACCAGTCATAACCAAAACCCAGCTCTATTAGCTGTTCTTTCATGTGGGTGATGTTCTCATAGGTCCAGCTAGCAGGAGGAACCTTGTTTTTGATGGCTGCATTTTCTGCTGGTAGTCCAAAAGCATCCCAACCAATTGGCTGCATTACATTTTTCCCTAGCATTTTTTGGTATCTAGATATTACATCACCAATACTATAGTTTCGAACATGACCCATATGGAGTCTTCCAGAGGGATAAGGCAGCATGGATAGGCAGTAGTACTTCTCTTTAGATGGGTCTTCCGTTACAACAAATGAGTTGTTTTTTTCCCAATACTCTTGAGCTTCTTTTTCAATGGTTTTGGCGTTGTATTCGTACTGCATTGTAATACTATGATTGGTTAATTAAGGCTTAGTGAGCCAACAAGAGAGTTAATATTTTTGAGCCCGTGGTTTTCTAGGTAGTTACTTATTCCGTCATTAATTGATTTACATACAAGCGGGTCATAAAACAATGCGGTTCCAATTCCCACCGTGTTTGCGCCTGCAATTATAAACTCTATTGCATCTTCTGCTGTGACTATCCCACCCTGTCCAATTATTGGTATGTTGTGTTTTTTGCTGACCTCATAGACCTGGTGCACCTTGAGAAGTGCAATCGGTTTGATTGCTGGACCAGAAAGCCCTCCTTGGTTGTTTCCAATTATTGGTCGCTTTTTTTCTATATCTATAGCCATTCCCATAACAGTATTGATGACAGCCAATCCATCACTTCCAGCATCTATACAGCGAAGGGCGTTTGCCGCTATATCTGTTTGGTTTGGCGATAGTTTTGTAATGATTGGCTTGTTGGTGTTCTTGCGGCAAATTTCAACTACGCGAAAAGACATGTCAGGGTCATTTCCAAAGGCAACACCACCTTCTTTAACATTTGGACACGAAATGTTGATCTCAATAGCATCAATATCAGTCTCGTCAAAGTGTTTTGCTATCTCACCATATTCCTCAACGCTTGACCCAGAGATGTTGATGATAAAATTAGTTTCCTCTTTGTCTAAAGAAGGCATGATGTCGTTAATCACTGTTCTGGTCCCAGGGTTCTGAAGGCCTATTGCATTTAGCATGCCATTGGGCGTCTCGGCGATTCGATGGGCCTTATTTCCAAGCCTTGGAGCCAGGGTCGTTCCTTTTAAGCAAACAGCCCCAACATCTGAATTTGAAAACCCCTTAATCCGAGTGTATTCTTCTCCGAACCCAACACACCCTGATAGCAGAACGATTGGAGAATTCAGTGTCATTCCACAAAAACTAGTTTTTAGATTATTTTGCATTGTCGACATTATACTTTTATGGCGACTTTGGAGTCGTTAACTTGGTCTAAAATGTAGCTATGAATGGAGTTTTTATCACTGGAAGCAACACAGAGGTTGGAAAAACAACCGTTTCAGTTGAAATTATTAAACATCTTAAACAAAAAAGGCAAATTGTAGTTAGAAAGCCAGTTGAAACAGACTGTGAAGTGGTTGACGGCACCTATATTCCAAAAGATGCTATTATGCTCAATGATGCATGTGCTTCGGGCGAGGGCCTAGACTTAGTTTGTCCTTTTTGTTATGAGCTTGAGGCAAGCCCTGAAGAGGCTAGCCTTGATTCTGGTAGGCCGCTTGAGTTGGTCGACCTAATTAAGGCGTGCAAAACACAAGTCGGTAAACGGTTTGTTTTTGTTGAAGGCGCTGGTGGAATATACTCGCCTATTGCCAATAACGCCCTTAATTCAGACTTAGCGGCTGCGCTAGGACTGCCAATAATTATTATTGTTAAGGATGAACTTGGGGCTGTTGGGCAGGCGCTTTTATCGATTAATGCAGCTAATAGCCAAAAGTTGAAAATTGCTTGTGTTGTGTTAAACGAGTTTGAGCCCAATCATCTTTCAAATGCACAGGCTCTAAGGGCCTACACAAAAACACCTGTCTTAGAGTACTCAAAGGCCAAGTCAAAGCTGTTTTTATCAGAGACTGAGAAGTTAATCTAGAATAGTGAGACTTGGCTTTTTGTCTCCATTATCTTGACTAGGTGTTTTGCTATCAAACAGCATGCCCTCGCCATTTTCTTGAGCATAAATTGATAAAACAGCATCGCATGGAATAACAATTTTTTGCGACTTTCCTTGAAATCTTGCTTTTAGGCTTATCGCTTCATTGCTTATTTCGCGATTCATCGTAGCAGAAGAGCTTATATTTAAGACCATTTTTCCATTCGCATCATAGCCCTCGGGCACAACGACGCCTTTGCTATTAGTGTTTACAAGCAAATATGGCGTAAGATTACTATCTTCTATCCACTCGCAATAAGCGCGAATGAGATAGGGGATAACTCCAGACATTTAGTCTTTAGTTGAAGTCTTTTTCAGCAAAAGTGAGACTGTCGTGAAAACCTTCTTTTTCAAAAAGCCTGTTTGCATAGTCTTTGATTGGTTTGGCCTTTTCATTAAGAGATATTCCAAGCACGTCAAGCCTCCAAAGAATTGGAGCAATACACACGTCAACGAGCGTCATAGTGTCGCTTTTAAAGTATGGCTTATGGGCAAACAAAGGAAGAAGCTCTAACAAGTTGCGATTAAGAGTTTTTCTAGCTGCATCGGCTTCTTTTTTGTTTCCATTAAGAATAGTGTCAACGAGTTCGTACCAGCAACCAACCGCTCTTGTAAAA
>LUMG01000031.1_pt1 | contig 24811 bp, 24 predicted proteins | sample 729691 | NCBI WGS metagenome assembly LUMG01 (sample SAMN03860269, study PRJNA289734) | marine metagenome | biome: seawater column; feature: ocean; material: water; isolation source: Red Sea water column Station 34 - depth 50m | place: Saudi Arabia: Red Sea | collected 2011-10-15 | depth 50 m
AAAGTAATCTTGTCATCGATTTTCATTCCTAGGTCATAGGCAGCTCTGCTATCCATAGAAATGAACATTTCATTTTCATTTCCAGGCTCCCACCATTCGCCCTCGATAATAGGATTGTCAGGCTTTGGTTTTTCTGACCAAGATATCCTTCTATCTCCTCTTACAACCCAAGCTGACCTATTGCCCTCAGAAACTACTTCTTCTATGGGGGTTCCATTTAATGCAACAAAGGTCGCACTAGCCATTGGACTAAATTCAAGCTCTACATTCGGATCAATGCCCTTGACAAAGGATTCAAGATTACCTTGAATATCTCTATCAATACCGACAAAAAATAAATCCGGTGCCATTGATGGAATACTATCTGAGATTTCTTTTTTTAAATTATTTGCAACAAAACTTAAGGTAAGTAGCAGGGTTAGTCCAATCCCCAAGGAGATAGTCATAATTGGTGCTAGAGATTTTTTCGCAACAATATTTCTGTATGCAATTCTATAGCCATTGTTAGAAAACCTATAAAAATGCTTTATAAATAAAATTAGTAGCCTTGATACTCCATAAAAAATGAACATTGTCACAAAAAAAGCCACAAAATATAAAACCGTATAAAACTTTTGTTCCGTTTGATTGACAAAATAGGCAGTCAAGATAAACACCAAAATGCTCAATAAAACAATGTTCTTCAATGAAAAGTTCAAGCTAACAGGGTTAAAAGCATTCCGAAATAAAGCGCCTGCTTTTATTCCACTAATTGAATATAGAGAGGGTATTGAAAATATAAGTACAACTAAAAAACCAATAAAAAAGATATTGAGATAACCGAGAAAACTAAAGGTTGGCTTTAAGTCAATTCCAAGAGTTTTGGGCAAAAGCTCGTTCGCTAGAAGTGGACTAAAGACTCCTATCAGATATGCTGTAACTGATGTCAAAACAAGAATTAAAAAAATCTCATAAAAATACATGGTTTGAATAAAGCTTGATGAAAAGCCTATCGATTTTTTCACAGCTATACTAGTATTATTTTGGTTAACAAAAGAGAGAAGTGTGTTGCTGATTCCAATACCAGCAATCACCATTGCGCTAACTGAAACTAGGTTCAAAAAATTTGAAAAATTATCTATAACTCTACTAAGACTCTGACCGCTCTCCCCAGGAAGCCTTGTAGTAATTGAATCATCGTATGCAACAATAGACTTAATCAATTCTTCTTGCCCAGTACCCTTAATAGATTTATTAAATTTAATTCTATACTCATGATCAAGAAAGCTGCCGCCAGAACTCAGCCCAAATTGCTCATAACTATCCATACTAATTATTGCAAATTCACCAAATACTGCACTCTCAGCAAGGTCTGGAACCGAAGAAACCAATCCAGCAACTTCAAACTCTTGGCCCATAATGACCACATCATCTCCCAAATTGATATTAAGTAGTTTTTGGATACTCTCATTGATTAATACCGATGGTTTTTTTGAGTTAACGAAAATTCTCTCTGATGCGATTTGGGGCGATGTTTCAATTTCACCATAGAGCGGGTATCTATTATCTACAGCTCTCAGCTCGGTAAAAACTGGCGACTCTCCTTCTTTTGAAAGCATTGTCGCAAACTCAATGGTAGAGCTAACTTCTCCTATGGCTTTAAGCTGATCAATTATCTCATCAGGAAGAGGGTCTATTCCACTTGTCACCTGGATATCGCCCCCAAGAAGCTCTTTTGAGTTATTTTCTATTTCGCTATTTAAGGCCTCTTTAACAGAAAAGGTCAGTGATAAAAGCAACAAGCTAACAAAAAGAGTTGATGTTACCACCCACAATTTTTTGTAGCTTCTTGAGAAGTCTCTTAAAGCATATTTATTGATTAATCTGAGCTGTTTTATATCAAACAATCTGCCCATCCCTGATCTCAATAGTACGATCGCATCTATTTGCAATTGTATTATCATGAGTTACCATTACAAGCGATGTTTGACTTTTCTTTGTATAGTCAAATAGCAAGTCAATCATGCTTTCTGAGTTTGCGCTATCAAGATTTCCGGTGGGCTCATCAGCCAAGATAATTTTAGGCTTGTTAATTAAAGCCCTAGCTATTGCAACTCTTTGCTGCTCGCCACCAGATAGCTCGCTTGGAAGATGATGAAGCCTGTGAGAAAGGCCAAATTCATCAAGAAGATTTTCAGCATCTTGCTCAAGATTAAACTGCTGATTTGCCTCTAGAGACAATAAAACGTTCTCAACTGCAGTCAGGTTAGGAATCAAGTAAAAAGATTGAAACACAATACCAATATTTTTTCTTCTGACCTCAGATAATTGATTTTCCTTTAATCCAACAATTTCCTGGCCATTAACTTTCACCGAACCTGAGGAGGCAGTCTCAAGGCCAGAAGCAAGCATAATAATGGAAGTTTTTCCAGATCCACTGGGGCCGACAATAGATACAACCTCTTTACTGTCAATCGAGAAACTAATACTTTTTAATACTTCAACAGCATCTGATTTAGTACCATAACTTAATGAAACATTATCGAATTGTATTGCTGCACTCATTACAAAATCTATTATAAAATTCAGCGCATGATTATCTCAAAAACACATGCCCTTAAATCATTTTTTATATGCTTAATGATGACATTATTATTCACTAATGTTAACGCACAAGACCCTATAAAAATTATGCTTTATGGCGATAGCTTGATGGCAGGCTATGGACTTCCACAAAAAGATAATTTAGCCTCTGAGCTTTCAAGAGAAATTAAATCTAACGACTCAACGATTAGCTTTATTAACGCAAGCATTTCAGGGAATACCTCGAAAAACGGTTTATCAAGAGTTGACTGGTCGCTTGGAGATAATCCAAACATTGTTATTTTGTGTCTCGGTGCAAATGATATGCTCAGAGGACTTGACCCATCACTTACAAAAAACAATCTCGACTCGATAATTAACAAGTTTATCAATAACAATGCAATTATCATTTTGGCAGGAATGCAATCGCCTGAAAGTATGGGCCCAAAGTTTAAAAAGGAATTTGATGCAATTTATCCTGACCTTTCTGCGCAGTATAATTTAATTTTTATGCCGTTTTTGCTAGAGGGAGTGGCACTTGAAAAGGAATTGCTTCAGGCTGATTTTAAGCACCCAAACGCCAAGGGAATAAGAGTTATGGCTGATAATCTAAACCCATATATTCTTCAGGCTATTGATCAGCTTTAATTTAAAGGTCATTATTTAATGGTTAGTCGATTCACAATCTCACCCTTGTCCATGTGAGATTCCATAATCTCGTCAATATCTTCCTCATCAATATATTGATACCAAATATTATCTGGATAAACAACCGCAACTGGTCCGTTTTCACAGCGTCCAAGACATCTAGACTCACTGACTCCTAACTTACCCTTTCCTAAGGTTCCGCTAGCTCGACACTTGTCTTTGGCATAACGGTACATTTCTTTTGCATTGTTCTCTGAACAGCACTGCTTTCCATCAGTGCGAACATTGTTGCAGAAAAAAATATGGCGTTTATAGAAATTACTCATAGGTTAATCGCTCGTTTATAACAGTGTTTTTTATCAATACCAGTAATCTTGGCTGCTAATTTTGCTGCCTGTGATGCTCCCATTTCTGCACAAAGAATAGGCAATATCTTTTCAAGTTGAACTTGGGCCTCATCCAAATCTACTTTATTGACAGGTGAGATTATAATCACAAACTCCCCTTTCTGATGACTAGAATCACTAGTAAGGTACTCGATTAAATTGACTAGATTATCATTAAGTATTGTCTCAAAAGACTTTGTGATTTCTTTTGCAAGACACACTTGACGTTTCTCACCAAACACCTCAAGCATATCCATCAATGCTGCCAATATTCTTTTAGGTGACTCATAGAAAACAATAGTTTCATTGAGGCTTTTTTTCGTTTTTAATAGCCTTAATCTTGCAGATTGTTTAGAAGGTAGAAAACCAAAAAAGGTAAAGTTGTTACTCTCAATGCCTGATGAAGAAAGGGCTGCTATTAGTGCACTTGGCCCGGGTATAGGCACTACACTGATTCCATTTTTTTTTGCCTCTAAAACTAAGTTATATCCAGGGTCACTAATAAGCGGGGTTCCTGCGTCACTTACAAGCGCAAGAGATTTGCCAGAGCCAATCTGGGCGAGAATATAATTGACTTTCTCATTCTCATTATGCTCATGAAATGCTATTAAAGGGGAATCTATCTCATAGTGATCAAAAAGTTTTTTAGTGTGCCTAGTATCTTCCGCTAAAACTGCATCGACCTTCTTGAGAACCTCCACTGCCCTAATAGTAATGTCACTTAAGTTCCCAATAGGTGTTGCGACAATGTATAGAAGTCCGCTCATATTAAAGGCCATAGTAAAGGTAACTACTATTATGCTTTATTAGTCATTGAGGTTATCAAAATTTGTATTTATGTTTGGGCATTGAAAGAATCTACTTTAAAATACGAGTTAGATTATTTGAATTGTTTTTAACAAACTAGAAACAAGGAGACTTAATGAAAAAAGTAATTGTCCTCTGCGCAATAATTATCAGCTCTTCAATCATAAGCTCATGTTCACCAATAGTTCAGGGTGCTGCTGCGGTTACCACTGTAGCAACAATGAACAACGACAGAAGAACAATGGGTGAAATTTTAGATGACAAGACGTTGTATATGGATTTAGGCAATATGGTCAGTAAAGATCCTATGCTGGAAGATGCTCATGTTAATTTTAATATATACAACCAGGCAGTCTTAATGACAGGTGAGGCGCCAACTGAAAACACAAAAGAATATCTTGAAAGCATTGTTAAAAGCAAGTCTCCAAAAATAAAACAGATCATCAATGAAGTTGAAGTAAGGCCTAATAGCAGCTATTTAGATAGAGCAAAGGATGGGGTAATCACTGTACAAATTGAAACCCTTTTCTTTGATCAAGAGGTCTTTCACCCCAGTCATGTATCTGTGCTCACTGAGAGAGGAGTTGTTTACTTGATGGGTTCTGTCACTAAAAGAGAAGCCGAACATGCAACAAACATTGCCAGCAAGGCAAAGAATGTGAAAAAAGTTGTCAAGCTCTTTAATTACCTTATGGCCAGACCCGCCAAAGAAGTCGAAAGGGATAATAAGAGAAAAGCAGAAGCAGAAAAAAGAGCCGAACTGGAGGCTAAAAAAGCTGAGCTAGAAGCCAAACAAAATGAGCTTAACCAACAGCTTTATGAGCTAGGATCTGATTAATTTTTTTACCGGGGCAAATGAACAGCGATGCTGTCCTTCAATAGGGCCATACTTTGAAAGTGCCTCAAGATGCTCTTTAGTTCCATAGCCCTTATGTCTAGCAAAGCCATATTCAGGGTATGCATAGTCTAAATCTATCATCTGCCTGTCCCTAGTGACCTTAGCAATGATTGAGGCAGCAGAAATAGCTGGCTCAATTAAATCACCCTTTATAATTGCTTGGCAGTTTTCTATGTCAGGACATTTGTTCCCATCAACAAGCACATTAAACGTTTGGTGATTATTCCCCATTTCAATCTTGATTTGATCAACCGCTCTTTTCATTGCCAGCATTGTCGCCTCTAGTATGTTAATTTGATCTATCACTTGGCTATTAGATTGAGCGTAAGACCAATAACACTCACTGGTAATTTGATTGTATAGCGCGTCTCTTTTTTTTTCTGATAATTTTTTGGAATCAGTAAGTCCATCAATTTTAAATCCAGATGGGAAAGCAACAGCAGCGGCCACAACACTTCCAACCAAGGGCCCTCTGCCAGCCTCATCAACACCAATGACTAACATTCTTTGTTCATGCTATAGTCCCTTGAAACCAATATCGGTTCTAAAATAACTTCCATCCCATTTCACCTTTTTCACTAGCTCATAAGCTTTATCTTGAGCATCTTTCAAGTTTTTGCCAAGAGATGTTGCGCATAATACGCGCCCTCCATTGCTGAGTATTTGGTAGTTATCAAGCATTGTTCCAGCATGAAAGACCTTAGAGGTTGATGAAGAGGCTGGCAAGCTAATTTCTTCTCCCTTTTGATATGAATATGGATAGCCATCTGCCGCCATGACAACGCCTAGAGATGACCGACTATCCCAGTTAGCAACTGCTTTATCTAAAGAGCCGTTTGCTCCCATTAGGCACAGCTTTGCTAGATTCGATTGAAGACGCATCATAATTGGCTGGGTCTCAGGATCTCCAAACCTACAGTTATACTCAAGTACCTTAACATTTCCATTTTGGTCAATCATAAGTCCTGCATACAAAAAACCCGTATAAGGCATTCCCTCATTTTTCATTGCATCTACAGTTGGTCTTATAACCTTTTCCATGGTATTTGTATAAACCAAATCACTGACAACTGGTGCTGGAGAATACGCTCCCATTCCACCTGTATTAGGGCCCTTATCTCCGTTATCTCTAGCTTTGTGGTCCTGTGATGTAGCCATAGGAAGTATATTATTGCCATCGACCATCACTATAAAGCTTGCCTCTTCACCCTCTAGATACTCTTCAATTACAACTCTTGATCCAGCATCACCGAAGCGATTGCCCTCAAGCATGTCATTAATTGCATCAGTTGCCTCTTTAAATGAATTGGCAATAATAACGCCCTTTCCAGCAGCAAGTCCATCGGCCTTAATAACTATGGGGACACCCTTTTCCTTAACATAATTTATCGCTGGCTTAGTTTCAGTAAAAGATTTATAGTAAGCGGTTGGAATTTTGTTTCTCTCTAGAAAATCCTTGCAAAACACCTTTGATCCTTCTAGCTGAGCAGCCTGCTTTGATGGCCCAAAAATAGCCAAACCTTGATCTTTAAACTCATCAACAACTCCAAGAACAAGTGGCGCTTCTGGACCAACAATAGTAATATCTATTAACTCTTCCTTAGCAAAAGAAATAAGCTTTGGGGTATCTTCTGAATCGATATCAATGTTTGATATTTTTTTCTCTAAAGCAGTGCCTGCATTACCAGGCGCCACAAAAACCTGTTTTACCTCTTCAAATTGAGCGCACTGCCATGCCAGTGCATGCTCTCTCCCGCCCGAACCAATAACTAAAACCTTCATCTTCTTCCTATATCAATTATAAAATAACCTTATATAAATAACCTCTTTGGCAATACTTCAGAAAGGTGATTACATTCTCCAATCCCAATAAACTTTCTATTAGAATCATAAAGCTTAACTTTTTGAGGAGTATTGAACTCATCACATTTTATTTTTCTTCCAAATTTAACATCAACAGACTGATCATAGTCTAAATAAACTGACTTTAGATTTGGAAGCATCTCATCTGGCCCAATAAGCAGCTTTTCTAGCTCCCCTGAACTCATTTTATTGATCTCATCAAAGGATTTACTTTGATCAATATTCAAATGAGCAAACCCGATTCTCCTTAACTCAATAACATGAGCTCCGCAGTTCAAATCTTTTCCAATATCTTCGATTAATGTCCTAATATAGGTGCCTTTAGAGCAAGACACTTCAAGCGTTAAGATATTGGCCTCTAAGCTTATAAATTGTATTTCATAAATCTTAACTTCTCTTGGATTTCTCTCAACTTCAATTCCTTTTCTAGCAAGCTTATATAAAGGGGTGCCATTTTTTTTAAGTGCTGAGAACATAGGGGGAACTTGACTGATGACGCCAACGAATTTCTTTAAACTATCCTTTATAGTGGTTTCGTCAATGCCACTTGTTGAACCATATTGACTAATCTTGCCGTCAGAATCTCCAGTATCACTAACCTCACCCAGCTTTCCTCTTACAAAGTAGCGCTTATCATCGTCTAGCAAGAATTGGGCGACTTTAGTTGACTGGCCTAGGCAAATGGGGAGAAGGCCGCTTGCTAATGGATCAAGGCTTCCTGTATGTCCTGCTTTATTTGCTCCGAACAAACGCTTGACTTGCTGCAAAGCAGAATTTGAACTAGTGCCTGATGACTTATCTAAAACAAAAACGCCATCAATATCTCTACCTTTTTTGTTTCGTTTAGACACTAATTACCAGCTCACAATTTACTTAATAACTTGTCCATTTTTGCTCCAGTATTTGGTGCTTTGTCATAAAGAAAACTGAGCGATGGAGTATGTCTTAGTTCTAAAGATTTTGATAAAGAAGACCTAAAAAAACCACTAGCTTTATTGAGCAAATGGGTGACTTGTTTTTGCTCATCATCCTCAACAGAAAAAAAGACCTTAGCGCTGGATAAATCACGACTGACTATCACATCTGTAATGAAAACATTTTGAAGTCTGGGATCTTTAGTGCCTGTTGAAAGCAGCTGAACTAGCTCTCGCTTGATAAGCTCATTAACTCTATCAGTTCTAAAACTTTGCTGTTGAGGCACTTAGAACATGCCCCTATAGAGAACGAGCTTGCTCAATTCGTTCAAAAACTTCAATCTGATCTCCTGGTTGAACATCTGTATAGTTAAGAACACCAATACCACACTCAGTTCCAGATTTAACTTCCTTAACATCATCTTTGAAGCGTCTAAGAGACTCTAACTCTCCCTCGTAAATCACAACACTATCACGCAAAACACGAATTGGACTGTCTTTTCTGACCACTCCCTCCTCGACCATACATCCAGCAATATCACCAAACTTAGGAGATCTAAATACGTCCTTGACACCAGCAATCCCGATAATATTTTCACTAAGCTCAGGACTAAGCATGCCACCCATAATTGCTTTAATATCATCAATCAAGTTGTAGATGATGCTGTAATACTCAATCCTAACTCCTTCAGTATCAGCGCTTTTTCTGGCAACTGCGTCAGCCCTAACATTGAAGCCAAGAACAATTGCATCAGAAGTACTTGCCAATGAAATGTCTGTGTTATTGATTGCGCCAACTCCTGAAGACACTACCTTCACCTTAACCTCATCAGTCGAAAGCTCTTCTAACGCCTCAACGAGGGCCTGTGCTGATCCTCTTACATCAGACTTAATTAAAACGTTAACCGTTGAGACTTCGCCATCCTCCATTTTAGAAAAGAAGTTATCCATCTTTTCGGCTTGCTGCTTTTGCAGCTTAGTCTCACGGTCCTTAGTCTTTCTATACTCTGCTACCTCTTTTGCTTTTCTTTCGCTCTCAACAGCCAAGACCTCAGCGCCAGAATCAGGAACGCCTGAGAGCCCTAGAATTTCTACCGGAGTTGATGGCCCTGCCTTGTTAACTGGCTTTCCTTTGTCATCAATAATCTGCTTAACCTTGCCAAACTCTAGGCCTGCAATGACAATATCTCCCTTGTTTAGGGTGCCTGACTGAACCAGAACGGTTGTTACCTTTCCTCGCCCTTTGTCTAATCGAGCCTCAAGGACAACCCCGCTCGCTGGCTTATCTGCGACAGCACTAATCTCGGCCATTTCTGCAGTTAATGTAATGCTTTCCAAGAGCTCATCGATACCTTCACCCGTATGGGCCGAAACGCCAACCATCAGCACGTCACCACCCCATTCATCCGCAATGACGTCATGGGTGGAAAGAACTTGTTTGACCTTGTCAATTTCAGCGCCTTCTTTATCTATTTTATTAATAGCTACGATAATAGGAACGTTGGAGTCTTTTGCGTGTTTAATAGACTCGATGGTTTGAGGCATCACACCATCATCAGCAGCAACAACCAGAATAACGATATCGGTGGCCGATGCACCTCGAAGACGCATCTTAGAAAATGCTGCATGTCCCGGCGTATCAATAAAAGTAATCAGGCTGCCTTTCTGTTCAACCTGATAAGCGCCAATATGCTGCGTAATTCCGCCCGCCTCGCCTGAAGCCACTTTTGACTTACGAATATAGTCAAGCAGCGAAGTTTTTCCATGATCAACATGTCCCATTATTGTAACTACTGGAGGCCTTGGAACTGACTGTGCATCATCACTATCGTCCTGAATCAGACTGTCTTCAACGGTTTCTTCATTACTGGCGATAGGCGTGTGTCCCATCTCCTCAACAACCAAAATCGCAGTGTCTTGGTCAATTACATCGTTGAGGGTTGCCATCACGCCCATTCCCATCATAACCTTCAAGACCTCTCCAGCCTTTGTGGCCATCTTTAGAGCGAGCTCAGATATTTTGATTGTTTCTGGAATTAATACCTCATGCTTTATTGGCTCTACTGGCATATGAAAGCCATGCTGAGCCTGCTCATCTTGAACCTTTTGGGATATCTGGGTTCTTTCTTTTTTCTTAAGTTTTCTATTTGGATTATGCTTTGCAACGTGAAGCTCTTTTCTTTTAGGGGTAGGCTCTGGGGCGGACCTTAATCTTTTTGGCCCCTTCTTTTTTTCTTTTGCTTTGTCTGCTTCAGCTTTTTCCTTTTCTCTTTTTTCCCTCTCTTCTTTTTCGGCCAGCTCTTTTAAGGACTTTTGAGCTTGCAGCTCTTCATTTTTGATCTTTTGCTGACGAACCATATCGTTTCGCTTTGCATCCCTCTCCTCGTCTTTTTGCTCGGCAAGCCTGCCAGCCTCTAGTGCCTCTTTGGCCTTCAATACAGCCTCATTGTCTACCTCTGCAGGCTCACTTTGAGGGACTTCTCGCTTCTTTTTAACTTGGATTTTGACACCGCCAGAAGATGAATTTGAGGCAGGTTTTGAGGTTTTTCTTGAGACAGATATGCTTGATTTTGTTGCGGAGCGTTTACTTAAACTCGACATCAAGATCTTTCTTTCTTCAGCAGAAATATTCGACTCTGCAGTCTTACCATCAATGCCAGCTGCTGACAAAATAGAAATAACCTGTTCTGGCGACTTTTTAAGCAATTTTGATAAAGTTTCAACTGTATGTGCCATATTCCTACCTATGTTTAAGTAACGATTACTATCTAAACCTTCAAAAAATTAATCAAACCATCCTTCTTTTTCTCTGGCTGCCATGATAACAGCAGACGCGCTATCATTGCCAATATCTTGAATCTCCAACAATTCAACAATTGAGAGCTCTGCCAGATCATCCACTGTGTTGATTTCTGATTCGACTAAAGCTGAAGCTAGAGATTCATCAACCCCCTCAACTTCAAGCAAAACTTCAGTTGCTTCTGCATCATTTAAGGCTTTAACAAGTTGAGCGTCCTGCGCCCTCTCCTGAAGCTCGTCTACCATCTCTGAGTCAAACTCTTCAATCTTTGATAAGGTTTCTGCTTCAGCCTCGGCAATATCATCCAGGCTTGTATAGCCCTCATCTATCAAAACTCCAGCAACTTCAGCATCTACACCAAGTTTTTCAGCAAGTTTTTCACCAGTTTTTTGAATCTCTTGAGCTTGCATTTCATCAGCATCATTTAGAGACATGACATTAAGCTTCCATCCTGAGAGTTTGCTCGCTAATTTGATATTTTGACCGCCTCTTCCAATTGCTAGTGCCAGTTGGTCTTCTTCAACAGCAATATCCATAGACCTCTTATCCTCATCAACAACAATTGAGCTCACCTCTGCAGGAGCCATGGCATTAATTACAAATTGAGCCGGATCATCGTCCCAAAGAATGATATCAACACGCTCACCATTCAGCTCATTAGACACCGCTTGAACTCTAGCGCCCCTCATGCCGATGCAAGACCCTATTGGGTCGATGCGCTTATCTTTAGCCTTAACAGCGAGCTTTGAACGAAGCCCGGGGTCTCTTGCTCCAGCTTTAATCTCAATAACGCCTTCACTAATTTCAGGGACCTCCATCTCAAATAGCTGAACCATCATGTCAGTAGCGGTTCTACTTAAGAAGATCTGCGCACCTCTTGGAGTTGATTTGACCTCTTTAATGTAGGCTCTCAGACGATCATTTTTTCTTATGGATTCATTAGGAATCAAATCATATTTTGAAATCATTCCATCGATTCCACCCATATCAACATAAACATTTCCTCGATCAACTCTCTTAACTGTAACCATAACCACTTCGCCAACTCGCTCAGAGTAGTTGTCGACCACAACTGTTCTCTCTGCCTCACGAACTTTTTGAATAATGACCTGTTTGGCAACCTGCGCTGCAATCCTTCCAAACTCTAGCGACTCCATTGGCTCTTCTACAAACTCATCAACGTTTAGTCCATTTGCATCAGCTTGATATATATGTAACTCTGGATCGAACATTGTTCCATCATCATCTACAAACTGCTCTCCATCTTCGATGACTTGCCACTGCCTAAACGTTTTAAACTCCCCTGTGTGTCTATCAACTTCAACTCGCACCTCTATATTGCTGCGCTTTTTTGTTGCAACTGCTAAGGCCTCTTCTAACGACTCTAAGACATCTTCTTTAGTAATATTCTTTTCGTTTGAGATTGCCTCAATCATTAAAAATAATTCTTTGCCATCCATTGGCTTCTCCTAAAAATGAGCAACTAAATTTGCTTTTTCTATTAAATCTATATCTAAAGTAACAGGCCCAAGATCTGTTACCAACTCTATTGTATTACTTTTTTCACTCACGCTGCCAATAGCACCGGTAAATTTTCTTCTGCCCTCAATAGGTCTGTACGTTCTCAATCGCACATCATGTCCCAAAAAACGCATGTAATGAGAAACACTAAAAAGAGGCCTTTCAATTCCTGGGGAAGATACCTCAAGATTGTATTGCCCGCTAATTGGATCCTCAACATCCATTATCGCGCTAACCTGGCGTGAAACAATCTCGCAATCATCAACACCAATACCGCTCTCTGAGTCTATGTATAGCCTAAGCACAGAGTGTTTCCCACTTGGAACATATTCAACACCCAAAAGTTCATACCCTAGGTCAGTAACGCTTGGGTTAAGTATTGAAAGCACCTTGTCTGCTATCTTAGCCACAAAAAACTCCTAATAAAAACCCCCAAAAGAGGGGGTCTATATTGGTAGCGGGGATAGGATTTGAACCTATGACCTTCGGGTTATGAGCCCGACGAGCTACCATGCTGCTCCACCCCGCACTAAAGAGGCGAAATTATACGCCCAAAACCTCGTCAATTCAACATTTTTTGGGGTTCATGCATATTATTAAGCAATCTGATTACTTTATAATATGCCAATGAAGCGAATTAGACTTGGTGTATTGATGGATGATATATCCAGCATTAAGCCAAACAAAGACTCATCCTTTGCAATGATGCTAGAAGCACAAGCTCGAGGCTGGGAAATTCATACCTTTGATAGCTCTGATATGTTTTATTCAGGGAACAAGGTTTGCGCCTTAACAAGAATAACCAAGGTTCAAGACTCTGAGACAAACTGGCATAGCTCAGAATCCTCTGATGTGACCAATCTAGAGTCTATGGATGTTGTCTTTATGCGTAAAGACCCGCCATTCGATATGGACTATATTTATTCAACCTATCTACTAGAACAGTTAGAGCTTCAAGGTGTTCTAGTCATCAACAAACCTAGCTCACTGAGAGACGCCAATGAAAAACTATTCGCCTTAAACTTTCCTGAATGCATTCCAAAAACGTTAGTGAGTTCAAAAATTTCTCAGCTTCAGAGCTTTATTGATTCTCTCTCAACAGTTGTCGTTAAGCCTCTAGATGGTATGGGCGGGGTAGACATCTTTAAACTCTCAAAAGGTGATACAAATATTAGTAAGATTTTAAAAAAGATTACCAATAATGAAACTCGTTACATAATGGCCCAGGAGTTTTTGCCAGAAATAAAAAACGGAGACAAGAGGATACTTTTAATTAATGGAAGGCCTGTTGATTATGCTCTTGCCAGACTCCCTGCCGAAGGCAGCTTTAAAGGAAACCTTGCCGCTGGGGCAAAAGGTGTGGGCCAGCCCCTGTCAGAAAGAGATCGTTATTTGTGTGCTCAAATTGCTCCAACGCTGATTAAAAAAGGCCTTGTTTTTGTTGGGCTTGATGTTATCGGAGACTACATAACTGAGATAAATGTGACAAGCCCCACATGCATTCGAGAGCTAGACAAGCAATTTGAAATCAATATCTCTGCGATGCTATTAGATGAAGTTGAGAAAAGATTAGCCCTAAGCTAGATTAAACACATGTTTTGCAGTCAAAACACCAAGACTTGCTGCTAAAAGAGACAAAAGCAAATTGGATAAAATATTCAACAACGCCTGAGAATATTGACCATCACTTAGCATCTGAATGGACTCTATTGACAGAGCAGACATAGTTGTCAATGATCCTGCTAAACCGACCAGTAACATCAGCCTGTATGTCTCATTTAGCAGAAACTTTTCTAAAACCAAAACAATTAAAACGCCTGCAATAAAAGACCCTAAAACATTTGAGATAAGGGTCCCATAAGGAAAGTCTTTTCCAAAATATTGAGAAGATATTGTCCCAATGTAGTATCTACAGGTGGCGCCAACTGTTGCGCCAACTCCAATGCTTGCTATAGATGATAAAGTGCTCATAGGGCCGACCTAAGCTGATCAAGCTTTTCTTTTATTTTAATCTCTAGGCCTCGATCAGTGGGTTCATAATATATTTGTTCACCCATTTCATCTGGAAAATAAGTTTGCCCTTGACTAATAGCGCCAGGCTCATCATGTGCATAGCGATAGCCCTTTCCTTGTCCAAGCTCCTTAAGAAGCTTAGTTGGAGCATTTCTTAAATGATTCGGAACTTCTAGATCATTCGTTTGCTTTGCAGCTTCAATTGCAGAGTTGAAGGCGCTATAAACAGCATTCGATTTTGGTGCGCAAGCACAAAAGACAGCCGCCTGAGCAATAGCTCGATTCCCTTCTTTGTCGCCCAGACGCTCATAAACATCCCAAGCATTAACACAAATCTGAAGCGCTCTTGGATCAGCATTGCCTATATCTTCAGAGGCGATTGCGAGAAGCCTTCTGGCAATTACCTTTGGGTCACAACCTGACACAATCATTCTTGCCATCCAGTAGAGTGCTCCGTCGGGAGAGGAGCCTCTGACAGATTTATGAAAAGCTGAGAGCTGTTGATAATAAATATCGCCCCCTTTATCGAAACTACTCAGCTTTTTTTGAAGTGTTGAAATAACATCTGTTTGATTCAGAGCCTTTCCTGAGCTGTTCGCTAACTGCTCAATTATATTGATAAGTCTTCTAGCGTCACCATCACTATTTTCGATGATTAAAGATAATGAGCTGTCACTTTCAAGTTGGATATCTTGCTTTTTCATTGCTCTTAGGGCGATAACCTCAAGCTCATCGTCACTGAGCTTTTCGAGAATATAGACTCTAGTTCTCGAGAGTAACGCTGAGTTGATTTCAAAGGAAGGATTTTCAGTTGTTGCACCGATTAGTGTGAGCAATCCAGATTCAATGTGAGGCAAAAACCCATCCTGCTGAGCTTTGTTAAATCGATGAATCTCGTCAACAAAAAGAACGGTACTCCTATCATTTTGTTTATAGAGCTCAGCATGCTTAATAATATTTCTAAGCTCTTTAACTCCATCAAGTACCGCAGACATCTGCTCAAAATGAGCTCCCATCTGGCTACAAATAATTCTCGCCAGCGTTGTTTTACCAACCCCAGAAGGACCCCACAAAATCATTGAATGAAGCTGTTTATCGTTTAATGCCTTGCCGATTGGCTTATCAGAGCCCAGCAAATGTTGTTGACCAACAAATTCATTGATTTTAACGGGCCTTAATGTCTCGGCAAGCGGCTTATAGGTCGACATCTTGAGTTAGATTAATTAAAATAAGAGGGTGTTTACTCATTATAATTTACATATGTTTCTAAGATTTTTTTGCCTTGTTTTTCTTACAACAAGCGTTTTTGCAAATTCAGTTTCATTTGATGACTTTTTAAACCAAGTTCGTAAATCTGCAATCGAACAGGGCGTCTCCAAATCAACGATTGACCAAGCATTTTCTGGTCTTGTTGCCCCTGACCCTAAGATAATTTCTAAAGATAGCGCTCAAGCAGAGTTTAGTCAAAACTTTTGGCACTACTTCAACAAAAGGGTGAGCAAAACGCGCATCAATAATGGAAATGATACATTAAAACAAAACGCCTCATTGCTCAACAAAGCTTCGGAGAAATATGGCGTCCCATCTCATCTCATTGTTGCCTTTTTAGGGCTAGAGAGTAATTATGGTAACTACATGGGTAATGAACGCTTGATTCAGTCTTTGGCGACCCTTGCCTATGATCCACGCCGCTCTAAATTCTTCACAAGGGAATTAATTGCAGCTCTTAAGCTGATGGATAACAAAACGATTCCAATCGACGCAACCGGCTCTTGGGCTGGGGCCATGGGTGCTGTACAATTTATGCCAACCAATGTTATTGCTTATGGCGTTGACGCCAATAAAGATGGCAGGGTCAATCTCTGGAATGACAAAGAAGACATTTATGCAAGTGCTGCAAATTTTCTTAACAAGCTAGGATGGAAGAAAGGAGAAAAATGGGGTCGAGAAGCCCTTATCCCAAAAAGCTTTGACTATAGACTCACAGGCCTCAAAAATGAAAAAACAGTCAATGAGTGGGCTGCACTTGGGGTTCTCAGGGGTAACGGAGCTGCCCTACCAAGATCCAACTTTAAAGCCTCTTTGATTGTCCCAATGGGTCACAAAGGTCCAGCATTCTTAGTGTATAGAAATTTTGATGTGATCATGGGTTGGAACCGCTCAATTCTCTATGCGCTCTCAGTAGCCCATTTGTCTGATAGGCTTAAAGGCGCAGGAAGATTATCTGCAAAGCCACTTGATGAACCGCTTCTAAGCAGAGAAGACATTATGCAAATTCAAAACACTCTTAACCTTCTTGGTTATGATACCGGGACGCCAGACGGGATGGCAGGACCGAAGACACGTGAAGCTACTAGAAAGTTTCAGTCTGACATCGGCTTTGTTGCAGATGGTTATGTTGGCTATGAACTCTTCCAACAGCTCCAATGACAATCAAAACCTACCTAGGTTTTGACGTTGGCACTAAAAGAACAGGCGTAGCTATAGCCAACAGCTTGACTTCACATGCCAATGGCATTGAAACAGTTCTTCATAATAAAGACGGCTCAACCAACTGGTCTCAACTGGAAGCCATCATCCAAAAACATAGCCCAGACGCCTTTATTGTGGGGCTTCCACTTGATGAAGAGAATAAGGAACAAGAGATGACATTTATCGCAAAATCCTTTGGGAGAAAACTGAAAAAACGCTTCAGTATTGAGGTCTTTTTTATCGATGAGTATTTATCATCATCGGAGGCAAAAAACCAACTAAAATGGCACTACGCTCATAAGAACGCTGATAGAGCGGATGTAGATAAACGATCCGCTGAACTAATTTTGCAGACATGGCTCAATGAAACCACACACGATTAGCAACGATGCTCAACTCAACTCGGATGGTAGGCTCATTCATCTATTAGGTCTTGAAGGCCTCTCAAAAAATCATATCGAAAAGATCCTCAATGTTGCTGATGATCTTCTAGACGACAAGGGCAATCTTCAAAAATCTAAAATATTAAGGGATATGTCGGTTGCAAATCTTTTCTTTGAACCATCGACAAGAACTAGAAATACATTTGAAATAGCTGCAAAGAGAACAAGTGCCAAAACAATAAACGTCGACCTTGAAAACTCAGCGACAAAAAAGAATGAGACTCTAATGGATACAATGCATACACTCAAGGCAATGCAGATTGATATGTTTGTCATCAGACATAAACAAAATGGCCTGCCTCATCGAGTCGCAGAAAACATTAAAGGAGTTTCAATATTAAATGCAGGCGATGGAATTAACGCGCACCCCACTCAGGCTTTACTGGATATGCTCACCATCAGGCAACACAAAAAATCCTTTGAAGGCCTGTCTGTCGCCATTGTTGGCGATATTAGGCACTCAAGAGTCGCTCGCTCCGGCATACAGGCTATGAAAACACTGGGAACAACTGACATTAGGCTAATTGCGCCAGAAACGCTTCACTACAAAGAAGAAACCCCTGGTCTAGAGCGCTTTGATAGTCTAGAGCAGGGTATAGAGGGGGTCGATGTGATTATTTCACTTAGACTTCAAAAAGAGAGAATGATTGCAGCTGATATTCCCGATGAACAAACTTATTTTGAAGGGTTTGGACTAACGTCTGACAAATTAAAGCATGCCAAGCCAGATGCAATTATCATGCATCCTGGGCCAGTGAATAGAGGCATTGAGCTTAGTTCTGAAGTTGCAGATGGGCCTCAATCAGTCATACTTCAACAAGTCACCAATGGAATTGCAGTGAGAATGGCTGTAATGGAAATTTTGGCGGGGGCATTTTAAATCAATGAGCCAGCCCATTAATTATGAGCTTGCAAAGGATGCGCTGAGTAAACTCAATACCGATGATACTATCTCCTCTGCTCATGGACTATTATGCGGCTTTTATTGCGTCAAACAAGACATTGAGCTAGATGACTGGCTTAACGAAATCATTGTTAGCATTGATCTTAACAACCTGCTTGAGAAAGAGGCGCATCAGGTTCTCGCTGAAATCTTTAATAACACCAACGAGCAGCTTGCCGACCCAACTCTAAATTTTTGGCCAGTAATAGCTGAGGATATCTCTCCACTTAAGGAACAGGCAAACACCTTGATTGAATGGTGCCAAGGTTTCTTGGTTGGGCTTGGACTTAGTTCTGTAGAAACCTCTGACGAAGAAGTGACAGAGATGATAAAAGATATCAGTGAGATCGCTCAGCTTGACCCAGACCTCATGGACACAGAAGAAAACACTCAAGACTTTTATGAAATCGTTGAGTTTGTCAGAATAGGCGTTCTTTTTATTCAAGAAACCTTACAGCCATCCAAACAGGATTTTATTAGTCCTACCCAGCTTCACTAAAGAAACTAAATTCTGATTAAGGAAACTCTTGACTTAAAAACCTTATAATTGGTCATGGCTGATCTTGCTTTAAGGAGTGAAAGCTGTGGAGAGAAAATTTTTTAATTATCTTAGGAGTAAAAAATGACTTTATCAAACTTATTTAAAGCTCAGGCTATTTTTGCCTGGTTGTGGGCAGTAATGTTTTGGCTAGCCCCTCAAATGGCTGTTCAGGGGCCAGGCTGGACTTTGACCCCAGACATGGTGTCTTTTGGACAGGTTTGTGCAATCCCATTAATAGCGCTTGGAGTATTTGCATGGAACGCACCAGCCTGGGTTGGTGACAACCTTAAAAGAGTTGGCATGATCTTTGGTGTTTATATAAATGCGCTATTTATATTAGCTCAACTCTTTCATATCTCAACTGGAGCTGCAAAGTTTGACCCACTTGGAATGATTCCAACTCTTATTCTTATCGCTTTATTCTTTTGGAAGTGTCGCGCTTCTGACTAGTTAGCAAAAAGCCGAATTAAACGTTAGTCTAATTCGGCTTTCAAAAATGGTGGCCACACCTAGAATCGAACTAGGGACACAGGGATTTTCAGTCCCTTGCTCTACCAACTGAGCTATATGGCCAAATCGCGTAATTATACACAAGGCAAATCAGTATTGAGTTTGAATTACTAAGTGAAAACTCTGCCAGCTTATAAGTTGTCTAAAAACCTTTCAGCATCCAAAGCCGCCATACATCCAGAACCAGCAGAAGTAACTGCCTGGCGATAAATATGATCTGCAACATCACCGGCAGCAAAAACGCCTTCGACACTGGTTTGAGTTGCATTGCCCTCTAATCCCGCTTGAACTTTAATATAGCCATTATTAATTTCAATCTGCCCTTCAAAAATTCCAGTGTTTGGGGTGTGCCCAATCGCTATAAAGACGCCATGAACATCGAGTTCTTTTGAGCTGCCATCATTGCCCCTCAATTTGAGACCAGTCACCCCCATGTCATCGCCCAAGACCTCTTCCAAGTTGTGGTTCCACTCTATCGTTACGTTGCCATTTTTAGCTTTTTCCATAAGCTGGTCAGATAAAATCTTCTCTGACCTAAACTTGTCCCTTCGATGGACAACGGTAACATGGTCTGCAATATTCGACAGGTACAAAGCCTCTTCAACGGCAGTATTGCCCCCACCGATAACTGCTACCTTTTGACCTCTATAGAAAAACCCATCACAAGTCGCACAGGCTGACACCCCTCTACCTTTATAGGCATCCTCTGAGTCTAGTCCAAGATACTGGGCAGTTGCGCCTGTTGAAATGATAACTGCATCAGCAGTATAGGTTGTTTCGCCGCCTTTAAGTGTGAATGGGCGTTTTGAAAAATCAACGCTGGTAATATGGTCATTGATTATCTCTGTATTAAAGCGAAGGGCATGGTCTTTCATGCGCTCCATTAGGTCGGGACCCTGGAGGCCATCATGATCACCCGGCCAGTTATCGACATCGGTTGTTGTCATGAGTTGACCGCCTTGCTCAAGGCCACTAACCATGACCGGATTTAAATTTGCTCTGGCTGCATAAACCGCAGCAGAGTAGCCGGCAGGGCCTGAACCAACAATCAAAACTCGGCAATGTTTGATATCACTCATAATGAAATACTTTATACTAATTAATCAAATGAGTATTATAAGCTGTCTTGAAAAAAAATAATAAACGAACCACTCAAAATACCCCTGTAAATAATCCGCGCTCTAAACTTGTCAGTGAGTCAATATTTATTTTGCTTTTAACACTAGGCGCTGTCTACTTTGTCTCACTTTTTACTGGTTCGGCTTCTGAAGACCCCTGGACAGGTGGTGCTGAACTATCAAAGCCAGTTGAAAATAGTGCGGGAATATTTGGTGCCTACCTCAGAGATATCAGCTTTGGCATACTTGGCTATGTCTCATATGTTGTTCCAATATCGATTATTTGGCTAGGCTACAACTTTCATCGTGACGCAAACAAAGAGCCTCAAAGCCGGTTAATTTTTTTAATTCGGTTCATTTCATACCTCGCAATGTTGTTCTTTATCGCAGCTCTTGCGCACCAATATGCGCCAGAAATAAAGGTGATGGATGGGCTTAAAGAAACGTTTCTAGCCGGAGGAATGATTGGAAAATCAATGCATGAACTGCTTTTCTATGAACTTTTTGGGAGCTCATCAACAATAATTTATGTCGGAATTATCCTCATAAGTTTCAGCATCGCCTCAAGCGCCTCATGGAAAAATATCGGTGCCTCGTTGTTTAATAAAGGCTTTAGAAAAGAAAAAGCGCCTAAAAAAATTAAGGAAGGAAAAGTTAAGCCAGAGATTATTAGCTCAAAATTATCATCAGCACCAGAATCAGCTACTCCAGATAATACAAAAGCTAATCTAGCTGAAAAGCCAAAAAAGGCTGATAGAGCTGAAAAGCCAAAAAAAGCTGAAAAGCCTCAAAAAGAACCAAGCAGCAATCTGTTTAAAGCCGGCTCTAGTGGCGGATTACCAGGCCTCTCTCTATTAGATGATATTGACAATTCTGGGCTAGGCTATACAGAAGAGTTTCTTGTAGAGATGGGCCAACAAGTTGAAATCAAGCTTAAAGATTTTGGATTTGATGTTACGATTACTGCTGTCACTCCTGGGCCTGTTGTTACCCAATTTGAAATCTCCCTTGCTCCTGGCATTAAGGTGAGTCAAATTATGAATCTGAACAAAGATCTTGCTCGAGCTCTACTTGTAGAGAGCGTGAGAATAGTTGATGTTATTCCTGGAAAGCCCGTCATTGGGCTTGAGATACCAAACAATACTCGCGAGATGATAGGCCTAAAAGAGATTCTTTCCAGCGATGCCTTTACAAAAGCAAAGTCAACACTTTCAATGGGCCTTGGGAAGGATATTAATGGTCAGCCTGTAGTGGTTGACCTGGCTAAAATGCCCCACCTCTTAGTTGCTGGCGCAACAGGAATGGGTAAATCCGTTGGCCTCAATGCAATTATTTTAAGTATTTTATATAAGGCCTCTCCAGAGCAGGTTAGGCTGATTATGATTGACCCTAAAATTGTTGAGCTTGCCTCTTACGCAGACATTCCTCATCTTTTAACGCCGGTTGTAACCAATATGAATGAGGCGGCAAGTGCTCTGTGGTGGTCAGTCAATGAAATGGAAAGGCGCTATAGTCTATTGGCAAAGTTTGGTGTAAGAAATATTGAGTCCTTTAATGAAAAACTCAGGCTCGCTAAAAAAGCTGGCAAGCCCCTTTTGGACCCGTCATTTAAACCAGAAACTGCCAAAGAAGGAGAGGAGCATCCCGAGCTTGAGGCTCTCCCACTTATCGTCATAGTCATTGATGAGTATGCTGATATGCTTGGCGCCTTAGCACAAGAAGATAGAGCCAAATCAAAACGAGTAGAGGGCCTTATTGTACGAATTGCACAAAAAGCACGTGCCGCCGGAATGCACCTTATTGTAGCCACTCAAAGGCCGAGTGTTGATGTGATTACAGGGCTTATTAAATCTAATATTCCAACAAGAGTTTCTTTTAAAGTCTCATCAAAAACCGACTCCAGAACTATTCTTGACCAGGCTGGCGCAGAGCAACTTCTCGGCATGGGTGATATGCTTTATATGGCCCCAGGCATAGCACACCTGACCAGAGTCCACGGAGCCTTTGTTGAGGACAGTGAGATTTTAAGAGTAGTCAAGCATCTTAAAAAGAGCTCAAAACCTAACTATCTGGATGGCATATTAAACCCCACAACTGAGCCAATAGGTGACAAGGATCCTGGGCAGAGTAGTGGCGAGCTTGATCCGCTTTTTGACGAGGCTGTACAAATAGTAACCTCAACGAGAAGAGCCTCAATATCTAGCCTTCAAAGAAGGATGCGAATTGGATATAACCGTGCTGCCCGGATTATTGAGGACATGGAGTCAAGTGGTATTGTAAGCGCCATGAACAGCGCAGGTAATCGCGATGTTTTGGCGCCAGAGCCAATTGAACCAGATGACACTTAGCCTGTCTTTTTTATTTTAAAAATACACGCTTAATTTATAGGGGAATTTGAGACAATTTAGGTATATTATTTTTCAAGATGAAAAAACAAATTTCCATAATCGCTTTTTTGTTTTTGTGTGCCCAAGCTTTTGCACACAAGCCTGTGCTTAATGATAATTCAGCATACCCGCCAGATGCCCCTTATGAAGTTGAGGAGCCTGAGATTTCAAAAGCCATCTATTCAACACTCAATGGCGCCCCGCATTATTATCGAATTCGGTCTGACATTGACTTTGACTTCTATGCTGGGATTTTGGCAGCCAAAATTGGCGAATGCGCACTAGAGCAAAAATTCTCATTTGAAGTCTTAGACTCAGAGTTTCACAGAATTGATTTAGCAGATGGTGAAAACTTTGAATGGACCCCCTGGTATGAAGAATATGGAAAACAATGGTATTGGAACGGCCCAGAAATAGGAAAAAACTTTCTATCTGATCGAGTCTATAAAGCGGGAACCTACTATATCAAAGTTTTTAACAATACAAATACTGGTCAATACATTATGGCCATTGGTGATATTGAAAAGTTTTCATTTACAGACATTGTCGGCTTACTATTTTCAATGGGCGACATAGAGGATGAGTTTTGGAATCCTAGCCTGTGCGACCTAAGCTAATATAAGCGTATATAATTTAACCCTATGTTAAACAAGGCCTGGTCAATTGCAGTCATTATTGCTGCGCTCGCCACTGCGAGCATCCTCCTACTTCAGCCTCAGCTAAACCAAGTTGCATTATTGCCAGACCAAGGTGCGGCCTGGTACTTTTGGAAAAGACCGGATCCTAATTTTGCCTCTCAATTATCAGCATGGAGTGGATATATAACCCATCAATTATTTATTTGGGGAGTTATAGTTTGGGCCAAAAAAAATCGGGAAGCCCTCAAAGACAGAACAAGAATGCACTTAATTAATTGGATTGCTCTAGGAGGAACTGCAGCATTTGGGGCTTTGCATTTTTTTCAAACCGCTATTTGGTATGATGGTCTTGCACAAAATGTGTCTGTTTTTTCGTCTCAAGCCTCAGTAATTCTGCTTCTAGTGGTAGTTCTTATGATTGAAGCCCCTAGAAGAGGACTATTCTTTGGATCAGGTGGAAAAAAATTCATCGGAATAAGGCCCTTCCTTATCAAATATCATGGTTATTACTTTTCTTGGGCTGTGGTCTATACTTTTTGGTTTCACCCAATGGAAACAACATGGGGTCACCTTTTTGGTTTTTTCTACACTTTCCTATTAATGATTCAAGCAGGATTTATTTTTACTCGCGTTCACACAAATCGATGGTGGACTCTAACACTAGAAGTTCTGGTTTTATTTCATGGGGTTGTTGTTGCATTGATAGCAGGACAAGAGTTTTGGACCATGTTTTTCTTTGGCTTCCTGGCGATGTTCATAGTGACACAAATGCATGGCCTTGGACTTTCAAAACTGTTAAGGTGGATCATGGCAAGTCTATTTATAATCGCATTAGTTATAATTTATTCTGAAAAAGGGTGGAATCAAATTCATGAAGTTTTAAGGATTCCAGTGATTGACTATCTTTTAGTGTTCATCTTGGCCGGCATTATCTTAATAATAAAGAACCTCCACGAAAAGTTTGTTAGCCGCCAATAAGCAAAATGCCAATTAAGGCAAATACAACACTTATTAATAAATCTAGAATAATCTTCTTGAAAAACAGTCCAAGTGTGCAATTAATCCTTTTAATTCCCTATTAAGCAGAAAAAATTCTTGTCATAAGTTTTTTCATACTATAATGAGGGGAGACCAACAAACATTTTGTTAGTTGGTTTTTTTTGTTTAGTAATATTGTGTCTAGTCTCTAGATACATTCAAAAGGAGAAATATAATGAAAAAAACATTAAGCATTGTTTTGTCATTGCTACTCATGGGTATTTTTTCGCCAACATTAGCCAATACTATTAAATGGTCAATGCCTGGTGATTCCCTAACTCTTGATCCGCATGCACAAAACGAAGGTCC